>JAABUN010004999.1_pt1 | contig 17103 bp, 12 predicted proteins | sample 5559311 | NCBI WGS metagenome assembly JAABUN01 (sample SAMN10711877, study PRJNA513370) | rock metagenome | isolation source: Antarctica rocks | place: Antarctica: Victoria Land, Siegfried Peak sud
TCATCAAGAAGGCTCCGAAGAAGGGCGGCGTGCTGCAGTTCGGCACGGAGGTCATCACCTCCTCGGACGGCTCCATCGGAGCGCTGCTCGGTGCCTCGCCCGGTGCCTCCACCGCCGCACCAATCGTAGTGGAACTGCTCAAGCGATGCTTCCCGGGCAAGATCTCCGACTGGGAGCCGAAGCTGAAGGAGATGTTGCCCGGATACGGCGTCAAACTCAATGAGAACCCGTCGCTGGCGGCCGATGTGCAGGCCATGACCGATCGGGTCCTCAACCTCACGTAACATGACCGATCGGGTCCTCAACCTCACGTAACAGGGCGGGCCAGCCAGCCGGCATCCGTCAGCATCGAAGGCAGGTTTCTTGTTCCGTCTGGCGCAGTTCTCCCTCGGCAACCGCGCGCTTATCGCGCTCATCACGATCCTCGCCTCCGTCTTCGGCGTCATCACGCTCGGCTCGCTGAAGCAGGAACTCATCCCGTCGCTCGAGTTCCCGCAGATCACCGTGGTGTCCGCCCTGCCCGGCGCATCACCGGAGTATCTCGACCAGCAGGTCAGCGAGCCCCTGGAGGCGGCCCTGAGCGGCGTCGAGGGCCTCGAGTCCTCGTCGTCGACGTCCCGGACCGGTGTCTCCACGGTCAGCCTCGTCTTCGTCTACGGCACCAATCTGGACCGTGCCCGCGCCCAGGTGGACCGGGCCATCTCGACGGTCCGGCCCGTCCTCCCCGACGACGTCGAGCCGCAGGCTCTTGCCGGCAGCATCAGCGACCTGCCCATCGTTTTCATGTCGGTGTCCTCGGACCAGTCGCTGAGCGAACTCAACGGCGATCTCGCGCGGCTGACGGTTCCGCGCCTGCAGAAGATCGAGGGCGTACGCACCGCAGAGATCTTCGGCGGGACGACCCAGCACGTGGCGATCCTTCCCCGGGACGGCGCTTTGCAAGATGCTGGCCTGAGGGTCGCCGATCTCACCAGCACCCTTGAGGACAACGGGGCGCTCTTCCCCGTGGGCACCCTCGAGGACGACCCGCGCTCGCTGACCATCCAGGCCGGGAGCCAGATCGGTTCACTGGAAGACATCGAGGCGCTTCCCGTGCTCCCCGCTACTCCGGAGGACGGCCCCGCGGGGTCCGATCCCGTCGTCACGATCAGCGACATCGCGGACGTCAGCCTGGCCGATGACGCGCCGACGTCGATCACACGCACCAACGGTGTCGAGACCCTCGCGCTCACGGTGACGAAGGTGCCCGACGGCGATACCGTGCAGATCTCGCAGCAGATCGTCGACCTCGTTCCTGTCCTCGAAACCGAACTCGGCAACGCCTCCGACATCACGGTGGTCTTCGATCAGGCGCCCTTCATCGAACGCTCCATCGAGGACCTGACCACCGAGGGCATACTGGGCCTCGGTTTCGCCGTCCTGATCATCCTCGTCTTTTTGCTATCGGTCCGGTCCACCCTGGTCACCGCCATCTCCATTCCGCTGTCCCTGCTCATCACCTTCATCGGGCTCTACGCAGCGGGCTACTCCCTGAACCTGCTGACCCTCGGGGCGCTGACCATCGCCGTCGGCCGTGTCGTCGATGACTCGATCGTCGTCATCGAGAACATCAAGCGGCACCTCGGATACGGCGAGGCGAAACGGGCGGCCATCCTGACGGGCGTCCGCGAGGTGGCCGGGGCGATCACCGCGTCCACCCTCACCACGGTTGCCGTGTTCGCGCCGATCGGTTTCGTGGGAGGCCTTGCGGGCGAGCTCTTCCGGCCGTTCGCCGTCACCACGGGCATAGCCCTGCTGGCGTCGCTGGCGGTGTCGCTGACCATCATCCCCGTGCTCGCCTACTGGTTCCTCCCGCGCGCCACAGCAGCACACCCGCGACGGCGTGCGGCCACGACGCAGGCCACCGAGCGGACGCCGATCCTCCAGCGCGCGTACCTGCCCCTCCTCGCCGGCACCCAGCGCCACCCCGTCGTCACGCTCCTGAGCGGCGTGATCGTGCTGGGCGCGACGGCGGCGATGATCCCCTTCCTGCCGACGAACCTCCTCGGCGGCTCGGGGCAGAACAGTTTCTCCATCACGCAGACCCTCACGCCGGGTTCCAGCCTGACGACGACGACGGCCGCCGCAGCCCGCACCGAGGACGTCCTGGCCGACACCCCCGATGTCCAGGACGTCCAGCTGACCGTAGGCAACGCGGAAGGCGCCTTCGCCGCACAGTTCTCCGGCGGGGCATCGGTGGCCCGGTTCACAGTCACCACGGACGAGGAAGCCGACCAGGAGGCGCTGCAGGAATTAGTGCGCGAGGATCTCGAGGTGCTCGAGGACGCGGGCGATTTCTCCCTCTCCAGCCAGCAGGGCGGCTTCGGTACGTCGAGCACGATCGACATCGACATCACGGCGCCAGTCAGCACCGACCTCGAGACAGCCACCAGCGCGGTCCTGGTCGGGATGCAGGGACTCGACGGTGCAGGCGAGGTGACCAGCAACCTCTCCGCGGCCCAGCCGCAGGTCCAGATCGATGTTGACCGCACAGCGGCGGTCGACGCCGGTCTGAGCGAGGGGCAGATCGCCGGTCTGCTGGGGGGAAGCATCAGCCCGATCCCGGCAGGCTCGGTGCGGTTCGACACCAACGACTACCCGGTACTCGTGGGCGAGGGCACCCCGATCACGAGCCTGGAGCAGCTGCGCGGCCTGCAGATCCCGACAGCGCGGGGCCCCATTCCCCTGACGGACGTGGCCACGGTCGAAGAGGTGCAGGTGCCGCTCTCGGTGACCAGCTCGAACGGCGAGCGGACGGCGCGCGTGTCCATCACGCCCTCCGGCGACGACCTCGGAGCGCTCACCGCCGCGGTGAACGACCGCATCGGCGGCATCGAACTGCCCGCCGGGGCCACCGCGACCGTCGGCGGGGCCTCGAGCCAGCAGGCCGAATCCTTCGATCAGCTCTTCCTCGCCCTCTGGGCCGCCGTGGCTATCGTCTATGTGATCATGGTCGCGACCTTCAAGAGCCTGGTCCAGCCCCTGATCCTGCTGGTCTCGATCCCCTTCGCGGCCACGGGTGCCATTGCACTGCTGCTGATCACCAGGATCCCGCTGGGCCTGCCGTCGCTGATCGGCATGCTGATGCTCGTGGGCATCGTGGTCACCAACGCTATCGTTCTGATCGACCTGATCAACCAGTACCGCCAACCGCGCGACGGTGCTCCCGGGCTCAGGGTCGCCGACGCCATCCGCGAGGGGGCGCGGCAGCGCCTCCGTCCGATCCTCATGACCGCCCTGGCGACCATCTTCGCCCTGACGCCGCTGGCGCTCGGGTTCACCGGCGAAGGAGGCTTCATCTCGCAGCCGCTCGCCGTCGTCGTGATCGGGGGCCTCGTCTCATCCACGGCGCTGACGCTGATCCTGGTGCCGGTCCTGTACCGTCTCGTCGAGGGGCGGCGCGAGGAGCGCGCCCTGCGCCGTGCCCAGGTCGAGAACGGGTCGCGGACTCTCGAGACGGAAGGGCCAGAATGACTGACCAGCCAGACACCGGCAGCGCGCGGGAGGACGCCCCGGTGACGGACGTCGGCCCAGGTGCCACCGACCGCGCCCGGGTACGGCAGGCCGCGGAGACGTGGGAATCGCTCTTCCGTGCGCAGGTGGGGGTCATGCGCCGTATCCGGCAGGATCCGGTCTTCCGTGAACTGCCGATCGGCGAGTACGACGTCCTGTTCAACCTGGGCCGCTGCCCTACCGGGTGGACACGCCTGAACGAACTCAACAACCACCTGCTCATCAGCCAGCCCAGCCTCAGCCGGATGGTCGAGCGCCTCGAGGCGAAGAACCTCGTGCAGAAGCGGCCGGCCCACGCGGATCAGCGCGGCGTCGAGCTCGCGCTGACGGACCGGGGCAGGGCCCTCCAGCGGCGCATCGGCGCCATCCACGTGCACCGCATCCAGGACGTGCTGGGACCCCTGCTTGATCCCGCGGAGATGGATCAGCTGAAGATACTGACCGACAAGATCAACGCCGGGCTCGACCGGGCTCTCTGATACCTGCAGGAAAGGGAAAACCATGAGTGATGTCACAGCGGAGGCCATCGGCGATCTCACGGGCCGGCGGGCGGTCATTACGGGCGCCAACAGCGGGCTGGGACTGCAGACCGCCGTCGCCCTGGCCCGCAAGGGTGCCGCGGTGGTCCTGGCCTGCCGCGATGGGCAGCGGGGACGGGACGCCGAGCAGAAGGTCCGCTCCCTGACGGGCAGTGACCAGGTGGAGATGCGTCTCCTGGACCTGGCGAGCCTGGACTCGGTCCGCGCCTTCGCGGCCGGCATCTCCGGTCCGGTGCACCTGCTGGTCAACAACGCGGGCGTGATGGCGACGCCGAGGGCCCGGACCGCGGACGGCTTCGAACTGCAGTTCGGCACCAACCACCTCGGCCACTTCGCGCTGACGGGACTGCTGCTGCAGAACCTGCACGACGCTGGGCGCGCCCGCGTGGTGACCATCTCGAGCCTGGCGCACAAACGGGGACACATCGATTTCGACGACCTGCAGTCCGAGCGCGGCTACCGCAGGTGGGGCGCATACGGCCAGAGCAAGATCGCGAATCTCTACTTCATGGTCGAACTGGACCGTCGGGCGAGGGCCGCCGGTTGGGATCTGACCTCCGTCGCCGCCCACCCCGGGATGGCGAACACGAATCTGGTCGCGGGAATGCAGACACCGGCGGTGCTCGACCTCCTCGGTGCGTTCGCGAAGCTGCTGAGCCAGTCCGACGCCGCAGGGGCCCTGCCGGGTTTGTACGCCGCGACCGCGCCGGATGTCAGGGGCGGCGACTACTACGGGCCCTCCGGTCCGGGCGAGACGCGTGGAGCTCCCCGTCTGGTCGCGCCCGCCCCGCGGGTGCTCGATCGGGACATAGCGGTACGTCTGTGGAACCGCAGTGTGGAACTGACCGGGGTCGACTACTCGGCCCTGCAGCCGGCGGGCTGACACTGCAGGCTGACACTGCGGGCTGACACTGCGGGCTGACACAGCGCGCTGAGGCAGTGTGCCCGCTAGCCCTCGGCTGGGCGCGCCTCAGCGATCCGGATGGAACGGATCATGTCCCTGATCGTGGCGAATTCCGGCGTATCGAAGTACGCCTGGGCCTCGCCGATCGTGCCGAAGGACGTCGTTTGCGGCCCGGTGTTCGCCGGCGCCTTCGGAGCCAAGACCTCGAGGTCCCCGAAGCTGAACCGGCCCAGTGCTTGGTTGCCCTGCACCGTAGTGTGCAGGGAGCAGGCGAGCCCGTCAGCACCGCCGAGCTGGTCCGTGATGCCGTAGGCGCTGAAGAAGCGGAATCCGGTGATGAGCCTGACCACGAACCGGGGCTCGATGTCCGACGCTTCCGGCGGAACACCGGTGAGGTCGAGCGGTTCGCTGCCGATCACGTGGTACGGCGTTCGGTCCGCCTCGTTGCACGGCGCCTCGGGCGTCAGGATACCGGAGTGCAGCTGCGCCACCGTATCCCCCTCGGGGGTGCGCACCGCGTAGTGGAGGGAGTCGGGTGCGTAGGTGCCGGGCTCGGGCTGCAGCGGTTGTACCACCCAGGCTTCCGGGAGCTCGAAGCTGACCAACCGGCCGGGGTCGGTGAAGACCTTCCACCCCGTGCGTGCCTCGCGCAGTGGAGCGACGGTCGGTTCAGCGGTAGGGCCGGTTGAAGCGCTGATCGAGGGCGCAGCGGCCTCGACGTCCTCCTGGCCCGCGGTGCACGATGCCAGCAGGAGGCACGCGACGCCCCCCGCGGCGATCGCGCGGATCATGCGAGCCGGCGGAATCCTGCGGGCCGTTCGGGTATCCATTACTTCCTTTGCCGGGTTGGGAGCAGTGCCGTCAGTCTAGGCTCCCGCCAGGCTCGGTGTGGCCCCTGCCGCGCCGAGCGAGCGCACGGTCCGGACCGAGGCGACGACGGCGCGCGCGGCCTCGTCGAGGTCGGCGGCGGAGGTGTCCTGCGTCCACGACAGCCGGACTGCGCTGTGCGCCGTCTCGTCGTCGAGCCCGAGTGCGAGCAGGACCGCGGAGGGCTCCGATGATCCCGCCGCGCAGGCGGAACCGCTGGAGCAGACGACGCCGCGGCGCTCTAGCTCAAGGAGGACCGCCTCGCCGCTGACCCCCGGGAAGCAGAAGGAGGCGAGATTGGGGAGGCGGTGCCGTGCGTCGCCCGTCAGGACGGCACCCGGCAGGGCGTCGAGGACGTGGGCGATGAGCGTATCCCGCGTCTCGCCGGCCGCGTCCGCAGCGGCGGGCAGGGCTGCCTGCGCCAGTTCGAGGGCGCGCGCCAGCCCGACGGCGCCCGCCACGTTCTCCGTGCCGGATCTCCGCCCGCGCTCCTGGCCGCCGCCGTGCAGCACCGGCTCGCAGCGTGTGCCCGCGCGGAGGTACAGCAGGCCGATTCCCTTCGGAGTGCCCAGCTTGTGGCCGGAGATGCTCAGCGCCGTCACGCCCAGGTGGTCCACGTCGATCGGCAGCCACCCGGCGGCCTGCACGGCATCGGTGTGGAAGGGGACGCCGGCCCGGCGACACACCGCGGCCAGGCCCGCCGTGTCCTGGACCGTGCCCACCTCGTTGTTGGCGTACATCACCGTGCAGAGCGTCGTTCCGCTCTCGAGCGCGGCCGCCAGCTCTGCCGGCTCCACCCGCCCTGTCGCGGAGACCGGCAGGACGGTGATGCGGAAGCCGTGGAAGTCGCGGAGGTATCCGAGCGCCTCGAGGACCGCCGGATGCTCGATGGCGCTTGCCACCACGTGGCGTCCACTCGGAGCGGCCAGGGCCATGCCCTTGAGTGCCAGGTTGTTGGCCTCGGTGCCCCCGGAGGTGAAGACAATCTCCGAGGCTCTGCAGCCGAGCAGCCGGGCGATGCGCCCCCGTGCCACCGAGAATTCGGCCGCTGCCGCCTCGCCGACCGTGTGGTGGCTCGAAGGATTGCCGAAGGTCGACGTCAGCAGCGGCCACATCGCCTCGAGGACTTCCCGTCTCGCCGGAGCGGTGGCCGCGGCATCAAGGTAGATCATGCCGGCCACCATCCGGAGCATCCGCGCCGTCACCCAACGCATCAGGGAGCACGAGATCGAGGCCCAGGTCCAGGGACCGGACGCTGTGGGTCAGCGCTCCCGCGGAGATGATGTCCACGCCGGTGGCCGCGATGGCCGCCACGGTGTCCAGCCGGACGTTGCCGCTGGCCTCGACGAGCGCGCGACCGCCCACCCGCCGCACGCCCTCGGCCAGGTCATCAAGACTGAAGTTGTCCAGCATGATCGTGTCCACTCCCGCCGCGAGCACCGGCTCGATCTGGTCCAGCCGGTCCACCTCGACCTCCACGTGGACGGTGTGCGGCAGCCGGGCCCTGACCGCCCGCAGCGCCGCGGTCAGCGCCGACGGTCCGTCGACGGCCAGCAGCGCCAGATGATTGTCCTTCACCATCACGGCGTCGGACAGGCTCGCCCGATGGTTGGAGCCACCGCCGCAGCGCACCGCCCAGCGCTCCAGGACCCGGAGCCCCGGCGTGGTCTTCCGGGTGTCGACGACGCGCGCACGGGTTCCTCGCGCCACCTCGACGAACGAGCCGGTGAGGGTGGCGATGCCGCTCAGCCGCTGGGCAATATTGAGGGCGGTGCGCTCGGCGGTCAGGATCCCGGCGGCCGGTCCGCTGATCCCGGCCAGGACGTCCCCCGCGTCGAACCGTGTGCCGTCGGGGAAGGGAAACACCACCTCGATCCGTGGATCGGTGAGCCGCATGGCCGCTTCGATCGCGGCCGTTCCGCACAGGATGCCCGCCTCCCGGGCCGCCAGGACCGCCGTCGCCCGCAGGCCGGGATCGATCATGGCCTGGCAGGTGATGTCCCCCCACGGCGTGTCCTCGGCGAGCGCGGCCGCGACGATGGCATCGATCAGGTGCTGCGGTGGCGGCGGCATCAGCGCCGTTCGCGGCGTGCTGCCGGCAGTGCGGGTCATCGGATTTCTCCTTCGGAGGCTCGTACGTAGGTGCGGCTGAACCGTTGTCGCGGATTGTGGTCCGGGTAGTCGGACCGGTAGTGCGCGCCGCGGGACTCCCGGCGTTCCTCCGCCGCGTGCACGAGCAATCTGGCGCACAGCAAGAGGTTGGCCTTCCCGGCGTCGCCATCGGGGCGGTAGGACGCGAGCTGCTTCCGTGCGATGCCAAGACCGCTGCCGCTCCGCACCACGCCGGCGTGATCGGCCATCAGCGCCTGCAGATCCTCCCGGCTGAAGGACTGCACGCCCGGGATTTCCGCGCCGGGATCGAGCGGTTCGGCGTCGAACACCGGCAGCCGGGGGACGCCGGCGAGGACCGCCGCTGCGCACCGTTCGCCGAACACCACGCCCTCGAGCAGGCTGTTGGAGGCAAGGCGGTTCGCCCCGTGGACGCCGGTGCGCGCTACCTCCCCGACGGCGTAGAGACCGGCCACCGACGTCCGCCCCTCCGTGTCCGTCCGCACTCCACCCATCCAGTAGTGGGCGGCCGGGACAATCGGCACGACGGCGGACCCCCAGTCGTACCCGTGCCGTGCCGTCAATGCGGTGAGGAACGGGAAACGCCGTGAGAGGAAGTCGGCGCCGAGCGCTGTCGCGTCGAGGTAGACCCGCACCTCACCGCGCAGAGACGCATGCCGGGCGATGCTGCGGGAGACGACGTCACGCGGCGCGAGGTCGCCGTCCGGGTGGTAGTCGGTCATGAACCGGTAGCCGTCGCCATCCACGAGGCCGGCGCCCTCGCCCCGGACCGCCTCCGAGATGAGCGGGTTCCCCGGCGCGTCGAGCGAGGTCGGGTGGAACTGGAAGAACTCCAGGTCGGCGACCGCCGCCCCTGCACGCCAGGCAAGCGCAACACCGTCGCCGGTTGCGATGGCAGGGTTCGTCGTGTGCTCGAAGAGCTGGCCCGCTCCCCCGGTGGCGAGGACGACGGCGTCGGCCGCGATGACCCGTGCGGCGCGGTCGTGCAGCACCTCGATGCCGACGGCGCGGGGACGTCGCGCGGTTGAGCCCGTGACGATGCCCCGGACGATACCCGTGACGATGCCCGTGACAATGCGCGTGACGGTGGCGTGCTCGAGCACGGAGATACCGGGATCGCACCGCACGGCGGTGACGAGCCGAGCGACGAGTCCGGCGCCGGTTGCATCCCCGCCCAGGTGCAGGATCCGGGCGGCCGAGTGCGCTGCCTCGCGCCCCCTCGCCAGGGACGGCGCGCCGTCGGCTCCCTGATCGAACACGACGCCGGCAGCGCGCAGCGCATCGATGCCCGCCGCCGCACCGCGGCACAGGACGTCCACCGCTTGGGGATCGGCCAGTCCGGCACCCGCCGCCAGAGTGTCGGAGATGTGGTCTTCCACCGAGTCACGGAGCAGCGGATCCGGTCCTGCACCGGTCGGAGGATCAGGGACGACGGCGGCGATACCGCCCTGCGCGTACCTGGTGTTGCTCTCCGTGAGCGCCTCCTTGGCCACCAGGACGACGTCGCACCGCTGATCGATGCGGCGCAGCGCCAGGGCCGTCTGCAACCCGGCGATGCCCGCGCCGACCACCACGACGCGATGAACCGTTCGCGGGCTCGACGCGGCCCCTGCCGCCTCGCGCACCGCCGGATCTGCGGCTACCCAGTTCGGTGTCACCCGGTCCGGCGACACCCGCTCGCGGATCGTCATGGCCGGACCGAGAGCATCCGGTTCAGCGCAACGCGGGCAGGATCCGCCACACTGTGAGGCACGGTGATGCGGTTGAGCACCCTGCCGTCGAGGAGCCCCTCGAGCACCCACGCGAGATAGCCCGGGTGGATCCGGTACATCGTGGAGCACGGGCAGATGACCGGGTCCAGGCAGAAGATCGTGTGCTCGGGATGTTGCGCGGCCAGCCTGTTCACCATGGTGATCTCCGTCCCCACCGCGAAAGTGCTGCCCGGCTCGGCGGCCTCGATGGCCTTCCGGATGTAGTCCGTGGAGCCGGCCTCATCCGCAGCGTCAACCACGGGCATCGGGCACTCGGGGTGTACGATCACCCGGACGTCCGGGAACTCCATCCGCGCCTTCTCGATCTGCGCCACGGTGAAGCGTTTGTGGACGGAGCAGAAACCGTGCCAGAGGATCACCCGGGAGTCGCGGAGCGTCTGCTCGTCCGTCCCTCCCCACGCCTTGCGCGGGTTCCACAGGGGCATCTGCTCGAGCGGTACCCCCATGGCCTTCGCCGTGTTGCGCCCGAGATGCTGGTCGGGGAAGAAGAGGACGCGCTGGCCGCGCTCGAACGCCCAGGCGAGCACCGCCGCCGCGTTCGACGACGTGCAGACGATCCCGCCGTGCTCACCGCAGAAGCCCTTGAGGGCCGCTGAGGAGTTCATGTAGGTCACGGGGATGACGGGTTGGCGGCCTGCGGCGTCGGGCTCCGACCCGAAGATGTCGCTCAGCTGGTCCCAGCACTCCAACACCGAGTCGATGTCCGCCATGTCAGCCATGGAGCAGCCCGCCGCGAGGTTGGGCAGGATCACGGCCTGCTGCGGCGTGGACAGCATGTCCGCGGTCTCCGCCATGAAGTGCACCCCGCAGAAAATGATGGCCTCCGCTGCGCTGCGCTCGGTCGCGGCACGTGCGAGCTGGTAACTATCGCCCACAAAATCTGCGTACTTCACCACCTCGTCCCGCTGGTAGAAGTGGCCGAGGATGACGACCGAGTCACCGAGGACCTCCTTGGCGTTGAGGATCCGCCGGTCGAGGTCCTCGGCAGAGGCCGTCCTGTACTCTTTCGGCAGTTCGCCCTGCCGCGGGGTCGCGGCAGGCGCGACGTCGTGCATGGAGGCACCCGGGCCGTACTCGGGCATGGGCGATGCGTCGAAGGCCCACGGCTCACGCGCGAGGTTCGGTGAGCAGGTGCCCGCAGACGCGGCCTGTCCTACCTCGCTGCGCGAGATGAGCGTGATCGCTGTGCTGACGGAGGTCATGCTTCTCCCTGAGGTGGTTCCGCGGAATATCGGATGGACGTTTGTGGTGATTCGGTCTGTGGTCCGGGTACTGCTGCGTCCGTTCCCGTGTACCGGTAGAGGCGCGGCGGGCGGTTCCGTCCGCCCTGCAACAACTCCTCCGTCGCCGCGATGTCCTTCGCCGACCGGAGCTGTCGCCTAAAGTTCGCCGGATCCAGATTCCGGCCGAGGACGGCCTCGTACACCCCGCGCAACTGCGTGAGGGTGAACCGCTCCCCCAGGAAGTGATATGCCACGGATCCGTACTCGATCTTGCCCCGCAGCCGAGCCAGCGCGTACGCGATGATCTCCTCGTGATCGAACGCGAGACCGGTGGCGTCCGCCGCGCGGAACCATCGCACGTTCTCCGACTCCCGGGCGAGATCCGCCTGATCCGGACGCACCAGGGCCCAATAGACGATCGACACCACCCTCTGGTCCGCCGACCGCTCGAGCCCGCCGAAAGCGTAGAGCTGTTCGAGGTAGGTCGGCTCGAGTTCCGTGGTGTCCCGCAGATTCCGCGACGCGGCGTCCTGCAGCGACTCCGTGCCGCCGAGGGGTCCACCCGGGAGGGCCCACCTGCCGAGGTGCGGCTGCCTGATCCGGCGGACAAGGGGGAGCCAGATTTCCGACCGGCCCGTCACCTGGTCGGTGCGCAGCGCGAAGATGACGGTCGAGATGGCAAGAGACGGTGCTTGGGCCTGCCGTTCCGTGACGTTGGCCGAACTGTACATGGTGGCCTTTCAGCAGGGACGGCGGCGATCCGACTAAGTGTCAAACTGACTATAACTTATCGCGGGTTCGAGTTCAACCGCGCGCGGTCGCTACCGCCTCTAGGATGGTCAGCATGGACCACCACGCCGTGCATGAGGTCGAGGGCGTCGATCCCCGCCTGACCGTCACCAGGAGCGACGCGAACGCCCCCTCGCCCTTCCTCCGATCCTCCTGCTGCACGGCTTCGGGTCCTCCTCGAAGCAGAATTGGGTGGCGACAGGCTGGGTCCAGTTCCTCAACGAGGCCGGGCGCACAGTGATCATGGTCGATCTGCCCGGACACGGCGACAGTGCAGCCTCCCCTGACGCCGGCGCCTACGCTCCGAGCCGCATGCGTGCCGATATCCTCCAGGCCCTCGCCGACGAGCGCGTCATTCCCCTGCGGGACACTGATCCGACGAGCGGCGTCGACATCATCGGCTACTCATTGGGGTCGCGGCTCGCCTGGGAATTCGGTGCGACCCAGCCCGAACTCGTGCGCCGGATGGTGCTCGGCGGCCCCGGTACGACGGACCCGCTGGCCACCTTCGACCTGGAGAGCGCCGAGCGCTACCTCGCCGGCGGACCGGCCGTCCAGGACGCCTCGACGGCGGACCTCCTGCGGATGGCTCAGCAGATCCCGCACCATGACCTCTCCGCTCTGCTGGCGATGGTCACTGCCGTGAAGACAGAACCCTTCGATCCGCAGGGAGCCGTCCCCAGGATGCCAGTCCTGCTGGTGGCCGGCGACCAGGATGAATTCGCTGCGGGCATCGCGGACCTGAGGGACTGGGCCCCGAATGCTGCCGTCGTTGCGCTGCCCGGCAGGAACCACTCCAACGCCATCACCGCGCGCATATTCAAGGATGCGGCCCTGGAGTTTCTCCGCTGAACAGGACGGCGCGGCTGAACAGGGCGGCGCGGCATCGGTGTATCGCGCCATCGACAGGAACCTCGGGCGAAGCTGACCGACTCCGGGATCGCCCGGATGGTGAGCGGGGCGATACCTACTCCCTCGGTCTGGTGCTCCTCGAATGCCTGACGGGGAGGAGGGCTTTTTCCGGACTTGCGACGCGCGGGATCTCCTCGGCTTCGGGCGGAAGCGAAGATGAAGCCGATATCGTGACCGGCGATATCGTGACCGGCGGCGTCGTCACCGGGAATGTCCACATCCTGCAGCCTCCCTTCCAGGCGCCCAGCATCAGCTGACTATTTCGCGCCGCCGTCGTCCTCCTCGGGCTCGAAGTTGCTCGGCTCGTCGGTGGCGCCGGCAGCAACGCCATCGCTGCTCTCCGGGATCGTGCCCTCCGGGCCCGCGCCATCGGACGCTTTCTTGTGGTCCTCGTGCTCGGTTCCTTCGGTACTCATGTGTCCTCCTGCTGCTTGGCTGGTCTAGCGATCCTATGCTCGTGGCAGGTGAATTGACAGCCGACTGATAATCCTGGACGGTGGACCCGTCAGTCCCTGCCGGAGCGGCGCAGGGCGGCCGCGGAAGCCGCTCCCAGAACAAGCAGCACCGCTGCCGCCGACGCCGGGACCAGCGCCGCGCCGGCAGCCCCGGATGCCTCGGCGAGCGCTCCGGCGAGGGCCGATCCGATGGCAGCCCCGGCCACGATGCCGCTTGCGAGGAGCGTCATGACCGTTCCGAGGCGGTGTCCCGGCGCAACCAGGGAGCCGATCGAAAAGATCGTGACCATGGTGGGTCCCACGAAGATGCCCAGGATGAACAGCACAACCAGCATGCCCGTGATCGTCCCGGGCAGGGCCAGAGCCGCTGCAGCAACCGCCATGCCGGCGGCGGAGGCCATCCACCGATTCGGGTGGGAAAACCCCTGTGACCAGTAGGCAACGGACAGGGCCGCGACGGCGGAGCTGAGTCCCATCATCGCGTAGAGCAGGCCTGCTGTTTCCGGAGCGCCGAACTGGCCGGCAAAAGCTGTCAGGAAGGCCTGCGTCGAGCCGAAGAAGGTACCCACAGCGATCATCCCGGCGACCGGCAGGAGCACGAAGGCCGGCCGGTACGCGGGCAGGTGCTCCTCGTCACCAGCGGTGCCGTCGTCGTACCCGGGACGCGAACCGGCGTCGCTGTAGGCGACGGTGTGGTGCATCGCGAATGCGCTGACGAGGATCAGGGTCAGGGCGGCGGCCAGCGCCAGAGGAAGCCATGGGGCAATCAGGCTCGCAAGCAGGCCCACCAGTGCCGGGCCGAGCACGAAGGTCAGTTCATCGGCGGTGCCTTCGTAGGAAAGGGCCGTGTCGAGGGAAGAGCGGGGATTTCCGCGCGTCATGGCCATCCAGCGGACCCGTGCGAGCGGACCGATCTGCGGGCTGGTGAACCCTGTCAGGAAGGCCGCAGCGAGCAGGAGCGCGAGGGCGCTGCCCGTGAAGCCGTCGCCGTTGAGGGTCACCAGCAGCAGTCCGGCGATGGCCAGCGTATTCAGGACCGCAGAGACCAGTAGCACGATGCGCTGTCCCCGCTTGTCCGCGAGGAAACCGAGCAGGGGTGCACCGAGGGCCGAGCCGAGGCCGACGGCACCAGCGGCGAAGCCACCCGCTGCATAGGAGCTGCTGGCGGTCGTGACGAGTGTCAGGGCCCCGACCGTGAGCATGGCCAGTGGAAGCCGCGCGAAGAGGCCGATGACGAGGAAGGAGGTGCCCGCGAGATCCGGTAGGGCGCCGAACCTGCCGAGTCGGGAGCGTTGCGCGCGGCCGGGAGCGGGGCGGGATTCCGGCGTGGCCGGTGAGGGATCTTTGTACATTCGCTTTCCGGGTGCTTCAGACCGCGCATCGTCCCTCCACCCGATGCGCCCGACCCGTCAACGCCTTGAGTTTACACGCTGGCGGGCTGCTCCACGTAGCGGAGGCTCGATCCCTGCCGACCCTTCACGACCTGCAACTGGGCACTCACCCGCTGCTTCAATTCGGCCACGTGACTGACAAGTCCGATGACGCGACCACCACTCCTGAGGCCCTCGAGGGCGTCCATCACCTGTTCGAGTGCCTGGTCGTCCAGCGAACCGAAGCCCTCGTCGACGAAGAGGGTCTCGATGTCCAGGCCGCCCGTCTCCTGCTGCACGACGTCGGCCAGTCCGAGCGCGAGGGCCAGCGATGCCATGAAGCACTCCCCTCCCGAAAGGGTCGAGGTGTCCCTGCGGAGACCGGTCCAGCCGTCGATCACGTTGAGCCCCAGGCCAGAGCGCTTGTTGCCCGCCGTGGCATCGCTGTGCACGAGCGCGTAGCGGCCGTCGGACATCTGCAGCAGGCGCTCCGTGGCTGCTGCCGCTACCTGCTCGAGCCGCGAGGCGAGCACGTAGGTGGCGAGGGACATCTTGTACAGGTTCTCCCCTCCCCCGCGCGCGGTCTCCGCGACGTCCGCTGCGAGCCGCGACTGCTCCCTGAGCGGCGCGATCTCCGATTCCAGGGCAGCGAGCTGCACTCCGTACGCTTCGAGTTGCGCGACCGAGTGTCCGAGGACCTCGGCGCTGATCACGACCCGCTGGGCGCGTGTGCGTAGCTCAGTGGCAGCGGTCACGGCGAGCTGCAACTCGTCCGCCGAGGGTGGCGCGATGCCGTCCTGTTCCTCCCGAAGGCAGGCGCGGACGCCATCGTCGTCCCACAAGGCGTCGAGGCGGTGTCCGCGCAGCTCATGTGCGCGGATCGCCCCGATGAGCTGCTCATGGCGGTCCTGGGGCATCAGCGCGTACCGAGCGTCGTCGGCCGTCGCAAAGGCGGAGCCGAGCAGTGCCTCCTCGAGATGCCGGCCGGTCTCCTGCTGGCGGGCGGTGCACTGGACCAGGGCATCGAGGCGGTCGCGGACCGCCTCGATATCGTCATGCGCATGCTGCACCGCGATGATGCGTGCCGTGAGCGACGCCTCGCCGCCCTGCAGACCGGCGAGCCGCTGCCTGAGCTCTGTCTCCTGGTCGAGCAGCGACGAGCCGCGGGCAGCACACGTGGCACGTTCCTCCCGCAGCGCATCGCGCACTCGGCTGGTCCGTTCCTCGTCCTGCTGCGCCCTGCGCAGCCGCTCCGCGATAAGCTCCGCTTCCGCCTGTGCCTTCTCGGCCTCCTGCAGCGCTGCTCGGGCAGCCCGGGTTGCCTCCTCCGCAGCCTCCGGCGGCACGTCACCGCCCTGCGCGGCAAGTTCTGCCGCTTCGACCCGGACCTGGTCCCTGACCTCGCGGGCCTGCTCGGCCGTCTTTCCGGCTGCGTCCTGCCGGACCCGGGCGGTCCGCTCCTCATCGAGTGTGACGCGTTCCCCGCCAGGAGCGGCCTTCGGCGCCGGGTGGTCCTCGCTGCCGCACACCGGGCACGGTTCACCGTCGGCCAGCTTGTCGGCAAGTTCCTCGGCCGCCTGGTCCAGCCGGAGCTGCAGGGTCACGAGCCACTGCTCCTTCAGCGCCAGGTACCACTCGGCCGCCTCGGCGTAGTTCGCGTCGACCTCGGTGCGACGCTTCTCCGCGGAGCGGTATTGCCGTACGGTCCCGGCCAGCGCCACAGCCGCATCGAGCGTCGTACGCACCTGCGTCACGGTGCCGGCGGCCTCGCGCAGAGGCGCCAGAATTTCGGCGTCGGCCGTCCGCGCGAGCTGGAGTGTCGTGATCAGCCCGCTTGCCTCGGCGATCTGCTGGTCGAGTCCCTCGATCTCGGCGGTTCGGGAGCCGAGCTCCGCGCGGACCCGCTGGAGCCGTTCCTCGTCGGGGAGCGCCGCACGGAGGACACCGAGCACCGCTGACGTGGATGCGCAGGCACTGGTCAGCACATCGCGGGACACCTCGGCGAGATCCAGCTGACCGGCGTCGAGATACTCCGGCAATGCGCTGTTGTTCCGCAACCGGTCAAGGGCCACATCCAAGGCTGACCGGGCACCACCCACTTCTGCGGTGCCTTCCGCATCCAGGCGGAGGAGCGTACTCATGCCGCGCGCCTGGTCGTGGCACCGGACCAGTTCCACCATGCGCTCGACGTCGGCGGTGCAGCCGTCATGGTCCTGCTGCTGTGCCCGCACCTGCTCGAGGGCTTCCGCGCGGGTCCGCCGTTGCCTGAGAGTGGCCAGGGCGCCGTCGGCGAGGGCGCTCCGCTCGGCGAGCTCCGTGCTCTCGGCCGCGGCTGCATCGCGGTGTGCCGAGAGCGACGAGCTGAGCGCTTGCATCGCCTCCCCCCATCGATCCGAGGAACCCGCGTCAACGCCTGTATCCGCCGGGCCGAGGCCGTGCCGCTCCGCCTCGTCGAAGGCGCGCAGGATGAGCTGACGCTGCCGCCCCTCCTGCCCGGACAGATTCTTCGCCGCCCGCTGGCTCTGTTCCGCGAACACCTTCTCCAGGTCCTCGAAGCGCGTCGTCGAGAAGAGCCTTTGCAGGAGCTCCC
>JAABUN010005000.1_pt1 | contig 17092 bp, 15 predicted proteins | sample 5559311 | NCBI WGS metagenome assembly JAABUN01 (sample SAMN10711877, study PRJNA513370) | rock metagenome | isolation source: Antarctica rocks | place: Antarctica: Victoria Land, Siegfried Peak sud
TGGTGGAGGCCGGAGGCAAGCGGATCAGGCCGATGCTGACCCTGCTGGCCGCCCACCTCGGTGACCCGACCAGGCCCGAGGTGCTGGACGCGGCGGTCGTGGTCGAGCTGACCCACCTCGCGACGCTCTACCACGACGACGTGATGGACTCCGCCCCGACCCGGCGCGGTGCGCCCGCCGTGCACGCCCTGTGGGGCAACTCGGTGGCGATCCTCACCGGCGACCTGCTGTTCGCGCGCGCCTCCCGGGTGGTGGCCGGTCTCGGCCCGCAGGCGGTCAGGATCCAGGCCGCCACGTTCGAGCGGCTGTGCCTGGGCCAGCTGCACGAGACGGTCGGTCCACGCCCGGACGAGGACCCGGTCGAGCACTACATCCAGGTGCTGGCAGACAAGACCGGCTCGCTCATCGCCACCTCGGGGCGGTTCGGGTCGATGTTCTCGGGCTGCTCGCGCGAGGTGACCGACGTGCTCGTCGCGTACGGCGAGAAGGTCGGCGTCGCGTTCCAGCTGGCTGACGACGTGCTCGACCTGATCGCGGACGAGGACGTCACGGGAAAGGCTTCGGGCACCGACCTGCGCGAGGGGGTGCCGACGATGCCGGTGCTGCTCGCGCGACGGGCTGCGGCTCAGGGAGATCCCGACGCGGCCCGGATCGTGGAGCTGGTGGACGGGGACCTGGGTGAGGACGCCGTGCTGGCCGAGGCGGTGAGACTCCTTCGCGCGCACCCGGTCACGCAGGCAGCGCGGGAGCGGGCCCAGAGGTGGGCGGCGGACGCGGTGGCCGCCCTCGACCCGCTGCCCGAGGGTGAGGTCCGGGCGGCTCTGGCCAGCTTCGCCGGAACCGTCGCCGACCGGACGTCCTAGCGCGCTCTGCCGTAACGGCCCGAGCTGTCTTCCCAGCCGGAGTTGCTGTCCCAGCGCGAGTTGTCAGCACCACACCGTCGTCCGGCGGGGTAACGTACTGACAACTCGCCAACGACGCGGCGGGTCGACTTGCTCCAGCGTGCGATCCACGGCACCGTCGAGAGACGTTGAGCCGTTCACTCAATCCACTGCACGGAGTGGCACGCCGGGCGGACACCGCAAAGAAGTACCTGCTGTACGGAGGCATCATCTACCTGGTGCTCTTCGTGTTCGGGCTCCTCATCGGTGACGAGGTCGGCATCAACTTCGTTCCGCTGAACCTGGCTGACGACTTCCTGCACCTGGGCCCGGGGACCGGCATGATCGCCCTGGCACTGCTGCTGGACCGCAACCACAGCAGCCGGCACTGACCCTGCTACTCGCGTCGAGCACGAAGCCGGCCACTCCTGTTGAGCAGGGGTGGCCGGCTTCGTCGTCGGACCGTCAGGTCATCACATGCGACGGGTCACCTGCACCACGCTCGGGCGCGGCCCAGCGAGCTGGCCACGGTGAGCACCGGACCCGACGGGCACGTAGTCGGGGAAGCGGGACTGCGGTGCCTCCCAGCTGCCGTCCTCGCCCGGGTGCTGCACGGCGACCAGGACCGAGTCCTCCTGGTCGTGGATGACCGGCCCGCACGTCTCGGCGCCCGCGGGTACCGCCAGGAACTGCTGAACACGCCCTCGCTCCGGGCCCTCGACCGGCACCTTGAACAGCGCGTCGTCCAGCCCGATCGTCCGGGGCTGACCGTCCGTGGAGATCCACAGGTTGCCGACGGAGTCGAAGGCCACGTTGTCCGGGCAGGAGATGGGCGAGACCTGGCCGGTCCAGCCACCGAAGTACGTCCCCGCTGAGGCCTCGTCACCACAGATCAGGAACAGGTTCCAGGTGAACGTCGTCCCGGTGTGGTCGCCGCCCTCCTCCTCGATCTCGACCACGTGCCCGTCCTTGTTGACGGTGCGCGGGTTGGGCTCGGTCGCGCCCTCCACGCCCGGCTTCCCGCGGTCGGTGTTGTTGGTGCAGGCCACGTAGATGCGACCGTTGACGAGGTTGGGCTCGACGTCTTCTGGACGATCCATCTTGGTGGGGCCGACCGCATCAGCGGCCAGCCGGGTGTGGACCAGCACCTGCTCGATGGTGAAGCCGGGCACCATCGAGCGGCCGTTGCGGGTCAACGGGATCCAGCGGCCGGTGCCGTCGCTGACGCCGTCCTGCAAGCCGTCGCCGACGAAGCGCGCCACGTGCAGGTCCCCGGCTGAGAGCAGCCCCAGGTTGTGCTTGCGGTTGGCGTTCCCCGGGCCGGGCCGGTAGCGGTCCCGGGAGACGAACTTGTAGACGTAGTCGAAGCGTTCGTCATCACCCATGTAGGCGACCACGTGGCCGCTGCCGGCGATGATGACGTGGGCCCCCTCGTGCTTGAACCGACCCATCGCAGTGTGCTTGACCGGGGTCGAACGGGGGTCGTCCGGGTCGACCTCGACGATCCAGCCGAACCGGTTCGGCTCGTTGACGAACCCGGGCCTGGTGGCGTCGAAACGCCGGTCCAGCGAGCGCCAGTTACGCTCGTCTGCTGGGCCAATGCCGTAGCGCTTCTCGGCCGCGCTGGTGCCCTCGGCGTAGAAGTACTGGTTGAAGTTCTCCTCGCCCGACAGCACCGTGCCCCAGGGCGTGGTGCCGCCCGCGCAGTTGTTCAGCGTGCCGCGCACCCGGGTGCCGGTTCGGTCCTCGGCGGTCCTGAGCAGGTGCGACCCCGCTGCGGGGCCGTCGAGCGCGAACACCGTGTCGAGGGTGATGCGCCGGTTCTTCCGTGCTCCGGGCTGGTACTTCCAGGGCTGTCCGGCGCGGTCGCGGTGCACCTCTACGACGGACATGCCGTGTGCCGCCCAAGCGGTGCGGATCACGGTCTCGGGGTCGGTCCCCGGCGGGAACATGATGCCCTCGTTGGTGTACTCGTGGTTGGCGACCAGCAGACCGCGACGGCGCTGGCGATCGGTGACCAGGATGTCGAGGTAGTCGTTGTTGTAGCCGAACTGCCCGGCCTGGGACTGGGGCGTCTGGTGCGCCGGGTCGAAGGTGGGGGCTCCGCGCAGGATCGGGTCGCCCCACCGGATGATGGTGTCCCACCGGTAGCCGGCGGGGACCGTGACGTCGTCGACCGTGGCCGGCACCGGCGCGATCGGGGAGAACAGGAGCCGGCCGCCGTGGTTCTGGACGGTCGCGGCGGCGGCGGGACTCATCTCGCCCGCCACCGCGGTGGCGGCGAACGCCAGGGTCAGTGCTCCGGCGCCGCCCAGCACGCTGCGTCGGCTGAGCGCCGCGGCGGCGACGTCGCGGAACGTCTCGTTGTCGCTGGTGTTGGGCACCGGCTGTGCGCAGGCGTCGCCGCACCGCAGGTGGCAGGTCACGGCGCTGCGGCGTCCGTGGGTCTGGTCCGTCATCGGCAGGGCCATCGGCAACGTGCGGCGGGTGTGCGGGGCCAGGGTCACGGGGGATCCTCCGGAGCTCGGGTGGTGGCTGAAGCCAGCCCGAACCTAGGGCGGGTCACCGACCTAGCGGTCGAGCACCGGGTGAGCGGCTGGTGAACTGTCGGCGACATCTCGACGCGGGGGCCGCCGGGACTGGCGGAGCACGTCGACGGTCAGTGCAGCCAGCGCCGCCCACACCAGGGCGAAGCCCACCCACCGCGCGACAGTCATCGGTTCGTCGAAGACGACCACGCCGATCAGCAGCTGCAGGGTGGGGGTGAGGTACTGCAGCAGCCCGACGGTGGACAACGGGATCCGTCGCGCCGAGGCGGCGAACAGCAGCAGCGGGACAGCCGTGACCACGCCCGTGCTGACCAGGAGCCAGCTGTGCACGGTCCCGTCCCCGAACGTCGCGGTGCCGCCGGCGTGCATCCAGGCGATGAGCGCCAGCGCCAACGGCGCCAGCACCGCGGTCTCGATGGAGAGGCTGTGCACCGCGTCGACGCTTCGCCCGACCCGGTTCTTCAGCAGCCCGTACATCCCGAAGCTGGCGGCCAGGGTCAGCGCGATCCAGGGAACCTGCCCGAATGCCGCCGTGAGCACCAGCACCGCCACGAGACCGGTGCCCACCGCCGCCCATTGCAGCGGCCGCAACCGTTCTCGCAGCACCACCACCCCGAGCAGGACGGTGAACAGCGGGTTGATGTAGTACCCCAACGCGGTCTGGACGACCTGCTCCGAGAGCACCCCGTAGGCGTAGACGAGCCAGTTGGTCGCGATCAGCGCGGCCGCCGCCGTCAGCAGCAGCAGCGTGCGTGGGGTTCGCAGGACCGTCCTGATCCCGGGCCATGCCCGCAGCGCCGTCAGCAGCACGATGCAGACCAGCAGCGTCCAGACGACCCGGTGCAGAAGGATTTCCAACGCCCCGGCGGGTACCAGCAGCACGAAGTAGAGGGGGAAGACCCCCCACATCGCGTAGGCGCCGAGACCCATCGCGACGCCGGCTCCGTGCCGCGGGGCAGATCGGGTTCCCGGCGTCACGCTCGCACGGTACGCCCCCGGCTGCCGCCAGCGCGGCGTGGGCCCGCCAGGACCGCCGGGACGAGGCGGTGCCATCTGCGCCGGGCCGGGCGGTGTGGCAGAGTTCAGGCCGGTGCCAGTTCAGGCCGGTGTGACAGACCGGTGTGACAGGCCGGTGCCAGAACGCCAGAACGCCAGAACGCCAGAGCTCCACAGTCCGGAAGGGGCGCGCGTGACCACGACCGCGGACAGGCGGAACCGCAGGCTGCACCGCGCGGCCCGGTTCGAGGACATCGTGCACGCACGGATCGAGCGCCGGGTGGCCGGTCTTGGCTGGCACCCCGTGCTGACCGGGTACACCGGGTACGGCGCCAGCGGCTGGGTACGGGTGATGGCCCGGGTGCTGCACGCCCGCCCGCAGGAGCGCAGCGACCGGCCCGAGGAGCCACGCCGAGGCTGGCGCTCCTTCATCACCGTGCAGGCCGTCGACGTCGAGGTGGTGGTCCGAGCCGGTGATCGAGAGGTACGCGTCCGCAGTGACCGCGGGGGCTACGTCGACGTCCGGATGGAGTCGGACCTGCCGGCCGGGTGGCAGAGCGTCACCCTGTCCACCGAGGGCGGTGAGGACGTCGAGGCGCCGGTCTTGATCGTCGACCCGGCGACGCGGTTCGGCATCGTCAGCGACATCGACGACACCGTCATGGTGACCACGTTGCCGCGGGCGATGCTGGCGGCCTGGAACACGTTCGTGCTCACCGAGCACGCTCGCCGCCCCGTGCCCGGAATGGCGGTCCTGTACGAGCGGCTGGCCAAGGCACACCCGGGTGCCCCCGTCGTCTACCTGTCCACCGGCGCCTGGAACGTGGCACCGACGCTGACCCGGTTCCTGTCACGGCACCTGTACCCCGAGGGTCCGCTGCTGCTCACCGACTGGGGGCCCACCCGCGACGGCTGGTTCCGCAGCGGCCAGGCGCACAAGAGGACCTCGCTGCTGCGCCTGGCCGCGGAGTTCCCGGACCTGAAGTGGCTGCTCATCGGTGACGACGGGCAGCACGACCCCGACCTGTACTCCGAGTTCGCACGCAGCAACCCGGGGAACGTGGCGGCCGTCGCGATCCGGCACCTGTCACCGGCCGAACAGGTTCTCGCCAGCGGACTTCCGGTGCCCATGGACCAGGCCAAGTCGGTCCCCGGGACGCCGTGGGTCTCCGGACCGGACGGGGCATCCCTGTCCCGGGCGTTGGACAAGCTCGACCTGGTGTGAGCCCGCGGGCTGCGCGAGCCCGCGCACACGGTGCAACCAGGCGTGAGACGTGCGACCCGGATGCTGGACACGGGTCCGGGCGGGGCCGCTCTGCTGGGACCATGAAGCCATGCTGAAGGCCCTGCTCCTGGAGAACCTGCACCCGCTCGCCGCCCTGCTCCTGACGGAAGCGGGCATCGAGGTCACCCAGCACGTGGGGGCGATGGACGAGGCTGAGCTCATCGAGGCGCTCGAAGGGGTCCAGCTGCTCGGGATCCGGTCCAAGACCGAGGTCACGGCCAAGGTGCTGCAGGCGACCCCGGGGCTGATGGCGGTGGGAGCGTTCTGCATCGGGACCAACCAGATCGACCTGCGGGCGGCGGCCGGGCGGGGGGTCACCGTCTTCAACGCGCCGTTCTCGAACACCCGCTCGGTGGTGGAGCTCGCGCTGGCCGAGATCATCGTGATGGCACGCCGTCTCACCGAGAAGGACAAGGCCCTGCACGACGGGGTCTGGGAGAAGTCGGCTACCGGTAGCCACGAGATCCGCGGTCGCACGTTGGGCATCGTGGGGTACGGCAACATCGGCAGCCAGCTCTCGGTCGTCGCCGAGATGCTGGGCATGCAGGTCTACTACTACGACACCGACGACAAGCTCGCGATGGGGAACGCCCGGCGCTGCTCCTCGCTGGAGGAGCTCCTCGACACCGCCGAGGTGATCACCCTGCACGTCGACGGCAGGCCAGGCAACGCGGGCTTCTTCGGGGCCGAGCAGTTCGCCCGCATGCAGCCGCGCTCGCTCTTCCTCAACCTCTCTCGCGGGTTCCTCGTCGACTACGACGCGTTGCGCGTGCAGCTGCTGCTCGGTCACATCGCCGGTGCCGCGGTCGACGTGTTCCCGAACGAGCCGAAGAAGCGCGGGGACGCCTTCGACTCTCAGCTGCGAGGGATCCCCAACGTGATCCTGACACCGCACATCGGAGGCTCGACCGAGGAGGCCCAGGAGGACATCGGGCGGTTCGTCGCCACCAAGCTGCGTGACTTCGTGCAGCGGGGCAGCACCACCCTGAGCGTCAACGTCCCCGGGCTGACGCTGGAGCAGCACCCGGGCAGGCACCGCATCGCGCACGTGCACCACAACACTCCTGGAGTCCTGGCCACCGTGAACCGGGTCCTGGCCGAGCACGGCGTGAACATCGAGGGTCAGCTGCTCAACACCTGGGGCGAGACGGGCTACGTGGTCACCGACGTCAGCTCAGACGTGGGCGAGGACCTGCTCGAACAGCTGCGGGCGATGCCCGAGACGGTGCGGGTGCGCGTCATCAGCTGACAGCAGGCTGAACAGGAGCTGACCCGCGCTCGGACCACGCGGTCTCCAGCACCCGGACGATCTGCTCGGGCGGCTGTGCCCCCGAGACGCCGTAGCGGCCGTCCACCACGAAGAACGGCACCCCCGAGATCCCGTGCGCCTGCGCCTGGGCCTCGTCGGCTCGCACGGCACCGGCGAACCGGTCGCCCGCCAGGACCTCGCGCACCTCTTCCTGGTCCAGCCCGACCTGCACAGCCAGGGCGAGGAGCTCGTCGTGGTCGGAGACCGACAGACCCTCGCCGAACGTCGCCCGGTCGAGGCATTCCTTGAGCTCGTCCTGGACGCCGTGCTGCAGCGCGAGATGCAGCAGCCGGTGCGCGTCGAAGGTGTTCCCGGTGCGGGACAGGTCGAACCGGAACTGCAGCCCCTCGGATGCTGCGACCTCGGTCATCTGGTCGAGCATCTGCTGCGCCTGGTCCAGCGTGCGTCCGTACTTGGCGGCGAGCCTCTCAGCCTGTCCCACGCTCGTACTGCCCGATGGCTCGGCGCTCTGGTCCAGCTCGAACGAGCGCCAGGTGACCTCCACCTCGTCCCGGTGCACGAAGGCGGCCAGGGCACGTTCGAACCGGCGCTTGCCGATGTAGCACCACGGGCAGACGACGTCGGACCAGATATCGACCTTCATGCCTGGCTCAACGGCTGCAGGTACCCGATTCTTCCGCCGCAGGAAGGCCGAGGCGACGTGACACAGCGGGCGGAGACGGGAGGTCGGTGCGATGCTCGGTTCATGCGAACCACTTGTGCTCCCGACACCGAGGACCGACGCTCGTGAGCGGCCTGCGCGCACTTCTGCTGTGCTGCTCCCTCAAGCCGTCACCCGCCCCGTCCAGCTCCGAGAAGCTGGGACGGGAGATCCTGACCGCACTGGCCGAGCACGACGTCCAGGGTGAGGTCGTCCGGGTCGTCGACCACGACGTGAAGTTCGGCGTCTCCACCGACGAGGGGAACGGCGACCAGTGGCCGGCCATCCGCGCGAAGGTGCTTGCGGCAGACATCCTCGTCCTGGCATCGCCCATCTGGATGGGTCAGCCTTCCAGCGTGGCGAAGATGGTGCTCGAGCGCCTCGACGCGGAGCTGTCGGAGACTGACGACGAGGGCCGCCTCCTCACCTACGGGAAGGTGGCCGTGGTGGCCGCGGTGGGCAACGAGGACGGTGCGCACCACGTCACCGCTGAGGTGTTCCAGGCACTGGCAGACGTGGGGTTCACCATCCCGGCCGCCGGCTCGACGTACTGGGTCGGGGAGGCCATGGGGGCCGTCGACTACAACGACGCTGGCCCCAAGCCTGACACCACCGGCGCCAGCACGACCTCGGTGGCGGCGAACGCGGCCCACCTGGCCCGTCTGCTGAAGGACCAGCCCTACCCTGCCGTCTGAGCCTTGGACCTAGTTTGAGTCGACCTAGTTTGAGTCGACCTGGTCTGAGCCGACCTGCACCGGCTGGCGTGCAGGAACCCCGCAGCAGCCGTGATGGTGGCCAGGCCCTCGGCCACTGCTGACACGCTCTTCTCCAGGAACCAGACCGGCTCGTACATCGCAGGCAGCGGCCCCACGGCGGGGATGTCCACGTACCGGTAGAGCACCACAGCGACCACGGAGCTGAGAGCCACGACGAACGCGCCGGCGTAGACGACACGGCTGCCGATCACCAGCACGGCGAGGGCGAGCAGCAGGGCCGTCACCGCCTGGATCCTGAACAGGTTGCCCATCCCGATGCCGCCTGGCGCTGCCAGCTGGTAGCCGCCGGCCAGGCGCAGGTGCACGACGGCGGCCACCACCAGGGCTGCGGCCGTTCCCAGCCGCAGCCCGATGTCCATCGACGACCGGGGCCGGCTCGGCTCCAGCTCGCCGGACCGGGAAGCACTCATGAGGTCACCAGGGTGTCTTTCATGTTGCCGTGGAAGATGCAGATGAAGTCTTCCTCACCCATCTCCTCGGGGGCGACGAACTCACCTGTCGCGTTGGGGCCGACGTTGACGTCGAACTTCCCCTTGGCGGTCACGGTGTGAGCCTGGGCGTCCTCGTTGACCACCGTGACGGTGGCGCCCGCGGGGACGGACTCGGGAACGGTGTACTCGAAGTCCTTGATGGTGATCACGTACTCCTCGGCAGGCGCCTCGGTGCTGCTCGACTCGGTGGCGCTGCTCGACTCGGTGCTGCTGCTGGACTCCGACTCCGACTCCGACTCCGACTCCGACTCCGACTCCGACTCCGACTCCGACTCCGACTCCGACTCCGACTCCGACTCCGACTCCGACGGCGCGGACGACGTGGCCGGTGCGCTGCTCGAGGTCTCCGCCGGCGCCGGTGCCGCGCTGGCCTCCGTGCTCGCCTCGTCACTGGCGCTGCATGCGCTCAGACCTGTGACGAGCACGCCGGCCAGCACGATGGCGGCCCGGTTCCGATGTCCGGCTGTCTTGAGGTGCGCGTTCATTGAAGTTCCTCCAGAAGGGGTCGACGGGATCAGGACCCGCGCGTCCGGGTCCACAGGTGTTTCGGAACAGTCACCTCCACGGATGGGGCAGGTACGGTCAAGTGGCCGGCGCATCAGGAGAAAGTTCGGGAAGGTCCGGCCAATCCGTACCCACCGCGGGTCCGAAGCAGTGGTGAGGCCCCCGCAATCCGTGGGTGGTACCAGACCCGAAGGCGACTCCCGTCGTCGAGGGCACGACGGAAGGTGAAGACCTTGAACAGCTTCAAGCGCGCCGCACTTGCGGCACCCGCACTCAGCCTGGCAGCGCTCGTGGCGATGGCGGCTCCTGCCTCCGCAGCCGATGGCGCAGCGATGGGCGACCTGACCCCGGTCGTCGTCAACGGCGTCGACGCGACCGGAAAGGCGACCGCCGAGATCGAGGGCACGACGTTGTCCTTCAGCCTGGCCGCACAGGGCCTGCTGGCTGACGCGCCGCACGCGGCCCACATCCACTTCGGTGCGGACGCTCGCAACGAGTGCCCGACCGAGGCGGACAACACCGCTGCTGCGCTCGATGGCGAGACCGACCCCGACGCACACCTGACCAGCACCGACGGCGCTCCTTCCTACGGCGGCATCGTGGTGTCACTGACCACCGAGGGCGACACCTCGCCGGACTCCGCACTGGCCGTGGACCGCTTCGGTGTCGGTGACGACATCGACTACTCCCGTGGGGATGTCGAGGTCAGCCAGGAGGTTGCAGACGCGATCCTCGACGGCAAGGCCGTCGTAGTCGTCCACGGTGTGGACCACAACGACAGCGGCACCTACGACGCTGGTGACCGTGGCGTGTCCGACCTGGACCCGTCGCTGCCGGGTGAGGCCACCGACCCCGCGATCTGCGGCGTCCTGCAGGCCTCGCAGATGTCCGGCATGCCTGACGGCGGTGTCGACACCGGCGCAGGTTCCACCAGTGGCTACGAGAACGTCGGCCTCATCAGCGCCGGTGGCCTGGCACTGCTGGGTGGCGCCACGCTGATGATCCGTCGCCGCCAGTCCGCCCAGGTCTGAGAGCTCTGAGATCTGATGCCTGACGACGCAGGGCCCGGGAGCAACGACTCCCGGGCCCTGCGTCCTGGTTCCAAGACCGTGACCGTCGCCGCGGTGCTGCTGCTCCTGGGTGGTGGCACGGCCGTGGCGGTGGGACTCATGAACCAGGACGCAGCCCCCACCTCCCCGCAGGTCGGCGTGAGCCAGACCGTAGAACGATCACCCTCCGAGACCGCCAGTGCACTGCCGGCGCCCTCGTCCAGCGCGACGCCCAGCGCCCCGAGCGCCAGCGCGGCCGTGCCCGCACCGAGCGAGTCGACCCCGGCCCCCGAGCCGCGGATCCTGCCGGCCGAGATCCGGATCCCCTCGCTCGGGATCACCTCTGAGGTGACCCAGATCGGGCTGAACCCGGACGGCACCCTCGCGGTGCCCCAGCCTGGCCCCGACTACGACAAGGCCGCCTGGTACGACGGCTCACCCGCACCTGGTCAGACCGGGCCCGCAGTGATCGAGGGTCACGTCGACAGCGCCGCGAACGGCCCGTCGGTGTTCTACGACCTGGGCAAGACCAGCAAGGGAGATCTCATCGAGATCAGCCGTGAAGACGGCTCCGTGGTGACGTTCGTGGTGGACGAGGTCAAGGCCTTCCCCAAGGACGAGTTCCCCACCTTCGACGTCTACGGCAACACCGACGGCCCGGAGCTGCGACTCATCACCTGCGGTGGAGAGTTCAACAGCGACACCGGGCACTACGTCAACAACACGGTCGTCTTCGCCTCCCAGGCGTAGGCGGCGGTAGGAGGTGCTCGGGCAGGCCCACCGGTTGGACAGTCTGCTAGCAACACCAGGCCCCTGACCCTGCGGCTGGCACCGTTGATGACGGCAGGGAAGCATCTCGTGGCCTGGGGCCTGCTGGTCGTGCAGCAGCCCTGAGGGGCGGCTGGGGCCGGGCCCGCCTCGGCACGCTGCCGGTATGTCATCATCTGCGCATGCATGCAGCAACGAAAGAGGCAACCAGCGAGCCGCCAGAGCCGGAGCCGTCGGCGGACGACGTCGAGGTCGTGGTCGATGTCATCCGGATGCTGGCCGACCCGACACGGGTGCGTCTGCTGTGGGTCCTGCGTGCGGGTGAGCTGGCGGTGGCAGACCTGGCGGAGAGGGTCGGCAAGCCCGGGCCGGCGGTGTCCCAGCACCTGGCGAAGCTGCGTCTGGCGCGGCTGGTGCACACCCGCCGCCAGGGGACGCAGTCTTCTACCGGGTGGAGAACGAGCACGTGATGAGACTCGTCACCGACGCCGTCCACCACGCCGACCACCTCGTCCACGACGTACCCCGGCACCACCGGACGTCGCCTGAAGCGTCCACCGCAGGCGCTGCGCGGGACACGCCATGACCGACGACCAGCGCGCCATCCACGAGGGCCACGGCCACGGACATGGGCACGACCACGGCCAGGAGCACGGCTACGCGGACGGCCACGGCAGCAGTCGAAAGGGCTGGCGAGGGAGCTGGAAAGCAGCATGGGGGGCGCTGACGCACCCACTCAGGCCGCACAGCCACGACTCGGCCGACTCCGTGGACGACGAGCTCGAGGCCAGTGCGGAGGGCGTGCGGGCGCTGAAGATCAGCCTCGTCCTGCTGGCCGTGACGGCAGCGTTCCAGCTTGTCATCGTGATGGTGTCCGGCTCGGTGGCGCTCCTGGCCGACACGGTGCACAACTTCTCGGACACACTCATTGCGGTGCCGCTGTGGGTTGCCTTCGTCGTCGGCCGACGCGCTGCCACCCCGCGCTACACCTATGGCTACGGCCGCGCCGAGGACCTGGCCGGCGTCTTCATCGTCGCGATGATCGCTCTGTCCGCGGTGGTGGCCGGCGTGGAGTCCGTCCGGCGGCTGATCGACCCGCAGCCGGTGTCCTACCTCGGTTGGGTGATCGCAGCGGGGTTGATCGGGTTCGTCGGCAACGAGCTCGTTGCGGTCTACAGGATCAGGGTGGGCAGGCGGATCGGGTCCGCGGCACTGGTGGCCGACGGCGTGCACGCCCGCGCCGACGGCTTCACGTCGCTGGCCGTCGTGGCCGGTGCGTGGTCCTCAAGGGCGCTGCGACCGAGGTGTGGCGCCGTCTCATGGACGGGGTCGATCCCGACCTCGTGCTGGCAGCCGAGACGGCGCTCAGGGGCCAGACGGGAGTGCTCACCGTCGAGCGGGTGCGGATGCGGTGGATCGGGCACCGGCTCATCGCCGACGCCGACGTGCGGGTGCCGGCCGAGCTCACAGTCGGGCAGGGGCACGACGTGGCCCACGCGGCACGGGCCGCTGTGCTGCGGGAGGTCCCCCGGCTCGTCGACGCCACGGTGCACGTCGGCCCGCCCTGATCACACGACATCTCTTCTCGCAGAACGGTGCGGGGGAGACTAGCCCTGCGAGAGCCTGGTCAGCACCCTGTCCAGGGTGGCAGGGTCGTCGGGCCCGAGGTCGGGCGCGAACTCCCACGAGGTCCCGCCGAAGCCGTCGACCATGACCTCGCCGGTGCCGGCCGGCAACCGCGAGCAGCCCCGCAGCAGCGACGCGACCAGTGGTCCGTGCGGGACGGCTTCGCTGGTGGCGCAGGTCAGCAGGACCTGGAGGCCAAGACCCGCGCCCTCCTCGGCCAGGTAGCGCAGCAGCCCGAGAGCGCGGTCGTCGAAGCCGGTGGGGAAGTCGTGGACGACCAGGAGCCGGTGGCGCAGGTCCAGCCCCTCCAGGCCCTCCTCGGTGCCGCGGATCTGGCTCTCGTGGGCCATCTGGACCAGGTCCAGGTGCCGGACCATGTCGTCGAGCAGGCTCTCCAGGGCGCTCGGGCTCCGCGCCGGAGGTTGCGAGAGCACCTGGCAACCGAGCCCGCCCAGCGGCGCCAGTAGAGCACTGCCGGCGTTGCCGAGGTCTACCGAGCGCACCGAGACCGAGCCCGCGGGGCAGCCCGCCAACATCCGGCCGACGAGGGTGCGCAGCATCGCCGCCCCGGCGGGGTCGCCCCCCCGGCTGGTGTCGATCCAGAGCGGACGCACCAGCGGCAGCCTCAGCAGCATCGGCACCCTCAGCCGTGGCTGCTCCTCGATGAACAGCTCTCCGACCCGCAGGCCGATCGTCTGTTCTGGACCGTGGCCGTCCCAGCGCGTCCACGCGTGGGAGCCCCAGCTGGCCATCGCTGGCGGCAGAGCGCGTTCCAGCCCCGCCAGCTCGACCCCCAGCTGGTCGGTGTCGCGACGGTGGTTGGCCCTGGCCGTCGCGAGCATGGAGTCGTGCTCGCGCTGGACGGCGGCGCGAGCGGCGTCCGCCCGGGCGCCGTGGCGCGTGGCCGGATCGGCGACGAGCTGCTCGAGGACGCGCTCGAGCCGCTGCTCCGCGTAGGAGGCGGTGGATCGCAGCGACGCCGTGGTGCGCGAGGCGTCTTCCAGGATGGCCGCGGACTGCTGGACGAGCCGGTCCTGCGGGCTGGTGCCAGGCGGTTGCGGTCCGGTGCCAGGCGGCTGCGGTCCGCGGTCAGGCGGTTGCGGTCCGGTGCCAGGTGTCGGCACGTTCACAGACGGGTCGTCGACCTCGACGCCGTGCAGGGTCACCACCTGCGCGAGCCCACCGTCGTACCCCTGCCCGACGGCACGGACCTTCCACCGGTCATCGCGCCGGTACACCTCTGCTGCGATGAGCGCACGCTCGGTGCTCAGCCCGTCCGGCACGAACTCTGCTGTCACAGAACCGTCTTGGTCCCGCAGCAGGACCCTGGGCGCGGGGCCGGCGCCCAGCACCGGTGCATCAGGATCGACGCTGACTAGGCACAGCACACGCTCGACGTCCAGGAACTGCAGATCGAGGTCGAGCACCTGTGGAGGCCCTGCCGTCCACTGCACCCCGACGCCCGCCGCCTGGTTGTAGAAGATGAGATCCGCACTGCTGCGCACTTTCTCGTCGGGCCCGAGCAGCAACGCCGACAGATCGCTTCCGCTGTGCTGCACCTCCAGGCGTAGCCGCGGGTGCGGCCAGGGCATGTTCTGCCCCTTGGCCAGCTGGATCGTCACGGCGTCCGTCGACCGTCAGGTCACAGGTATCTGGGCAGCATCTTGATCGCGTCCGTGGGGACCCTCGCCTGGATGCCCTCGCCCAGCGCCTGCAGCTTCCAGCCGCTGCCCTCCCGGTAGACCTTGGCCATCACCATGCCGGTGAAGGCCATGCCGCCAGCGAGCGTGTACCGGGCCAGCTCTGCGCCGCTGGTCTCGTCGACCAGGCGGCAGAAGGCGTTCTGCACCTGTTCGAACGTCTGCCCCTGGTAGGAGGTGACGACGAAGAACAACGTGTCGATGTGCACGGGCACGCGCGTCAGGTCCACCAGGAGGGTCTCGTCGTCACCCTCGCCCTCGCCGGTCAGGTTGTCACCGGTGTGCTGGATCGAGCCGTCCTTGGTACGCAGCTGGTTGTAGAAGGCGACGTCTACCGGCTGCCCGTCAGCGAAGAGCACGCAGGAGGCATCCAGGTCGACCTCGACCTCGCGCGAGCCGAACATGCCCTTCTTCTTGATCGGGTCCCAGCCGAGCCCCATCCGGATCATCGTCAGGGCGACCCCACCATCCTTGGTGAGCGAGACCTTCTGGCCCTTGGTCAGGGAGACGGTGCGGCCCTTCACCAGGCTCACCTCACCGCCGCCCGCCGACGAACCCGGTCGCTGCGGGGGTGCCTGCGCCGGCGTGCCGTATGCCGGGGCGGGCGGCGGCGCCTGACCGTAGGAGGGTGCTGCCGCAGGCGGTCCGGCCGGCTGGCCGTACGAGGGCGCAGCGGAGGGCGGGCCGTACGAGGGCGCCGGCTGGCCGTACGACGTCGCCGCCGGTGCGGATGCGGGCGCCGACGGGGGCGGCGGTGTCCGCGTGTACGACGGTGCCGGTGGCTGGGCCGCGGGCGGGGCGGCAGGTGGCGCTGCCGTCGGCGTCGTCGCACGGACCGGCGCGGCGACCGGTGCGGCGACCGGTGCGGGCGCGTCGTCCACAGAGACCCCGTGGTCGGTGATCAGCGCTGCCAGCCCGCCGGCGTAGCCCTGGCCGACGGCGCGGATCTTCCAGGCCTGTGCCCGGCGGTACAGCTCGAGCGCGACGACGATGCTCTCGGTGTCCAGACCTGTCATGGTGAACTCGGCCTGGGGCGCCCCGGAGGGCTCGGACACCCGGGCCACCGGCTGTCCGACGGCTCCGAACCGCTGGGTGGAGTCGTCCAGGGAGACCACCAGCCGCACCGCGTGCACGTCGGCCGGCACACGGTTCAGGTCGACCTCGATCTTCCAGGGCTGCGAGCCGGCCGGCCGCACGCAGCGCACCCCGGGGCCGGTGGGCTGGTTGTAGAAGACGAAGTCGTTGTCCGAGCGCACCTTTCCGCTCGCGGTGACCAGCAGCGCGGACAGGTCCGCAGGCGCACCCACGTCGACCGTCAGCACCACGCTGGACGCGGACAGAGGGGCGTTGCCCCCCTTGATGAGCTGGTGCACCGGTGTTCCTCCCGTGAGCGCGGTTGCGGGCCGCACGTGGCGGTACCGTCGGATAGGAATCTAGCCGGTGAGCAGGGCAGGCCGCAGCGACTGTCCCCATCTGACCTAGCCGAGCAGCTCACGGATGTCGTCCGCGGTCAGCGGGGACGACATCATCGCCTCGTCCTCGACCACCTGCTGGAACAGGTCCCGCTTGCGCTGCTGCAGCGCCACGACCTTCTCCTCGATCGTGTCGACGGCGACGAGCCGGTAGACCATCACGGTCTTGTCCTGGCCGATGCGGTGGGTCCGGTCGACGGCCTGGGCCTCGGCCGCGGGGTTCCACCACGGATCCAGGACGAAGACGTAGTCGGCCTCGGTCAGGGTCAGCCCGAACCCGCCCGCCTTGAGGCTGATGCAGAAGACGGGCGCATCCCCCTCCCTGAACTCGGCGATGCGTCGTGGCCGGTCCCGGGTACGGCCGTCGAGATAGCAGTGGTCGATCCCTGCCTCCGTCAGTCGCGCACGCACCAGGGCGAGGAACCCGGTGAACTGGCTGAAGACCAGCGCCCGGTGGCCCTCCGCCACGACCTCTTCCAGCTGCTCCATCAGCGCGTCGATCTTGCTGGAGCGCACCGTGCCGGCGTACTTCTTGTCCACCAGCGAAGGGTCCAGGCTGAGCTGGCGCAGCAGGGTCAATGACCGGAAGATCGCTATGCGGTGCTTCTGGACGTCGTCGATCATCCCGAGGATCCGCTGCCGCTCCCGCTGCAGGTGCGTCTGGTAGATCTTCTGGTGGGCGGGGTTGAGGGTGACGTGCAGGACCTGCTCGACCTTGGGTGGCAGGTCGCGCGCCACGTTGTCCTTCGTGCGACGCAGCATGAGCGGCCGGATGCGGCGGCGCAACGAGGCGAGCACCTCGGGAGCCTGCCCGCTCTCGATCGGCTTGCGGAACTCGTCGGTGAACCGCTGCGGGCTGGGAAACAAGCCGGGCGCCACGATCGACAGCAGCGCCCACAGGTCCATCAAGGAGTTCTCCAGCGGCGTGCCGGTGATCGCGAGCTTGAACGGGGCGTCCAGCAGGCGCGCGCACTGGTAGGTCTTGGCCCGGTGGTTCTTGACGAACTGGGCCTCGTCCAGCACCA
>JAABUN010005002.1_pt1 | contig 17088 bp, 13 predicted proteins | sample 5559311 | NCBI WGS metagenome assembly JAABUN01 (sample SAMN10711877, study PRJNA513370) | rock metagenome | isolation source: Antarctica rocks | place: Antarctica: Victoria Land, Siegfried Peak sud
CTGCCCGCGCCAACCGAGCCGTTCGTAGAAGGTCCGTGACCGCTCCAAGTCGGTGACGCCGAGCGTGACCATCGAGACCCGCTGCTCCATGAACACTGAAAGTAGCGCCCGACGCTGCACGATCCGCTAGTGGCTTTCAGGGTCGCGCCACCGTCTGCCAGAGCGCGACCTGCGGCAGATGCGTGCATGTTGAGCGCGTGAGGCGCCGTGCTTCCGCGGTGCGTTGTCCGGGATGCCGCTATGGAGCCGGCGCTATTCGACAACCGCTACGGCGTCATCGGCGGGTGAGCGAAAGCCTCAACTTTCATGATCACGAGTCAGCCTCGGCTGGCGACGCATCTGTCCGCCGGGATGGCGAGCGGGTTGCAATCGGCCTAGGGGTCGAAGCTAACGGGACGACTGCGGTGGTGCTCGCTGGTCGCCTCACCATCGGCTCACGGCCCGTCGGCTAGCGCCGGTGCAAAACGTGGACGGGGTGCGCTCTGGCCGGAAGCGTCAGCCGAAGCGGCGCATCCCCCGGAGGTACTGGCGAAGCTCGGCGACGACGTTCGGCAGGCTGCTTCGGCCGCCGACGACCAGCCACCACGGCCAGGTGTCGTCGGCCCGGTCGGCCCGGGCCTGGAACGTGACCTCGGCGTACGGCCGCCGCAGGTGGTCCCACTCCCAGCTGCGCTCGCCCATGAACATGCCGGGGCCGGCCTGGTAAGCGCCCGGTTCCGACTGGCTCATCTGGGTGAGCAGCGCGACCCGGTACTCATAGTCGTCGCACGCCTTCTCATACTCGTCCTGGTCCGGCAGGAACGGGGTGATGACCTCGCGCAGGTCTTCGCGGAGCAGCACGCTGGCCGGGTAGAACCACTTGGCCGTGAAGCGCGGGTACTCCCGGAGGGTGTCCGGTTCGAACAGTCGCCACTCGTGCAGGGCCTGTGTCGCCGAGATGCGCGAGTCGGCGAGCATCGGGGCCCGCCACGTGGGCTCGGTCATCAGCCGGATCAGGACCTGGTCGCGGTCGCGGGCGACCGCGACGGTGCCGGCGGCACGCAGGTACAGCAGTGCCGGTTAGTGCCGCAGGCGCTCCAGCAAGTCCTGGTAGGGCTGCCCGGGGATGGGTCGTGGTCTGGCGGTCAGCAGGGTCTGGAGCCCTGCGACCCACGTGTCGGTGTGCGCGAGGTCGCGGTCGTAGCGCACGCCGGTGCAGACGAGCTCCAGCAGCGGCTTGGTGAGCTCCAGCAGCTGCGCGGTCCGGTCCTGCAGGGCTGCGACGTCGAGCCGTTCGAGGTGGATGGGCAGCTGCCGCACTTCTGCGCGGACCTTGTCTGCCTCCGCCTCAAACAGGTCCTGGATGCGGATGTGGTTCGCCGGGTCGGGCAGCCACGCCTTGAGCTGCTCGATAGCGGAGGCGGAGGACGCCGCCGTGGTTGAAACGGTTGGTTCCGACCCCGACGGCTCGTCGGTCACGGCCGGACGGATCGGCTGCTCGGGCTGCCGGCCCGGCATAGCTCCAGCTGGCGACGCAGCCTCCTCAGCTGCGGCCATCTGCGTGGGGGTCGCCACCTCGGGCCGGTCGGTCCGCGGCTGCGCCAGGAAATGCTCGAGCTCCGCGGCGAGTCCGTCCCCGGCGAGGCGTTCACGTAGGTGCTGTAGCGCGTTGGAGACGGCGTCAGTGACCTCCCGCTCGTCGATCGCGAGGACCTCGCCGATCTCTGCCGTCGTGAGTCCCTCGTAGTAGTTGAGGGTGAACACGACCTTGTCGTTCTCGGGCAGTTCGGTGATCGCTCGTGCCAGTCGGTACTTCAGCTCGTCCTCTCGGGATCCGCGGGGCTCCTTCGGAGCCGGGTTCGCGCGGTCGATGAGCCACACGACGAGGGCGTCGTACACATCCCGTTCCAGCTCGCCGGCCGTCTCGAACTCGCCGTACAGCAGGTCGTTGCCGTCCCGAAGGCCCTTCTTGAAGGCCAGCACCCTCGACAGCTGAGGTCCCGGGTCTTCGACCGACGCTGCATCCACCTTCTTGAAGTACATCTTGATCTCTGGATGCGTGCCCGTTCCGCGGCGGGCTCTCGCTCGCTCGAACTCCTCCTCGAAGCCGGAGCTGTACTCGCCGGTGGGCGTGCCCCACTTGCGATGCATGAGGCCGATGAGGACGTCAGCGTCATCCAACCGTTCGTTGATCAGTCCTTGCGGCCGACCCGAACCGGAGGCCTGGTCCTCCCACATGACGACGGCGAGCGTGAAACCCAGCTTAGGGGCCAGGTTGAGGTTCAACCGCTCGCAGGCGGCCTTCACGGCCGCTCGTTCCTCGGCGACATCACCCGGGGAGGCGATCCCGATGATCAGGCCTTCGTGCCGTTCGTTCACCCTCACGATGCAACCACGCCGCCCTGGCAGTCGCAGGCAGCCGGACCCTAGGCGTGGCTGAGTCGAAGGTTCTCTGTGGAGTTGCCTGGATCGGCGCCCGTCTGGCTGTTCTCGTCCGATCCCTCCCGCGGCGACGAGCCACTCTGGACCGGTCTCCGGCTCCGACCTCGGCAATGCACTCAGCGGCCCCTCAACTGAGAGGCGGACCCTTGCTGCGACGGCGCCCAGCAACGCGCCTCATAGGTGCCGTTCCCCGACGTTGGCCGGTTCGACCGGCCGCCGTCGTGGAGCAAGATCTCGGCATCCGCTAATCGGCAGTTGCAGACGACCGCACATCGGCATGTGCGGTCGCTTGCGCTGGTCTCGCCGTTGTCCCGGCCGAACACATCGGTCCTCGATGTTGGGGCTCGGATGAGGGTCAGGCTGCGGGCGCGGACGTCGAGGCCGAGGTAGCGGTGGCCTTCGATCCACTCGTCGGGATTGTTCGGCGGGGACGGCTCCCTGGGGCGGATCGGGCTGTTGCGGTCGGGGAAGACCCCGACGGTGTCAGTGCGGCGATGGATCTCGCGGTTGAGACTGGTAGGTCCCAGCGTGTGTGTCGGCGACGCCAAGCCGCTAGAACTTCCCTTAGGGCCGCCGTGAAGTGACCATCTCGATCGCCTTGGTGCGGCGATCCCGACGTCGTCCCGTGCTTTTCGGAACGAGGACGCAGGGGTTTCGGGGTCGCCCTGGCTCGGCCGCCTGGACCTCGTGCACTTTGAGCAGTAGCTGCGCCACTTCGTCGCCGTCGAGCAGCGCCCGGCGCGATTGACGCGCCTCGTCGGCGATGCAAGAGTCGTGGCCGTCCTAAGGGACTCGAATTAGGCGATGTGGACCGCGTTGCGCGCGTCCTTCGGGCGGCAGCGCCATCCATGCTGACCGCTGTGACGGGCCAGCAACGGCGGGACCAGCGACTCGTACTGCCGGAAGATCAACTCGGACCCTCCTGGGACCTCGGTGACCATTAAGAACGTCAGTCACGCCGAGCGAGCTCCGGGGCGGCGACGGCAAGTCCCGTGCCCTCCGAGGCCCGTGCACCCTGCGCCTACGGCGGATAGGGCTTGAACCGGAAGTCCGCGAAGATGCCGAGGGCCTGCTCGGGATGGGCGACGCGGACCCACACGTCGTTCGGCTCGCGGGCAGGTTCTGACGGCAACCCGCTCCAGGGTCGCCCCTCGGCGTTGATGGCCTTCGCGACCCGCGTGATGGCGTCGGCCCGCTGCAGCCGGGCTATGGGGTCCTCGCCTCGGCCCCGGACCGCGAACACGTAGGTGAGGGTCAGCACATCGGCCGGCCCGGTCCGCTCGCCGGTCCCGGCGAGGACCCCGACTGGCGTCAGGGACAGACCGGTCGTGCGTCCCCACCGCCGACGGCTGGCGGCGTCGTCCGTCACGATGTGGTCGAGCTCCTGCACAGGTCCTCCCAGCGGCGCAGCGACTCGACGCCCGCCGTGACCGTGAGCCGCCCGCGGTGCCCTCCTCGTTGCCACCGGGCCAGGACCGGGTCGGCCAGGACCAGCAGCAGGAACGCGACCAGGGCCCCGAGCGGGACCTTCCATCGCAGCGGCCCGAGCTCATATTCCGACGGTGCCCCGCCCTGGAGAATCTCAGCCGACACGCCTGTCCTGATGAGACCGATGCTGAACGGCAGCACCAGGACCAGCGCGGCGAACACCGCGGGCAGCAGGAACCAGGGGTGCAGGCACTTCGACGGGGGCGACATGAAGCGGTAGGGACCGTCGGGCACGTGACGCGGGTCCCGGCCGAACAGACGCATGGTCGATCGGCCGTCGTGGCCTCCGCCGTCGACGCCCGGCTCGCGCCGGCCCGCCGCGGCCAGCTCCGCCAGCCAGCGGCGTGCGGCGAGGTCCGCCTCGAACATCGCGCGACCGGCCCAGTAGTTGCTGAACAGCACCGCGCAGCGGGAGCCGGCCGATAAGGTCAACTCTTCGGGACGACCTCGTTGCTGCGGGCTGACTCGGCGCTGGTGCCCACGGCGTTCGTCGCGGTGACGGAGAAGGTGTAGCGGGTGCCGGCTCGAAGCCCGCCGACCGTGACCGTAGCGGTGCTGCCGCTGACCGAGACGCTGCCGGCGGCGTATACGCGGACCGTCTGGCCGGTCAGGGCCGAGCCGCCGTCACTGCCCCTGGTCCAGCTCACGGTCGCCGCGCGCTTGCCGGCAAGCGCCTTGACGTTCGTGGGCGTAGCCGGTGCGGTCGCGGTCGGGCTGTTGGAGGCGACCGGGTTCGGGTTGGCCCACAGCAGCCGGTTCGGCGAGCCGGAGCCCGCCCCGGTGACGGCCCCGGTGGTGGCGGTGCTGTTCAGCCGGGTGGCGATGCCGGCCGGCGACAGCGTGGGATCGAGCTGGAGCAGCGCGGCGGCGGCACCGGCCACGTGCGGCGCCGCCATCGAGGTGCCGCTGAGGGAGGCACTCGCCGTGCTGGAGGTGTGCCAGTCCGAGGTGATGCCGACGCCCGGTGCGAACAGGTCGAGACAGCTGCCGTAGTTGGAGAAGGAGGCGCGGGCGTCTGCCTTGTCGCTCGCGCCGACGGTCAGCGCGGCGCCGACCCGCGCCGGGGAGGTGGTGCAGGCGTCGACGTTCTCGTTGCCCGCGGCGACGATCACACTGACGCCGTCGTTGATCGTGGATTGCACGGCAGTGTCGAGCGAGCTGGAGGCGCCGCCGCCCAGCGACAGGTTCGCCACCGCCGGTGTACCGGCTGCGTGCTGTGCGATGACCCAGTTCAGACCGCTGACGATCCCCGAGGTGGTTCCTGAGCCGGCACAGTCCAGGACCCGCACGGGTACGACGCGTACGGCCTTCGCGATGCCGTAGTTGCGCCCGCCGATCGTGCCTGCCACGTGCGTGCCGTTGCAGTCGCTGGCGCCGACGCCGTCGTTGATCACGGTGTAGCCGGGCGCGACCCGGCCCTCGAAGTCGACGTGGTCCGCTCGGACCCCGGTGTCGACCACATAGGCGGTGACGCCGGTGCCGTTCGCTGTCCAGCTGTACGCGCCGTTCAGCGGCAGCGCGCGCTGGTCGGCGCGGTCCAGCCCCCACGTTGCCGAGCTCTGCGTCTCAACCGCGCGGACGACCTGATCGGCCTCCAGGTAGGCGATGCGGGGGTTGCGCGCCAGGGCAGCAGCTGCCCGATCGGACATCCTGGCCACCGATCCGGAGAAGACGTGCTCCAGGGTCCGCTCCACCTGGCCACCGCCGTTGCGCACCTCCCGCGCCCCGTCCTGCGGGCTGGTCCCGGTGGCGAACTGCACGATGTACCGCCTCTGCTCAGCAGGGTCCGCGGCGGCGGGTGAGGCAGCCAACGCGGGTAGTGCGAGGCAGGAGGTGAGGAGGGCAGTAACGAGGCGCATACCTGCATCACCGGCACAACACGCGCCAGGGGTGCACCCTTGTGACAGGTCGGGCGAAAAAGCACCCATTGGGACTACGGCGCGTAGTCCGTACGGGTGAGTGCGCCACAACGACCGACGGCCGGCAGGGACAGCCTCTGCCGTTGTCGCTCACGCTTCTCTTGCCGTCGCCGCTCAGCCACCTCCGCGAGGAAGGTCAGCGGTGCCCTTGCCCCTAGCCGTTCGCGGCAAAAGTCCCGCCTCGTCGTCGGTGAGTGCCGCTGTCACAGACGAACCGCAGTCATGGAGCGAGCCAACCTGCTGCCCGTACTCGACAAGTAGGTCGACATGGATGGACCACGACGCGTATCGCTCGAAAGCTACCCATTCCGGGGCCGCAGGAGTGACGTCAACCGCGGTTCCCGGTCACGCGGACGTTGTCTCCGCGCCAGGCCACGCAGCTCGACCTGGGCATCGGCCACACGGGGGGTGCCGCACTAGAAGTAGAACTGGATGACCACCCCCCGTCGAGGACGCGATCCACCGTATGCGGTCGTCGACGGCCGCCGGCTCGTCGACGCAACCGTGGCGCTCACGCGGCCGAAGGCCGGCTGGGAGTCCCAGCGCGGCAATGCGCACTCGGTGAGCTCGCGCTGTCGGGCATGTCTCACAGGACCGTAGACGGCTACTCACCCGCTCGGGCATGATCCGCTGCACTCCCCGATCGAGAGGCGCCAGCATGCCCGCCAAGTACGTCCTGACCGAGAAGAACGGCCGCTACCACTGGAACCTGCTCGCGACCAACGGCCGCGTCATCGCCTCCAGCGAGGTCTACAACAGCAAGGCCGCCGCCATGACCGGCGTTCGGTCGGTGCAGAAGAACGGCGCAACCGACATCGTCGTCACGGCCGATGAGCTCGAGGCAAGCCGACAGCCAGCGAAGAAGACCGCCGCGAAGAAGACACCCGCCAAGAAGGCCGCTGCGAAGGGCTGACACGGCGCAGCCGCTCCGCGCTGCTCGACGACGGACGGGTCAGTGTCCGGGTCGGCCTCCACGACCCGTGGGAGTCGCGGGTGCACCGCCGGAGCGCTTGACGGGCCGCCCCGCGGGGCAGGTGCGGCGCATGGCCGACTTCGACATCACTGTCCTGATCCTGTCCGAGCATGACGCCTTCCGGCGCGCCTTCACCGAGATCGAGCAGCTCGACGACGTCGAGCAACTGCGCACCCGCTGGCGCGAGCTGGCCGACCAGCTCGAGGTGCACGCAGCGGGGGAGGAGGCAGTCTTCTACCCGGCGCTGCTCGTCGACGTCGACGACAGCGAGGGCGACACCGAGCACGCCGTCAAGGACCACAACGAGATCCGCGAGGCGATCCGCAAGGTCGTTGACCACGAGGTCGGCACGGACGCCTGGTGGGAGGCCTTCCGCGAGGCGCGGGAGGCGACCGTGGACCACCTCGGCGAGGAGGAGAACGACGTCCTGCCGCCCTTCAAGGACCAGGTGTCGGAGCAGGAGCGCAGCGAGCTCGGCATGCGTTGGATGAAGTTCCTCGAGGAGCACGAAGGGGCCAAGGGGTTGTCCGGTGACGAGAAGGACCCCGAGGTCTACGTCGAGGAGCACAGCTCCTAAGTCTCGCCAACCGCTATGACGGCCTCGACCTGCCGGACGATGCCTGCTGGATGGTCGTGCTCGACGGGCCGCTGAACGCACACTCGCTGCCGGAACGGTGGCTGGGGGGGCGCGGCGATGCCGGGGCGGCGTTGGCCGAGCGGGTCAGGACTGCGGTCGTCAGGGCGCCGGCCGGTGCACCCGCGGGCCTGACGATTTCGCCGTCGTCGTCGTGCGTGGATTTGACCTGACCCGCTACCTCAACCGGCCCGGCGTCAGGGCCGCGGCCGCAGCGTCCGCGACGTCACCTTTGACATCCGGGCCACCTCGGTGATCGACTACGCCACGCCAGGCCTCCGTGCTCCCAGCCAGTCCGGTGCCGGCCACCGTCGACGCTAGAAGTTGACGCACCAGCAAGGTCAAGCCCTGAACGACCTCGTCCCGCACGGTGATCGGCAAAGAACGAGAGCCACAGCAGGTTGACGACCTATTCAGCTCAGTCACCCGAGCGCTGACGCATCACGCGAGGTGGGGACTTTCAATGGCCACCCAATGGGTACCGCCAGATGGCCATTGACACCGGACGTGCGCATGATGGTCTGGCGCTGTGACCTGACGATCGTCGCCGGGTGCGTCACGAACGTGAGGACGAACTGCTTGACCACGTCTACTGGTGCTCGTATGGCGTCATAGCGAGGGCTCTAACGGTCCTGCTCCGGCGCAACGACCTCGGGCGCGTTGACGGCGAGGCAGTCGAGGAACTGCCGGGCGCCGGTCGAGTAGGTGGTGATGGTTGCCGGCGACAGTTTGCGTGCGCGCAACGAGCGCAGCCACGAGGCGTAGAGGACCGGTCGCGTCCTCTGACCGGGGGCTTGGCGCACAGCCGGCCAGCAGCACGACGCCGAGCAGCGCCATCAAGGCTCGGACCACCGGCACCGCCGTAGTGGGCCGGCGAGGGCGCATGAGCTCTGGGTAGGTGCGGAGGCTGTCCGGCTCTGGGGAAGTTTCACTCGAGGGCCCGCAATGTTGCATTCGCGTGCAGAATCTTCCCTGTGACTAGGGAGGCGGATGACGACAGCCGCCCGGCCGGGACCGGCCGGTCACTCGCCGATGAGCTGAGCCGAGCCGTCGCGATGCTGGATGGCAGCCTCGGACAAGTGCGCATACCGGTGCGCCAGTTGACTCTACAGGCGTGCTTATACGGAAGCTGTCAAGGTCTGGCGCCCTACCTGCGCCCGATTGCCCACAGGATGTTGCTGGCGCCTACCTCGGGGTATAGGAGCCACCCGTGCCAACTGTCGGGTTCGAGCCGGACAGCCACCGGTGCGGCCGCCTCGTCCAGGACGAGCCGTTCAGCCCCTGCGGCGTTTAGGCGGACGCGCAACTCCTCGGCTTGGAACGGGCTAGCTGTACCGGAGTGCCCGAACAGGACGACGGACACCGGCAGTCGCGGCTGCTCACGTATGACCGCGAGCAGCGTTTCACGTCCGTAGTCGCTCCTCCAGAGCGGTTCCCAGTGGTACTGCTCAACGAGGAACGCCACAGCCGGGAGCCTGGTACCAGAACCCGTCCTGCGGAGCGGTTCGGCGCCCTCGGGCGGCTGCATGCGCCGTCGCTCGACCATGCTGTGCTTGAGCCAGTGCAGATTGCCAGTAAGCAGTCCGGCAAGATCAGCAGATGTGCTCGGCCGGGCGTTAAGGCCGTCTTCGATCAACAAGTCGGTGACAGGCAGGCGCCGAGCAGCGGCCACCGCCAGCGCGAGAAAGGCTCCGGTTGACTGACCGCGTAGCAGGACGCGGGCGTATCGACGGCATACCGGTTCGAGCTGCGCGAACAGTTGGTCCAGCGAAGTTTCAAATACGGCAGGGCTCAATCTCTGGCGCAGCCGGCGCGATGGAACCAGCCCGTTTGTTCCGGCCCGAGTAACCGCGAGCATGTCGACGCCTGCAAGCTCCGCTTCACGGTGGAAGCGGGGACCGGTGTTCACGTCGTTGCCCCCGAGCGGGTAGAAAGCGACAACCAGCGTCTTTGACGCCTCGGCGCGCTGCCACAGCGTCATGGGCCAGGATGATCGGCTTCCGTGAACGACCATGGGCCCCCCTCTGTGGACTCAGCAATGTGTACACTGCATGCGCCGAACGTCGCCAGCCAGGACAGCGCCGGCCCTCTCCGATCCGGCTCGCCCGTGGACCGGGGGAGCCGGCAGGCTTCCGCCGGACCGAATGTGACGACGCAACCTCATCAGCTGCAGGCCGCGTGGGTGCGGGCGAATCGTCTGCCGGTTTAGGCATCGACGCGCTCCGCGGGCCGGCGCTGCGGTCATCGCTGTCGGCGCCGGACCGGCGCGATTGCGGCGGCAAACGCGGCGTGCCACGCCCGGTGGTAGTCGGGGCAACTGGGCGACCAATGCGTTCAGCGCGTCGCGGGTCACCCTGACGAGCTCGTCGAGCGCATGCTGCCCCTCCGTGTAAGCGGGCAACAGCTGAGAGCTGATCCCGACCGCCTCGCCCGCGGCGAGCGCCTCGCGGATTGTCGCGCCCTTGAGGTCCACGCCCGTCGCCCCGGGGCTCTCGCCACGCCAGCGGTGGTACTGGGTGTTGCGCAGGTCAAACAGCGCCGCGAACGCCGGGTCCGCCTGCACGTCCGCGAGCTCGGCCGCGAGCACGCACCTGCATCGCGGGCGCGTACCCTGATGCGGCCTGATCATCGCCGCGCAGACGCCGTGGGCCAGCGACGTCCACGCGCCCTTGGCCTCAGACCTCGGGATGAAGTCCGTGGCCGAGATCTGGGCCTGCTTGAGATGGGAGACGTCGAACGCCGGGTCCAGCGCCAGCGTCCGCGCGGTAAGGTTCGCCGGCCCGTGGCCCGCGACGACCAGCGCGTTCCCCTGGCCCTCGGCGAAGAACCGCAGACCGGGACAGCGCGGCCCGGGGCGGGTCCGCGTCGGCGTGCAACGCGGCGAGCCGCTCGGCGGAGATCGCCTTCTCGACCTCGGCCTCCGTCGCGACGAGGACCTGCTCGCCGATCACGCCAAAAATTCCATGGATCTTGCGGACCCAGTCGCTGGCGCCCGTGCCCATGGCAGCGAAGATCTCGTTTAACCGGCCGTGGCTGCGCTGCTGCTGCCAGTCGAAACCGACACGCTGGGCCGCCCCGAGGCCGAGATCGGCCTGAGTGGGAGGCTGCCCGCCGTCGTCGACAGCGAGCCGTGAGGCCAGCACACTCATAGGCGGATCAGGCGGCCCTAGCGACTGCTCATCCGTCATGCCGTCGCTATGCCCCGTCAGGGCGAGCGTCGACCCGGCGACCGCGACCGCCCCTTTCGTCCACAAGAACGTCGTGAGCCGCCTCACCGCCGTCGCCGAGCAGCGTCGAGCACACAGCCCCGACAACCGCGGCGACCCCCGCCGCCCCCGACGACGACGAGGCTCACCAGGAACGCCACTCGTACGCGAGGTTACCGACACGAGGTCGGGCCTGACGTGTCCCCACACTGTCGCTACTGGAACTCTTTCGCCTGCCCGCTAGCCCACCTACTGGGTCGTGAGCACCATCGGCGCCACGACCGGAGGCATCTTCTAATGGCTCACGTCAAAGATGCGCGTATAGCCGAGGTTGCGCGTTCCACATCTAGGATAGACACTGCAGCCTTCCTGGTCGCGGAGAAGGGGTGTGTATGGGGTTTCCCTTCTTCGGTCCCCTCATAACAGCCGGGAGAGCGGCCAGGATCGCTGCTGCACCGGAGGCGGGCCGGGGCGAGCAGTCGCGCATGGTGCAGGCCGCCGCCGACGTGCTAACCACGAACATTCTCGAGGACATGTTGGAGGACGACCGGTCCATCCCTCGGGAGGCTGACCAACTAAGGCCGCACGTGCGTACCGCTCCGGCCTGGAAGGCTTCAAGGATCATTGTGCTGGCCGACCGAGGAGCGGGGAAGACTCGTCAGTTGCTCGAGTGGATGCGCGTCGCGGTCGAAGACCTCGAACCCCAGAGCCTCGCGAAGGACGACGTCGACCAGACTGGCTTTCCGGTTTACATCGACCTGTCCTTCCGTGGCCCGATGCCGGTGCAGAGCCTCATTACTGCAGCCTTCGCAGACCTCGGATGGCCTCGGCAGCACTTCGACCTGCTTCCGAAGAACAACGGTCTGCTCCTTCTTGTTGACGGCATCGATGATGTGCCCGAGCGGGACCGAGGTGAGGTGATCGCCGCCTTCACAGTCTTTCTAGCGAAGCACCCCTTCGTTGGCATCGTTTTTGCGAGCTCGTTGCCCGCTAGGGCTGACGATCTGATGCGTGCCATGCGTGTGCCGAATCAGCCAGCGTTTTCAGTAGTGCGCCTGCCGGACCTGCGGCAGGAGGAGGTTCGCGCCTTCCTCACCGCCCGTTGTCGTCCAGATCTTTGGAATGAGCTCCCGTCGCTGCGGGACAAGCCCGAGCTTTGGCTGCCGCTGACGCTGAACGCCATTCTTCGACTAGCATCGACGATCAAGTCGGTCGAGCTCGAGGGGCATCTGAGAAAACTGCACGGGCCGGACCAGGCAAGGCGGGAGCTGATGCGCCTGCTCGCGACTCATCAGTTCGGGTCTGTGCTCCCTGTCCTGCGCTGGCTCGCGCGAGGGGTGAGGCTCGAGTTGGGTGCCGTGTCGTTCCAGCCGCAGCGCATCGAGCCGCGTTGGCTCGAGCATCGGCAGGCACTGGCGTTTATGGCCATAGGAATGATCTCTGCGCTACCGCTGGTTTTGTTCGTCACCGGCCTCTGGTTCGTCCTCCGCCTGCCGGCAAGCGGCGCCTGGATACCCGCCACCGTGGGCACTCTCGCGGTCGCCGCGGTGACGCCACTGCGGGGCCTTCTCTATCAGCGCAAGCGACGCTTCCCGGTGCGGGTCAGGGCGCGCCGGGTCCGCATGCTGCCGGCCATCCAGGCGATTCGCTACAGGCCCTGGTCGTTCATCGGCTTCGTTCTCGCCGTCGCCGTCGCCGGCGTTCCCGTCGGACTGGCCTTCGACGCATTGGCGCGCTTCGTTCCTAGCCCCTCGCCGTCGTTGCGGTTCGTCGCGGCCATGATTATCGTGGGCCTAGCCCTAATTGTCATCGGCTGGATACCAGGCCAATTGCTCGCTGGTCTTTCTGTGGGCTGGGGAAGCTCGCTTGCCAGCGACCTGCTCTGGCAGAACGTGCTCGCTGGGGTGACGGTCGGGGGCATAGGCGCAGCCGTCTTCAGGTTCTGCGACTACGGGGAGGAGACGATGCTGGACCAGTCCCAAAACCTCTATTGGCCAGGGTTCTGGGCCAACGTGCGAGCGCAGATCGTCTTCGAGACGCTGAAGTGGTCAGTGTTCGCCTGGACGTACGCGTACGTCATGTACAAGATCACGGGTGGAGCGGAATGGTTTAAGGCCGGCGCCGCCGGCACGGCCATCGGCCTCGTCGCATTCGGTCTACTGGGATCGTGGTACCCCGCAGTCAGCACCTGGCTCACGATCCGCTTCGCGGAGCGCCAGTTCGGAGTCAATTTCGGTCTCCCTGAAGTCCTGGACCAACTCAAGTCGAAGGGCTTGCTGCTGAACACGCCGAACGGTAACGGTCTGCGCTTTCTGCATCCTGCGCTCGTTGATTTCCTAGTTGAGCCCGGTTGATGGATCGCCTCCGTACCACGCCTGTTGCAGGGCGCCTGCTTGGGGCGGCCGGCGAGTTGCCACCACGTCCCGGAAGGGAGCCGGCCGCGGTCGTGTCCGCCTAGGGTCGCCTAGGGTCGCTTTCCGGGGACGGGGACTGCCCCGGGTTCGGTTGAAGCGCCCCAGGTTTGATGCCGTCTCCTTCTGAGTCCAGGAGGATGGCTTCGTGCCGAAGAAGATCGATCCGAAGGTCAAGGAGCGTTGCGTCCAGCAGATGCTGGAGCACGTCTCGGAGTACCCGAACCCGACTGCCGCAGCGGAGGCGGTCGCCAAGCGCAGCGGGGTGGGGACCGAGTCGGTCCGCCGTTGGTATCTGCAGGCGCAGATCGACGGCGGCCAACGCCGAGGTGCCACTAGCGAGGAGCTGGCCGAGATCCGGGATCTGAGAGCCAAGGTCCGGCGGCTCGAGGAGGACAACGACATCCTTCGCCGGGCCTCGATTTTCTTCGCGGGGGAAACTCGACCCCCGAACTCGCTGATCGTCGCGTTCATCGACGAGTGCCGACAGGCCGGTCATGCGGTCGAGTCGATCTGCCGGGTCCTGACTGAGCAGGGCTGTCAGATCGCCGCACGGACCTACCGGGCGTGGAGCTGCGAGCAGCAGCAGGTCGCGACCCGGACGCTCACCGACGCCCTCGTGATGGACAAGGTCCGAGACCTCGCCTGGAAGGTCGACAGCGAGGGCGAACTCGCCGGCGTCAGGCGGCTCACCCCAGAGGGGCTCTATGGCCGGCGCAAGATGACCAAGCTCGTTCAGCGGAGCAGGCCCGAGGCCACCCCGGGATCGGTCGACCGGGCGATGAGAACCCTCGGCTGAAGGGGATCCGACGCAGCAAAGTCTGAGTCGTATCGCATCGGCTGCGAACACGACACGGCAAGGACGTCGGTCACGACCAGAGCGGCACGCCGACGACCTGCGCGGCCCCGGACTGCTGGCAGGCCCTCGCCGACGGCGGCTCGTTCCTAACCCCCTACATGAGCACCAACGCCCGGGGCGCGCGGTCCTCTTCCACCACGGCGGCCAGCTGCACGACCAGCTCGCCCGTCATCAGACCAAGGAGTTCGCGGAGATCGCCAGGCTCCGGGCGGCCCACCCCGACGACGCCTACGCCGCCCACCACTACCCGCGGTTGCACCCGGTCTTTCACCGGCACGACGTCCACTCCCGCGCCCACCAACCGCTCGGGGACCTCAGCGAGGAGGAGATCGCCGCTCTGGCGACGCCCGAGCACCTGACCGACCACGACGGCCTGCGGCACCTGGACATGACCCTGGTCAAGGTCGACCCGCAGACGCGGGATTCCCAGGACGCGGCCCGCAACACCCAGACGCAGGTGTGGTTCGAGCACGGACCGCACGTGTCGCCCACCTTCGTCGCACGCGACGAGCGCTTCGGCCACACGGCGGACGGGACCCCGACGCACGACGTCCGCCTGGACTGCGGCGGCGACACCAACGAAGAAGCGATCTGCGCGTCGACTCGGCTCGTGCACGAGGTGTTCGGCGACGACAGCAGCCGGGTGTAGCAGCGGACGGGCATCCAGGGGGCCGCCTGCACTGAGGGCGCCGACCGCAGCGATGGTCGAGCTCGCGAGGGCTGGTGCTGCAGGGGTGGTCGAGCACAGACCGGACGGGCTGGCCGCGAGCAGGTCGCGTGACCATGAGCGTGACACCTCCTGCATCGACAGGTCGTGCAGGGCCGCTCATGCTCGCCTCGACGAAGGGGCGCCTCGTGGGGCTCAGGACCAGCACGTCCCGCCGGGGCCCTCCAGGTGCGGGCATGGACAGCCGTGCTTGGTGGAGCCGTCGTCCTGCGGTACGGCGCCGGCACAGCCCGAGCGGGTGACGCAGGCCGCTGTCGGACACCGGGTCCCGGCCGGAGCGCGAGCCGGCCTGTCGTCGCCGGGCTCGTGGGCGCGTCGGCGAGGGGGCACGGGGCGCGGTCTCCCCGTCGACTTCGTCGCCGAGTCGCCGCGCCGCAGGTCCGGTACGAGCGTCGTGCTCCGGCTCGCGGCAGGTCCGGTCGCTCCCGGCGAACGAGGTCGCCTTGATCGACAGGCAGCCGTCCCAGAACCTTCCCTGGTCAAGGCGGAGAATCGCCGCAGGCTTCGCGGTGCCCGGCACGGTGCCGGTGCGCAACGGCAGGAGACCCTCATGTTCGCCGGTCGTCCCCGCGGAGCTGCACCCGACGCGACTGCCGACGCTGACGGCGACCCTGTCGGGGAGCGGTCGGCAGCCGGGTCGGGCGTCCTCGTCGGCTACCGCAAGACACTGGTAGGTGGCACGCACCAGATGGAGCCGCTCCGCGTGACGCCCGGGGTCGCGGTGATGGTGTCGGGACCGACGGGGTCGGGCAAGACGACGCTCCTCGCGCAGTTGATCGAGGACTGGCCCGGACCGGTCATGGCGATCAGTGGCAAGGCGGACCTTATGCGGTTGACCCGGGAGCGGCGCGAGGCCCGAGGGACGGTGTGGGTGGTCGACCCCTCGGGCGTGACCGGGTCGGAGCGGGACGGGATCGTGCTGCTGGAGTGGTGCCGGACGCTGCGCGGCGCGATCGAGGTGGCGGGGGCGCTGACGGCAAGCGCCGCGCAGTCGGGGGTGACCGACAGCGCGTTCTGGTTCGCGCTCGCTCGCCGTCTGATCGCGTCGTCGCTGTTTGCGGCCGGCGTGAACGGCTACACGCTCAGCGACGTGTACCGCTGGGTCATGACCGAGGAGGCCTTCGAGGTCCGGGGGCTGCTGCAGGCATCCGGGGACGAGACCGCGATGATGATGTTCGAGTCGGTACGTCTGAAGGACGAGAAGGTGCTCTCGAGCATCTACGCCACCGCGCAGCAGGTGGTGACGGTGTTCGACTCGCCGGAGGCGCTGGAGTGCATGGAGAGCCCCGACATCGACATCGCCGTGCTGGCGGGGACGGCGGCGCCCAAGCCGGCGCTGGGCCAGGTGTTGAACGAGCCGGGTCTGGGTCCGTGGGACCTGGAGGAGACGCCCGGTGGGGCGGGGCCGGCGACGCTGTACGCCACGCTCCCGGTGCACATGCTCGACGACTTCGGCCCGCTGGTGGCGCTGATGGCGCGCCGCCTGGTGAAGGCGGCAAGAGAGCACGAGGCGGCAGGCCACGAGCTGCCGGCGCCGGTGCTGCTGGTCGTCGACGAGGCGGCGACGGCCGCGCTGCTGCCGCTCCAGGAGTGGACGGCGACGTTGCGCTCCAGTGGCGTGCAAGTCGTGTCGACGTGGCAGTCGGTCGGTCAGATGGACCGGCAGTTCGGGGTGTCAGGGAGCGACGTCATGCTGGAGAACAGCTCGGTCGTGCTGCTCGGGGGTGCGCGGCCGACGTCGTCGACGCGGCGGGTGGCGGCGTGGCTAGCGGGTGCGGACCGGTCGCTGATGGACCCCGAGGGCGGTGCCAGTGAGGTCAGAGCAGGGCAGCCCTCGGGCGCCGCGGCGGACCCGGTCGAGCCGGAGGCGCGGATGGGGGTGGAGGAGGCGGCCTTCGGGCTGTCGCGGCTGCCGCTGGGTCAGGCGGTGGTGCTGGACGGGCCGCGGCTGGCGCGGGTCAGCGTTCCGGGCCGCGACCAGGTGCGGGCGACCCAGCACGCCACGGGCGGTCTGGACCGGGCGGGCAGCTGATCCGACGGCGTCAGGCCCCTCACCTGGGCGGGTCTGCGACCCGCTGCCGGGACCGAGGTGCGGTGGACGACCTCGAGCGGGTTCGTAAGGTGATCTTCGCGCGGGTGCCGGCCGGACCACGGCCACGTGCACGCGGTCGAGCGCTATACGAGCGGGCGCGCGTGAGCGCGTGCTGCACGAGCCCTGCTGGATTGCCGGGGCCGGACGCGCGGCTGGAGGGGTGAGCGTGTCGCGACGGGGTGCCGCTGGGTAGCTGCAGCGGTCGGTCGGCCCGTCGCTCGCATGTCCGCTGGGTCGCGCGGACGGTGCCGGGGGCCGGTCGGGACAGGTGGGTCGGTCCGGCAGCACCCGCGGTGGACCTGTCGGCGTTTGGGTCGACGGGCGCGAAGGCACCCGGTGCCGTCGTGGCGGCGGACCT
>JAABUN010005003.1_pt1 | contig 17087 bp, 10 predicted proteins | sample 5559311 | NCBI WGS metagenome assembly JAABUN01 (sample SAMN10711877, study PRJNA513370) | rock metagenome | isolation source: Antarctica rocks | place: Antarctica: Victoria Land, Siegfried Peak sud
CCCTGGCCGACTTCGCCGAGGTGGCCTGGCTCGACCTCGGGGCCGCCGACCTGCCGGCCGGGGCGCACACCCTCGAGTTCAACGTCCCGCGGCCGGCCAAGGACCGCCTCTTGTTCGGCCTCGACTGCGTCCAGATCACCCCGAACGAGTTCCGGCCGGACGGCCAACACCGGCCGGGCGAGAGACCCCCAACGCCGCTCGACGAGGCCGCCGCGGCGACCGTCTACGAGTTCCCGGCCCCGACCGGCGTGCCCGGCGACCGCCGCGCGCTCGGCCTCGGCGGCACCTGGCAGATGGCCCGGTTCGACGAACAGGACATCGCCGACCGGCCCGGCCCGGTCGCCGCCCTGCCGGCCGACCTCGACCGGCTCGCCTGGCGCGGCGTCCGCGTCCCCGGCGGTCGGGACGATGTCGTCCCCGAGTGGGAGTACTGCCACCGCTTCCTGTACCGGGTCCGGGTCCGGATCCCGGCCGATTTGGCCGGCCGGGCGTTCGTCCTGAGCTTCCCGAACAACGCGCTCCTGACCACCGTGTTCGTCAACGGCCGGCGGGCCGGGTTCAGCGACACGCCGTGTGCGAGTTACGACTGCGACATGACGGACTACGTCAAGCCGGGAACGGTGAACGACATCGTCGTAGCGATCAAGGACCACTACTACGCCATCCCGAAGACCGGCGACGGCCGGCCGACCCGCCGCCTGTTCAACTACCCGCCGTCGAAGTTCCACGCGGCCGGCGGCCTGTCGGCCACCCGGTACGCCGACTTCCCGGTCCTGGTCAAGTCGCGGCGGGCCGGCATCCTCGAAACCCCGACCCTCGAAGCCCGGGGCCGGGTGTACGCCGCCGACGTGTTCGTCCGCCCTTCATTTGCCGACAAATCGCTGGCCGTTCAGGTGACGGCCCGCAACCCGGGGGCGACCGCGGCGGCGGTCCAGGTCCGGGGCGTCGTCCGCCCGCCGGCCGGCGGCCCGGGGGGCTTGCGGCTCGACCCGGTGGCCGTCGAAGTCCCGGCCGGGGGGACGGCCGTCGTCACGCTCAAGAAGCCGTGGCCCGAGGCGGTCCCGTGGTGGCCGGATGTCCCCTACCTGTACGCCGTCGAGACGGAGACCCTGCTTGACGGCGTCAAGATCGATTCGCACACGACGGAGTTCGGCTTCCGCGAGTGGGGCATCCGGGGGCGCGACCTCACCCTCAACGGCGTCCCCTGGCACGGCCGGGCCGACCTGCGCGGGCAGGGGCCGTGGCCGGACATGTCCGCCGCGACGGAAGCGGTCGCCGAGTGGCGAAAGAACGGCCAGACGATGACGCGCTACTGGGGCGAGGAGCCGCTGATCGGCGGCAGCCAGGCCGCGACGCTCGCGTTCTTCGACCGGTCCGGCGTCCCGGTCCGGCGGTCGGGAATCTTCGACGGCGAGGTGGCCAGTTACCAACTGGTCGAGGACGGCAAGGTCAACGCACCGCTGTTCGCCAACTGGCGGAAGCAACTCGCCGCGTGGGTGATCGCCGAACGCAACCACCCGTCGGTGTTCATCTGGTCGGTCGAAAACGAGGTCACTTACATCAACGCCCGCAACTTCGGCTGGCTGAAGGAGGTCGAGCCGGAGATCAAGAAGGCGGTCGAGCTGGTGCGGAGCCTCGACCCGACCCGGCCGGCCATGATCGACGGCGGCGACGCGCTGATGGACCAGTCGCTGGCGGTGGCCGGGAACCACTACCTCGAAAAGGCCAAGCGCGACTACCCGGACGAGGCGTACACCCTGGCCAGGGCGTACCACCAGCACACGGCCCAGGGGGCGTCCGACCCGTGGCCGCTCCCGGCCGACCGGCCGCTGTTTCTGGGCGAGAGTTTCTTCGCCAACGGGTCGCCGCCGGCGGCTTACGCCGAGGTGATGGGAGAGGCGGCGTTCCTCGGCCGGCGGGACGCGGCCCGGGGCGTGGCGAAGTTCGCCCGGATGTTATCGGAAGGCTACCGCTGGCACGGGGTGGCGGCCTTCCACTTCTGGTTCGCCGAGGGGCCGGACGCCGAACACTACCGGGCCTGGCAGCCGGTGGCCGTTTTGTGCCGCGAATGGGACCGTTCGTGGCCCTCCGGTGCCCCCCTGGTCCGTACCCTGAAGGCGTTCAACGACACCCGCCTCACGTCGCCGGTCACGGTCCACTGGCTGCTCCAGACGCGGAACACGGTCCCCGTGACGACCGTCCGGGGGAGCCGGGTGGTCCGCCCCGAGCCGGGGGGGGCGGAGGAGTTCGCGGTGACGCTCGACCTACCCGCCGTCCCGGCCGGGGAGGCCGTCGAGGCGGACCTGGTGCTGACGTGCGTCCGCGACGGCCGGGAGGTGTTCCGGGACGTGAAGCCGGTCCGGCTGTTCGGCCCGCCGGCCCGGCTGAGCGGGGTGCCGGCCGGGGCCGTCGGCCTGTTCGACCCCGCCGGCAAGGCGAAGGAACTCCTCGCGGGCCTAACCGAGTTCGTCCCGGTCGAGTCGGTCGCCGACCTGCCGGCCGGGGTCAAGGTTTTGGTGGTCGGCCCGGACGCCGTGACGCCGGCACTTTCGACTGGCCCGATCTGGACCACCCTCGCCCTAAAGGGTGTGCGGGTCGTGGTTTTCGACCAGGCCCATCCGCTGCACTACCAGGCGATTCCCGCCGACCTCGACCCGACCCCGCACGCCGGCCGACTGGCGTTCCCGGAGGACGCGGGCCACCCGGTCCTCGCCGGCCTAACGGCGGCCGACCTGGCGTGTTGGCCGGGGTCGCACGTCGTCTACCGCAACGCCTACCGCAAGCCGGCCCGCGGCGGCCGGTCGTTGGTCCAGTGTGACGTGGAACTCGGCCTGACGCCGTTGGTCGAGGTGCCGGCCGGGGACGGGGTGCTGCTGCTGTCGCAGCTCGCGGCCGGCGACCACCCGACAGCACCGGCGGCCCAGCGGCTGGCGGCGAATCTCGTGAAGTACGCCTGGGAGTACAAGCGGGCCGCCCGGTCGGTGGCCGTGGTACTCCCCGAGAACGACCCGCGGCGGCAGCTGCTCGCGGCCGCGGGCCTAACATTCTCGACGCCCCTTCTCGCCGGGGCCTTCGGGCAAGCGGACATCGTCGTGGTGGACGGCTTCCCGGACACCCTTGCCGCCCTGGCCCCGGACGCGGTGGCCGCGTTCACGGCCAGGGGGGGGCAACTCGTCCTCTGGAACGTGACACCCGAATCACTGAAAGACTTCAACAAGCTGGTAGGGTTCGACCACGTCATGCGGCCGTTCCGCACCGAGCGGGTAACCCTGGCAGCCCCCCGGCCGTCGGCCGCCGCCGGCCTGGGGCAGCGGGACGTGGCGCTTGAGTCGGCGGAGAAGATTTTCCCGCGGGCCGGCGATCGCTTCCCGGCCGCCGACACGTTCACCCACGTCGTCGACCTGGCCGACCCGGCCCCGTTCCTGGCGAGCGGCCCGCTGGCCGACGGGTGGACCAAGATGACCAACGGGCTAACCAGTGCGGACGGGTGGGTGTTCGTGTTCTATCACGACCAGGCGAAGCAGGGCGACCGGCCGAAGTGGGTCGGAACATTGCCCAAAGACGAGGAAATCACCGGGTTCGGGGTGGTCGTCAACGCCGACTACCGCCGGCTGACCCGCGTCCGCCTGACGTTCGACAACGACGCCCGGACGGCCGTGGTTCTCGACCTCAAACCGGAGAAGGAACTGCGGCAGGACTTCGCCTTCCCGGCCCGCCGCTGCCGGACGTTCGCCATCGAACCGCTCTCGTGGACGGCGGGAAGTAAGCCGGTCATCGGCATCGACAATATCTGGCTGACGGCCCGGCGGCCGGCCGACTTCACCCGCCGGGTGGTGCCGCTCACCAACGTCGGCGGGCTGGTCTGGTACCCGGCGTTCGACGGCGACAAGGCGACCGGCGGCGGCATCCTGCTGAACCAGTTGAGGGTCGGCGGCCGGGAGGCGAACCCGGACAATGCCGCGAAGAAACAAGCCGTGGCGGCGACGCTGCTCAAGAACCTCGGGGCGGCGTTCGCGGCCGAGCGCCTGATCGTACCGGGGGCCGACCTGGCCACCACGCCGGTCCCGCTCGGCGACAAGTGCAACGCCTACCTGGCGGCCGACAAGTGGCCCGGCGGGGCACCCGGGCTGGCGGCCCTGCCGGTCGGCGAACGCTCATTCGCCGGGGTGCGGTACGTGGTCCGCGACTTCCAAACGTCGCCCCTGCCGGCGGCCGTGGCGGTGAAGCCGGGCGAGGCGGTGGCCGGCATCCCGGTCGGGCGGACGGCCGATGCGCTGTTCTTCCTGCATACGGCGATTCCCACGAAAAAGGACGTAGCGAAGGACGCGCCGCCGGTGGTCGTCTACACCGTCCGGTACGCCGACGGCGGCACCGCGGCCGTGCCGGTCGCCCTCGGCCGGGGCGTCGGGGCGTGGCTCGCCGAACCCAAACCGCTACCCGGTGCGGCCGTCGCATGGGCGGCGAAGGCGGCGAATGACCCGGCCGGCCGGTCGGCCGTCTTGTATCAAACGCAGTGGACGAACCCGCGGCCGACGGTTGCCATTCAGGCGATCGACATGGCCGCCCCGGCCGCCGCCCCCGGCACGGCCGTCTTACTCGGCGTCAGCGCCGGGACCACGAAGTAGCCCGACACCCCGCCAGGGCCGACCGATGACATCCCGCTTACTTGCCCTTGGGTGCGTGGCCCTCGTCATGACCGACCCGGACGCGGCCGGCCAATCGGCCTACCTGACCCCGCCGCCGCCGGTCGCGGCCATCCTCGACGCCCCGCCGCCGCCGGCCGTGTCGGTCAGCCCCACCCGGGACCGGCTGGCCCTGGTGTCCACAGCCCGCTACCCGGCCGTCGCGGAACTGGCCGAGCCGATGCTGCGGCTGGCGGGCTTACGCATCAACCCGATCACCAACGGCCGGGCGCGCGAAACCCGGATCACGGGGATCACGTTCGTCACCATCGCCGACCAGAAGCAGGTGCCGCTCATCGCCCCGACGACCGGTCCGCTCGCCGGGCTGCACGGCCTGGCCTGGTGCCCGGACGGCCGGCACTTCTCGGTCCAGAACTCGACGCCGGCCGGCATCCAACTCTGGCTCGGCGACGCGACCACCGGCCGGATTACACTGGTGCCGAACCTGGCGGTGAACGAGGTTCTGGGCGGGGTCGATTGGGCCGACGCGACTCGGCTGATGGTGTGGACGATCCCGCCCGGCTCGCGGTTCGCCCCGACGCCGCCGCTGGCCCCGGCCGGGCCGGTCGTGCAGCAGAGCAGCGGCAAGGCGGCCCCTGTCCGGACGTACCAGGATTTGTTGCAGAACGCGCAGGACGAGGCGTTATTCGTCCGCCACGCCACGGCCAATCTGGTGTACGTCGATCGGGCCACGGGGGCCGTTACCCCGGCCGGGGTCGCGGGCATCATCACCAGCGCCGACCCGTCACCGGACGGGAAGTATTTGCTCCTGACTCGCGTCAAGCCGCCGTTCTCGTACCTGCACCCGTACACCACATTCCCCAAGACGGTCGAGGTCGTCGATCGGGCCGGGAACAAGGTCCACACGGTCGCCGACCTGCCGCTCCAGGACGCCGTGCCGATCGAAGGGGTGCCGACCGGGCCGCGGGGCGTCCGGTGGCTGCCGACCGAATCGGCCACGCTGTTCTACGCCCAAGCCCTCGACGGCGGCGACCCGAAACGCCAGGTGCCGCACCGCGACGAACTGTTTACCCACGCCGCCCCGTTCGCCGCCGGGCCGCAGGCGGTGTACAAGACCCCGCACCGGTTCGCCGGGGCCAGCTTCTTCGAGACCGGCGAGGCGTTAATCACCGACTACGACCGCGAGCGGCGGTGGACGAAGACCGTCAAGGTGGCGTTCGACAAGCCGGCCGCTGAGCCGGTGGTCGTGTTCGACCGGAGCGCCCAGGACCGTTACGCCGACCCCGGCACCCCGGTGGCGAAGGCGCTCCCCAACGGCCGGCAGGTGTTGCGGACGTACCAGGGCAAATTGTGGCTCAGCAGCACCGGGGCGACGCCGGCCGGGGACGTGCCGTTCCTGGCCCTGTACGACACGGTCACGCACGCCGCGGACCGGAAGTTCGTCAGCCGCCCCGGCGCGTACCAGACGGCCACCGTCCTGAGTGACGACGGCAGCACCCTGCTCGTCCGCAGCGAGTCGCCGACCGAGCCGCCGAACTATTACTTGCGCACCCCGGCCGGCGAGGTCGCCCTGACGAAGTTTACCGACCCGTACCCGGCCCTGCGGAAGGTCAAGAAGCAACTCGTCACGACCAAGCGGCCGGACGGCGTGGCCATCTCGTTCACCCTGTACACGCCGCCGGACTATGTGGCGGGGACGCCGCTGCCGACGGTGTTCTGGGCCTACCCGCAGGAGTTCAACACGGCCGACACGGCCGGGCAGGTGTCGGGTTCGACCAACCGCTTCGTCACCCTCGCCGGCTACTCGCACCTGTTCCTGTTGACCGAGGGTTACGCGGTCATGGACGACGTGAGCGTGCCGATCGTCGGCCCGCCGGGGTCTGCCAACGACACGTTCGTCGACCAGCTCGCCGCGAGCGCGAAAGCCGCCATCGATAAGGCCGTCGAGATGGGCGTCGTCGACCGCAGCCGCATCGGCGTCGGCGGCCACAGCTACGGGGCGTTCATGACGGCCAACTTCCTGGCCCACACAGACCTGTTCCGCGCGGGGGTCGCCCGGAGCGGGGCGTACAACCGCACCCTCACGCCGTTCGGCTTCCAGAACGAGCGGCGGACGTTCTGGGAGGCCCCCGACGTGTACGCCAAAATGTCGCCGTTCCACAACGCCGACAAGATCAACGAGCCGCTCCTGCTGATCCACGGCCAGGCCGACTCGAACCCCGGCACGTTCCCGCTCCAGTCCGAGCGGCTGTACCAGGCGGTGCGGGGCGTCGGCGGCACGGTGCGGCTGGTCCTGCTGCCCTACGAGGACCACGGGTACGCGGCCCGGGAGTCGGTCGGGCATGTGCTGGCCGAGACGATCGCCTGGTTCGACAAGTACGTCAAAAACGCCGGCCCGCGCGCCCCCGCCGGGGACAAAAAGTGACCGGCCTCGACCGCTGGCGGCTGGCCGACTTCGCCCCCGTCGCCGGGCTGCGGGTCGGCCTGCTGACGCACCCGGCGGCGGTCTCCGACTTGGCCGGCCGGCCGCTGGCCACCGCCGCCGGGCTGTTCGCCGCCCACACCAACCTCGTCGCCCTGTTCGCCCCCGAACACGGGGCGACCGGCGAAGCCCAAGACCTCGTCCCCGTCGTCGCGGCCGAGGGGGCGAGAATCCGGGCGGTCAGCCTGTACGGCGACACGTTCGACAGCCTGAAACCTTCCCGGGACCACCTGGCCGACCTCGACGTGCTGGTGGTCGACCTAGTGGATGTCGGCAGCCGGTACTACACGTTCCAGGCGACGTTACTCTACTGCCTCGAAGCCTGCGCCCCCGTCGGGCTGCCGGTGGTGGTCCTCGACCGGCCGAACCCGCTCGGCCGGACCGTCGAGGGGCCGGGGGTGGCGGCCGGGTTCGAGAGCTTCGTCGGTCCGCACGACATCTGCACCCGGCACGGCCTGACGCTCGGCGAACTCGCCCGGCTCTACCGGGCCGAGCGGGTGCCGGCCGTCGACCTGACGGTGGTCCCGTGCGACGACGGCCCGGTCACGTTCACCCTGCCGCCGTCGCCGAACATGCCGACCGTCGCTACCGCCCGCGTCTACCCGGGCATGTGCCTGGTGGAGGGGACGAACCTGAGCGAGGGGCGCGGCACCACCCGGCCGTTCGAGTACGTCGGGTTCCCCGGCGTCGACCCGGCGGCGGCCGCCGACCTGCTCAACCACGAAGACCTGCCCGGCGTCGACTTCCTCCCGGTCACCTTTCGCCCGACCTTCCAGAAGCACGCGAACCGGTCGTGCGGCGGGGTAATGGTGGTGCCACGCGACGCCACTTTCCGACCGGTTCGGACCGGCCTGGCGGTACTAGTCGCCTGCCGGTTGCGGCTCGGCGGCCAGTTCCAGTGGCGGACCAAACCCTACGAATTCGTCGCCGACATTCCCGCCATCGACCTGTTGTTCGGCTCGGACCGCGAGCGGACGGCGATCGACGCCGGGGCGACCTGGCAGGACATCGCCGGGGCGTGGAACGACGAGGAAGCGGCGTTCGCGGCCCGCCGCGCCCCGCACCTGATGGCCCCCGGCCCGGACGCCCGATGACCACCCTCTCGGCCCCGGACCTGGTCATCGTCGGCGTCTACATCGCCGGCATGACGCTGCTCGGCGTCTGGTTCACCCGGTCGCAGAAGGATTTGAGGACGTACTTCGTCGGCGGCCGGGATGTCGGCTGGCTGATGGTGTTGCTGTCGGTCGTGGCCACAGAGACGAGTGCCGTCACGTTCCTGAGCGTCCCCGGCCTGGGGTACGACCCGAAAAGCGGCGACTTCAGGTTCTTGCAACTCGCCCTCGGTTACATCGTCGGCCGGTGTATCGTCGCGTGGTTCCTGCTGCCGCAGTACATGCACGGCAACCTGTTCAGCGCGTATGAGGTGCTCAAAACGCGGTTCAACCCGACGGTGCAGCGGGTCGCGTCGGGCCTGTTCCTGGTGACGCGGACAATTGCCGACGGGTTGCGAGTGTATCTAACCGCATTACTGTTGCAATACGTCGGCTGGGGGCCGGAGGTCGCCATCCTCGTCGTCGGGATTGTCACGGTGATTTACACCTACCTGGGCGGCATGAAGGCGGTGCTGTGGACGGATGTCATCCAGTTCGTCATCAAAATCGCCGGGGCCGGTCTCGCGGCCGTGTACGTCATTCGACTCTTGCCCGGCGGATGGGATGCGTACTTGACCCAGGGCGAAGCGCTCGGCCGGTTCCGGTGGCTCGATCCGTCATTCGATCTGACGGCGGCCGACAACATCTACGCTGGCGTCATCGGCGGGGCGGTGTTGAGCATGGCCAGCCACGGGGCCGATCAACTTATGGTTCAACGTTACCTGTGCGCCCGGTCGCTGTGGCACGCGCGGGCCGCCCTCATATTGAGCGGGTTCACCGTGTTCGCGCAGTTCATTCTGTTCCTGGGCCTCGGCGTCGGGATGTACCTGCTCGCCCGGGGCGGGGGGTTCCCGGAGGCGGCCATGGCAAAGGCGAACGACGAGGTGTTCGGCCTGTTCATCGTCTCGAAGCTGCCGACCGGCGTCGTCGGCGTCCTCGTCGCGGCGGTCCTGGCAGCTGCCATGTCGACCCTGAGTTCGTCGCTGAATAGCTCGGCCAACGCCGCCGTCACCGACTTCTACCGCCCGCTGCGGCCGGGCCATTCCGAGGGGTGGTACGTCGCCGTGTCGCGCGGGCTGACGGCCGTCTGGGGGGTAGCCCAAATGGGGGTGGCGTTCATCGCCCTGTCGGCCGGCGGCGGGGCGAGTGTAGTCAAACAGGTGCTGGCCATCGCCGGGTTCACCACCGGACTGCTCCTCGGCCTGTTCGTGTTAGGCAGCTTGCGGCGGCCGGTACGGTCGGGGGCCGCGCTCGCCGGACTGGTGGCCGGCGCGGTGGTGGTCACGGCTGTCTGGCTGCCGACGCTGGCCCCGGTCGACGGCTGGATGCGGGCCACCCTGGCGGGCCAGTTCCCGGCCGACCCGACCGTTCGGATCGCCCTGGCCTGGCCGTGGTACGCCCCGGTCGGAGCCGGGACAACCATTGCCGTTGCCCTCCTCGTGGAAGTCCTCAGCCGGAAGCGGACCCTATGACGGACGCCCTCGCCCACCTGCCGACCGAGGCGGCCAACCCGGCGTCGGCCCGGCTGGACGAACTGACGGCGGTCGAACTCGTCCGCCTGATGGCCGACGAGGACGCCACCGTCGGCGCCGCCGTCGCCACGCAAAATGGCTTCATTGCCCAGGCGGTTGATGCCATCGCCGCCCGGCTCTCCCAGGGCGGCCGGCTGATTTACATGGGGGCGGGCACGTCTGGCAGGCTCGGGGTTCTCGACGCGGCCGAGTGCCCGCCGACGTTCCAGTCCGACCCGAGCCAAGTCGTCGGTCTCATTGCCGGCGGCCCGGGGGCGATGCTTCAGGCCGTCGAAGGGGCGGAAGATTCGCCGGAACTCGGGGCGGCCGACCTGCGGGCGCTGGATCTGACCGCGGCCGACGTGGTCTGCGGCATCGCGGCCAGCGGCCGGACGCCGTATGTGCTAGGCGGGGTGGCCTACGCCCGGTCGGTCGGGGCATGGACGATCGGCGTGGCGTGCAACCCGGCGTCCGCGTTGGAGCGGGCCGTCGACGTGGCGATCGTCCCCGTCGTCGGCCCGGAGGTGCTGAGCGGCTCGACCCGGCTCAAGGCCGGAACCGCTACCAAACTGGTGCTGAACCGGCTGACGACCGGGGCGTTCGTGCGGCTGGGCAAGACGTTCGGGAACCTGATGGTCGACCTGAAGGCGTCGAACGAGAAGCTGGTGGCCCGGGCCGCCCGCATCGTCCGCACCGTTACCGGCCTCGACGCCGGGGCCGCCACCGAGTTGTTAGGCCGATGCAGCGGCGAGGTCAAAACCGCCCTCGTCGCCCACGCTGCGGCGTGTGACCCGGCGGCCGCCCGGGCCAAGCTGGCGGCCGAAGGCGGGCGCGTCGGTCCGGCCCTCCGCGCGGCCGGGGTCGGGTTGCCTTTAACAGGGGCCAGGGCCGCCGCCCGGCCGGACTTGGTACTCGGCATCGACGGCGGCGGGACGCAGACGCTGGCCCTGCTCGCTGACCGCTCGACAGGCACGGTACTCGGCCGGGGGAGCGCCGGGCCGTCGAACATCATGGCCGTCGGCCCGGACGCGGGGCTGCGGGCGCTCGACGACGCCGTCACCCGGGCGTTCGCCGCCGCCGGCATCCCGCGCGGCCCGGTCTCCGCGGCGGCGCTGGGTTTGGCCGGGGTCGATCGGCAGTCAGGTCTCGACACGGTCCGGAGTTGGACTTCACGCGCCGGACTGTCCTCCCGGGTGACGGTGGCCAACGACGCGACGCTATTGTTAGCCGCCGGCACTCCGGAGGGCTGGGGGCTGGCGGTCATCGCCGGGACGGGGTCGATCGCGTTCGTCCGCACCCCGGCCGGGGAGGTCGGTCGGGCCGGCGGGTGGGGGTACACTCTGGGGGATGAGGGGAGCGCGTACATGATCGCGCTCAACGCCCTCCGGGCTACGTGCCGGCACGCTGATGGGGCCGGGCCGGCGACGGTGTTGACCGGGCAACTGCTCGCCCGAATGAAGCTGGTCGCCGCCCCGGACCTGATTCCGGCCGTGTACGGCGGGCCGTGGGACCGGGCGGCCGTGGCCGGCCTCGCCCCTCTGGTTCTGGCGGCGGCCGCGGCCGGGGACGCTGTCGCCGCCGGGGTCGTCCGGGCCGAGGCGACCGCCCTCGCCCAGACGGCCGCAGCCGCGGCGAGTGTTCACGGCTTGGCCGGCCCGCCGGTGCCGTGTGCCCTCGCCGGCGGGGTGCTGCTCGGCAGCGACCTGTACCGCCGGGCGTTCCTCGAATCGCTCGAATCGTTAGGCGTCCGGTCCGACCCCGTCCAGCGGGTGTCCGACCCGGCGGTCGGGGCGGTGGTACTTGCGCGGCGGCTGGCGGAGGCGGGTGAATTGCAGGCGTGAGGCGTCGGCCATCGGGTCGTGCCGCCCCGCGTCACGGTCAGGCCTCCACCAGGCCCGCGTCGGCGTACTTGAGGGCCGACTGGACCAGGTTGTCGAACAGTTGCCGGTCGAGGGCGGACGCCGAGTCGCATTCGGGGTGCCATTGGGTGCCGACGCAAAACCACGTTTCGTCCGTCGTCTCGATCGCCTCAATCACGCCGTCCGGCGACTTGGCCCCGACCCGCAGCCGCTTGCCGACCTGGTTGACGGCCTGGTGGTGGGTGCTGTTCACCCGCAGCTCCGGGGCACCGAAGATTTCGTCGAGGGTGCTGTTCGCCTCGACGACCACCATGTGCCGGTGGACGCCGCCGGCCTGGTCGTAGTGCGGCATGGCCTTCGGGTTGTCGGTCGGCAGGTGGCCGAACAGGGTGCCGCCGAAGTAGACGTTGACCAGTTGCATGCCGGCCCCGATGGCCAACAAGGGCGTGCGGCGGGCGACGATCTTGTCGAGCATGTACCGGTCGCTTTCTTCGCGGCGGACGGCCATCGGCTGGATGACGTTGGTCAGCGGCCGCCCCTGCCGGCGTGGGTCGAGGTCCATGCCACCGACCAGCACCACGCCGGCAACAAGGTCCAGATAAGCGTCGAGTTCCGGGAAGTATTCCTTCGAGAGCGGCGGCAGGACGACCGGCAGCCCGCCGGCGGCCAGGACCGAGTCGAAGTAGCCGGCGTTGACCCGGGCGAACGGGGGGCCGGCCTTGGGGGCGTAGTAGTCGGCGGCGATGCCGATGAGCGGGCGGGCGGGCGGGGTCGGGCTGGCCATACTGGGGTCCGTCCGTGGGGCTGGGAAGCGGGGCGTCGTGCCCGTCGGGGGGTATCGTAGCCGGCGGGAATGAGGCGAATCAAGGGGAAGATTCGGCCCGTGGTCCGCTCGCTCCGCGAGCGGTCTTCACCCGGCACGGGCTGCCACAGGCGGCAAGACCGCTCGCGGAGCGAGCGGACCACGGGCCGCCGTCACGCATCGAAGTACAACGCGAACTCATACGGGTGCGGTCGCGCCCGGACCGCCTCGACCTCCTCGCGGCGCTTGAAGTCGATCCACGTCTCGATCACGTCCTCGGTGAACACCTCACCCTGCAAGAGAAACTCGTGGTCCTTCTCCAACGCCGCCAGCGCCTCGTCGAGGGTCGCCGGCGGGGCCGGCACGTCGGACAGTTCCTCCGGCGGCAGGTCGTAGATGTCCTTATCGAGGGGAGGGCCGGGGTGCAGCTTGTTGGCCACCCCGTCGAGCATAGCCATGAGGACGGCGCTGAAGGCCAGGTACGGGTTGCACGCGGCGTCCGGCAGCCGGTACTCGATCCGCCGGGAGCGGGGCCGGGCCGAGTACGTCGGGATGCGGATGGCGGCCGAGCGGTTCCGCTGGCTGTACGCCAGCCGGGTCGGGGCCTCGAACCCCGGCACCAGCCGCTTGTAGCTGTTCGTCGTCGGGTTGGTGATGGCGCACAACGCCCGGGCGTGCTTGAGGATGCCGCCGATGCAATACTCGGCCAGTTCCGACAGCCCGGTCGCCCCGGTCCCGCTGAACAGGTTCGACCCGTTCTTCCAGAGCGAGGCGTGCAGGTGCATGCCGCTGCCGTACTCCTCGTAGAGCGGTTTGGGCATGAACGTGGCGGTCTTGTGGTTCCGCCGGGCGACGTTCTTGACGACGTACTTGTACTTCAGGACGTTGTCGGCGCTCGCCACCAAACCCGCGTGGCGCACGTCGATCGAACACTGGCCGGCGGCCCCTTTTTCGTGGTGGTGGCTCTCGACGGTCAGCCCGCAGTCGATCATCGCCCGCATCATCTCGCTGCGGAGGTCATGGTGGTGGTCGGTCGGCGGGCAGGGGAAGTACCCTTGGCGGGGCGGGATTTTGTACCCCAGGTTCGGCGACTCCTTGCGGCCCGAGTTCCACGCCGCCTCCTCGGAGTCGACGTAGTAGAACGCGCTGTGCGAAGTCTGGTCGAACCGGACATCATCGAACACGTAGAACTCGACCGACGGGCCGAACTGGGCCGCGTCGGCGACGCCCTTGTGCTTCATGTGGTCGACGGCCTTGCGGGCGACGTTGCGCGGGTCTTTGGAGTAGTCCTGCCGCGTACTCGGGTCTTGCACGTTGCAGAGCATCGCCAGGGTCGTGTCCTGCCGGAACGGGTCGATGAACAGCGTGTCCGGCTGGGGGACGAGCAGCATGTCCGCTTCGTTGATCTTCTGCCAGCCGCGGAGGCCGGAGCCGTCGAACCCGATGCCGTCCTCGAAGGCGTGGTCGTCGAGCGCCTCGGCCGGGAGGGTGACGTGCTTCCACAGCCCCGGGAAGTCCATGAACCGCAGGTCGACCGCCTTGACTTCCTTCTCGCGCATGTAGGCGAGGACTTCGCGGGGCGTCACGGCGGCGTCTCCGGGGCGGCGGACGGGGCGAACCTGTTGCCACCTGTTATAGAAACTGTCCCCCGTCTCCCGAGGCCCGCCGCCGATGACGCCGTTCCCCGTCCGCCGCGTGGTGCTGTACAAGCATGGTGTGGGCTACTTCGAGCGCGAGGCCCAGGTCACCGGCGACCAGGCCGTGACGCTCACGTTCCCGCAGCGGGAAGTCAGCGACGTACTCAAGTCGCTCACCGTGATGGACCTGAACGGCGGGCTGGTGTCGGCCGTGTCGTATGACTCGACGACGCCGGTCGAAAAGCTGCTCGCCGAGATCGCGCTGACCGTCCCCGATTCCGGCAGCCTGGCCGGGTTGTTGCCGCAGTTGAAGGGGGCGCGGGTGCGGGTCACGCCGACGGCCGAGGCGGGGACCGAGGGCGTCCTGCTCGGCCTCGACACGGTGGAGGTCGCCACGGCGGGGGAGGCGGTCGAACAGGTGCGCGTCGCCGTGGTGACCGATGCCGGCGTCGTCACGTTCCCCCTGGCCGACGTGCGCATCGAGTTCCTCGACGAGGCCGTGCGGCGCGACCTCGACTACTACCTGCGGACGCACCTGGCGGCCAAGAACAAGAACGCCCGGTCGTTCACCCTGTACGCCGAGGGCACCGGCGAGCGGACGCTGCGGGTCGGCTACCTGCGCGAGTCACCGGTCTGGAAGGCGACGTACCGGGTGCTGCTGAACGGGGCCGACAAGCCGCTGCTCCAGGGGTGGGCGGTAGTCGACAACACCAGCGACGACGACTGGGTCGATGTGCAGTTGGCGTTGGTGGCCGGGCTGCCGGTGTCGTTCGTCCACGACCTGTACACGCCGCGGTACGTCCGCCGGCCGGTGGTTGAGGTGCAAGAGACGACGGGCGTTCTGCCGCCGATGGCCGAGGCGGGGTTTGACGCGGACGACGACGGATCGGTGACGACGGATTATGACCCGCTAGAGATGGCCGCGGCTGCTCCGATGCTCAGGGCCATGCCAGTCTCGTACAGAGGCCTCGGCGGCGGCGCGAGGGCGGCCACCCCGTCCAGCGTCCGCCAGCAGACGCGCGAGCGGCAGGTCGGCGACCTGTTCGAGTACGCCGTCGATCATCCGGTCACGGTGCGGCGGAATCAATCCGCCCTGGTGCCGATTGTCCTGGCTCCGTTCAACGGCAAACCCGTCTTGCTCTACCAAAAGCACGCCCGGCCGGAGAACCCGGTCCGGTGCGTCGAGTTCGAGAACACGACCGGGCTGACCCTCGAAGGCGGCCCCGTCTTGGTACTCGATGAGCGCAACTACGTCGGCGAGGCGATGCTCGACACGCTCAAGCCGACCGACACCCGGCTGCTCGGGTACGCTGTCGATCTGGGCGTGCGGGTGACCGATTCGATCAAGTCGAAGCAGGAGCCGTCACCCGCGTCGTCATCCGCCACGGCCGGGCGCGGCTGGTGTCGGCCGACGTGCGCCGGACGACGTACACGTTCCAGGTCGTCGGCCCGGCGGACCGCGGCGAACAGACGCTGTACCTCGACCACCCGCGCGACGGGTTCGACCTCGTCACCCCGAAGCCGCCGCACGAGACGACCGAGAACTACTGGCGGTTCAAGCTGACGCTGCCGGCCAAGGGGCCGTTCGAGTTCAAGGTCGAGGACCGGCGGCCGCGCGAGGAAACGCTGATGCTGCTGGCGACGGCGGCAGATACGGTCGCCCTGTGGCTGAGCCGGAAGTTCATCGACAAGGACACGAACGCAGCTTTGAAGGCCGTGTTCGCCGTCCGCGACCGGCAGACGGCCTTGCAGGTGACCATCAAGCGGCTCGACAAGGAGCGGGGGCAGATTCACGCCGAGCAGAAGCGGCTGCGCGATAACCTGGCGGCGCTGGGTGACCGCACGTCGGAGGTCAAGCTGCGTGAGCGGCTGGTGCAGACGCTGACTTCTCAAGAAGACCGGCTGGCGGCGATGGACGCTGAAGGGACGGCAGCGGCTGCGGAATTGGAGGCAGTGGCGGCGGAACTGGCAGCAAAGGTTGAGGCGGTCGAGTCGGACCGGGGGTGAGCGAAATCCACCGACGATCAGCGGTGGGCTTTCGGGGCGCTTTCTCATCTGTCTCCCACGGCCGGTCCGGTTATAATTCCCTCCGTCCCCCTGCACCCCACCTCCGCCGCGGTGCGAACATGGCCCAGGCGATCGTCGACCCGGCCGAACTCCGCCGGTTCGCCTCGAACTTGAAGCGCTTCTGCACCGAGTTGCAGGCCGGCCTCGGCGGGCTGCACAGCCAGTACCTGGCCCTCGGTGACACCTGGCGGGACCAGGAGTACGAGCGGTTCCGCCAGGAGTTCGAGCAGGCGCTGGCAGGCCACGAACGCCTGACCGAAGCCTCGACCGAGTTCATCCCGTTCCTGCTGCGCAAGGCCGAGCGGATCGAAGACTACCTCGGCCAGCGCTAACACCCCGCCGCCTGGGAGGCACACGTCATGGCCGCCGGCGCGGATGTCCGGTCGATCCCCGCCCTGGCCGAGTGGCTGGCGGCGCTGAAGGTGTTCCGGACGGCCGCGGCCGACGCGGTCGGCGGGACCAACATGGAACTCCGCCGGGCCGTCGACTGGGTCGCGGACCAGGTCCAACTCTGGAAGCGCGAGGTCCGGTCGGCCGAGGAGGCCGTCGTCCAGGCGAAGGCCGAACTTAACGCCCGGCGGTTCCCCGGGTTCGACGGCCGGCCGCCGGACACGACCCTGCAGGAGCGGAACCTGCGCCGCGCGACCGCCCGCCTCGACCACGCCCACGACCGGGTTCGCACCTGCCAGGCGTGGCTGTCGCGGCTGCCCAAGTTGATCGAGGAGTCGTACACCGGTCGCGCCCACCGGCTCGGGGTGTTCCTCGACACCGACCTGGAACGGGCGGTCGCGGTCTTGGTCCGCCGGCTCGACGCGCTCGAACGGTACGCCGAGTTGAAGACCGACTACGCCGCGGCCCCGGCCCCGCCGCCGTCTTCGGCCGAGGGTGAGGTATGAAAATCGGGGCGAGCCGGAGCCAACTGTACGACGCCCAGC
>JAABUN010005004.1_pt1 | contig 17086 bp, 15 predicted proteins | sample 5559311 | NCBI WGS metagenome assembly JAABUN01 (sample SAMN10711877, study PRJNA513370) | rock metagenome | isolation source: Antarctica rocks | place: Antarctica: Victoria Land, Siegfried Peak sud
CCAGAGCGTGCGACAACTCCTACCAAGTGGACGCGTCCGCGAAGGGTTCGGCCAGGGTGAGCGTACGGGCGATTCGCTGGGCGCCGTCCTCGCCGAGGCGGGCGGCGTTGAGATAAAGGGTGTAGGAGCCGGCGAGATGCCAAGCCCACAGCTCCGGGCGATGTCTTGCCGGGTGCTGGATCCGTGGTCTCGGACATGGCGCAGGATCGGGGTGAGATTGCCATGTCGCAGATCCTGCGACCTGCACCCCGAATCGGCCGCGGATCCGGGCGTAGCCAGCTGGCTTGGACGAAATGCTAGCGGCTGACCGTGGGCCGAACAGGAACCCCCGAGTACGCCACCGCGGGCAAGCAAACCTCAGCTTTGGCTTCCCGGTCACTGGCTAAGGTGGGTGCACGGTCCAGCGCAATGTCGGAGAGTGGGTGTGTCATCGATCGGTATCAGTACCTGCTGCTGATGGGTGCCTGCCTGGTGGTCACGTTGCCGTTGGAGTGGGTCTTGGGGGCTCGGGTCTATCGCCGGGCCGACGCACTGCTTTATGCGGTCGTCCCCGTGGTCGTGGTCTTCTCGGTGTGGGACATCGCGGGGATCATCCGCGATCACTGGTCCTACAATCCCGACTTCGTCACGGGGATCCAACTCGTGTTTGGCATGCCGCTCGAAGAGCTGACCTTCTTCATCGTGATACCTATCTGCGGTCTGCTCACGTACGAGGCCGTCGGATGCGTGCTGCGCCGACTCCGGTCAGCTCAATCAAAGCGCTCGACCGGTACGAGATCAGACCTCCCTGGGCTTGATGCCCCGGCGGCCACAGGCACCCCGTCCGACGTAACCGAGCGCGGCCGAACACACTGATGCCCCAAACGCCGATGCTTGAGTGACCGATGCCTGAATACACCGTGCTGACGCTGGTCAGCGTGCTCGCCGTCGTCGCCTTGGAGGTCCTCTGGCTGAAGACCGGCATCTTCGCCACCGCCCAGTACTGGTGTTCAGTGGTGATCGTTTTCGGCTTCCAGATCCTGGTCGACGGCTGGCTGACAAAGCTGTCGGCCCCCATCGTGATCTACAACCCCAACGAGATGCTCGGGTTGCGGGTCCCCTGGGATATTCCGGTCGAGGATTTCGGGTTTGGATTTGCCATGGTGACGCTGGCGATTCTGCTGTGGCGTCGGCGACTCGACCGGCGCCGTACGGACCAACCGACGAGTGAGGCTTAGTGTCCGTGTCGCCGCAGGGACTGGAGGTCGCTCCGCTCCCCCACCCGACCTCCCTCGTCGGCCTGGCGAGCCATCCACCCAGACGACGCGGGACCCTCGTGAACTTCCAGGCGCAACCACTAGGAGATCGATGCAGACCCAGACCCTCGCCAGCGAGGACGTGGCTTCGGCCTTCGACGACGCGGCGGAGCGCTATGACGTCATGGTGGCGCTCAATCCCGGCTATCACCGGCACCTGCGGTCGGCCACGGACGCGCTGGTCGAGCGGCTGCCTCACTCAAGCCGTCCGCTGATCGCCGATCTGGGGTGCGGTTCGGGCGCATCTACCCGGGCTCTGGTACACAGCCTGGAGCACGCTGACCACCCGATCGATGTGGTGGGCGTCGACGCCTCAAAGGGGATGTTGGAGCAGGCGCGGCGCAAGGTCTGGCCGGACGGTGTGGGCTTTGTTCACGGCCGCGCCGAGGAATTGGCCTTCTCGCGGGCCGACTGGCGCTTATCGCGCTCGGCGGATGCGGTGTTCGCGGCCTACCTCTTCCGCAACATCACCGAACGCGATGGCGTGCTCGACCAGGTGCACGAGGTGCTGGCGCCCGGCGGAGTGCTGGTCGCCCAAGAGTATTCGGTAGCCGGCGCCCCGCACGCCGCGATCATCTGGTCTTTCGTCTGCTGGCTGGTGGTCATTCCGCTGAGCTGGCTGACGTCGCGCGAGACCCGGCTCTATCGCTACCTGTGGCGCAGCGTACGGACCTTCGACTCCGTCGATCGTTTCACCGAACGTCTGCACCGGGCGGGGTTCGTGGATGTCGAGGTCCGTACCGCCCCCGGCTGGCAACGCGGCATCCTGCACACCTTCCGGGCCTGCAAGGCCGATGAGAGCTGAACTGGTGACGAGGCCATGGCTTCCCGGTCGCGATCGCCGCGCGATCCGACATCAGGCCCATTCGGGCACGCCGCGAACCGTCGAACCCCGGCGGGTCGTCGTGGTGGGCGGCGGGATCGCGGGGATAGCCGCCGCCGTGGGGCTGGCGGAGCGAGGAATCACGGTCGAGCTGGTCGAGAGTCAGCTTCAGCTCGGCGGCCGGGTCCGCTCCTGGCCCGTGACGCATGGCGGCGACCAGGTCACCATGAGCCGCGGTTTCCACGCCTTCTTTCGTCAGTACTACAACCTGCGCAACCTGATCCGGCGGGTCGACCCACTGCTGGAGTGCCTCACACCGGTCACTGACTATCCGCTCGTTTCGGCCGCGGGTCACCGCGATTCCTTTGCCTCCATCCCGCGTACGCCGCCGCTCAATCTGGCTATGTTCGTGGCGGCTAGTCCGAGCTTCACGGCCCGCGATCTCGCGCAGGTGGATGTAGCCGCCGCGCTGGAACTGCTCGATGTGGAGTTTCCGGAGACGTTTTCCCGGTACGACGGGGAGAGTGCGGCGGCCTTCCTGGACCGGCTGCGGTTCCCCCCGGCCGCACGGCATCTGGCCCTCGAGGTCTTCGCCCGCAGCTTCTTTGCCCCGCCCTCGGACTTCGCCGCCGGTGAACTGGTGGGGATGTTCCACACCTACTTTTTGGGGTCGTCCGAAGGACTGCTCTTCGACGTCCCGGTGGACGACTATGACACCGTCATCTGGGCCCCGCTGGGGCGCTACCTGGAGGGTCTGGGCGTCCGGGTGCGAACCTCGGAGTCGGTCGCCGAGTTTAGCGTTGCCGACGACGGGGTCGCGGTGACGCTCGAGTCCGGTGAGCAGATCGCCGGCGATGCGGTGGTGCTCGCCGCGGATCTGGGCACGACACGCCGACTGGTCGAGCGGGCACCCGAGATCGGCGATCCGGACTGGCGCGAGCGGATCACCGGCACGTCGGACGCGCCGCCGTTTGCGGTCTGGCGCGGCTGGCTGGATCGGCCGGTGCGCCCGGACCGACCGGCTTTCTTGGGTACGAGCGGTTACGGTCCGCTGGACAACATCACGGTGCTCGAACGCTTCGAAGCCGGCGCGCGGAGCTGGGCCGACGCACACGGCGGGTCGGTCGTCGAGTTGCATGGGTACGCGCTGCCCGAGGGCTTTGACGAGGGAACCGTCAAAGAGCAGCTGCGAGGCGAGCTGGCCCGGATATATCCCGAGACCGCGGAGGCGACGGTGCTGGCGCAGGAGTGGTTGGTCAGCCAGGACTGCCCACTGATCGGCACCGGACCGTGGGCGCGTCGACCCGAGGTGCAAACCCCGGACCCACGGGTCGTGCTGGCTGGAGATGGCATCCGCTGCGACTATCCCGTCGCCTTGATGGAGCGCGCGGCCACCACGGGTTGGCTGGCGGCGAACGCCTTGCTGGCTGGCTGGCAGGTGTCCGGGCACGATGTCTGGACCGTGCCCATGCGAGGGCCGTTACAGCCGGTCGGCCGGCGATCACGGACGGCCTTGGACCGACTCAACCGTCGCCGTCGGTCCGCTGTGCAAGCGGGAATCGGCCCCGGCGGGCCGGTTGTGAAATAGTGAACGTCGTCATGTAGGTGCAAATTCTCTTTCGGCTGCCGCCCCTGAGGTGCGGCGGCGTGCGTGGATAGGGCTGGTTATGAGTGGCAATGCGACCTATCGGCTGGGTAACACCTCCATCCTCTCGGTGTGTGGCGTCGAGGCGCCGATGGTGGCGACCTCGGCTGACTTCGATGCGCTTTTGAGCGAGACCTATCAGCGAGTCGGGCTGCGGTCCGGAATGTTGGAGGAGCTGGCTGGTGTTCGCGAGCGCCGGTGGTGGCCGCACGATGTGACCTTCGCCGACGCCGCGGCGATGGCAGGCGCCAAGGCCTTGGCCGAGGCCGGTATCGACCCCAGTCAGATCGGGGTGATGATCAACACGTCGGTGTCGCGGGCCTATCTGGAACCGTCCTCGGCGGTTGCGGTGCACCACCAGCTCGGACTTCCGAGCAGCTGCCTCAACTTTGATCTGGCTAACGCCTGCCTGGGCTTCGTCAACGGCATCCAGCTCGCCGGCACCATGATCGACTCAGGTCAGGCGGACTACGCGCTCCTGGTGGATGCCGAGGGTTCGCGCCAGATCCAGGAGATGACCTTGGAGCGTCTGGCCGAGCCGGACGCCACCGCCGATGACGTACGCTCCCAGTTCGCCACCTTGACCTTGGGTTCCGGCGCGGCCGCCATGGTCCTCGGCCGAGCCGACCGGCACCCCGAGGGTCACCGGGTCATGGGTGGCGTCAGCCGTGCCGGCACCGAGCACCACGACCTGTGTGTCGGCGACCTCACCCGGATGCGCACCGACACCAAGAAGCTCTTTGAAGCCGGCCTCGCCCTGGCTGTGCAGACGTGGAACGATGCGAGCGACGAGTTCGACTGGTCCGAGGTGGACTACTTCGTGGCACACCAGACCTCGCTCGTGCACATCCGGGCCATGGCGAAGGCGCTCGGGGTGGACGATTCGAAGTTCCCGCTCACGCTGCCCACCAACGGCAACATGGGACCGGCCGCGGTGCCGTTCACGTTGGCCCGGCAGGTGGATGCGCTGCAGGCGGGAATGCGTCTGCTGCTGCTCGGCATCGGCTCGGGACTCAACACGTCCTACGCCGAGATCATCTGGTGAGTTCGGCTCCTCCCGCCGATCCTCGGATCGAGCCGGAGCGACTGCCGGGGGTGGATCCGTCGTGGTCTCGCGTGGTGGTGGCACCCGATGGGTACGGCATACCGCGGCGCTGGCACCTGCTGGACAACGATGCCGTCCCGACCGTCGGCACCATGCTCTGCGTGCACGGCAACCCGACCTGGTCCTACCTGTGGCGACGCCTCCTGGCCGCGGCTGCACCCGGCTGGCGGGTGGTGGCAGTGGATCAGCTGGGTATGGGCTGGTCGGAACGACTGCCGCACCCTCGCACCATGGGCGAGCGGATAGCTGACCTGGGAGCGCTCACGGCCGCCTTGTCGATCACGGGTCGGGTGGTCACCGTCGGGCACGACTGGGGCGGGCCGATCTCGCTGGGCTGGGCCTTGGCTCACCGTGCGCAGCTGGCCGGGGTCGTCTTGTTCAACACCGGCGTCGATCTGCCGCCGGGTGCGGCACCGCCCGGGCTGATCCGGCTGGTACGGACGCCCGCGCTGCGCCGGCTGGTCTGCGTCGGCACGCCGACCTTCGTCCGCGGGGCGAGCGCCTTGTCGCGACCCTGTCTCCCGGCTGCCGTCCGGCGGGCCCTCGAGCTGCCGTACGCCGACGCGGCCAGCCGACAAGCCGTCGGCGACTTCGTTGCGGACATCCCGGTCGAGATCGGTCATCCCAGCCGGCCAGCCCTGGACGCGCTGACGAACAATCTGGGACAGCTGGCCACGGTGCCAGCGATGTTGCTCTGGGGGCCGCGCGATCCGGTGTTCTCCGAGCGGTTCCTCGAGGACCTGCTCGACCGGCTGCCGCACGCCGATGTGCAGCGCTATCCCCGGGCCTCGCACCTGGTCACCGAAGACGCTCCCCAATCGGCCGCCGACGTCTGGCGATGGGTGGGTGACCTCGCGATTCCGGAGGCCGCAACCCGACCCCCGGCCCCTGAGTGCCGACCCCCGTTCCCTGAGCTTGTCGAAGGGCCGGAGCCGGTGAGAGCGCCAACCCGGCTGCCCTGGGACGCCCTCCTCGCCCGAAGCGATGACCCAGCTGCTGCCGTCGTTGAACTCCAGAATGGCAGGGTGCGGCGGACCTCGTTCGAGGAGCTGGAGCGCCGAGTTCGTGACCTGGCGGCCGGCTTGAGCGTGACCGGGGTGCGCGCGGGCGACCGGGTTGCATTGCTCGTACCGCCGGGACTCGATCTCACCGTGGCGGTGTACGCCTGCTGGCGGGTCGGAGCCGTGATTGTGATCGCCGATGCGGGACTGGGGCTGCGCGGGATGGCTCACGCGCTTCGTAGCGCCGGGCCGGATCACATCATCGGCATCAGCAAGGCCCTGCTGGCGGTCAGTGCGTTGCGGGTGCCAGGTCGTCGAATCGTGGTCGAACGAGTGCCTGATTGGGTCCGAAAGGCACTGGGGTGGGGCCTCGGTCTGGCCGGGCTGGTCGAGATCGGTCGGGACCGTGAACTGCCAACGCTTCCGGCCGGCGACCCTGAGGCGGCAGTTCTTTTCACCTCCGGCGCCACCGGCCCGGCCAAGGGCGTGGTTTATCGAATGAGTCAGTTACGGGCTCAAGTCGATCAGGTCCGACGGGTCATGGGTGTGACCACCGATGACCGGCTGGTGGCCGCGTTCGCTCCGTTCGCGCTCTACGGCCCGGCGTTGGGAGTGGGCGCCGCCGTCCCGGACATGAGCGTGACCTTACCCGGTACGCTGACCGCGCGTGCTCTGGCGGATGCGGTGATGGCGGTCGATGCGACCGTCGTGTTCGCCTCACCAGCGGCCTTGCGCAACGTGGTCGCCACGGCCGGGGGGCTGGGAGCCGAGCAACGGGCGGCCTTGGCCGGGGTGCGGCGGCTGATGTCCGCCGGGGCGCCGGTGCCGGTGTCGCTGCTCCGGGCCGTGCAGCGACTGCTACCGGGCGCGGAGTTGCACACGCCGTACGGGATGACCGAGGCCCTGCCGGTCACTGATATCTCGCTGGCCCAGATCGAGGCGGCCGGATCTGGCAACGGGGTCTGCGTGGGCTGGCCGCTGCCCGGCGTCTCCGTGCGCGTGAGCTCGATGGATGACCTGGCTCGAGCCGACGGCGACCTCACCGACGTCCCGGGCGTGACCGGTGAGATCTGCATCGCGGCGGCGCACGTCAAGCATCGCTACGACCGGCTGTGGGCGGTCGAGCGCGACAGCTCCCGTAACCCGGGGTGGCACCGCAGCGGCGATGTCGGTCACTTCGACGCTGAAGGTCGACTCTGGGTGGAGGGCCGGCTGGTGCACGTGGTGATCACCGCCGACGGTCCGGTCACCCCGGTAGGCGTCGAGCAGCGGATCGAGGCCCTGCCGGAGGTGGAAGCGGCCGCGGTCGTCGGGGTGGGCCCGGCCGGCACCCAACAGGCGGTGGCCGTGGTCGTGACGAGGGATCGATCTCCTCGATCCGGACTGGCCAGCCTCGAACTCAGTACGGCGGTGCGCAGTGCAGCCAAGTCAGCGCTCCCTGAGGCTCCTGAGTTCCCGCTTCCTGAGTTTGTCGAAGGGCAGGGGAGCGTGGGAGTGGAGATCGCCGCAGTAATCACGGTGGATCACTTGCCCGTCGATATCCGTCACGCCTCCAAGGTGGATCGGGCTCGGATCGCGCGCTGGGCGGAGCGGATGCTGGCGGGGGAGCGGGTCGGTCGGCTGTGAAGGTGCTGGTCACCGGGGCGAGCGGGATGCTCGGCGCGGCGGCGGCGAAGGCACTGGCCGCGCGCGGCGATGCCGTAACGGTTCTTCAGCGGCGCCCATCCGGTCTGAAACTGCGGGAGGTGTTGGCCGACGTCGCCGATGCCGACGCCGTACGTCAAGCCGCCGCTGGTCACGATGCGGTGGTGCATCTGGCCGCCAAGGTCAACGTCACCGGACCCTGGGCGGGGTACTACCGAGCCAACGTTCTCGGCACTCAGGCGGTGGTGGCGGCCTGCCACGCCGCCGGAGTCGATCGTCTGGTGCACGTGTCCTCTCCGTCGGTCGCCCACGCTGGGGTATCACTGGTCGGGGCGGACGCGGGTGCTGCCGATCCCGCCTCGGCCCGCGGCGCGTACGCGCGGAGCAAGGCGCTGGCCGAACAGATTGCGCTCGCCGCCGACGGCGACCGGCTCGCGGTGGTCGCGATCCGGCCGCACCTGGTGTGGGGGCCCGGAGATGCTCAGTTGGTCGGGCGGATCGTCGATCGGGCTCGCAACGGCCGGCTGCCGCTGATCGGTTCCGGAGCGGTGCTCGTCGACAGCACCTACGTCAGCAATGCGGTGGACGCGCTGATCGCGGGCCTCGATCGGTGCCCGGACGTACACGGCGAAGCGCTGGTGGTGAGCAACGGAGAGCCTCGACCTATTGCCGAGCTGATTAGCCGAATCTGCGTCGCCGCTGGCGTTCCGCCACCCCGCCGACATATCCCGGTCGCGGTGGCCGAAGTCGCCGGCTTGGTTGCCGAAGGGATCTGGGCGGTGCACAACCGCAGATCCAGCATCGAACAGGAGCCGCCGATCACCCGGTTCCTGGCCGAGCAGCTGGCCACCGCGCACTGGTTCGATCAACGCCACACGCGAGCCGCGCTCAAGTGGGTGCCGAGGGTCACGTTGGAGCAAGGGCTCCAGGAACTCGCGGGGTGGTACCGCCGCCGCTGATCGCCAGGGCAGCGGTAGTGATAGCGATAGTGCCGGGAAGACGCGGCTGGATCGCCCTCACTGTCTGGCGCACGGGTGGTTGCGCCCGGGCGTGACACTAGGCTCGCCGGATGTCCGTCGAAGCCGAGATCCTGCAAGATAGGTCCGATCGGCCCGTGCTGCGCATTGGCAATGTGGTCCGCCATCCTCGGCAGCCGTGGTCGACGTCGGTTCACGCCCTCCTGAGCTATCTCCGCGAGGTGGGCTTCACCGAAGCCCCCAACCCTCGCCCGCTAGCCGCCGATCATGACGACGTCGAGTTCATCCCTGGGATCTCCGGCGACGACGCCTGCCGTTTGGTAATTTCCGACGAGGCGGTGGCGGCCATCGCCCAGCTCCTACGCCGCTATCACGACGCCGTTGCGGGCTGGCGACCCGAGGTGGCCCCGGTCTGGTTTGACGGGCAGGTCGGCACGGGAACGGGCGACCACCTGGTCTGCCATGGGGACGTCGCCCCGTGGAACCTCATCTGGCGGGCATCGGCCGACGTCGATTGCTCGACCAGCTCACGGCACGATCTGGTTGGCCTGATCGACTGGGAGCACGCGACCGTCGGCACCCGGCGCGAAGACATCGCGTACGCGCTGCACTACTTGGCTCCTTTCCGGGACCGTAGTTATTGGCAAGACGTCCTCGGGATGGCAGACCGGCCGCGGCGGCGGCGGCGAATCAGCGTCTTCGCCGAGGCATACGGGATCAAAGTCGACGACACCTTGGTCGACGATGTCCTCGCCTCCCAGCGCGCCGGTGTCGAACTCATGCTCACCATGGCCCAGCGCGGCTTTGAGCGCCACCAGCAGCTTATCGCCGACGGCGAACTTGATCGCGAACGTCGCGCCGTGGTCTGGGGCGAAGGTCACCGGCACAAATTTCGCGCGAAGAACCGGGCCGAGAAGTCTGGCCGCTCCGGCTCTGAGCTCGGCTCATAAGGTTGCGTCGGAGCGTCAGTTGCTATCGGCCTACTTGAGACCCGTCGTCGCGAATCCCTGGACGAAGAATCGCTGAAAGGCCAAGAACAAGATCACCAGCGGGGCGACCGACAGCAACGTCATCGCCATGAGGGCACCATAGTCAGTCTGATACTGGCCCTGCAGGAACTGCAGCCCGATCGGCAGGGTGTAGAAGTCAGGGTCCTTGAGCACAATCAGCGGCCACAAGAAGTCATTCCACTGGTACATCAAGCTGAGCAGCGTCAGCACTGCCAGCAGCGGCTTGCATAGGGGCAGCACTACGCTGCGGAAGATCCGGACACTGCCAGCGCCATCGATCTTGGCCGCCTCGATCAGCTCGTTGGGGATGGCCAACATGAACTGCCGCGCCAAAAAGACGCCGAAGGTGGCGGCGGCGCCGGGGATGATCACCGCCCAGAAGGTTCCGGTCAGGTTCATCGCATTCACGATCCGGAACTGGGACACCAGGATCGCCTGGGTGGGGATCATCATCGTCGCCAGCAGCAGCAAGAACAACGCCGTCTTGGCCGGAAATCGCAGCTTGGCGAACCCGTACCCGGCCATCACGCTGACCGTCACGGTGAGGATCGTGGTGATCACGGTGATGGTGACCGAGTTCATGAACCAAGTACCTACCGGCCAGGCGTCGAAGACCCGCCGGAAGTTGTCCAACGAGATGCGCCGCGGCCACAGATCAATCTGTTGTCCGAACACCGAGGTCCCCGAAAACGCCGTCACCAGCATGATCCACAGCGGAAAGGCCATCACGATGCCGACGATGACGGCCAGCACGATCCGTACGGCCCTGCCGAGCTGAGAGCGTTTGCGGGGGGTTCGCTCGATGCGGCGGGCGTCCACGGCCGCCGGGGCGACTCGGGGTGCCGTGATCGCCATCAGGCGACCTCATCCCGGGTGCGGTTGGTGCGCCATTGGAAGATCGTGAATGTCAGGGTGAGCAGGAAGATGACCACGCCGATCGCAGCACCGTAGCCCTGTTCACGGGCCGGCCCGAATGCGGTCTTGTAGGCGTAGGTGCCGAGCACCTCAGTGGCCGAGCCCGGTCCGCCATTGGTCAGCACGTAGACGGTGTCGAAGACCTGGAAGGAGTAGATGACGTTCATCACCAGCAAGAAGAAGGTGGACGGTCCGAGCAGCGGTAGCGTGATGAAACGGAATCGCTGCCAGGCATTCGCTCCTTCAACCTGAGCCGACTCCTGCAGCTCGACCGGCCGGACTGAAGCCCAGCCAAATAGATGATCATGGTGAAGCCGACCCGGATCCACAGGGTCATCAGCACCACCGACGCGAACGCTGACGCGCCGTTGGACTGCCAGGCTACCGAGGGCAGACCGAGGCTCTCGGAAATGTTATCCAGCACGCCGATGGTCTCGTTGAACAAGAACGTGCCGATCAGGCCGACGGCCACCCCCGAGATGACCAGCGGGAGGTAGATGATCGTCCGGAAGACCTTGCGGGCCGGCAACACCGAGTTCATCAGTACGGCCAGCGCCAACCCGATCGCCATACTCCCGGGAACCGTCAATCCGATGAACACCGCGGTGTTCACTAGCGCTCGATAGAAGGTCGGGTCGCTGATCATGGAGGCGTAGTTGTCCAGCCCCACCCAGGTGATCTTGCCGCTCAGCGGCGCGATCTCGGCGGTGGAGAAGACGAACGCGCCGAGCAGCGGCAGCACGAGAAAGACCAACGCCAAGATCAGGGCCGGGCCGGCGAAGGCGGCTGCCGAGGCATCCCACCGCCGCCGATGCTTGCGGTGCGGGATACCAACCCGTGCCAGCGCCGGTGCTGACGTCACGCGGCGGTCTTCTGCACCGCCGTGGCCAGCGCGGCGGTGGTGTCGGCCGCCGAGCGCCCGCCGAGGAAGGCCTTCTCAAGCTCATCTTGCAAGGCGGTGTTCAGCTTGGCGAACTGCGGCACCGTCACCTGCTTCACCTGCTCCGGGGTGAGCGTGGTGGCTTGCTGGACGAAGATCTCCATCAGGTCGGGGCGGATCTCGAAGTCGAGTTTCTGGCTCGTCAACGAGTTGAGCGTGGGCAGCTGCCCGGTGGCTTCGCAGAAGGTCCGCATCTGCTCCTCGCGGACCATGAACTCCATGAACGTGGCGGCGGCCGCGGCGTTCTTGCCGTCCTTGGCGGCCACGATGGCGTTGCCACCCAGGTCCGTGGCGGCGATCTTGTCGCGCGGCTGGGGCATCGAGGCGTACTCGAACTTCTTGCCGACCCCTTCGTCGATTCCGGGGATCAAAAAGTCACCGGCGAAGGCCATCGCTACCGAACCGGCGATGAAGGCGCTGTCCGGATAGGTAGCACTCTTCACCGAGGTGTTGCGGGCAACCCAACCTTCGGTGAAGAAACTGGAGGTGAACTCGACCGCGCGACGGCCTTCGTCGGAGTCGATGGCGGGCGACTTCAGGTCCTCGCCGAGCAGGTTGCCGCCGGCCTCGAACAGCCAGGAGAGCCAGCGGTACGCCCCGGCGCTTTGCCAGTCATAAATGAACGGGGTCTGCTTGCCTTTGACGACTCCGGCCAGCTTGCGGGAGTTTTCGGCGAACTCTTCCCAGGTCCACGCCTCGTCGAGGGTGGTCGGCACCTTGGTGATCCCAGCCGCTTCGAAGGCGTCTTTGCGGTAGAGGATCGCGGTGGTGTCGATCTGGTGCGGGACGCCATACGGCTTGCCGTCGTAGACGACGCCCTCCCAGAGGCCGGGTACGAACAGGTCGATCTTGGCCTGGTCGAATACGCTCGAGACGTCGACCAAGACGTCTTGGCTGGTGTATTGGCCGATATCGATATAGGAGACTCGAAAGAGATCCGGCGGATTGTTGGATTGAAAACGAGAGTCGAGATTGGTCTGGATGCTCGCGTACGGCACGGTCTCGGTCTTGATGGTGATGTTGGGGTTCTCTTTAGTGAACGCCGCGGCGACGGCGTCAAAGGCTTTCTTCTCCGTGCCACCAGACCAGTTGACGAAGGTCAACGCGACTTTTTCCTCCGAGCCAGGACCGGAGCCGGAGGGGGCCGGAGCATCAGCGCTTTTCTTGCCGGTGAGTCCGGCGCACGAACTGAGGCCCGCGGCGGCACCGAGACCCAAGCCCCCGGCCAGCACCTGGCGACGTGTGATTTTCATCTGATTCCCTCCAACTCCGAAAGAGCGCAGCCAGGGAAACCCAGCACGCCTATGTGCCTACGGGGTCACTGTCTGAGCGACCCAGCGGCTACACCCGTGTCATTCCGACCGCGGGATAGAAACAGATGCGCCTGGAGCTCAGCCGGGGTATTCGCCGCGCTGGCGTAAGTCGTAGCGGCGTTCGGCGTACAGCAGATCATCCACCCACAGCTTGCGGGCGGTCCGGGTGATAGCCGGGCGAAGCAGCGGCGCCAGCCAGCGGGCCGCGGCGAACTCGGAGCGATCGGAGTAGGCGATGGTGGCTTCGGTCACCATGGTCAGCGGTCGCCCCTCGGCGTCGACACCCATCGGCGTGGCGTGGGTCTCGACCACGCTGCCCTCGCCTTCGCCTTCGAGAATTCGCATCACGATGGTGCGGGCGTCCGGGCAGGAGAACTCCGCCCGCACCGGCACGCCCCAGGTCCGGCTCAGTCGAAACGTGACGTCGACCAACAGGTGGGCATCGTCACTGGCGGCGTCGTCGACCACCAGATGGCTGAACGCGTACGGGTGAAACCACGCCCCGTGCCAAGGGTCCAGACGGTTGGCGATGACGTCCTGCGGCTCACAGATCCCTGGCACGCTCATCACCGCCGACACCGAATCCAGCGCCGGCGGGCGGGGCGGAAGCGAAGGGCGCTCGGTGGCGGTCTCGCCGACGACGGGCAGCCCGACCCAGATCAGCACGCCGTCGTCGTAGGCCCGGTGGGGGCTCCAGGTGCGATCGCCCTGCGGGCCGAGCGACAGCCCGTGCCAGCGACAAAACAGTGTGCCGTCGGAGACCGCGCACTTGTCCAGCAGGGCGCCCAGGTGGGGGCACGCGCCCGGACCGGCGACTAGCGACCCGTCAGCGTCCCGCCAGAACACCACCTCGCGGCCGGCGATCATCCGGGTGACCGACTCTTTGGCGCCGACGTCACCGCTCGAGCCCGCGACGAACCAACCGCCGGAGTTCTGTCTTTGCGACACCTCGAGGGCGGCGGCGATCCGGGCCGGCCTGGCCCGCTGCCACGTTGGCGCCATCCGGTCCTCGCTCGGCTGCGGCACCCGTGAGATCGGGATACGTTCCCGCATCGTCGTTGGCCGGCGTACCGGGTCTGGCGGTGCGCTAGACCGCGTCCGAAGTGACATGGCGCGCCATTCCTTCCACTACTCGTCGTTGCGTCGGGCCCGTCACCATGATGCGTCCCGCTGTCACGGCCTTGCGCCAAGTGGGCACTCGGGCCCGGTGCGAGAAGACGTCGTAGTCGGCGCGTTCGATCCGTTCCAGGATGCGGGAATACAGCACCCGGGCCGCCCCGACACAGCGCGCGGATCGGCCCGGCAGCAAGGCGATCCCGGTATCGGCGAAGCGATAGAGATCCCGGTTGCGCTCGATCTGATAGGCCAAGAAGGCGCGCCATTGCGGTGTCACCGTACGGGCCGCAAGGTCGACCCCAAACCGCCGCAGGTCCTCCTGAGGCAGATAGACCCGGCCCCGGTCGAGGTCTTCGTTGACATCGCGCAAAAAGTTCGTCAGCTGGAAAGCGATCCCCAGCGACCGCGCCGGCTGCGTGGCGGCGGGGCTGGTCGGTTCCAGCACGGGCAGCATCATCTCCCCGATTACGGCCGCCGAGCCCTCCATATAGCCGAGCAGGTCGTCCCAGGTCTCGTACGTCGTGGTCGTCAGGTCCATCGCCATCGCCCCGAAGAACCGGTCGAAGCACTCCGGGTCGATCTCGGCGCGGATCACTGTATCGGCCACGGCCGCCATCACCGGATCCGCGCTCCCGCCGGCCGCCAACGCTGATCGGAAGGAGCCGACGAACGCCTGCAACCGCGCGGCCGTTTCGGCTGGGGTAGAACGCGCGACAAGCTCGGTGTCGTCCACAATGTCGTCCGCCAGCCGGCACAAGGCGTAGACGGCGTACACGTGCTTGCGCCGCGGTTTGGGTAGTAGCGCCGCGCCCCAGAAGTAGGTGGTGCCGTACTCCCAGGTCAACCGCCCGCAGCGCCGGTATCCCTCGCGCAGAATCGGGTCGACGGTGGACGTCATGGGCGCCCGCCCGGCAGATACTCCGCCACCCGGTCGGCGGCGAGCTTGCCCGAGATCAGCACCATCGGCACGCCGACGCCGGGGACGGTGCCCGAACCGGCGAAGATCAGCCCCGGCACGCGGCGTTCGACGTTGGGCGGGCGGAACGGCCCGGTCTGGGCGAAGGTGTGAGCCAACGCGAACGGGGTGCCGGCGGCCATGCCCTGAGCCTGCCACTGCAGGGGAGTGACCATCTCCTCGGTCACCACATCGCTGGGGTAACCTTCGCGGCGCAGGAATTCCAGCAGCCGGTCTCGCATCGGTCCGGTCTCGGTTTCCCAGTCGATCGATCCGGAGAGGTTGGGGACCGGCTCGAGGACAAACAGCGTTGACCCGCCCGGCGGGGCCAGCGACGGGTCGTCCAGCGATGGCACGGTGACTAACCGCGACGGGTCAGGCATCAGCTGGCCCTTCTTCAGCAACGCGTCGAATGCCTCGCCCCACTGCTCGCCGAAGTGGATGTTGTGGTGCGCGGCGCCGTTCTCCGGCACGCCTTTGACCCCGACGTGCCAGACCACCGCCGAGGGGGAGTAGTCGCCATGCTTCACCGCCCGCGGTGGCTTGAGGTCGGGCAACAGGTGCTCGTAAGCCACCGGCAGGTCCAGCGTGCAGACCACGGCATCGGCGCTGATCTGCTCCCCGGAGGCCAGTCGCACGCCGGCGACCGCGCCGTCGTGGGAACGGCGCAGGATCGTGGCCACCTCTTCGTTGTAGCGGAAGATGGCGCCGGCCTTCTCGGCCGCTGTTGCCAACGCCACCGGCATCGCGTGCATGCCGCCTTCGGGGAACCAGACGCCCTCGATGCTGTCCATATAGGTGATCACCGCGTACAGCGCGAGGGCGGAGTCCGGGGCCAAGCCCGCATACATGGCCTGGAAGCTGAAGAGCCGGTGCAGCCGCGGGTCGCGGAATCGTCGGCGGACGGCGTTGCCCAGCTTGCCGAAGGCGCCGAGCCGCAGCAGCTGCGCCGCCGCGCGCGGCGACGACAGCAGGTCCAGCGGCGTGTTGTAGTTGCGGTCGATGAAGTGCGGCATCTCGATCACGTACAGCTTGCGCAGCCAGGTCACGAACTCCTCGAACGCCGCCGCGTCCACGCTGCCGCAGGTGTTAGCGATCTCGTCCCGCATCGCCTCCACCCCGTAACGGACGTGGATCGTGCTGCCGTCGGAGAACGTGGCCCGGTAGGCCGGGTCGAGACGGTGCATCGGTAACACGTCCGCCAGGCGGGTGTCCACCGCCCGCAGCGCGTCGGCGACCAGGTCCCGCATGGTCAGCACGGTCGGACCGGTGTCGAAGGTGAAGCCATCCTTGGTCCGAGTGCCCGAGCGGCCGCCGGCCACATCGGCGCGCTCGACCACGGTGACGTCGTAGCCGCGACCGGTCAGGTGGCAGGTCGCGGCCAGCCCCGAGAGGCCGGCGCCGACGACCAGGACGCGGCTCATCGGTCGCGCCACGCGATCTGATGGGCCATCCGGATCAGCTGAGTCACGCCGTCCGGGTCGAGCGCGCGCTCGTCGAGTGCCGACAGCGCCGAGCTGACGTGGTCGGAGATGAGTCGTTCGACTTCGCTGACCACCCCACACTCTTGGAGTTCGGCCTGCAAGACGGTCACGTCCTCGGTCTGCAATGCCGGGGTCCCGACGCGGTCGAATGCGGCCTTGGCCGCGCCCCGAACTCGCTGGTCGGCCAGCGCCAAGATGACGGTGGGCTTGCCCGAGATGAGGTCGTCGCCGGAGGGCTTGCCGGTGCGCTCCGGGTCGCCCCAGATGCCGAGCAGGTCATCGCGCAGGGCGAAGGCCTCGCCCAGTTCGCGCCCGTAGTGGCTCAGGTGGTCGAACACCACGTCGGGCGCCTTGGCCGCGGCCGCCCCCAGCAGCAGTGGGCGGGTCACCGTGTAACCGCCGGACTTCATCCGGGCCACCTGCCGAGCGTGCTGCAGGTCACGCCGGCCAGCGGCGGTGCCGGTCAGGTCGCGGCGCTGCCCGCACACCAGCTCGACCACCAGGACGCGCCAGATCTGCCGCATCGGCGCGGGCAGGTCAGCGGCGAGGTGGTCGGCTTCGGCGTGGGCCAGGTCGCCCAGCAGCACGGCGATGCTCTCCCCGAACCGTTGAGCGCTACCCCGGGCGCCCTGCTCAGCGTGCAGGCGCGATGCCAGCGTGTGTGCGGTCGGCTGGCCGCGGCGCGAACTCGACTCGTCCATCACGTCGTCGTGGATCAGGGCAAACAAATGCAGCAGCTCCAAGGCGGCGCCGGCCTGCACCACATCGGCGTGCCCGATGTTGCGGGCACCGCCGCTGGCGCTCAGCCAACCGAGATAGGCCATCACCGGCCGGATCCGTTTGCCGCCGGTTCGGATGAGCTG
>JAABUN010005005.1_pt1 | contig 17084 bp, 18 predicted proteins | sample 5559311 | NCBI WGS metagenome assembly JAABUN01 (sample SAMN10711877, study PRJNA513370) | rock metagenome | isolation source: Antarctica rocks | place: Antarctica: Victoria Land, Siegfried Peak sud
CCGAGCTGCGAGGCGCCGGGATAGTGCGCGTCCCGCAGGTGCGCGGGGATCCCCTGCCCCCGGCCCGCGCGCACGTCGGCGATGGCGGCGTTGATCCCGTTGTAGGCCGCATTCGACTTCGGCGCGGTGGCGATGTGCACCACCGCCTCGGCGAGGATGATCCGCGCCTCGGGCATCCCCACGAGCTGCACCGCCTGCGCGGCCGCGACGGCTGTCTGCAGCGCGGTGGGGTCGGCCATGCCCACGTCCTCGGACGCTGAGATCATCAGTCGTCGCGCGATGAAGCGCGGATCCTCCCCCGCTTCGAGCATCCGTGCAGCGTAGTGCAGGGCCGCATCGACGTCCGAGCCACGGAGCGATTTGATGAACGCGCTCGCGACGTCGTAGTGCTGGTCCCCCGCGCGGTCGTACCGCAGGGCGGCGACATCGACCGCCTTCTCGGCGTGCTCGAGCGTCACCAGGACGGGCGATGCGCCCTGGTCCGCCCCGCCCTCCTCCGCCCGGTCGTCGTCTCCCTCGTCGTCGTAGGGTGACGCCGGGTTGTGACCGGCGGGCGGGTTGTCCTGTCCCGATCGGGCCACCCCCGCGGCGGCCTCGAGTGCCGTCAGCCCGCGCCGTGCATCCCCCGCAGCAAGGCGTACAAGGTGTTCCAGCGCCTCCCCCGAGACCTCGACCGTCCCGGCGAGGCCCCGTTCGTCGTCGACGGCCCGCTGCAGTAGGTTCCTGATGTCCGCCTCGTCGAGCGGTTTCAGCGTCTGCAGCAGGGAACGCGAGAGCAACGGCGACACCACCGAGAACGAGGGATTCTCCGTGGTTGCGGCGATCAGCACCACCCAGCCGTTCTCGACCCCGGGCAGCAGCGCATCCTGCTGAGCCTTGTTGAACCGGTGGATCTCGTCGAGGAACAGGATGGTGGTCTGCCGGTACAGGTCACGCGATGTCAGGGCTTCATCCATGACGCGCCGCACGTCCTTCACACCCGCGGTGATGGCCGACAGCTCGACGAACTTCCGCCCCTGCCCGCGCGCGATCACGTGGGCGAGCGTGGTCTTCCCGGTGCCGGGCGGACCCCACAGGATCACCGACGACGGCGCTGCGTGCGCCCCGGGGTCGTGCTCCCCGGCGAGCGTCCGGAGTGGCGACCCCCGGCCCAGGAGGTGCTGCTGGCCCACCACCTCGTCCAGGGTGCGCGGACGCATGCGGACGGCGAGGGGACTGCGCGGCCGCGCTGCCCCCGACATCCCGGCACCACCGGCGGGCGCGTCGTCCGACTCGTCGTCGTCCGCCGCGGCGCTGAATAGATCATTCACAGCGTCAACGTTACTGTGGGCCACTGACGAGCCCGGTCCTTCCGGTTCCCACCTCCCACGCCGCCGCGCCAGCGCGGACAGATGAAAAGGAAGCGCCATGCCCGCGACCAGATCGGTGCTCGTCGAGGCGCAGCGCCTGGATGGTTGGCTGGCGCGCTTCGAGGAGCGGAACGGCTCCTACGGCTTCGAGCCAGCCACCACACCCCCGGACGGCAGTCTGCGGATCATCGCGGCCAACGGCTGCACCGCCGTGCTCACCCCGCCGCTGCCCGCAGCGACGGCGTCAGGGGCGACGTCGGGCGGTGAGGGTGTGATCGCCTATCTGGTGCCGGCTCAGGAGCCGACCATCATTGTGGGACTGCTGCTGATCCGGCGGGGCGGCTACTCGGTCGGGGTCTCGCGCGGAGGCCAGGTGCTGTCCTCGAAGACCGGCACGCGCTACGTCCAGGGCAGGACGGCGGCCGGAGGATGGTCGCAGCAGCGCTTCGCCCGCCGTCGTGCGAACCAGGCGGACGCACTCGTCGAGGAGACCGCGGCACGCGCGGCCGCGCTCTACCGGGCGGAGGCGCCGTCGTGCCTGCAACTCGGAGGGGACAGGGCGCTGGCGTCGAGCACTCTCGCCGAGCCCGCGCTCGCGCCGTTCGCGGGGCTGCCCCAGGTTCCCTTCCTCACGGTGCCCGATCCCCGCTTCGCAATCCTCAAGGAAGCGGCCCGAACGGCGCTGTCCGTACGGATCACGGTGACGGATCCGCCGGATCCGCAGCGCTGAGAAGCCGGACGGCGCCGCAGCGTCCAGCGTGCCGTCCTGCGTGTACAGCAACGATCCGGAAAGGACTTGAATTCAACGCTGGTTCGGCCGGTTCTGGCCTGTGGCGTGAGGTGTATTCACCGCAACACTCAAGTGGGGGCTTTTGATCGGCTTAGGCTCACCCTCCCCAGGATCAAGGCTTTACAGATTACCGGTAATCTGTAACAATCAAAAAGGAAGGGTGGTTGTCATGGAATCAATGGGTTTGAGTGAACGTCCACCGCGTCTGGTGGATGCGGTGTATCAGCGGATCCGTGCAGAGATTATTGGTGGAAATCTCGCCCCTGGGGACCCCTTGTCAGTACCGGAACTGGCGCGTCAATTGACGGTCTCTCGTGGTTCGGTACGGGAGGCGGTATTGCAGCTCGTAGCTGAAGGGCTCGCGGAGGAGCGACCGCGGCGAGGAGTGGTCGTTGCCCGGATCGGTCGTGATGAGATCCGGCAGATTCATGAGATCCGGGAAGCGCTGGAGGGTCAGGCCGCTCACCTGGCGGCCCTTTCGGCATCACCGGGACTGTGCGACCAACTCGACGCCGTGTTGAGGGAGCAAAAATCTTCCATCACGTCTGTGGACCCGACGGGATACGCCGATACTGATGCGCACTTCCACGCGCTTCTTGCTGCAGCCTGCGGCAATCCGATGCTCGGCTCATTGATCGAGCGGTTACATACCCAGATGCAGATCGCCCTCGATCGCGTTGCGGAGGAAGCAGATCACCGTTGCGCGGCCCATGACGAGCTTCGAGCGGTCGCGGCAGCTGTGCGCTCCGGTGACGGGCACGCGGCAGAAACAGCAATGCGTGTGCACATACGTCGTACCCGGAACAAACTGAACAGCTCTTCGAAGGATGGCCAGTGAACATCGCCAAGTCACCTCCCATCACGTTCCGCGACGTTCAAGCAGCAGTAGCTCGGCTCGATGGCATCGCGACTCGCACTCCGGTTCTGACGTCCCGAACGCTCGACAGTATGGTGGGCGCCAACCTTTTCTTGAAGGCAGAAAATTTTCAGCGCGGAGGGGCATTCAAGTTCCGGGGCGCCTACAACAAGCTCTCCTCACTGACCGCGGAAGAGCTGGCCCGAGGCGTGTGTGCCTGGTCTTCAGGTAATCACGCCCAAGCCGTCGCGCTGTCAGCCGCCCTGCTCGGCACCCGGGCCACGATCCTCATACCAGAAGATGCCCCGGTAGCCAAGCGGACCGCGACAGAGGGTTACGGGGCCGACGTCATCACCTATGACCGATACACCGAGGACCGGGAAACTCTCGCGCGGCATCTTGCCGACGCCCGGGGCCTCGTCCCGGTTCCCGCGTATGACGATCCCCTCGTCATGGCCGGACAAGGGACCGCTGCGCTGGAACTCATCGAGGACGTCGGCCCCCTCGACGTGCTGATCGTGCCGATGAGTGGCGGAGGGCTGATGGCCGGATCCGGCACCGCGGCCCGGAATACTCTACCTGAGATTGAGCTTCTCGGAGCTGAACCACGGGCAGGTGATGACACTCTTCGTTCTCTGCAGGCCGGCCACAGGGTCCGCATTCCCGTCCCACGGACCATCGCTGACGGACAGCAGGTCGAGATACCCGGCGAACTCACGTTCGACATCAACCGCATGCAGGTCAATGACGTTCTGCTCGTGGATGACGACGAGCTCCTGACGACCATGGGTTTTCTCTTCGAACGGATGAAAATCGTCGTCGAACCCTCAGGCGCAAGCGCTCTGGCCGCAGCCCTGGGCAATCCCTCCCGCCTGCGCGGAAAACGCGTCGGCGTCATCCTCTCGGGAGGCAACGTCGGACTCGAACGCTTCACTTCACTCCTAGCAGCAAGGAAATCGCATGCCTGATACCGATACCGCAGCAGCGACAGCGACAGCAGCACACGAGCAGAAGTACGATGCGGTGCTCTTCGATCTACTCACGGCACTGCTGGACTCATGGACGGTATGGGCGGACGTAGCCGGCAGCGCAGAGGTTGGCCGACGCTGGCGAGACGAATACCTGAAAATCACTTACGGCGAAGGCTCATACCGCGACTACGAGACCCTCGTAGCAGAAGCCGCCGAAGCTCAGGGCCTCGACCGATCCTATTCCGACCAGCTCGCTCTCCACTGGGAGTCGATCCAGCCTTGGGAAGAAGCACCAGGAGTGCTCCGCGAGCTACTGTCCGCGGGCCTGAAAATCGGGGTAGTCACCAACTGTTCCGAGGAACTCGGACAAATCGCCGCAGACCAGCTCGACGTTCCCCTCGATGTCATGGTCACAGCTCAAGCAGCCGGCTCCTACAAACCACGTCCCGAGCCCTACGCCCTCGCCATCAAGAAACTGGGCATCCCGGCGGAGCGGATCCTGTTCGTAGCCGGGTCGCGATACGACATTCCGGGTGCAGGCGGCCTCGGGATGCCCGTCTGGTGGCACAACCGTGTCCACATGGACCGCGGCAACCTTCCCGCTCCCCTCTTCGAACACGACAACCTGCGCCCTCTCATCGGCGATGTACTAACCGCAGTACCGGCTACCTGAAGAGGCCGGCTCCAACCCCACCACTGAGAAGGAAGCAATCATGGCCACGGAAAATCTCACCTACGCTACTGCCCCGCACCCCTACACACCCGCAGTCGCAGCAGGGGACCTCGTCTTCGTCTCCGGTCGGCTCGGCGTACACGAGGGCGTGTTCGTCGAAGGCGGAGCCGCAGCCGAAACGACACAAGCTCTCAAGAACGCCGAGATGGAACTGGCCAAACACGGCCTCGACTTCACGCACCTCGTCAAAGCCACCATTTTCCTCGCGAGCATCGAGGACCTGCAAGCGGTCAACAAGGTTTACATCGATGTCATCCCCGAACCACGACCGGCCCGATCCGCTGTAGCTGTCGCGGAACTGCCTTTCGGTGGCCTGGTGGAAATCGAACTCATCGCCTCACGCACCAAAACCATCTAGCCACGACCCTCATCCGTCCAGCATCTCAGAGGCACGAAGGAGTGCATCATGAAGATCGATTCACCGCGCAAGAAACGGAACCACCAAGCAAAGAAACCGCACCAGGGCGGCATCGCTACGAAACTCTGGTTCTGGATCATCGTGGCCATCGTGACCGGGATCATTCTCGGACTGGTCGCACCGAATGTCGCAATCCAGATGAAGTGGCTGGCCGATACTTTCATCCAACTCATACGCATGGTCGCTGCACCCGTCATCTTCTGCTCGATCGTCGTCGGCATCGCATCCCTCGGAGATCTCCGAAAAGTAGGCAAGTTGGGCAGCATCGCCCTCCTCTACTTCTTCGCGATGACAACAATCTGCTTGGCCCTCGGAATGATCGTTGCAAACATCGTCAAACCAGGGGCCGGCTTCGAGGGGAGCCCCGGCACCGCGAGCCTCGAGACCGCCCAAGAGAATATTGAGAAGGGAGGCGGAAGCGAAGGAATTGTAGGGTTCATTCGCAACGACATCCTGCCGACGAGCTTCGTTCAACCTTTCGCCGACAACACCATCCTTCAGGTGGTTGTCATCGCCATACTCGTCGCCTGCGCCATCTCCATGCTCGCACCACCGGTGCGCGAATCGATCGTCAAGAACGTCGACGTGCTCAACAAGATCATCTTCAGTCTGATTCGCATTGTCATGCTCACCGCGCCCCTGGGCGCCTTCGGCGGAATCGCGTTCACCGTCGGACAGTTCGGCGGAGCCACCCTCGGGAGCCTCGGACTCCTCGCACTGACATTCTGGCTCACCTGCATTTTCTTCGTCTTCGTCATCCTCGGCCTCATCGCGGCGTGGAACGGCTTCAACATCTTCAAGTTCGTCCGCATGATCAAAGACGAGCTCCTCATCGTGCTGGGAACCTCATCGTCCGAAACGGTCATGCCCCGGTTCCTGGCCAAGCTCGAAGCCGCAGGAGCATCACGACGCGTCGTATCACTCACCGTTCCCACCGGCTACTCATTCAACCTGGACGGCACAGCGATTTACATGGCTATGGCGGCCCTTTTCATCGCCCAGGCAGGCGGCATCAACCTCTCCTTCGGCGCACAGCTGGGACTACTGGCACTCATGCTCATCACGAGCAAAGGCGCAGCAGGCGTCAGCGGGGCAAGCGTCGTCACACTCGCCGCGTCCCTGCAAGCCTTCGGCCCGCAGTTCTTCCCACCGTCCACCCTTGCCGTCGGAATCGCACTCGTCATCGGAATCGATCGGGTCATGAGCGAAGGCAAAGCGCTCACGAGCATCATCGGAGTCTCCGCGGGAACCATGATTATCGCGAAGCTGGCCGGCGAACGCGACGACGCGAAATTCCGCGCAGCACTCAACGACCCCAGTCTCGTAAGAGACGCCATCGACCGCGAATCATTACCAACCACCGAACCCGAGCTAATCACGAGCCCTAATCCGGCCGCCGTCTCTACAGTGACCCCATAACCACATTCGACTTGGGGAATCGCCTACTGGATAGATGTCTGACAGCGAAACCTCCAGTTGGAAAAGCCCACGCCCCTGATGAATCGGAGGTTGAACGGCGGAAGTGAGGACTGCACCAGCAGTTCTCACTTCCGCCGTCCGTCGTCCGGGCCAGAGCATCCGGTTCGACTGACGACGCCAACACACAGTTCTACACCTGATCCCGACACCACCCTTGGGGCTTGTTCTTCGGTCGTGGTCACCGGAGTACGACCCCCTCACGCTGCTGGAGACATTGCGGCATTCGCTCACCTGGGACCAGGGCACGACGACGCAGGACTGGAAGAGCGTGACGATAGATACGGGCATCGAGATCCACTTCTGCGACCCCCTCGCCCTCTCGAGCGTGGCATCGATGAGAACACCAACGGTTACTGCGTCAGTACATTCCCAAAAGTACGGACCCGAGCGTCCACAGCGAAGCGAAGCGGACCTCGACCGGGTCGCCGCCGAGCTGAAAGACAGGCCACGCAAAAGATTCGGCTACTAGAAGTCGATCGAACTGATCGTGAACCTTCTGTTGCAATGACCGCCAAAATCCGCCGACCGTCTAACGAGCGGTGGAGGACTGGGTGGTTGAGGTGGCGGGTGTGGATTGGGCATCATGATCATTCGGAAGCCATCGTGGAGCCATGACGAGGCCGAGCGCGATTGTGAGAAGGACCAGGCTCGGAAGAGCTAGATCTACCGGTTGAAAAATTGTGAGCAGTGCTCCGCCGCTGAATGCGCCCAGTGAGATGCCGATGTTGAAGGCTGCATTGACGACGGCGGGACCGATGGATGCCGCTGCCGGTGCTGCTCGTACGGCCATCAGTTGCCAAAGGACGGGTGCGGCACCGAAAGCGAAACCCCAGAAGGTGATTGCCGTGATCGTTCCTGCCGCGGAGCCGCGGAACAGCCAGAGCGATCCGATAGCGGCCAGTGTGATTGCCACTGTTATGCGCAGGATGAGCCGGGGCCGGGTGTCCGCATAGCGCCCGGCCACGATAAGACCAGCGACCCCCGCGAGGCCATATGCGACCAGGACGACGCTGATGAACGTTTCGGGCACCCCCGCGTCTCCGATGATGGGAACAATGTAGGTGTAGGTCATGAAGTGCCCGGTCATCACCACCACGATGACGATCGCAACGCAAGCAAGGGTTCTGCTCCTGATCCCATTGCTGAGGGAGCGCATGGTCGGCGTCTGGTTCGTTGTCCTTCTAGTAAGCGGCCGGTAGGTCACCGTCAGCATGACGAGCACTACGAGCAGCACAACAGCGGCACTCCAGAACGGCACTGGCCAGCTGAGCCAGGTACCCAGTGCTGTCGCGGCCGGCACACCAAGTGCAAGCGCGAGGGCGTTCCCCGACCCGATGATCGCGACAGCCCTACCCCGCCATCGTTTCCCCACGACGGAAATCGCCATGGTGAACGAGCACGAGTAGAAAACCGCGTGTGCGACTCCACCGATGATACGAGCGACAAGCGCGGTATCGAGGGTCGCACTTGCCGCGGTCACGCTAATACTCACAATAAACACGCTCAGAGTGCAGAACATCGCGGTCCTGATGGGAAGTCGGGACACGAGGATGCTCAAAGGCACCGCGCCGACGACGACCACCGCCCCATAGGCGCTAACCAACAATCCGAGCCGTCCCTCCTGAACACCGAGGCTCTCCGCCATCTGCGCGAGAAGCCCGATCGGAAGCATTTCAGTCGTCATCACTGCCAGGGTCGCCACTGCCAGCAACCCGAGCGTCAGCAAGCTCCTCGCCGAGAGGCTGTCGGCGAACTGTTCACGATTTCCCGTCATGGGACAATGTTGCTCTCCTTTGACACCGGTGTCAATTACTTTGACACCGGTGTCTATTTGTGCTGCACTGTGCTAGGAGGAATGGCCATGGCAACAATGCGGGATATTGCGAAACAGGCTGGAGTGAGCCTCAAGACGGTCTCGCGGGTCTTCAACAACGACGCGCACGTTCGCCCCGAGGTGCGACAGCGCGTGCAGCAACTCCTGGTCGAGAACGATTATGTGCCAAACGAGTTGGCGCAGACTTTCCGATCCGGCAGGGGCCGTGTCATCGGAATCGCCGTGCCCGACCTCCTAGACCCGTTCTTCGCCGCAATCACGGCGTCCGTGAGCGACGTGGCGCGACAGCATGGCTACGCGACGTTGGTGACTGCAACCGGATTCGACCCGGACGACGAACGGCGGGATGTCAACGCGTTACTGGCTCGCCGCCTCGCCGGCCTCGTTCTCGCTCCAGTCTCGGCGGACCATTCGTATCTGTCCGGTTCCGTGCCGGTCGTCCTCGTTGACCAGCCAGCCGCCGGGGTCAATCTCGACTCCTTCCTGCACGAGGACCGAGTGGGTGCTACGATCGCCACCCGCCATCTACTCGATCACGGGTTTCAACGCATCGGCTTCATCGGAACAGCGGAGCACCTCACTACGACCCGGGAACGTCTGGCCGGATACCGACACACACTCCGTGACACGCAAGCCGGGGTGGATGAAACGCTCATCATTTCCAACGTGGACGGCAAGCGCCCCGCGCCACAGGCATACGCCCACCTACGTCAACAGGGCATCGATGCCCTATTCGTCTCGGATCCGCGGACTATGATCACTTGCCTGCCCGCCCTGCAACGCGACCCCGTCGCGGTCATCGGATTCGGAGACTTCCCTCTAGCGGACCTGCTTACCCCCTCGATCAGTGTGATCGACCAGAACCCGTCGGTGATGGGCTCGCGTGCAGCTCAACGACTCTTCAACCTCATCGATGGTCCAACAAAGGCTCAGCTCGGCAACCACTTGGTAGAACCGGTCCGCCTGAGCGTCCGACTCCTAGAACGCCAATCGTGCCGGATAGGAGCTTCATAGACACCGCAAGTAGAACTACCAGACTTAACAAACAACGTTCGGCTGATACCCATAGGTTTTGGCGACCGGAAGTCTTCGAGGTTGCGCATGATCGCCGGCCCGCAGTAGTGACGTGCCGAGTTGTTAGTGACTTGGCAATTGTATGCAATCGGTCCGTTGGTCCGGCGTCCATCGATGTGCGGGAAAAGCCCGAGGAAGAGTAGCTTTTGCCGTGCACCTGTGGTCGAACAGCCGACCCAATCCGCACCCCTACTTCTCTTGTCGGTGCCACGACAGCTTGCCGGCGGTCGTCCTGGCGCGCGGCAGGGTCGCCGGCGGTGATGCGGTGTGGCGTTGATGAAGGTCCGTCGCAGGTATTGCGCGCTCAAGGTTCCCCCGGGGCGGCAAACCGCCCGGACCACCTACGAATTGAAGAGCGCCGAACCTGTGGCTGGGCCCGCTATGCAGCGCGGGATGCACCCGCCCTGTACAGCGCCCACCGTCCCTCTGGGCTGTGGGATGTATTTCGGGCCGGTGATCATTTGATTGTTAGACCGCTTTGTTGGTTTCGTGCCAGGCCTGTTCGACTTCATTTGGTGTTCGATACTCCAATGCGGAGTGAAGTCGTTTCTGGTTGTACCGCAATTCGATGTATCGGCTAATGTCTTTAATTGCGTGTTCCCGCGTGGGGTACGCCGTCCGATATACCCGTTCGACCTTCAGTGTCGCATTGAACGATTCCGCCCACGCATTATCGTAACAGATTCCGGTCCGCCCTACCGAACGGATGATACCGAGTTTCCGTGTGTAATTCGCGAATGCTTCGGACGTGTATTGCGTGCCGCGATCTGAATGGAAAATAGTTGTACCGGAACGGATGTGGCCATTCCGGGCGGCCATGGCCAGGGCGTCGGTGACCAGGTCGGTGCGCATGTGCTCGGCCATGGCGTAGCCGACGACTTTCTTCGAGAAGCAGTCCAGGACCGTGGCGAGATACACCCAGCCCTGCCAGGTGTCGATGTACGTGATGTCGCCGACCAGTTTGGTGGCCGGTGCGGTGGCGGTGAAGTCCCGCCGCAGCAGATCCGGTTTCGTTCCGGCGTCCGAGGCGATCGTCGTGACCGGGCGCTTGCGCCGGGGCTGGCAGGGCACCAGGGCGCGTTCGGCCATGATCGAGCGGACGGTTTGCGGGTCGCAGGGCCGTCCCATCCTGGCCAGGGCCGCATGGATCCGGCGGTGCCCGTAGGTGCCATCGGAGTCCGCGAAGATGAACTCGATGATCTCCCCGAGCTCGGCCCGCCACCGGGCGGTGGCTGAGGGTTCGCGGTCACGCCAGTCGCGGTACCCTGAGCGTGAGACCTGTGCCCAGGAACACATCTTCCGTACCGGGTAGTTGCCTTCTTCGCCGTGGATGAACGCGTATTTCACGCTCACCGGGATTCCTTCGCGAAGAAGGCCGCCGCTTTTTTTAGGAACTCCTGCTCCATTTTCAGTTCGCGGTTTTCCTTCCGCAGCCGGGCAAGCTCGACCCGCTCGGGTTCCTTCAGTTCCGGCTCGTCGCCGGCATGCTCACGCCGGTGCTTATTCACCCAATTCCGTAGAGTCTCGGAACCGATACTGTATTCCTTTGCCACGTCCACGACCGTGCGCGAAGACTCGATGACCGCGCGCACCGCCTCAGACTTGAACTCGGCGCTGAACTTCCTCGGAGCCATGAGATTCCTTCCGTTTCTTCCCCACAATTTTACCGTGGGGCTCACGGCCCGAAATCAATCCCTCACCTCACTCGGGATAGCAATGAGGGCCGCTCGCACCCCGATCCGATGAAGGACTGTCATAGATGACGAATGAGAAAGATCTCGCCCAGGGGATCGAAACGCATCCGGTCACCGCTGCATTGCAGGACATGGTCCTCGAAAGCGAAGACGTCCAGGAGTTCCTCACCGGATTGGCGACGATCGCGGCGGAGTCCGTCAGCGGCGCCTACCGTGAGGTGTTGTGCGATGTGACCCTCCTGCGACGGCGGTCAATAATCACGGTTGCCAGCAGCAGCGACAGGGCCCGTGAGGTCGATGAGGTGCAGTACGGGTTCGACGACGGGCCCTGCCTGCGGGCGGCCCGTGAAGGAGTCACCTTGCACATCCGGGACTTTTTGACGGAGTCCCGGTTCCCGGAGTAACGGCAGGCGATCGCTTCCTGCAACCTGCGTTCCGCTCTCGGGATTCCTATCCGCCTGGTCCAGGGGGTCAGCGCCGGCCTGAACTTCTACTCCAGAGAACCTGGCGCGTTCGACGACACCGGCATCGCGGTTGCTAGGAGAAAAACTCAATCGGCATCGCCAGTAACGAATCCTTCTCCGGCTGGACCAAAGCTTTCACCGACTCGCACCTCTGCGCCGGGATCGTCGACCGGCTCACCTTCAACGGTGCCAGCATCGAGATCTGCACCGACTCCTACCGACTCGTACATACTCTCGCCCACCAGATCGCCCAGGAGTCACCCGACGAGCACATTCCCTCCTGGGCTTATTCGGCCTGTTTCGATTGTGATCTCATTTGCAGAAATTCGGAGAGATTTTGCTGCGTGGAGCAGGGAGACGATGGCGGGTGAGGGTGGTCCTGCCGGCCACGCGATGACGGTCGTGATATCCGGTGCGTCGGTGATGGGTACGGCAACGTGTTCGGCCCACTGCCAGGCACGACTGGAAGCTGGGATGACGAGTAGCGCCTTGCTGAGCGCAACGAGTTGAGCGAGCTGGGATTGAGTGTGGACTTCGGGTCCGGGGCCGTCTGGATAGCTCCCGTCGACCCTGGGCCATCGGGCCATGGGTAGGCCTGGCACCTCAGCGATCTCCGCCAGGAGAAGCTGATGTCGTGAGGCGAGCTGATGTCCCGCCGGCAGGATCACGACCTGCCCCTCAGTGAGGAGAGGCTCAATGTCAAAGCCTGTCAAGTCATCGACTGGGTGATGCATGAGCGCCACATCGGCCTGCCCGTTGCGCAGCAATCCCGCTTGTTCACCGACCTCACACAGCAGAACCTCAGGTGGTGCCGCTCCGACCTCACGCGTACAGGCTTCGAGGAGCCGTTGCAATAGAGCATGAGATGCCCCAGCTTTCGAGGCCAACATTAAAGACCGCCCTGGGTTCTGAGCTCGCTGCGTCCGTCTTGCCGCAGCTGAGACAGCCTCGAGGGCTCCCTTGGCCTCGCGCAGGAGCACCCGACCCGCATCGGTCAGGCTCACCCCACGACGATTACGATCAAGAAGGCAGACCCCAAGGCGTCGTTCGAGCTGACTGATAGCACGGGAAAGCGGCGGCTGAGCGATGCCGAGCTGAAGGGCTGCCCGCCCGAAATGCAGCTGTTCTGCCACGGCTACGAAATACCGTAGCTCCCGTGTTTCAAGATCGACCACACAGACAACCCTACCGCTCGATACCTGTCGGGTATCACAGTGCACTGAGGCGGTCTTGGACGGCAAGCCCGGTTCGTCCCCATGATGAGGACTATGAATGATACGAAGGTCGCGCTGGTTACCGGCGCAAACAAAGGCATCGGCTACGCCATCGCAGAAGGCTTCGGGCGGCTGGGATACACCGTCATAGTCGGAGCCCGCGATGAAACGAGACGGGATCATGCCGTCGAGAAGCTGCGTGCCGCAGAGATAGATGCAATCGGGGTGTCCCTCGACGTCACATCGGACGATAGCGTCACTGCAGCCGCTTCGATCATCGAAGACAAGACAGGGCGGCTCGATGTCCTCGTCAACAACGCCGGTATTTCCGGACGCACCGAATCCGGAGCACAGGATCCAACGACTCTTGATCTGGGGGTGATGCTCACCGTGCTCGACACGAACGTCTTCGGAGTGGTGCGGGTGACCAACGCAATGCTGCCGCTACTTCGCCGGGCTACCTCGCCGCGCATCGTCAACATGTCCAGCAACATGGGCTCCCTAACCCTGCAAACGGGCCCGATTCTGGCTTCCTACGCGTCGTCGAAAACAATGCTCAACAGCATCACCACGCAATACGCACGAGCCTTCACCGACACGAACATCATCGTCAATGCCGCCTGCCCCGGCTATGTGGCGACCGATTTCACCGGGTTCAACTCTCCGCGCACAGCCGAGCAAGGTGCCGCGATCGCACTACACCTCGCAACCCTCCCAGACGGCGGCCCACGCGGCGGCTTCTTCGACGACGACGGAGCCATACCCTGGTGATCTGCTACCCACACAGGAAACACACCTAAAAACCCGCGAACGCCGCGCAGTACTCAGCAGCCGAAGCACAGCAACGCGACGACTGCCTCAAACAAAAATTCTTCAGCAGGATGTCGAATCAAGCCTCCTGTCGACCCGCTACACCGTTGCTGACCTCCCAAGCACTCAATCGCGCCAACGCGCAGGGCGATCCTGAATAAAACCACCCGTCCTAGTGGTCCCAATAACGTTGATATACTCACGCGCGTCGGGCGGAACAGCGCCGGCTCACCTCGAGCTCACAACTCGAGTACGAGCGGTGACGGACTGGCTTACAGGCGATGTCGGCGGTCACTAATTGTTAGGCCGCCTCATGGACTCGCAGTCGTTTTGGCGCTGCCCCTGGTTGAGTGGACATCTCACAAGAGAGGATGTTTACCATGGGAAAGACACGACGGGAGTTCACTCCTGAGTACTAGGACGAGGCCGTGAAGCTGGTGATCAATACTGGCAGGCCGGTGGGCGAGGCCAACGCTGAGGTTACCGGTGCCGGGGTCCTTCCGTACCCGTTCCCTCCGATAAATGCCTACGCCTCGAACTGGGTGTAGTGTCCTGTCTCGTAGGGCCCCGATGACTCCGACTTCAAGACTGCCTAGTCTGCTTGAGAACGGACGGCGACACCACTCTTCATTTCGTTGACGCAGAGCCCGCCGAGGAGCTTGAGCAAGCCCGCGGCATAACGGGGTCGAATCGACATTCGGATCGGCGGCGGCGCCACCACGATCCGTGCTCTGTACCCAGCCGGCTTCAACAAGCCATAACGCCACTAACTAGCGCTTACATAGTGTGAAGGTCCAGATAGCGGGATGTGACTGCGCGGGTCAGCGGGTTTCGGTGAAGGGTCAGCACCCTACTTTCGGCGAAGGTACCGATGAGGTCGCGCACTGCTACGGATGTGGGCGCGTTGAGGGTCGCGCTTTCGGGGCAGATGGTGACTCCAAGACCGGCACTGACGAGGTTGATTATTGTTCCCCACGTCGAAGCCTCCTGGATTACGTGCGGGGTATGCCCGGTTTCCGTGATCGGTTGTAGGTTCCGTGCGTAGGCGAGCTTGCCGGCGGTTCTGGGAAAGAAGACCAGACCTTCACGAGCGAGGTCCGATCCATGGAGCTCTGGCCGCCGAGATAATTCGTGAGCGGCAGGCAAGACAGCAACGAACTTCTCCCGCAGCACGCTGTGAATGGTGAGGCCGGGATGCTCGTCGGGATCGCGCACGGTAGCGACATCGAGCTCGCCGTCGCGAAGTTGTCCGAGCAATGAGTCTGTGAACCCTTCCCTGATCCGGATCTCTACCTGTGGGAATTGCTGACGGAAGGCCTCGATCCGAGCGATCGGGTCCAGCAGGAGGGCCGACGGTACAACACCGATGTCAAGACGGCCCTCCTCGCCGCGACCGGCCCGAACAACATCAGTCAGTTCTCGATCAAACTGGGCGATCAGCGGCTCGAACCGGTCGAGCATCAACTGACCTGCATCCGTCAACGCAACCCGCCGAGAGGTGCGGACGAACAGCTGCGTTCCCAGGACGCCTTCCAGGCGCTGAATCTGCTGCGTAAGTACCGGCTGCGCGATGCCGAGAATCTCCGCTGCATGGGTGAAGTGCAACTCCTCGGCCGCGACGAGAAACGTTCGCATGAGGCGCAGGTCGATGTTGGCGTTCATAGGCCAATCATATTGATGGAGACCATTGGCCTATTGGACGGAATCAATACCTACAAGCAGACTCGATGCATGTCTGACCCCGCCGCACATACTGATCCACTAGTCATTACCGCGCTGGACGGCCTTCAGGACGCTCAGGCCTTCAAGGAGCTGAACGAGGAGTGGATTGCTGGTCTTTTCACGCTGGAGGATGAAGACCGCCGCATCCTCAATGACCCACAAGCCGAAATAATCGACCGCGGCGGCAGTGTGCTCCTGGCGCGCCTTCAGAACCGGATTGTCGGTTGCGCAGCCCTCGTACCTGGCCGCGCCGGTGTGTTCGAGCTTGGAAAGATGTCCGTAGCACCAGCCCTGCGCAACCAGGGCATCGGTCGCAAGATTGTGCTAGCCGCCATCGATGAAGCCCGCCGCATCGGCGCAACATGCATCTTCCTCGGCAGCAGTACACCTCTATGAATCCCTCGGCTTCACCCACGTCACCCGCGAGGAGCTCGGCCCGCTGCCCTACGTCCGCGCAGATACGTTCATGCGATTCGTCCTCCAATGAGCTAGCTCGGTCATGCTGTCAAGAACGATGTGCAGTCATCTCGGCGAAGACATCAGAGCCTAGGCAGTGCGAGCCGCCGTGGTGCAGCGCAGCATCCGCACAAGCTTGCACTCCTACCCCAGCACGACGACGACGTCCCATCGAACCCCTATCGCCACCGAATCAGGAGTCCCGCTACTGCCACTGAGCCCTGTGATCCGCGAAACACCGTACTGATTCAGCATCTACTGAGGTGCAGGCAGGAGCGGCGTCAGTGCTGGGGCTTTAGTGGGCTGTCGGGCTGGGTTGTGGTGAAGAAGTTGATGATGTTACCGTCGGGGTCTCGGAAGGGCATGGAGCGGTTGCCCCAGGGCTGATCGGTGGGTTGCTGTGCCCAGTCGGTGACCATGGTTTCTAGGCGCTGGCCTTCGGCGTCGACGTCATTCACTGCGAACTCGAGTAACACGGAGTGGTTTTGCGTGGGTCGGGTCACGGAGTCGTTGAACTGGCCCATGACTGCCTGGGTGCAGATCGCGAGGGTGGCCGCCGGGTAGGGCGGCGGGCCGCGGTGGCCGACTGCGGGCGCGTAACCCGGTGGTAGTAGCCGGAGGTCGACACCTCCAACCACCGGCACATGATCGTCACCGGGTTCGTCTCGGACGGATCATTTTTTGGGAGTCGATGTACTCGTACTTGCTCACTACCGCTGCTCCCTCGCGATAGTCAAGCACTGGCTTTTTTCAGGAACGCCGTCTCAGCCCGCAACTCCTGATTCTCGCGCTCGAGCTCCTTCAACCGGACCCGTTCCGGCACCGTCAAGTCCGTCTCGGTCCCGCCGTGGGATGCACGCTACTTGGTCAACCAGTTCCGCAGCGTCTCAGGTCCCACACCGTACGCGGTCGTAACGTCCCTGATCGGCTTCGAGGTGCTGACCGCCTCCTGACACAACTCGTCCTTGAACTCCTGGGTGAAGCGTCGTCGTTCAGCAGTCATTTCGCGAGTCTCTCTTTCAGTAACACCCCCAGCTCAAGAGGGCCCAATGTCCGAAATCCCTAGGCCGCCCAGTCTGCGTATCCAAGACGTGAACGTACATGATGGACTTGCGAACGAAAGGTCAGGGTGTTCCCGCTGCACGCGGGGAGGTCGGCATGCAAGACCGGTCGTCACGCTCGGGCGCCCTGGTGATCGACGACCACGGCGCCTGACCATT
>JAABUN010005006.1_pt1 | contig 17077 bp, 12 predicted proteins | sample 5559311 | NCBI WGS metagenome assembly JAABUN01 (sample SAMN10711877, study PRJNA513370) | rock metagenome | isolation source: Antarctica rocks | place: Antarctica: Victoria Land, Siegfried Peak sud
GAACGGGTTGCTTGGTCGCTCCTGATCTTGGGGGTCCCGGCCTCACAACCGGCGCATCACACGCCCCGGCGCGTCACGTCGCCATGCTTAGCGACGAAGAGCCCACATGGCCGACGGTCCGCTGCCCTCCCCCGCGCTCCGAAGGAGCTGAGCGAGCTGGAGCGCCCTATCGCTCTAGTACGGGGGGTTCGTCACCGTCACCTCGACGGTCATCGCGGGTTGCCTTTCTGCGAGCGCCACCAGCCGCGAGCAGCATATCGGTGCGTCGCGGGCGCGGCGGGAGCGCGTGATCCCCCGCCTGTCGTGGTGGTGGGCGCGCGTCGCCTCGCTTTGCCCTCCGAGCGTTTCGCTCGCTAAGAGTGCCGCGAGAGCCGCCCGGCTCCTTCAAGGCCATGAGCGAGCCGCGCCGTTAGGCGCGGGCCAGTTCCGGGGGCGGCATGCCCGGCTCACCGGGGAGCGTCGAACCCTCCACGGAGGGCAAACCAATGGCGCCGTGCGCCGCTTCCACCACCCCGACTCGGCTAGGTCGGGTTCTTCACTGGCTCTCCCCGTCGCGCCGCGCCGCCGTTGCCGTGGCGGCGCTGGAGATCGCAGCGACCCTGCTCGGGCTTCCGCTTGCGCTCCACCTCGTCGTGGGCCTGGTGCTGCACCTCGTCTTCTCGGTCTTCGCAGACTGACGGCCGCCGGCCCGCCGATCCTTGCCGGGAGCCACGCCAGCCCCTGGGGCCGGGTGCGAGTTCGATGGTGACACGTTTCACAGAATGAGCTATATTCACCGTCGTGGTGAAACGAAGGGAAACAGTGAAACTGAATGGGCCATTCGAGGCGGAGGCACTCCGCATCCTCCGGGAGATCCCTGGGCTGACCGTGATCGCCGAGCCCGGTGGGGCGGATCGCGGCGTTGATGCCATCCTGGGCTTCGCCGGAGGTCAGGCTCGGGTCGCTGTCGAGATCAAGAACCGGGCGAACCCTGCCACCGCCTGGCAGCTCGTCCACGAGGCCAACGCCCGACCGGACACCCCCCTCCTGCTCATCGCCGACGAGACGACCGCGGAGGCACGAGCGATCCTTGAAGAGCACGGGATCGCGCTGGTCGACGGCCTCGGTAACGCTCACATCGAGCTCCCTGGTCTCCTCTTCCATCTGGAAGGGCGTCGGCGGCCGCAGCATTCGCGACCGACCCGGCTGACCGGCAAGGCGGGACTCGTAGCTCAGGCGCTCCTTCCCCACCCGGATCGCGCCTGGCAGGTCCAAGACCTGGCCAAGGAGGCGGGCCTCTCGTTGGGCCTGGCACACCGCGTCCTCGCGCGTCTGGAGGCAGAGGGCATCATCACGGCCGAGGGCAAGGGCCGGAATCAAGTGCGGCGCGTCACGAATCCGACCGCTCTGCTCGACCTGTGGGCCGAGGAGAACGTCGAGAAGCCGACCCGCACGCTCGCCCACCTCCTCGCCCAGACGCCGCAGCAGCTCATCAAGAAGCTCGGTACCAACCTCGGACGCAGCGGCATCGACTACGCGCTTACGGGGGCCGCGGCCGCAAGCCTGGTCGCGCCGTTTATCACGGCAGTGCCTGTCGTCGACGTGTGGGTGAAGGCGACGGCGGCGCCTGAAGAGCTGTTCGACGGAGCCCAGGCAGATCCCGTGATCGATGGCCAGAACGTCGTCTTCCTGCAAGGGAAGGACGACACGCCTCTCGCCTTCCGCGAGAAGGTCAAGGGCCTCTGGCTGGGGAATCGCTTCCGTCTCTACGCGGACCTGCGACGTGATCCGCGCCGCGGTCGCGAGCAGGCGGACAATCTGCGCCGGGAGGTGATCGGGTTTTGAGCGGCCGCGAGCACAGCACGGACTACGACGAGGCGACGACGGCGCGCTGCGAGCGTGCCCTGGTGACGCTGCTCGGCGACCTCGGTCCGTGGCGGGAACGGGTCTACCTGGCCGGTGGACTCGCACCGAGGTACCTCGTCGGGCAGCTCCCCGAAGGCGCGCGAGCGCACGTCGGCACAACCGATGTCGACCTGGTCATCGGCCTCGCCCTCGGCGACGAGACGCCCGAGACGTACCGCACCCTGCAGAACAACCTGGAAAAGGCGCATTTCGAACAGAAGGAGCCGAGCTTCAGGTGGGCGCGCGATGTCGACGGCGTCACCGTGCTCGTCGAGTTCCTCTGCGAGACGGACGAGGTGGAGCCCGGCCGGATCTTCCGCCCCAAGGGCGAGTACACCGGATCTAACCTCGGTGCGTTCAACGTCCGTGGCGCCCACCTCGTGCGCGACGACTTCATCGAGCGCGACATCGAAGGCGAGCGCCTCGACGGCGCCGGCCAGTCGAGAGTGACGGTGCGGGTGGCGAACGTGCTGCCGTACACCGTGCTCAAGATCTTCGCGTTCCAGGATCGTCACGAGAACAAGGATGCGTACGACCTCGTGTTCACGCTTCTAAACCACGAGGGCGGTCCGCGCGATGCGGGAAGCGCGGCGGCAGCGAGCGCTGTGGCCCAGCATCCCCAGGTGACCGAGGCCCTCGGCCTTCTCGATGACCGGTTCCAAGATGCCGGCCAGGATGGACCGAGCGCGTACGCGTCGTTCCTCGCCGCCCCGGACGATGATGATGAGAAAGCACGGCTGCGTCAGGAGGCAGTCGCGACCGTCCGGGAATTCCTGAGTGGCTTCCGCGAAGGCTGACACGGCGGACTCCGTCACTCCTCGTTGCAGCGGTGATCGAGCGCTACGCCGCGCCCGGCGCCCGCTGAGCCGCACCCGCCCACGAGGACACGCAACGGCGGGCGGCCAGTGGCTCCGGCGAGCTCCGTCGCCAAATCGCGGGCCTCAATCACAGTTGCAAGTGCCTGGCGGAGACGGGGCAACGTGTCGTCGATCGCCTGCTTCTCCCGCTCAGCGAGAAGGACCAGCGCAGCCGCGATCTCCAACTCAGCAAGAGCATCGTGCAGTTCCACCGCACCCGCCTCCTTGGACGCCCGATAAGGAAGGGTGACCATGGCCGTCATGGCCAACGAGCAGGCCGGCGGGGGTCGGGAGACCCGGTGGTCGGCGAACAAGAAGACCGACGCGGTGCTGCGGCTGCTGCGCGGCGAGCGTCTCGACGAGCTCTCCCGCGAGCTGCGGGTGGAGGCGCACCGGCTGGCCGCCTGCCGCGACGAGTTCCTGGCCGGCGGCAAGGACGGACTGAAGGGCCGGGTGCCGACCGAGAGCAGCCTGAGCGTCGAGCAGCGGCGGGAGGCCGAACGCAAGGTCGGCGAGCTCACCCTGGACAACGACATCCTGCGCGCCGCGGCGCGAAAAGGGGGCTCGAGATCCCGCCGGCGAAGCGGCCGCGGTGAGTGCCGAGCTGCCGGCGCCGCTGGCCCGGGTCTGCCGGGTGCTGGGCACGCCAAGGTCGACCGCGCACTACCGCACTCGCCCGACCGCCGGCACCCGCCCCGGACCGGCTGGCACGGTCAGCGATGCGGAGCTGGTGGCGCTGATCCGCGATGTCCTGGCCGCCTCGCCGTTCGCCGGTGCGGGCTACCGCAAGGTCCGGGCCCGGCTGCGCCGAGAGCACTCCGTGCACGTGTCCGGCAAGCGGGTGCTCCGGTTGATGCGGGTCCAGGGCCTGCTGGCACCGCAGCGGACGAGACGACGCCGGGCCAAGCGGCTCCACGGACGGCTCCATCGTTCCGGCGGCGCCCCACCTGCGCTGGGGCACCGACGGCACCATGGCCTGGAGCGTGAACGACGGCTGGGTCTGGGTCTTCGAGCCTTTCATCAGCTTCCTGGATCCTTGATCATCTTCATGATGTTGAGCGGGGCGGCGAGCACCTGTTGCCCTTGAGGGGTCTTGCCTTCGAGGAAGATCGTGCGCCAGAACTCGCTCGTCTGTTTCCCGCCAAAGACCGTCGCTGAGAGGTCTCTGTTTACCCATAGCGACAACGCACGGAGGTTGATCAGGTAGGCACGTAGCCGATCCCACAGCTCTTCGGGGAAGTGGTACTGGAAGGAGCGGCTCTGATCGAAGGGCTTGCCCGACATCATAAAATGCATCTGTACTACCTGGCGCAGATTGCTCAGCCATGAATACAAGACTTCTTCCTTGCACATCCGAAATGCGCGCAGATGCGGCTCGGGGATGTCCTCGCCCCTCTGCACCTTGTTCTCCAGCCGGGCAGTCCCAAGCTCAGTGTCGAACTGGTTGACCAGCAGCACCTCGGCCGTCAGGTTCATTAACCGAACCACCTGGTCCACTTCCAGCTGACGCGGATTCAATCCCTCCTCCGCCTTATAGTTCAGCGCTGTGTCGAGCAGCTCCGGAAAGATGAAGAACGACAGAAAGGTCTTTTCAATCGTACTGTACGACAGAGGCTTCTCTGTCGACTTGCCTCCGAATTCGACGTAGCTCGTTAGCCCGTTGTCAGGATGATGCGTGATTGCGGCACGTACGGAGTCGAGCGCGTATCGCTTGATCTCTCGCGATTCACCCTTGAAGAACGTGACGAGATCCTTCTCCGACATCGACTCGTCGTCCTCGGATAAGCCCTTTTCCTTGCGGTACCGCTCAAGGCGGTCATAGAAGAGGGTCTTGCCGAGCCGGCGCTGGACCGACTTATCGAATGCGACCTGACGGAGCGCCGTGCCCGCGTTGGTATTCGTTGTTAATAAGAGATCTGGGTCGGGATCCACGAATACCCGGATCGGGAGGGCTCGCACTCCGAGCAGTACCTGGGCCGTGGCTTTGTGTTGCCCATCGAACACCTTCACCAGCGCGGACCCGGCATTGCGATCGACCCACGCCAGGGCAGCATGCAGCTGTGGCCGGCCGCGATGGAACTCCTCGACGAGTGCAGCCAAACTGCCGCCGATGTTGCGCGGGTTGATCCGGTCGTCATGGTGCAAGTACTCGATTGGCAGCTCCGCGAAGAAGTAGCGCAGCTTGCTCAGCGGATCGGTGTAGAGAGGGATCATCCTGATCCCGGGATCGCCACTAGGGGCGAGCGTGAGCCGAATTTGACCTCCTACCGCCTCGAACGTCAACTCGTGCTTCGCTCCGCCGTACGTGGCGAGCACGTCGGCAAGATTCGTTCCACGATCCTCCTTCAAGCACTTTGCCCGTATGCGCTCGAAGCGAGCCAGTACGCGGGCGACTCGCAAGTCCGAGGCTTGCTTCGAACGGTTGCAACTCGCGTGCGTGAGAGCGAAGTTCTCCTCGCTGTCCTTGCCCCCGACTTTCAACGGCTCGACGTGGTCGATGTCCAAGCTGTCGGCATGGAGCATTAGGTCAATCGGCTGCTCGCAGATGAAGCATCTTTCGTTCTGCGAGAGCTGCAGTTTCTGAATCAGCGCGTGACGATCGTTCGGTGTGAGCTTGTTCAGGAATAGAGAGGCCATGATCTCACCCAACTGGTCGGTGCCTCCGAAGGTGATCGCGAAGTACTCTAGCGTGCCCTAGCGGAGCCACGGCCGTGGCAGAACGCAGCCAAGCAGGGGCGTCACGCCGCCAGCGTGCCCGCGAACAACTCTGCCTGCTGCATGACCAGCAGCACGGCGGCTTCCTGCCTGTCGGGCGGGTAGCCGTGCTTGATCAGCAGCCGACGCACGTTACGGCGGAGTGCCGCGCGCACCTGCTCCTTCTTGTCCCAGTCGACGGTGGCGCTTCGGCGCACGACACCGACCAGTTCATGAGCGATCGCCTTCAGTGTCTCGTCGCCGAGCTCGAGCACCGCCGAGTCGTTCTGACAGACCGCGTCGTAGAAGGCCAGCTCGTCATCACGCAGTCCCAGCCGAGCGCCCCGGTCTCGCTCAGACCTCAGCTGCCTGTCGAGCTCGACCAGCTCGCCGATGACCTCAGCCGCGTCGAGAGAACGGTTGGTGTAGGAGCGCATGGCCCGCTCAAGCATCTCGGAAAACTTCCGCTCCGCGAGCAGGTTGCGCTTCGCAACGGTCCGCAACTCCGCGGCTAGCAACCGCTTGAGCAGCTCGATCGCCACGTTGGGATGCGGGTTGGTGCTGAGGCGCCGGACGAAGTCGTCGTCGATGATGCTGATGTCGGGCTTCTCCATGCCGGCGGCCGCGTAGATATCAATGACCCCACCAGCCGCGACGGCATCTGACACGACTTGCCGGATTGCCGTTTCCAGCTCAACATCGTCGCTGCCACCCCCTGAAGGGTCGAGCCGGGTACGGCGCAGCTCCACGGCCACGGCCTGGAAGAACGCGAGGTCATTCCGAAAGCGGAGCGTGTCCGGCGACGACACAGCCAACGAGAATGCCTGCGATGCGATGCGCGCGTGGTGGAGGAACCGATCTGGCAGATCCATCTCCGACGCACCCAGCAGGTGCTCCAGCGCGGCCATGATCGCCTCGATGCGGGCCCGGTCCGAGCCGGACTCCAACGCCTCCCGCCACGGGCAGCCGTAGAGCAGCTCATTGAGGATCTCGTGCTTCTCCTCGAGCAGGGCGAGCGCTTCCTCCACCGGAGCGCCGACCTCCTGCCCCGCTCGGTCGCGCTCGGTGTAGTCTGCGAGGGCCGCGCGCAAGCTCTCGGCGATACCGATGTAGTCGACAACCAGGCCACCGGGCTTGTCCCGGAACGTGCGATTGACCCGAGCGATCGCCTGCATGAGCCCCGCGCCGCGCATCGGCTTGTCGACGTACATCGTGTGCAGTGACGGCGAGTCGAAGCCGGTCAGCCACATGTCGCGCACGATGACCAACTCCAGCGGGTCATCCGGATCCTTGGCCCGATCCTTGAGTTCACGCAGCGCCTGCTTGCTGCGGACGTGGCGCGCCAGCTCCGGTCCGTCAGCGGCCGAACCGGTGATGACGACCTTGATCACCCCGGTGGAGTCATCGCCTGTGTGCCACTGAGGCCGCAGCGCCACGATGGCGACGTACAACTCGGCGCAGATTCGCCGGCTCATGCAGACGATCATGGCCTTGCCAGCCAGCGACGTACGCCGAGCCTCCCAGTGCCCCACGATGTCGACGGCGACCTGCTCGACGCGCTTGCGCGCGCCCACCACCGCCTCAACCCGCGCCCACCGCGTCTTCAGCCGATCCCGGACGTCGGTCTCCGTCAGCTCCGTTACTTCGTCGAAGCCGGTGTCCAGGGCGGCGCGCGCTTCCTCGGGCAGCTCAACCTTGGCCAGGCGACCCTCGTAGTAGACCTTGACGGTGGCCGCGTCCTCGACGGCCTGGGTGAGGTCGTAGACGTCGATGTACTCGCCGAAAACCGCCCGAGTGTTCCGGTCGGAGGCCTCGATCGGAGTGCCCGTGAAGCCGATGAAGGAGGCATTCGGTAGCGCATCGCGGAGGTTACGGGCGAGTCCGTCGATCAGGTCGTACTGGGTTCGGTGCGCCTCGTCCGCGATGACGACGATGTTCCGGCGCTCTGACAGTCGCGGAAACACGCGGCCCGCTTCGCGGTCCTCGCGGCTGAGGCCGAACTTCTGCATCGTCGAGAAGACGATCCCCCCGGAAGCCCTCGCCGACAACAGGCTGCGCAGGTGCTCCCGCGACTCCGCCTGGACGGGCGTCTCCGGCAGCGTGCGGGCCGGGGCGAAGACCTCGTCGTGAAGCTGATCGTCCAGGTCGTTGCGGTCGGTCAGCAGTACGGCGGTCGGGTTCGCCATCACCGGGTTTCGCAAGATCTTGCCGACGTAGAAGAGCATCTCCAAGCTCTTGCCGGAGCCCTGGGTGTGCCAGACCACGCCGGCGCGACCGTCTCGGCGGCCAACGGCCTCGATGGTCGCGCCCACCGCCTTGTTGACGGCGTGGAACTGGTGGTACTTGGCCACCCGCTTCACCAGGCCGACGCGCTCATCGGTGAAGACGACGAAGTTGCGCACTAGGTCGAGCAGCGTCGCGGGCGCGAATACGCCGCGGATGAGGACCTCCAGCTCGGGCAGGCCGGCCGGAGCAAGCCTCGTCCCGTCGATCGTCTTCCACGGGGCATAGTGCTCGAATCGACCGGCCAGCGCGCCCGACCGAGCTTGGGTTCCGGTGGAGATGACGCTGATCGCGTTGAAGGCGAGCAGTGCCGGGATGTCCGCTGCGTACGTGCGGAGCTGGTTCCACGCACCGCGCAGGGTCGCGCCCTGCTGCCCCGGCACCTTGAGCTCGATCAAGCCGATTGGCAATCCGTTGACAAAGGCGAGAACGTCGGGACGACGGTTCTTATCGTCCTGCTCGACCGTCATCTGGTTGACCACGACCAAGTCGTTGCGGTCTGGACGATCCCAGTCGATCACTCGCGCAAGGTCGTGCCGCAGGTCGCCCGCCTCTCCCTTGCGAGCGACGGGCACACCTTGCGTCAGCAACCGATGCACGCGCCAGTTCTCGGCCAGGACGTCGGCGCTCTCCGGCCGGCGGACGGTAGCGACGACCTCGGCCACAGCTTGGGTACGCAGCTGCGGATTGAGCCGGGAAACGGCTGCGGTGAGCCGTCCCCCCAGCAAGACGTCGCGGTACGACGAACGCTCGGCGGCTGGTTCGCCAGGAGCGATGTCTGGGCCGTGCAACACCTGCCAGCCGAGATCAGCCAAGTAGTCGAGGCAGACCTCCTCTACGCCGGATTCGGCGATGAAGGCCTTCACGGCCGCAGGGCGAGCCGGTTACCGGCGACCCGCACCATCAAGAGGGCCGGCAGCGACACAGTCAAGTTCATGGTGCCAGTATGAGCGCCGCCCCCGGTGGCGGACTCGACGACGGTTGTCGGTTCTCAGCTGCCGCCCGGGGGTCCCCCAGCTGGTTCGCGATCGCGTATCGGGACAAGCCGCCGGGTCGTGGTCAGACTGATTGAGTCGATGAAAGGACCATCGTCTCTGCGCCGTTCAAGCATCCGTGGCCACTGCGCCGCAACGACACGAAGCTCCTCCCATAGATCCATGGGAGGGCGGCCACTGATGACAAACATCCGTGCGCCCGTCGCGACAACCGCATCGATCTCCGCCACTCGGTGCATGATCTTGCTGTCACGAGTCAGGATCGCGAGCCCGGCTCGCGTCACCTCCGGAATCCATAGCTCATCAGGCATCGCTGGATCGGTGATCGGGCTCGGCTCTTGATCGAGTCTTGGATGACCACGCCGCCCGTCGTCGCCCGGCCAAGTGACCGGCAGCTTGACGCGGGCGAGGGTCTGACCAAGCCCGATCACGTCGGCATCGCAGTACCACTCCGCCGCCCTCACCGGTAAAATTAGGCAGCGAACTCGAAGGCGATGGCTGCCTTCACCTGCGCCTGCGTTAGTCCAAACTCGGCCGCAAGCTCTTCGGGCGTCTCACCAAACCCTTCAACTCGCTCCGCAAAGATGGAGGTTCGCACTCCAGCGACCTGGGCGGCACCGGACGACACGCGGGGGTCAATCACGACTGGGGCACCCTTGCCCATCGGGTAAATACGCAGAACCTCGCCGCCGTCGCCCTCGGCAAATTCGACCCGGTCAAGGAACTCGTTCACCACGGCGGGGTTGATCCGTAGCTGCCCGGCGCGCACCTGGAACACAAGCCACAACTCATCGGGCAGGCCGGCTTCTTCTTGTAGCCGCAGGACGAGGCTGCGGTTCTCGTCCACGTACGGTCGGAAGTGAGCCAAGGGATGGAGCACACCGAACTCGCTCCGGAGAGCTGCGATGAAGGGCCGCAGTCGCTGCATCGGGACGCGCTCTCGGTAGGCGCGCAGGTAGCGTGCCTCCACCATCTCGCCCCACGTCACCTGGTTCGAGCCCGTGGCCTCAGCCCGAAGAACGGGCTCGTAGCGGAATCCCTGCCGCTCGCCTCCCTCCAGCCAGTGGCGCAAGGTTGCGGCGGGGATGTGAAGCTGGCGCCCGACCTCGGTGATGGTCGTAACCGGGCGATCGAGAAGGGTCAAAGGCATGGTCTCCCCCTCCGTCCTAGCTGCTCGAGTGTGTCACGTGCGTCAGACGTGTTCGCTTGCCTGCTCTACCGCGTCGCGAACGCGCAACCGACCGTCGAGAAGCGGTGGCAGCAGAGCGTCCCGGAGGGCTGCCAGCTGAGCTGTCTCCCGCTCGGCCGCCCACGCGCGCTGCACCAGTTGCTCGGCCGCGTCAAGAACCCGCGAACCTGGCGGGGGCGCGGGAAAGCTCAGGCCTGCCAGCGCCTCGGTGGGAAGGGTTGCCACGGTCGTCCCGTACACCATGCTTTCCAGCCGCTGACGGGCAGCTGAGGTGTAGAGGTGCGCCCACAGCGGGAGGCGCAGCCACGCGTTGTCGTCCCGAAAGTCGACGACGAAGACGTGATGCGAGAACAGCGCCGGTCCGACGTCGTCCGGCAGCAGCATCGCCCAGCCGATGATGTCCAACCGCCATGTCAGGTCGACACCACTGACGAGCAGCGCGCCCGACGGAGCGACATGCCGCGGCTTGTACGCGCCGGTGTAGTGCTTGAAGCCGCTGCGCTTCAACCACCCGAAGTTGGCCGCGTTGGCGAGGTTGACCATCGGCATGCCTTCGTCGGACAGGCCAGCACCTGTATACGACAGTCCCTTTCGGACAGCCGCCACGTCCGCTACCCGGTACAGCGCTTCCGGTTCGGCTGCCTGCTGCAGGAGGGCGACCGCGAGATCGCGCAGCAGCGGCACAAGCCTTGCGTTCGCCTCGATCTTGTCATCGAGCGAGCCGAGCACCTCAGCAATCGCCCGCTGCTCGTCGATCGGCGGTAAGCGTAGAAGCAGCCGTCGCTGCTCCGTAAGGCTGACATACGCCGCCATGTCCGTCTCTCCTTGACGAGATCGGAGTTGACGAACGAAGTCCGGCGACTGCAGGTAGAAGTACAGGTAATGAGAACTCAGCCGCTTGTTGTTCAGTGACCGATAGAAGGTCGTCTGCGGTGAGCAGACGAATGGCGGAGGGTCGGCTCCGACAAGTGCTACCTTACCTACCGTTCCCTTGTGAGACAGGAGAACATCGCCCGGACGGCCGATTCCCTTCCGGATACGGGCGACTGCCACATCGTTGATCTTGCCAGCCGTGTCGAACAGGACGCGCCCGTCGCGTATGTCCGCAGCTCGGATGAAGGCGACACCCGCATAGGTGAACTCGTCATGACGCGGCCTGTACTCTCCATGGTTTCCGTCCTCTACGAGGAGGACGCCGTCTGCCTGAAGATGAGCCACCTCCGCCAATCCCGGATCAGACATCGAGGCGCTCGAGTGCTTCCCGGGCACCGGCCTGCCGGCGAATGCTCTCTTCAAATGCGCTAAGAACCTCGTGAGAGAGCCGCTTGATCCTCTGGTCGAGCGGTTCCCTGTCGTCCTCCGCTTCCGCGGCGCCCACGTACCGGGCGGGGGTGAGGACGTGCCGGTGCTCGGCGATCTCGTCGATAGTGGACGTGGCGCAGAAGCCTGGGTGATCGACGTACTCGCCGGCATTCCGTTCGCCGCGCCATGCGTGGTAGGTGCTCGCGATGCGTGAGATGTCGTCGTCGGTGAGCTCGCGGTGGGTGCGGTCGATCATGACGCCGAGCTTGCGGGCGTCGATGAAGAGGCTTTCGCCGCGCCGCTCGCGCCACGCGCGGGCGCCCCCGGGGGTCTTGTCGCGGTTAAGGAACCAGAGCGAGACGGGAATGCCCGTGGTGTAAAACAGCTGCCCAGGCAGGGTGACAATGCACTCGACGAGGTCTGCTTCCAGCATGCGGCGACGGATATCGCCCTCCCCGGACTGCTGCGACGACAGCGATCCGTTCGCCAGAACGATCGCGCCGGCGCCGCGGGGAGAGAGCTTGGCGGCGAAGTGCTGGAGCCATGCGTAGTTAGCGTTGCCGGACGGCGGCAGGCCGAACTGCCAGCGGGGGTCGTCGCGGAGCTGGTCGCCGCCCCAGTCGGAGACATTGAACGGCGGGTTGGCGAGGATGTAATCGGCCTTAAGGTCGGGGTGCAGGTCCTCGTGAAAGGTGTCGCCCCAGCGAGGGCCAAGGTCGGCTTCGATGCCGCGGATGGCGAGGTTCATCTTGGCCAGCCGCCAAGTCGTGTCGTTGAGCTCCTGGCCGTAAACGGCGATGTCGTTTCGCCGGCCGCCGTGGGCTTCGACGAGCCGTTCGGCCTGCACGAACATGCCGCCTGAGCCGCAGCACCCGTCGTACACGCGCCCGTTCAGCGGTTCGATCATCTCGACGAGCAGCTTCACCACGGAGCGGGGAGTATAGAACTCACCGCCACCCTTACCTTCGGCCGAGGCGAAACGGCCGAGGAAGTACTCGTAGACCCGGCCGAGGATGTCCCTCTCCCGGTGCTCGGCGGACCCGAGACCGATGCCGGATATGAGGTCGACGAGTTCGCCGAGCCGCCGGGTGTCGAGGCTGGGTCGAGCGTAGGTCTTGGGTAGCACACCGCGTAGGCTTGGGTTATCTACCTCGATGAGGTCCATCGCGCTGTCGATGAGCTTGCCGATGTCCGGCTGCTTGGCCCGCTCGCGTAGGTAACCCCACCGGGCTTCCGGAGGTACCCAGAACACGCCCTCTGCGGTGTACTCGTCCCGGGACTCGAGCAGCTCTTCGGCCGACTCCCCGAACAGGCCTTCGGCGACCAACTCTGTGCGGACTGCGGCTCGCCGCTCCTCGAAGGCGTCCCCGACGTACTTGAGGAAGACCAAGCCGAGTACGACGTGCTTGTACTCCGACGAGTCCATCGAGCCGCGCATCTTGTCCGCGGCCTTCCACAGGACGTCCTCGAAGCCCAGCGGCTCAGTGGCATTGCCCTTGCTAGCGGCGGGCGACACTCAACGGCCTCCTAAAGCGCACGGCCAAGACGCAGCTCGGTATTCGGCCGCCACCTTCCAGCCACGCGGTGTGTGCCTGCTCAATCGTCCGGTCACAGTCAATTCACACCTCCGTACTTCTCCGCTCTTCGGCGAAATGCTTCCTCGCCACCCTCGAGAACCGTTCGAAGGTGCTGGCGCACGTCACCACTGTCGATGGAGGCACGGGCGATGACGCGAGCGCGGTCATGCTCGGCCGCCAAGGCGAGGACTAACTCGGCGTCGCCAAGGACGGGGATGTTGGGATTATGCGTGGCAGCAATCACCTGCCTCCGATCCGCGCCGGGCGTGAGTCCCTTTTGCTCCCGCAACAACGTCACGATGTCCTCGAAGACGAAGCGGTTGTCGAGGTCGTCCTCTGGCTGGTCAAGGATCAGCAACCGGCCCTCAAGCGCGAACACGAGTAGCAGGATCGCCGTCGCACGCTGCCCCATCGACAACTTGTCGAGTGGCCGGCCCTGCCCCTCGACAACAAGCTCCACGGAGACTGAGTCGTTCGGCGCCAAAACCTGGAGCTCCCGCAATCTGCCGTTCCCGGTTAGCCAGGTGCACACCCGCTCGGCCATAGCATCGGTAAGCCCAAACTGCTCAGCGAGCGTTCCGGCACCAGCGACCGCGGCCACGCCCAGCGCGGCCCCGTCCGTAGCTTCCGGGGCGGCCAACGCGGCCAGCACGTCTCCGGAAACTCTAGACCCGCGGAACACTGAGCCGAGCTGCTTTTGATAATCGTCCTTGGCCCCTTTGTACGTGACGCTGATATGTAGTTTGTCAGCCAGTTTGAAGTTTACCTCCTCCGCAATGGCGCGGCGCAGCCGGTTCTCCGTCAGACGCTGCTCACCCAGCTTTCGCAGCATGTTCTCGCGCTCGGCCTCGAGCCGATTCAATTCCTGCTCAGCGGCAAGCACCGCCTGCTGCTGAGGCTGGAGCTCTTCGCGCTGCCGTACTAGTAAGAGCAAGCGATCGGGCTCGAGCTTGCCGTCTTCAAGCTCCTGCTCCAACCTGCGGAGTTCGTCTTGCAACGGGGCAACCGCCTCCTTCCAACGACTTGAGACAGCGGCCATCGCGTCGCCCGCAGCGGCGAAGGCGGCGCACAGGCTCGCTTCCGCAGCGTCAACTGCCGCGGCCAGCATCCTAAGTGCGGAACGGGCGTCTCCCAGAAGCGCCGCCTGGGCGCTCCCCGCCGGAGCGAGACGATTGTCGGCGTCACCGATGCGCACGTGCAGAGCTTGCAGTTCTTTTCGCCAGGCGCCTATTGCCTCGTTCGTGACGAGGGCGGTGGCCGCGCCGCGCCGCGCGTCGTCCTCGGCCACGCGGGTATGGTCTGCCAGCTTAGCGGCTACACCCTGGCTCTCGTAGAAGTTGATTTCCTTGGCTATGCTGCGCTGCCGCTCCTCAAGCTCCGCGCGAGCAGCGAGGCGGCGCTGCGCGTCGGCGAGCTGGTTTGCATTGCGCTGCATCTCGCCAATCGTTGCCGCCACCTCTCGTGCGGCGCCGGCCACCTCCTCACCGATGAGGATGTCAATGAGCTTAAGCCGGAACGCTTCATCCCGGCTCACGGCCTGAATTTCTTGCTGTAACAAAACAACTGGCTCGGCCTTGGGGCCGAAGATCTCGTGCGGGCGCACTCCGAGCAGCTCGCCGCTGCTGCTGTCGTATACCTCCGGTTGCTGCCCAAGCACTCGTCTAACACGGTACTCCTTGCCACCCGTCTCGCCCGGTCTCTCCACATGCAGGACGATCTCGCCGCCGCTGCCAAGTGCTCGTCGCACAGTGTCGCGGCGATAATCCGCCTCGCTGTAGACAGGGAGGTCGAGTGCGTATCGCAGAGCTTCGAGCAAAGCGGACTTCCCCGTGCCCCTGCCCCCCACCAAGGCATTAAGATCTGGATTCCAGTCGACATCGAGATTTCCCAAGAAGCCCGAGCCACGCACTTCGGTGCGCAACAGGCGCGGGTGCGTTGGGACCGGTGGGGGCTTGGTCGACAGTCGGGTCTGGGGGTCGTGCAAGGCGAGCCGTAGCGCGTCGACGTCGACCGCGCTGAGCTTGAGCCAAGTACCCCGGAAGGTACCATCTGGAAGGGACTTCCCGCCGATATCGTCGAGCTCTCTCGGGTCACTGAATTCGACCAGCGCAAGAGTGTCCAGCTGCTCTCCGGTTAACACACCGGTGCTGGCCAACTGCTCACGGACTCGACCAGCGTGCTCCAAGCCATCCACGCCAACGTCGCGAATGCATTCGGCGGCCGCCTTGGCTCCGAGCGCAGTTAGAAGGCCCTTGTCGCTGTTCACATGCGCCGGTACCAGCAGGCATCCGAAGCGGTCGCGGAGCCCAGAAAGCACCTGATGCAGGTGCTCCCGGAGATCGATCTCGTCGTGCTTCCGGCCGTCAAAAAGCACTCGTCCGGGCTTTCGGTCTACCGCCCGCAGAGACTCGTTGATCTCTCTGGGATCGGTCTCAGCGTAAAAGATGGCCAGGACATGAAGGCCTTTGCCGACCTTCAGCGACAGTTCGGCGCCCGGGAGGACCAAGACACCTGCATCTGCCGCAGCCCTTCTAATCAGGTCGTACCAAGGCTGTCGAATACCATTGTAGTCCGTCAGTGCAGCAATTTCGATCCCTGCCGCCACTAGTCGGTCGACGTATGCGCCCGCGAGCTCACGTTGAGCCGCCGGCTCACCGGACATCGCACCACCCGGGCAGGCGAAGGAGGCAACACCCGGAGTATGCAGATGTAAGTCAATTCTACGCCAATCGGCTCCGCCGGTCATTCGATTCCTTCAAACACGGGGCGCCCGCGAGATTCGCTGTCGGCAGCTGCGTTGTAAAGGTGCATGACGAGATGTTATCCCGCCGCGGGCGATTGATCATCAAGCCGGACTCCTGTGGTGCACGTGGACGCGCCGCCGTCCCGCGCTCGGCTCACCGCGTCCGGTCAACGACGAAGTCGCACACCGCGTCGAGAGCTTCCTTCGCCGGCAGGTCGGGAAGCGGGTCGAGCGTCGTACGGGCTTCGTCGGCGTACCGGCGGAGGGTCTCACGGGCCCGGCCGATGCCCGGATGCGCCCGCAGCAACGTCAACGTCTCCCCCAGCCGCCCCTCGTCCGCGAGATCCCCGGCAAGCAGCGAGAACAGTCGCGACGACGCCGGCTCCCCTTCCAGCGCGTACAGCACCGGCAGCGTGTGCACGCCCTCCCGCAGGTCCGTCCCAGGCGTCTTGCCGGACTCCGGACTGTCCGATGTGATGTCCAGCAGGTCGTCGGAGATCTGGAACGCGACGCCGATCAGCTCGCCGTACCGGGTCAGCACCTCGACGGTCGACGGGTCGGCGCCCGACAGCAGCGCCCCAAGCCGCCCACTGGAAGCGATCAGGGCGCCGGTCTTCTCCCCCAGCACCCGCAGGTAGTGCTCGACCGGGTCCTCGCCCGGACCGGGCCCGACGCTCTCCCGGATCTGGCCCTCGCAGAGCACCGCGAGCGTGCGGGACAGGATTCGGATCGGCTCGGCGCCCAGGTCGGCGGTGATCTCCGAGGCCCGCGAGAACAGGAAGTCGCCGGTCAGGATCGCCACCGCGTTCGTCCATCGCAGGTTCGCCGAGGGCGCACCGCGGCGCAGCACCGCCTCGTCCATGACGTCGTCGTGGTAGAGCGTCGCGAGGTGGGTGAGCTCGATCGCGGTGGCTGCCTCGATCAGTCCCGGCGCCGACGGGTCGCCGAAGTGCGACGCCACGAACACCAGCATCGGCCGGAACCGCTTCCCGCCGGCCGACATCAGGTGCCGCGCGGTGTCGGTGACGAACGGGTAGTCGCTCTTCACCGACGAGAAGAGCATCTCCTCCACGGCCACCAGGCTGGCGCCCACGTCGGCCTGCAGCGCCTCGTCGGCGAAGGCCGGCGCGGACAGCGAGGTCACCACGGGGAAGCTCCTGGCCGAAGAGGTCAGCGGACGAACAGCGCGGCCCGCGACGCCAGGCCGAGCACCGGCTGCGGGAACACGCCGAGCACTACGGTATCGGCCGGCCGGACATCCAGCGCGACCGAGGTCGACCCCGCGCTACGCAGCAGTGACTCGCAACCGGTCGGCGTTCTCCTCGACCCCGACGGTCCCTTCAGCGATGTCCACGACGAGGGTGAAGGCTTCGTCGTCGGTCAGCTCAGGCCGTCGCCCGTTCAGGTCGAGGAAGACCGAGGCTGCCAGCCAGGCCAACCGCTTGTTGCCGTCGACCAGTGCGTGGTTGCGGGCGATGGAATGCAGCAACGCCGCCGCCTTGAGGCCGATTGACGGGTAGGCGTCTTGGCCGAAGGCGGTCGACCGAGGCCGG
>JAABUN010005007.1_pt1 | contig 17076 bp, 12 predicted proteins | sample 5559311 | NCBI WGS metagenome assembly JAABUN01 (sample SAMN10711877, study PRJNA513370) | rock metagenome | isolation source: Antarctica rocks | place: Antarctica: Victoria Land, Siegfried Peak sud
GGCGGCGCCGACGACGGTAACAAGGAGCGCAGATGAGCACCCAGCTGACGCCGATCATGTCCAGGTTCTGGGACCACCCGCAGTCCTGGACGCTCGCGACCTACGAGGACTTCGAGGGGTACCAAGCCCTGCGCAAGGCGCTCGACACCCCGGCCGCCGATCTGGTGCAGATGGCCAAGGACAGCAGCCTGCGCGGTCGGGGCGGCGCGGGCTTCCCGGCCGGGATGAAGTGGGGCTTCCTGCCGGCACCGGACGGCGGGCCGCGCTACCTGGTGGTCAACGCCGACGAGTCCGAGCCGGGGACGTGCAAGGACACTCCGCTGATGCTGGCTGCCCCGCAGTTCCTGATCGAGGGCATGATCATCACGTCTTACGCCATCGACTGCCATCACGCGTTCATCTACCTGCGGGGTGAGGAGCTGCACGTCCACCGCCGGCTGCTCAAGGCGGTGCAGGAGGCCCGGGCAGCCGGCTACCTGGGCACCGACATCCTCGGCTCCGGCTTCGACCTGGAGATCACGGTCCATGCCGGCGCCGGCGCCTACATCTGCGGTGAGGAGACGGCGCTGCTGGACTCCCTGGAGGGGCGCCGGGGCCAGCCTCGGCTCAAGCCGCCCTTCCCTGCCGTCGCCGGGCTCTACGCCCGCCCGACCGTGGTCAACAACGTCGAGACGATCGCCTCCGTGCCACCGATCGTGCTGCACGGAGCCGACTGGTTCGCCGGCCTCGGCACCGAGAAGTCCACCGGCTTCGGACTGTTCAGCCTCTCCGGCCATGTGACCCGGCCCGGACAGTACGAAGCGCCGATGGGCATCACCCTGTGCGAGCTGCTCGAGCTGGCCGGCGGCATCCGCGAGGGGCACCAGCTCAAGTTCTGGACCCCCGGCGGTTCCTCGACGCCGATCTTCACCGACGAGCACCTTGACGTGCCGCTGGACTTCGAGTCAGTGGCCGAGGCGGGCTCGATGCTGGGCACCCGGGCGCTGCAGATCTTTGACGAGACCACGTCCGTGGTGCGCGCCGTGTCGCGGTGGACCGACTTCTACGCCCACGAGTCCTGCGGCAAGTGCACGCCCTGCCGGGAGGGCACCTTCTGGCTCAAGCAGATCATGGAACGGCTGGAGGCGGGCCGCGGCAGCCAGGACGACATCGACAAGCTGGTGGACATCTGCGACAACATCCTAGGACGCTCCTTCTGCGCCCTCGGTGACGGCGCCACCAGCCCGATCACCTCGGCGGTGCAGTACTTCCGGGAGGAGTTCGAGGCCGGCATGCACACTCCGGCTCATGAGCTGTTCCCCCCGCAGCGTTCGACGTTGTTCGCGAAGGAGACCCTCCCCGCATGACCGTCAACACCTCACCTGCAGCGGGCGGCAACGCCGTCGACACCGGTGACAATGCTGCGATGCCCGACGAGCCCGACGTCAAGCAGGTCGGGCTGAGCATCGACGGAGTCGAGGTCAGCGTGCCCGAGGGCACTCTGGTCATCCGGGCCGCCGAGCGCCTCGGCATCCAGATTCCTCGCTTCTGCGACCATCCGCTGCTGGACCCCGTAGGCGCCTGCCGGCAGTGCTTGGTCGATGTGTCGATGCCGGACCGCGAGGGCAACCTCAAGCCGATGCCCAAGCCGCAGGCTTCGTGCACGATGACCGTGTCCGAGGGCATGCAGGTCAGCACCCAGGAGTCCTCCGCGGTCGCCGAGAAGGCCCAGCACGGGGTGATGGAGCTGCTGCTCATCAACCACCCGCTGGACTGCCCGGTCTGCGACAAGGGCGGGGAGTGCCCGCTGCAGAACCAGGCGATGTCCAACGGCCGGCCCCGCAGTCGCTTCGAGGACGTCAAGCGCACCTTCCCCAAGCCGATAGCCATCTCCTCACAGGTGCTGCTGGACCGCGAGCGCTGCGTGCTGTGCGCTCGGTGCACCCGCTTCTCTGACCAGATCGCGGGTGACCCGTTCATCGCGCTGATCGAGCGGGGTGCGCTGCAGCAGGTCGGCATCTACGAGGAACAGCCGTTCGAGTCCTACTTCTCCGGCAACACCGTGCAGATCTGCCCGGTCGGCGCGCTGACCGGCTCGGCCTACCGGTTCCGCTCCCGGCCCTTCGACCTGGTGTCCACCAGCAGCGTCTGCGAGCATTGCGCCTCCGGCTGCGCGATCCGCACCGATCACCGTCGCGGTGTGGTGCTGCGCAGGATGGCGATCAACGACCCCGAGGTCAACGAGGAGTGGAACTGCGACAAGGGTCGCTGGGCCTTCGCCTACGCCGCCGCACCCGACCGGCTGCGTGACCCGGTCGTTCGCGGCGCGGACGGCGAGTATGCCGTGACTTCCTGGCAGGAGGCCTTCGCCGCCGCCGCCGGCGGGCTGCGCAGGGGAGCTGATGGCGCCGGCGTCGGGGTGCTGGTGGGCGGCCGGGCAACACTGGAAGACGCCTACGCCTATAGCAAGCTCGCCCGGGTGGTCCTACAGACCAACGACATCGACTTCCGGGCGCGCCCGCACTCCCAGGAGGAGGCCGACTTCCTGGCCTGCGGGATCGTCGGCCGCGAACAGCTGCGCTACCGCGACCTGGAGTCCGCGAGCAGCGTGCTCCTGGTCGGCCTGGAGCCGGAGGAGGAGAGCCCGATCGTCTTCCTGCGGCTGCGCAAGGGCGTGCGCTCGCAGCACACCCAGGTGTATGCCGTCGCCCCCTTCGCGACCAACGGCCTCGACAAGCTCTCCGGCACGCTGCTGTCTGCCGCCCCGGGGGCCGAGGCCGGGGTGCTCGCCACGCTGCGGGCACGGCAGCAGTCGCAACCGACCCAGGACTCCTTCGACGGCCCCACCGAGCCGCTCGCCGGTGTCGACCCGGTCGTTGCGGCCGCCGCGGCGCTCAGCGACACCTCGGTCATCCTGGTCGGTGAGCGAGCGGCCGCGAGCCCCGGCGCCCTGTCCGAGGTCGTGGCGCTCGCGCAGACCACCGGCGCCCGAGTCGGCTGGGTCCCGCGGCGCGCCGGCGAGCCCGGAGCGCTCGCGGCCGGTGCCCTGCCCGGGCTGCTGCCCGGGGGGCACCCCGCCGCCGACGACGAAGCCCGCGGCCGGGTGGCCGGACGGTGGGGGAACGACCTGCCGACGGCTGAGGGCCGCGACACCACGCAGATCCTCCGGGCGGCGGCGCACGGTGAGATCTCGACGCTGTTGGTCGGCGGGGTGGACCCCGACGACCTGCCCGACCCGGTGCTGGCCCGCGCTGCCCTGGAGCGCGCCTTTGTGATCTCACTGGAGATCCGCGAGTCCGCGGTCCACGACTACGCCGACGTGATCCTGCCGGTGGCACCGCAGCAGGAGAAGGCCGGCACCTACCTGGACTGGGAGGGCCGGCGGCGCATTTTCGACCGCGCGATCGAGACCAACGCGATGAGCGACCACGCGGTGCTCGACCTGCTCGCTGCCGAGCTCGGCGTGCACCTCGGCGCGCGTAGCGCGACGGCGCTGCGCCGCGAGCTCGGCGCCATCGGCTCCGTCGCTACGGCGCCGCAGATGACGGCGGTCACCCCGGTCGCCCCCCCGTCCCTGGGCGACGGCGAGGCGGTGCTGGCCAGCTGGCACCACCTGCTCGACGCCGGATCGCTGCAGGACCAGGAGCCGTTCCTGGCCGGCACGGCACCACAACCCGTCGCTCGCCTCTCCCCGGCCACGGCCGCCCGGGCCGGTGTCGCCGACGGTGCAGACCTCACGGTGTCCCACGGGGCGGGCAGCATCACCCTGCCGCTGGTCGTCACTGACATGCCGGACCGGGTGGTCTGGCTGCCCACCAACACCGCAGGGTCCGCCGTGCGGCGCATGCTCGGGGTCGACGCCGGCGCCGTCGTCCGGATCTCGGCCGGGCGGGCCACGTCTGCCCCCAGGGCCGGGTCCACCGCCCTCGGCGCAACCGCACCTCGTTCCAGCACAGGAGGCCATCGATGAACGCGGTGGGTCTGACCGGCATGGAGCTCACGGCATACGCGGCGCCGATCCTCACGCAAGACCTTCCGGCTGCCGACTTCAGCGACACCCCGTGGTGGCTGTCGCTGATCAAGGCGCTGATGGTGTTCGTCTACCTGTTGTTGCAGGTGCTGGTCGTGATCTGGTTCGAGCGGCGTGTCATCGGCCGGATGCAGCAGCGTCCCGGACCCAACCGGTTCGGCCCGTTCGGGCTGATGCAGACCCTCGCCGACGGCCTCAAGCTGATGATGAAGGAGGACGTCACCCCCAAGAACGCCGACAAGATCCTGTTTGTCGCCGCCCCGCTCATCGTGGGCTCGCTGGCGTTCATCTCCTTTGCGATCATCCCGGTCGGCGGCACCGTCGAGATGTTCGGCCACACCACGCCGCTGCAGCTCACCGACACCCCCGTTGCCACCCTGCTGGTGCTGGCAGTTGCCGGGGTCGGTGCCTACGGGTTCGTGCTGGCCGGCTGGTCCTCCGGCTCGACCTACCCGCTGCTCGGCGGGGTTCGCTCGACGGCCATGGTCATCTCCTACGAGATCGCGATGGGGCTGGCGCTGGTCGCCGTGTTCCTCTACGCAGGCTCCATGTCGACCAGCCAGATCGTGGCCGCGCAGGCCAGCCTCTGGTATGTCGTGCCGTTGTTCTTCTCCTTTGTGATCTACCTGATCACCATGGTCGGGGAGACCAACCGGCTGCCCTTCGACCTGGCGGAGGGAGAGGGCGAGCTCGGCGGCGGATTCCACACCGAGTACTCCTCGATGAAGTTCGGCATGTTCTTCCTCGGCGAGTACATCAACATGTTCACCGTGTCCGGTCTGGCGACGACGCTGTTCCTGGGCGGGTGGATGGCTCCCCCGGGCATCGCGGCGATCAACGACGGCATGTTCAACGAGGGCTGGTGGGGCCTGCTGTGGTTCACCGCCAAGATGTGGCTGTTCATCTTCTTCTACGTGTGGCTGCGCGGCTCGTTGCCCCGGGTCCGCTACGACCAGTTCATGATGTTCGGCTGGAAGGTGATGATCCCAGCTGCTCTGGTCTGGGTCATCGCCGTCTGCCTGATCCGCTCCGCCCAAGTCGGCTACTTGGGGGACCTGGGCTCGATCGAGCTGCTGGGCCGCAGCCTCCCGGTGGTGATGCTGCTGGTCGTTGGGATCATCGGGCTGTCCGTGATCGGGGCCTTACTGCTGTGGGACAACCGGGCCCAGGCGGGCAAGTCCGCCGAGCTCGAGGCGCGCGCGCCTGCGGCGGAGGTCGACCCGTTCGCCGACGGCTACCCGGCGCCCCCGTTGCCCGGGCAGAAGCTGAGGGAGCCGCGGCCCGCGGTCGAGGCCGCAGCGCCGGTCACCGTGGGTGCCAGGTCAACCGGTGCCACCGCAGCCGATGCTCATACCACCAGGGCACCCAACGAACCGGTGGCCCGACATACCGACGAGACCTCGGAGGACAACCGTGGCTAAGGACAAGGCCCCCGCGACGAACGGCGACGGCGGGGCCTCGAGTGTCAGCCGCCGCTCCGGCGGCGAGTCACCCGCGCTGCAGGGCGCCGGCAGCAGCCCGCACCCGGACCGTCCCAAGGGCGGGTTCTTGTCCGACCTGTTCGCCCCCGTTGCCGGCTTCGGCGTGTCCTTCGGCACGATGTTCACCAAGGTCATCACCGAGGAGTACCCCGAGAAGCCGCGGCCCACCCAGGCCAGGTTCCACGGCCGGCACCAGCTCAACCGACACCCCGACGGCCTGGAGAAGTGCATCGGCTGCGAGCTGTGTGCGTGGGCCTGCCCGGCCGACGCGATCTACGTCGAGGGCGCGGACAACACCGACCAGGCGCGGTACTCACCGGGAGAGCGCTACGGCCGGGTGTACCAGATCAACTACCTGCGCTGCATCTTCTGCGGGTTGTGCATCGAGGCCTGTCCTACCCGCGCTCTGACCATGACCAACGAATACGAGCTGGCCGATACCGAGCGCGCTCCGCTGATCTATGAGAAGCATCAGCTCCTGGCCCCGCTGCGAGAGGGTATGCTTCCGCCGCCGTTCCCGATGGCCGAGGGCATGGAGGAGCGCAACTACTACCGAGGTGAGGTCACCGCGCACACGCACGCGCAGAAGGAGCACGTCTCCCGCCGCGACCAGGCGTTGGCGGCCGCCGAGCAGGACGAGGACACAGCCCAGGAGGTGCATCGATGAGCGGAGCCGAGACCGTGCTGTTCTGGGTGCTGGCACCGCTGACCGTCCTGGGCGCGGTCGGTCTGCTGTTTGCGCACAAGGCGGTGCACGCGGCCATGTCAACGGCCCTGGTGATGATCATTCTCGGGGTCTTCTACATCGCTCAGTCTGCGGAGTTCGTCGGGATCATCCAGATTTTTGTCTACTCTGGCGCGGTCATGATGCTGTTCTTGTTCGTGCTGATGCTCGTGGGTGTAGACACCTCCGACTCACTGGTCGAGACGCTCCCCGGGCAACGCATCTTTGCCTACCTGTTCGGTCTGGTCTTCGCCGCCGTCATCCTGTCCTCCCTGATTGGCGTCGACTTTCCGGAGACGGTCGGGCTGACCGCAGTCCAGGACGAGGGCAGCGTCACCGCCTTGGCCCGTGAGATCTTCGAGCGCCAGGTCTTCGGGTTCGAGGTGCTCGGCATACTGCTGGTCATCGCGGTGATGGGCGCCATGGTGCTGGCTCACCACGAGCGACTGACCCCGCGGGTCACCCAGCGCAGCCGTTCGCAGGCCAAGATCCGCTCCGGGCACTGGCTGGCAGGCAAGCCCAACCCGGGGGTCTACGCCCGACACAACGCGGCCGACACCCCGGCCCTTCTGCCTGACGGCACACCCACGCAGGAGTCGGTGCCGCGGGTGCTGGTCGCCCGCGACCAGGTGGCCTCGTTCCAGGACTACGCCGCCACGACCGACGCGGCCTTCGACGCGGTGGAGACCGAGGTCGACGCGCAGGGTGAGCCGGTCGGGCACCAGAGCCCCGGCTCACAGCATGCCCCGGACCAGCTGGGTGGGGGTGCCCGCCGATGAACCTGTCGGCCTACATCTACCTGGCCACGATCCTGTTCACCATCGGTGCCGTGGTGGTGCTCACTCGCCGCAACACGATCGTGGTGTTCATGGGTGTGGAGCTGATGCTCAACGCCTGCAACCTGTCCTTGGTGACCTTCTCGCGCATCCACGGAAGCCTTGACGGACAGGTCTACGCGCTGTTCGTCATGGTGGTGGCTGCCGCCGAGGTCGTGGTTGGGCTGGCCATCATCATGACCATGTTCAAGGCCCGTCGGTCCGCCTCGGTCGACGACGCCAACCTGCTGAAGCTGTAAGGAGCGAGCTGCGTGTCTGTGCTCGAGACCGCGACCCACGTCGCCATGCTCGCCGACCCCAGTGCGGCGCGCGCGAGCGACGCCGACGGCTTTGCGGCCCTGGGCTGGCTGATGATCGCCCTGCCACTGCTGGGCGCGGCCATCCTGCTCATCGGTGGGCGGGCCACCGACAAGTGGGGACCGCTGCTGGCGGTCCTGCTGTCGTGGGGCTCCTTTGTCGTCGGTCTGGCCGTCATCGTCCAGCTCGCCGGTATGCCGGAGGAGGAGCGGGCACTGTCGGTGCAGCTGTGGGACTGGATCACCGCCGGAGACCTCTCGATCAGCATCGGGCTGCTGCTGGACCCGCTCTCCCTCACGTTCGTCATGCTGATCACCTTTGTGGGCTCGCTGATCCACGTCTACTCCCTGGGCTACATGGAGCACGACCCGGACAAGCGCAAGTTCTTCGGCTTCCTCAACCTCTTCGTCGCGGCCATGCTGATCCTGGTGTTGGCCGACTCCTACCTGCTGCTGTTCGTCGGCTGGGAGGGCGTAGGCCTGGCCTCCTACCTGCTGATCGGCTTCTGGAACTGGAACCCCGCCTTCGCCAGCGCAGCCAACAAGGCCTTCGTCGTTAACCGGATCGGTGACATCGGGCTCATTACAGCGATGGCGGTGCTCTTCTCCTCACTCGGTGCACTGGACTACGCGACCGTGCACAGCCAGGCCGAGGGGTTGGGACAGGGCACCCTGCTCGCGGTCGGTCTGCTCCTGCTGCTCGGGGCTTGCGGCAAGTCCGCGCAGTTCCCGCTGCAGTCCTGGCTGGGCGACGCCATGGCCGGTCCGACGCCGGTGTCGGCGCTGATCCACGCGGCGACCATGGTCACCGCCGGGGTCTACCTGGTCGCGCGCAGCCAGGCGATCTACGACCTGACCCCCGACGCCCGCCTTGCGGTAGCCGCGGTCGGAGCGATCACGCTGATGTACGGAGCCATCGTCGGCTGTGCCAAGGACGACATCAAGAAGGCCCTGGCCGCCTCCACGATGAGCCAGATCGGCTACATGATGTTGGCCGTCGGCCTCGGCCCGATCGGCTACGCCTTTGCGATCTTCCACCTGCTCACCCACGGCTTCTTCAAGGCCGGGATGTTCCTGGGCGCCGGGTCCGTGATGCACGCCATGGCCGACCGGGTCGACATGCGACGGTTCGGCGGGCTGCGCACCGTGCTGACGATCACCTGGGTGACCTTCGGCCTGGGCTGGCTGGCCATCATCGGGGTGCCGCCGTTCGCCGGCTTCTGGTCCAAGGACCTGATCATCGAGGCGGCCTTCGCCGGGGAGGGGTGGCGGGCGTGGGTCTTCGGGTTCACCGCGCTGATCGGTGCGGGCATCACCGCGTTCTACATGTCTCGGCTGTTCTTCATGACCTTCCACGGCCAGCGACGCTGGGAGGACGACGTACACCCGCATGAGGCTCCGCTGACCATGACGGTGCCGATGATGGTCCTCGCCCTGGGGTCCGCGGGACTGGGCCTGGCGCTTGGCCCCACCGGGATCATCGAGAGCTGGCTGGAGCCGGTGTTCGGCGCCGAGGAGCACGCCGAGCCGGTGATTCCCGTTCTGCTCATCCAGATCCTGGTCGTGGCGCTTGTGGTGGTCGGGGTCGCGGTGGCCTGGCTGATGTACCTACGGGCAGAGGTCCCGCAGACCCAGCCCCGGGGCACCGTCGCCACTCGGTTCGCCCGGCGTGACCTGGGCCAGGACGACTTCAACGAGATCTTCCTGCGCCGCCCCGGCGCCGGGCTCGTCTCGGGCATGGTCGACGGTGACCGTGATCTGGTCGAGGGCGGTCTGGTGGGCAAGACCACCGGCAGTCTGCGCGGGCTGTCCGACGCGCTGCGCCGCACTCAGACCGGCTTCGTCCGCTCCTACGCCATGACCATGCTCGCGGGCATCGTCGCCATCCTCGGGACCGTCTGGGTGATGCAGCTATGACCGACTTCCCCTGGCTGACACTCCTGCTCGTGGTGCCGCTCCTTGGCGCTGCCGGTGTGGCGTTGCTGCCCCGCGGCTTCGCGCGGACCCGTGAGGTGGCCCTCGGGGTCTCCCTGCTCACCCTCGTCATCGGCATCCTGGCGGCACTGCAGTTCCAGATCGGGTCCGGCACGCAGTTCCAGCTGGCGCAATCGATCTCCTGGATCCCGCAGTTCGGGGTGAGCTATGCCGTCGGGGTCGACGGCATAGCGTTGTCGATGATCCTGCTCGGCGTGGTCCTGGTCCCGATCTGTCTGCTCGCCGCGTGGGAGGACGTGCCGGTCGGCGACGGCCGCCGGCAGCAGTCCTACTTCGCGTTGATGCTCCTGCTGGAGGCGATGATGATCGGGGTCTTTGCGGCCACCGACGTCTTCCTCTTCTACGTCTTCTTCGAGTTCATGCTGATCCCCGTCTACTTCCTGATCGGCTCGTTCGGCGGACCGCAGCGGGCAAAGGCGGCCACCAGCTTCCTGCTCTACTCGCTGCTGGGCGGGCTGATCATGCTGGTCGCGGTGATCGCGCTCTACCTGCAAGGGCCTGGCGGCACCGACGGCTTCCTGGTCGAGCGGCTTACCGGCATCTCGATGGACACGACCACCGAGCGGCTGCTGTTCACCGGGTTCTTCATCGCCTTTGCGATCAAGGCACCGATGTGGCCCGTGCATACCTGGCTGCCCCAGGCCGCCGCCGAGGCGCGTCCGGCGACCTCGGTGCTGTTAGTCGGCGTGCTCGACAAGGTCGGCACCTTCGGGATGATCCGGTTCTGCCTCCAGCTGTTCCCCGAGGCCAGCCAGTGGGCCACGCCCGTGGTGATGACCCTCGCGGTCATCTCCATCGTGATGGGCGCGCTGCTGGCCATCGGACAGCGCGACATGCTCCGGCTGATCGCCTACACCTCGATCAGCCACTTCGGCTTCATCGTTCTCGGCATCTTCGCCCTGACGACGGTCAGCCAGACCGGTTCGACCCTCTACATGGTCAACCACGGCTTCACCACGGCGGCGCTGTTCCTGATCGCCGCGATGCTCATGGTGCGCCGCGGCTCGCGCGACATCGCTGACTTCGGCGGCTGGCAGCGGGTCACCCCGCTGATCGCCGGGTCGCTGCTGGTCGCCGGGCTGTCGGGGCTGGCCCTGCCGGGGCTGAACTCGTTCGTCTCGGAGTTCATGGTCATCATCGGCACCTACCAGAGCTACCCGGTCTTCGCCATCATCTCCCTGGCCGGGGTGATTCTCGCGGCGCTCTACATCTTGCTGATGTACCAGCGGGTCGCCACCGGGCCCAAGCCGGAGGAGTTCGCCGCGGTGACCCCCGACATGACGTTGCGCGAGAAGGTCGTGGTCGCTCCGCTGATCGCGGCGTTCCTCTTCCTCGGGTTCTATCCCAAGCCGGTGATCGACCTGCTCGAGCCCGCTGTGACCACGACGTTGCAGCACGTGGGGGTCACCAACCCGGTCCCCACCGATGCCACCGCCGAGGGGAGTGAGGACTGATGGAGTTCATCGCGCCGCAGATCGAGTGGGCAGCCTTGCTGCCGCTGATCATCGTCTTCGCCGGCGGGCTGGTCGGCGTGGCGGTCGAGGGGTTCGCCGGCCGCCGACACCGGTATGTCGTGCATGTGCCGCTCGCGGTGCTTACCCTGGTCGCCGCTCTCGCGGTGCTCGTCTTGGTCTCCGTGGACCACCAGGGACTCACAGCTGCCGGCGCGGTGGCCAACGACGGGCCGGCACTGCTGCTGCAGGGTCTGATCCTGACGCTGTCCGTCATCGGCGTGCTCGTGATGAGCGAGCGGCTGGGCGGGGACAGCCCCGACGCCTTCACCCAGGCCGGGGTGTCGGTGCCCGGATCCGCTGAGGAGACCCTGGCCACCCGGATGGGAGCGACCACCACCGAGATCTACCCGCTGATGCTGATGTCCGTCGGCGGGATGATGCTGTTCACGATGGCCAACGACCTGCTCGTCATGTTCATCGCGCTGGAGGTCCTGTCGCTGCCGCTCTACATCCTGTCGGGGCTGGCCCGGCGCCGGCGGCTGCTTTCCCAGGAAGCATCCCTGAAGTACTTCCTGCTCGGTGCCTTCTCCTCGGCCTTCTTCTTGTTCGGCGCCACCCTGGTCTACGGCTACGCGGGCTCGATGCGTTTCGGCGAGATCTCTTTGGCGATCAGCACCGGAGTGGGCATGGACGGGCTACTCCTGCCCGGTGTCCTGCTCATCGCGACCGGGCTGCTGTTCAAGGTCGGTGCCGTCCCGTTCCACGCGTGGACCCCTGACGTCTACCAGGGTGCCCCCACGCCGGTCACCGGGTTCATGGCCGCCTGCACCAAGGTGGCGGCGTTCGGCGCGCTGCTGCGGGTCTTCTACGTGGCGGTTGAGGGGCTGCGCCTGGAGTGGGAGCCGATCCTGGCGGCGGTGGCCGCCGTTACCATGGTCGTGGGCGCCCTGATGTCGATCCGGCAGACCGATGTCAAGCGGATCCTGGCCTACTCCTCCATCGCGCACGCGGGCTTCATCCTGGTCGGTCTGCTCGCCCTGGACACGGTCGGCGTCTCCGGCACGATGTTCTACCTGACGGCCTACGGGTTCATGACCATCCCGGCCTTCGCGTTGGTCACGCTGGTGCGCTCCTCGGGCACCGAGGCCACGCACGTCTCCCAGTGGGCCGGCCTGGCCGGGCGGGCACCCTGGGTAGCGGCGGCGTTCAGCTTCTTGATGCTCGCCTTCGCGGGGATCCCCCTCACCTCGGGCTTCACCGGGAAGTTCGCGGTCTTCTCGGCCGCCATCTCAGGCTCGGGCAGCGGACCGCTCCTGGTGGTCATCGGCGTGCTGGCCAGCGCGGTCACCGCCTACGTCTACTTCCGGTTGATCGTGACGATGTACTTCGGCGATGCCCCCGGAGACACCGCCGTGGTGATGCCCTCGGCCATGACGACCTTCGCCATCGTCACCGGTGTGGCCGTGACCCTCGGTCTGGGTGTCATGCCCTCCCCGATGCTGGAGCTCGCGCAGCAGGCGTCACAGTTCGTCCGGTGAGCGGCGACCTCACGTCCCAGGAGGTCGTGGTCTCCCAGGACGGCGGGGTCCTCTCGGCTTTTCCCGACACCGACGAGGAGCTGCAGCAGCGACTGGCCCGCGGGATGACTGCAGTCGGTGACCGGCTCGCTCAGGTGATCGACCACGACGACGAGTTCATCGCCGAGGCCGCCGGGCACCTGGCTCGGGCCGGCGGCAAGAGGTTCCGTCCGCTGCTGACCCTGTTGTGCGCCGAGGTGGGCACCGGGATCACCGACCAGGTCGTGGATGCCGCGGTGGGGGTTGAGCTGACCCACTTAGCGTCGCTTTACCACGACGACGTGATGGACGAGGCTGAGCTGCGCCGCGGGGTGCCCAGTGCCAACGTCCGCTACGGCAACGCCGTCTCGATCCTGGTCGGCGACCTGCTCTTCGGCACGGCCTCCGCCGTCATCGCGGACCTGGGTCCGGAGGCGGTCAAGGTGCAGGCCGCGACCTTTGTGCGACTGTGTTCAGGTCAGATTAGAGACGAGCGCGGCCCCGCCGACGGCGTGGACCCGGTGCAGGACTACCTGGCCGTCCTGGCGGACAAGACCGGATCCCTGATCTCCACCGCCGCCTGGTACGGCGCCACCTTCGGTGGCTGTAACGACCACACGCGGGAAGCGCTGACCGCGTATGCCGAGAAGCTGGGGGTCGTCTTCCAGCTGGCCGACGACCTGCTCGATGTGAGCTCGGACGCCGCCGACTCCGGCAAGACCCCCGGCACCGACCTGCGCGAGGGCAAGGCCACCCTGCCGGTCCTCTATGCCCGCGCCTCCACCGACCCGGCCGACGCCGAGCTCCAGGCGATGCTGGCCGGTCCGATCGCCGACCCCGGGCAGGTCGCCGAGGCGGTCGAGCTGCTGCGGGCACACCCGGCGATGGCACGGGCGCGACGGCATACCCAGCAGGTGGCCGACGAGGCTCGGGTGCTGCTGGCCGACCTGCCCGAGCGCCCAGCGGTGCACGCACTGCGTGCCCTTGTCGACGGCGTCGCCGACCGGACGGCCTGAGCCAACGTCGCCGGTGAGGCTCAGCCGCGGGTCACGTGGATCACTCCTGGCCGGGGCTGACGGTCACCGAGGTAGGGAAAGGTGCTGACCACGTTGCTGGGGCTGGCACCGTCGACCTCACCCGGGTGCTGCACGGCCACCAGCACCGAGTCCATGTTCTCGATGACGGGGCCGCAGCACTCGGCTCCCACCGGCACGGACAGGAACTGCTGCACGTAGCCCTTGTCAGGACCGGTCAACGGCATCAGGAACAACCCGTCGCAGGTGCCGATGGTGCCGGGCTGGCCGTCGGTGGAGATCCACAGGTTGCCCTGTGGATCGAACGCCACATTGTCGGGGCAGCTGATCGGGCTGACCTGGCTCTTGTCGTAGCCGTAGTAGTACGTGCTCGGGTCGTCGGGGTTGCCGGCGATCAGCACGAGCTGCCAGGAGAACGACATGCTGGTGGGGTCGTTGCCGTCCTCGGTCAGCTCCAGGATCTGCCCGAACTTGTTGTCGGCGCGCGGGTTGGGCTCGTCGATCTGCGAGGGCAGTCGGCGGGTGTTGTTGGTCAGCGCGGCATACACCTTCCCGGTCACCGGGTTGGGCTGCACGTCCTCGGGCCGGTCCATCTTGGTCGGGCCGACCGCGTCGGCGGCGAGGCGGGTCCAGATGAGAACCTCGGCCACGCTCATCCCGGGCACCATGGAGCGCCCGCCCTTGACCAGCGGCAGCCATTGGCCGGTGCCATCGCTGACGCCGTCCTCGAAGCCGTCGCCGGTGAACCGTGCGACATACAGGTCACCTGCGGACAGCAAGGTCTTGTTGTATGCCGTGTCGCCCTTGCGGTAGCGGCGGCTGGAGACGAACTTGTACATGTAGTCGAACCGCTCGTCGTCGCCCATGTAGGCCACGACGTGGTTGTCGTCGTCCACCCGGATCGTGGCGCCCTCGTGCTTGAAGCGGCCCATGGCGGTGTGCTTGACCGGCGGGGCGGTGGGGTCGTCGGGGTCGAGCTCCACGATCCAGCCGAACCGGTTGACCTCGTTGGGCTCGCCGGCGACCAGGAAGCGCTCGTCGACCCGCTCCCAGCCGCGTCCGCCGCTGGTGATGCCGTAGCGGGCCAGCAAGCCGTCAGGGTCAGGGGCGCCGGTAGCGTTGAAGTACTGGTTGAAGTTTTCCTCACCTGAGAGCACCGTGCCCCACGGTGTGTCTCCACCGGAGCAGTTGTTCAGCGTGCCCAGCACGCTGCGCCCCGTGGCATCCGCGGAGGTCCGCAGGGCTGGGCTACCCGCCGCCGGCCCGTCAACAACGAGCTCAGTGAAGGTGTGCACCCGCCGGTTGCGGGCACCGTCCTGCAGGTAGCGCCAGGCGCCCTTGCTGCCCTTCCTCTTGACCTCGACCACCGTCATGCCGTGGGCGGCCATGATGATCCTCAGCTGCTCATGGCTCAGGTCCTCGGCGCTCTGGATGCCGGGGAACATCAGCTCGTCGTTGGTGTACTCGTTGTTGAAGACCAGGACGCCCTTGCTGATGCCGTTGTTGCCCGAGCCACCGCGCAGCACCGTGACGTAGTCGCTGTTGTAGCCGGCCTGCATCTTTTGCGCCGCGAAGCTCTGGTTGTCGAAGTCGAAGTCTGGGGCAGCGGGGCTGATGGGGTCGCCCCAGCTGATGATCGGTGACCAGCGGTAGCCCCGCGGCACGACGACCGCGTCGACGTCGGCGGGGGTCGGGGCGATGGGGGTGAACGCGACTCCGTCCCGGGGCGCCCACGGCGGTGCCTTCGCGGCAGCAGGGCGGGCGTAGGCGGTCAGGCCGACCGCCACGGCGGCCACCCCACCTGCCTGCAGCATCGTGCGCCGGCTCAGCCCCTGCGTGACGACGTCGCCGAAGTAGCGGTTGTCGGAGGTGTTGGGGACCTCCTGGAAGCACGCGTCGCCGCAACGGTAGTGGCACGTCATGGCGCTGCGCCCCCCGGGGTGCGAGCGCGCGGGCAGCAGGGGCAGGGAACGGCGCGAGGGGGTGATCGTCATACGGATAAATCTAGTGGGCGCGCTGGCCTGGGGGGCCAACACGACATGAACAGCGGATGGCGCTGACCACACCACCTGTTGACACTGCTGCCGGAGCTGACACAGTCGCCGGAGCCGGGGCGGGCCGTTGGGGGTCGCGCCCTAGGGTGAGGGTATGCCGTCGCCGCGCTCTCGTCGCCTGGAGGCCGGGGTGTGGGCGATGCTGCCGATGGCGGGGCTGCTGTCGGCCTCCGCCCTGCTGCCACCGCCGTCGCGGCTGCCGACCCACTGGGGGGCGGGGGGCGCCGTCGACGCTGTCGGGTCCGGGGGGGCAGTACTGTCGACCGCACTCACGGCGACGGTGGTCGCGGTTGTCGTAGCGGCGCTGGTGGCGGGGCTGAGTGGTCTGGTCGGCCCGCACGCGTCCCGGGTCCTGCTGGCCGGCTGCGGCGGGGTGGGCGCCGGTGCCGCGATGGCCTACGTGCTCACCGTCGTGGGTCTGCGTGTGTCCGGATCGGCGGAGAGCGTAGGCGTGTGGTGGCCGCTCGGGGCGCTTCCGGTGGCCCTGGGCTGGGCCTGGGCGGGGTGGGTGCTGCACGGGGAGGGTCGTCCCGATCGCGACGAGGTCTGGAGCAGGGTGCCCGAGCTCGACCGCGTTGTGCCCGCGCCGGGGTCACCGCCACCGGTCCAGCTCCCGTGGAGCTCGCCGACCGGCTCGCCGAGCCTGCGCTGGGTGACCGTCCTGGTCGCGGTGATCGTCGTGCTGAGCGCCGTGCTGCTGGCGGCCTCCGGCTCCGGGTGGCGCTCGGTGCTCGCCGTGAGCCTCGTGGGTGCGGGCACGGCCGCCGCGACCTTCGCCTTGACCCGGGTGGAGGTCATCGTCGACGCCAGCGGTCTGCGGGTCCGTTCGCAGCGACTCCCCGTCACGGTGCTGCGGGTCGCAGCGACCGACGTGCTCGGGGTGCAGGCCACGGATCTGGACCCTATGACGTGGGGCGGATGGGGGCTACGCTGGCTGCCCGGCAGCACCGCATACATCGGGTCGGGTGGCCCGGGGATCGTGGTGCACCGGCGCAGTGGCCGCCGGCTGGCCGTGGAGCTGAGCGAGGGCGAGCAGGCGGCGACCGTCGGCGCCGCCGCCCTGCGAGCTGTGGCGGCTCAGGCCTTGGCCGGCACGGCGTCGTCGTCCTGAGTGGTCCCGGGCCCGGACGGTGCACTGATCATCCCGTCCGGGGCCTCGAGCGACCCTGCGTGGGTCACCTCATCGGGGTCTCCGAGGGACTCTGCGTGGCTCGCCCCGTCGAGCGACTTGTCGCCCCGCACCGCGCCGTGCCCGCGCTCGAGCGCCGCGCCCTCGACGTCGACGTCGGGCAGGAGCCGGTCCAGCCACTGAGGCAGATACCAGGCACGCTCGCTCAACAGGCCCATCACGGCCGGCGTGAGGGTCATCCGCACCAGGAACGCGTCCACGAGGACACCGACGGCCAGCCCGAGGCCGATCGGCCGGATCATGGCCAGCTCGGCGAAGACGAAGCCGCCGAAGACCGAGACCATGATGATCGCTGCGGCGACGACCACCCGGGCGCTGTGATTGAAGCCCGACACGACGGCCTGACGGGCCGGCTCACCATGGGCGTGGGACTCCCGCATCGCCGAGACCAGGAACAGCTGGTAGTCCATGGCCAGCCCGAACAGCACGCCGATGAGCAGCGTCGGGA
>JAABUN010005008.1_pt1 | contig 17073 bp, 21 predicted proteins | sample 5559311 | NCBI WGS metagenome assembly JAABUN01 (sample SAMN10711877, study PRJNA513370) | rock metagenome | isolation source: Antarctica rocks | place: Antarctica: Victoria Land, Siegfried Peak sud
TTCGACCGGGCGAACATACGCCTGACCCGCCAGCTGGCCCGCCGGCCTATCGAGGCGATCATCGAGGTGTTGCGCCAGAAAGCCGAGACGCGGTTCACCTCCCGGTGCCGGTCCCAAGGCGCCCCTTACCGACCTGTTGGTACACGGCCTGGACATCCACTGGCCGCTGCGGCTGACCCGTGACGTCCCCAGGGAGCGCTTGCAGAAATCGCTGACCTTCGTAAGCTGCACGCCCGCCAGTGGCATCGTCGCTAAGGGCACGCTGAACGGGTTGCGGTTCGAAGCGAACGACATCGACTGGGCTCACGGCAGCGGTCCTACCGTTAGCGGTAATGCCGAGGCGCTCCTGCTGGCGATCACTGGCCGCAGCACCGCATTCGGCCTTCTTAGCGGCGACGGCGTGTCGCAGGGTGTCGACGCTGCGCGCCCGAGTGTCGTAACCCACTCGCTACTACTTTGTTACACCACGAGTTTCCGTGGCGCTGCGAGCGACATGCTCGCCGCATGAACACAGAGAGGGGTTCGTTGGCCGTGGCCAATAGCAGGGAACTACTCGATCGGGTCCGAGACGCGTTGGCAGCGAAGCCCTCGGTCCGTGAGGTGAAGATGTTCGGCGGCCTGTCGTTCATGGTGAACGAGAAGATGGTCGTGAGTGTGAGAGGCGAGGGCGATCTGTTGGTGCGCTCAGATCCCGAACGGGCCGACGAGCTGCTCACGGTCAAGGGAACACGAGCGGCCGAGATGGGCGCCGGTCGGCCGATGAGCAAGGGCTGGATCTCGGTCGGCGAAGAGGCGATCGCGACCGACGAAGACCTTGACTTCTGGATCGGTGTGGCGCTCGAGTACAACAAGGAAACCGACACGCATAGTCGCAGCCGTCAGCAGAAGCGGTCACGATGAGCGGTTTCCATGGTTTCCCGCCCGAGTTGTTCACGTTCTTCGAGGGGCTCGAGAAGGACAACTCGAAGGCATACCACTGCTACCTGCGGCTACAGGCATCCGGGCTTATGACCGGCTGCGGAGCCTTGGTGATGGCACCCGATCAATTCCAACGTTTGTGTACGGCGATCGACGACGACACCAGCGGCCGCCGATTCGAGGAACTGATCACACAGCTCGCCGCCAGATCACTGCCGGTGACCTCCGGTGCCGAACCACTATTGAAGGCATCGCCGCCGGCCAATCCGAAGACCCATCCCCGTGCCGAGTTCTGCGTTGGAAGGTAGCGGTCATCGTTGAGGAGTTTGAGAAACAGACTGGATGAACACCCCCGAGGCGCTCGACCGAGTGCGCGGTGCTTGGCGCGGCGCCGAACCCCTCAAGGAATGGATTGAAACCCAAATGGGGATGAGCGAGACGTCTCCATCAAGTCGGGGCACATCACGCTAATTCGCCAGCAGACTTCCAGCCGGACAAGACGCTGTCGACCGCTCACCAACTGCAGGCTTGGGTCGATACGCCCCTGCCGGGGGTGGTGGGCGCGACCGGAGCCAGATGCGCGCCAGGTCGCTCCGTACGCTAACTCCAGCGGTGACGGCAGCGGGGCCGTGCGCCGGCACAGCCGAACCGGTCGCCGTATGCCGGCCGGCTAACGGAATCCGCTGATCGTCTTCGAATGGGCACCTCAAGCTGCACCGACCAAGATTTGATCTGCCCGCTGACCCGTCTCGGCAACAGCGTGCTGGGCTGGTTCGGTCCGCCGTGATCGCTGCCTCGGCGCGCTAGCCGGACGGGACCGACTTGCTCATCACGCAGTTGCCCTGGCCTTTGGGCCGGTCGTAGCTGAACCCGAGCTTTTCGTACATGCTGCGGGTGGCGTTGTAGAGGAACGACGCGGAGGGCCTCTTCCCTGGGGCGAGGTCGTGCGGGTAGGACTCGACGAGACCGCCGCCCGCCGCACGGATCAGCTCCAACGCACCCCGAACGGCGACCGCTGCCATCCCCTTGCGGCGGTATCTGCGGTCCACGAACAGGCAGGTGATCCGGTAGTCCGGCATGCGAACCACGCCCTGTTCCCACTCCTTGCGGTGGTGGATATTCGGCAGTTCCTCAACCGTCCCGTACTCGCACCAGGCGACCGTGACGTCACCGTCGAACACAAGCGCGGCGTGCGCGCGGCCCTCGTCGACGAGGCGCTGCTTGAACGCGCGGTTGCCGATCGTCTTGCGCTCGGGGCAGTCCGGAAAAAGATGGAACCAGGTGCACCAGCACCCGCCCCACACGCCGTTGTGCCGCTCCGCAAGATCAGCGAACGCGTCCCACGTCTGCGGACCGAGCGGTTCGATCCGGTAGTCGTCCCCACTCGTCTCCACTTTGTTCATGCGGCAAACATAGGGGGATGTGCAGGCGAATGACGGCCGGACTCCAGACCGCGTCGTCGAGCGCGCCGCCGATGGCCGAGTCCGGACGGAACTTTCCTCGACACGTCGAGATACGCGACCGGCCTGCCGCCACCACTCGACGCCGGCCGACAGTCGTCACATACATGTTCGTAGCGCAGAAGTGCCACGAGTGCGGAAGCTGGCGTCGCTGCCACCAGGGTCGAGGCCGCAGGCCTGGGCGACGGTCGTGGACTCGTCCTAGACCGAGGTCAGCTGGTGAGAGAGGCGCTCGTCGACACCACAAGCAGCCAGAGTCTCCTCCGCTACCCCTGGGGATCCTAGACGAGTGGGCTCGCTAGGCTGCGTCTAGGTTTGTCGAGGAGGGCTCGCATTGTCCGACGTTAGTCAACAGTTCCCCGCCGCCAAGGCCCCGTCTTCGGTGCGCCGAGTCATCATTGCCAGCCTCATCGGCACCTCGCTGGAGTGGTACGACTTCTTCATCTACGGCACCGCCGCGGCCCTGGTTTTCAACAAGCTGTTCTTCCCCAGCTTCGACCCGCTGGTCGGCACCCTGCTCGCCTTCGCCACGTACGCGGTCGGCTTCGTGGCGCGGCCGTTGGGTGGAATCATCTTTGGTCACTACGGCGACAAGCTCGGCCGCAAGAACGTGCTTGTCGTCACGTTGTTGTTGATGGGCATCGCCACGTTCTTGATCGGCCTGATGCCGACGTACGCCACTATCGGGGTTTGGGCGCCGATCCTGCTGGTCGCGCTGCGGTTCCTGCAGGGGCTCGGGCTCGGCGGTGAGTGGGGCGGGGCGGTGCTGATGACGCTCGAGTCCGGCGACCCGAACCGGCGAGGGCTCAACGCCAGCTGGCCGCAGGTTGGGGTGCCGATCGGGCTGCTGCTGGCCAACGGCATGTTGTCGCTGATGGGCGCGGTCACCTCGGACGCGGCGTTCCTCTCCTGGGGCTGGCGTGTTCCTTTCTTGATCAGCGGTTTGCTGGTGGTCGTCGGATTATGGATCCGGCTGACCATCGCCGAAAGCCCCCTGTTCCGGGAGGTGGAACAGACCGAGACCAAGGCGGCCGCCCCGATCGTGGAGGTGCTGAAGCGCTATCCCAAGCAGGTGATGCTGGCGGTGGGTGCGCGGGTTGGCGTCGACGTGGCCTTCTATACCTTCGTCTTGTTCATCACCACCTACGTGGCGACCTATCTCGGCCTGCCGCGCAACTACGCCCTCATCGCGGTGCTGATAGCCGCTGCCATCCAGGTGGTCGCCATCCCGTTCTTCGGCAACCTGTCCGACCGAGTCGGCCGGCGGCCGGTCTACCTCGCTGGCGCGGTCGGGGCCGCGGTCTGGGCCTTCGCATTTTTCGCCCTGCTCGACACCCGTCGGTTCGGTTTGATCATCCTCGCTGCCGTCGTGGCGTTGATCTTCCACGCGGCCATGTATGGCCCGCAGGCAGCGTTCATCACCGAGATGTTCCCCACCAAGGTCCGCTACAGCGGTGCCTCCATCGGCTACCAGCTGGCCGGCATCATCGGCGGTGCGCTGGCCCCGATCATCTCGGTGGCCCTGCTCGACCGCTTCGACAGCTCGGTGCCGGTGTCCGTCTACGCGGTGGCCATGCTCATAGTCACTCTCACCTGTGTCCTGCTGGCGCCGGAGACCTCGCGGTTGGACCTGCGCGACGACCCCGTCGACCAGCCAGCCCGCAGCCGCTAACCCGACGCCGACTCGATGACGACCACCCCCCGAACGATCGACCTCAACAGCGATCTCGGTGAGGGCTTCGGAGTGTGGACGCTGGGCGATGACGCGGCGCTGCTCGACGTCGTGACCAGTGCCAACGTGGCCTGCGGCTTCCACGCCGGTGACCCGGACATCCTCCGCCGGGTCTGTGACCTGGCGGCCGCCAGGGACGTGGCGATCGGGGCCCAGGTCAGCTATCGCGACCTCGCCGGCTTCGGCCGCCGGAGTATCGACATGGACTCCGCCAGCCTCACCAACGAGGTCCTCTACCAGATCGGCGCCCTGGACGGGTTCGCCCGGGTGGCCGGCACTCGGGTCCGCTACGTCAAGCCGCACGGCGCGCTCTACAACCGGGTCGTCTCCGACCAGGCCCAGGCAGCGGCGGTGGTGGCGGCGATCGCGGCCTACGACGCCATGCTGCCCCTGTTGGGCTTGCCCGGTTCTGCGCTGCTCCGGCTTGCCGAGGACGCCGGCCTGACCGTCGTCCCCGAGGCTTTTGCCGATCGGGGCTACACCGCCCAAGCCACCCTGGTCCCGCGTACGCAGCCCGGAGCGTTGCTGCTCGACCCCGCGGACGTCACCGCGCGGATGATCCAGATGGTGACCACCGGACGCCTCCAGTCGGTCGACGGCGAGCAGGTGACAGTGTCGGCCCGGTCGATCTGCGTGCACGGCGACTCACCGGGAGCGGTCGACATGGCCGTGGCCTTGCGCCGCGCACTCGTGGAAGCGGGCATCGAGATCCGCGCATTCACCGAGTGATGGCTGAGCCCAGGCTGCTCCGCTGCGGGGCGCGCGGCGTCCTCGTCGAGCTCGACGGGCTGCCGCAGGTGCTGGCGCTGGCGCTGGCCGTGCGGTCGGCCGCCGCCACCTGCCTGCCCGGTTTTACCGAGGTGGTCGATGTGGTACCGGCGGCCACCACCGTGCTGATCATCGTCGGCGACGGCGGGGACCTCGCTCCGCTGCGGCGGGAGCTGCCGCGGCTGGCGGTCGCAGCGTCGGCGACGACTGCCCGACCAATTGACCACGGCGACGTGGAGACGGTCGAGATCGGCGTCCACTACGACGGTCCCGACCTCGACAACATCGCCGCGGTGACGGGACTGACCCGCCACGAGGTCATCGGCGCTCACACGGCCACCACCTGGCAGGTGGCTTTCGGCGGGTTCGTGCCCGGCTTCGCCTACCTGGTGGGCGGCGACGACCGGCTGCAGGTCCCGCGCCGAAGCGAGCCGCGGACCACGGTGCCAGCCGGGTCGGTGGCGCTGGCCGGAGAGTTCAGCGCCGTCTACCCTCGGTCCTCCCCCGGCGGCTGGCAGCTGCTCGGCCACACCGACGCCGTGCTGTGGGACGTGGACCGCGACCCGCCCGCCCTGCTCCGGCCGGGTGTCGCCGTGCGCTTCGTCGAGCTGGACTCATGAGCCGGGCGCTGGAGATCCTCACGAGCGGGCCGCTGACCTTAGTGCAAGACCTCGGCCGTCCCGGGCTGGCGGCGCTCGGCGTCGGCGAGTCAGGAGCAGCCGATCGCGGCGCCTTCCGGCTCGGGGCCAGGCTGCTCGCCCAGGACTACGGGTCGGCCGCCCTCGAGGTCACTTTCGGTGGCCTGGTGGTGCGCGCTGGCGGCGACCTGATGCTGGCGCTCACCGGAGCCGAGGCACCCGTCACCGTCGACGGTCGCTACATCCCGCACCGGAGTCCGTTCCCGCTGCGAGACGGCGAAACGCTGACGATCGGCACTCCTACGGTCGGGCTGCGCACGTACCTCTCGGTGCGGGGCGGGGTCGACGTGTCACCCGTACTCGGCTCCCGGGCCACTGACACGTTGTCGGGGATCGGGCCGCCGCCGGTCCGGTCCGGCGACGTATTGCCGGTCGGCCCGCCGCCCCACGACTTCCCCGTCGTCGACGTGGCACCGGCGCCGCGTCCGAGTGGCGGGGAGTTGGTGCTGCACGCGCTGCCCGGTCCCCGCGAGGACTGGCTCGCCGAGCCGGCCACGCTGACCACAGCCACCTGGATCGTGTCCAGCCGCAGTGACCGGGTTGGGATCCGGCTGGAGGGTCCGACGCTTCATCGGCCCCCGGCGCGCGCAGGACGGGAGCTGCCCAGCGAGGGCGTCGTTCGCGGAGGCATCCAGGTCCCGGCTGGCGGCGAGCCGGTCTTGTTCCTGGCCGATCACCCGGTGACTGGTGGCTATCCGGTGGTCGCGGTGGTTGGTGAGCATGACCTCGATGGGGCCGCCCAGGCCGTTCCGGGCCAATCGGCCCGGATCATTCTGGGATAACCCCGAGCACTGACGGGCACAGCCAGCTCGCCCGGCCTTATGCGCCCACCTGGCCATGCCGACCGATTCCCTACCTGTGACCGGTTCCTCATGACCTTGCGCCAGGCTGAGCTGGCGCACCAGCGGAACGACCTCTGTCAGAACACCTGATCGCGAGAACGTCAACGGCACGTGGCACGAACCAGGACCGCAAGCCGACCCGCAAGCGGAACTCTCACCAGTGTCAGTGTGACACCGCTGCCACGGCCTCGATCTCGACGAGCTGATCTTGGTAGCCAAGAACGGTCACACCAAGGAGGGTGCTGGGGACCTCGTGTTCTCCGAATTCGGCGTGGATGACCTCCCAGGCGGTGGACAGGTCTGCTCGGGCGGTGCTGGCGACCAGAACGCGTGTGCTGATGACGTCCTGTAACGACGCTGAGGCGTCGGCGAGTGCAGTCCGCAGGTTCTCCAGGGCTTTTCTTGCCTGTTCCGCGTAGTCGCCAACTGCGGCAGTCGAACCATCGTCGTTAAGCGGACAGGCGCCGGCGAGGAAGATGAGCCGGCTGCCGGCGGGGGCGGTTGCGGCGTATGCGTAGGGCGCCTCGCTGTACAGCGATGACGACCGGATTAGTTGGATCTCACTCGACATGGAGGTCACCTTGCCAGATCAAGGTCAGCGTGGAGGTGTTCGGGTCGGTATCGGTGTTGACCATGGTCTGTGTGGCACGAACCGTGGCACCGTGGCTACGTCATCGAGGCCAGCACGTCGGTATCGGCGGCGATCCTGCTGCGGTAGGTGTCGAACCAGTCGCCGCCCGTTCGCCATTCGCACCAGAGCGTGTCGATGGTGGACAGCAGGCGGTACGCGACGAGTTTCCGTCGGGTCGCGAGTGACATCGCGAGGCCGTACCCCAGCATGAAAGTTGCGAGAGTCTCGTCGCCGTCGTACGACAGGACCGCGAGGTCCATGATTGGGTCGCCGACGCTCGCATCGGCCCAGTCGAGTATTCCGGTGAGCTGACCGTGGCGCGCGAGGAAGTGTCGCAAATGGAGGTCGGAGTGAAGGACAGCTCCCGGTCGGGTGTAGGTGATGTCGTGACCGACTGAGCGGAGCGCGCGATTTGCTGCGCGCGAGACGGCCGGGTCGAGGATCAGATTCTTTGACAGGTCGGCCCGCTTATCAAGGATGGATTCGATGTACTCGCTCCAGGTCTCGAACTCGCCTTTGGCCTCGCCATGCACAGCCGAAACGATCACCCGTCCGTATCCTTGGATCGCGGTGGTGTGCAGACGAGACAACTGGCGGCCCGCTTCTGCGACGGCGTCGTCGCGGGGAGCAGGCTCGGTGCCGTCTTGCCACCGGAGGACTACGTACGATCTCCCCAAGACGCGCCCGGAGAGGTCTGCGGTGATCACCTCTGGCGCCAGAAGCCCGTGATCAGACGCCCAGGTGCACGCCCAAATCTCCGTCGAGATGATGCCGCGCTCGGCCATCTTCAACGTGTAGGCGCCGTCAGCGGTGGCGAGCCGGACGTTCTGACCACCGACCGCTCCGCGCAGCGGCCGAACGGCTATCACCGGTGTTCTCAGCGTCTGCGACATCGCGGCGACCACGATCGAGTCATCGATCTGATGTGGTAACTCCGCACTCATCACCAGGTTCTCCTCAGCGGGGGAGGACCTGCGACTCGTACGAGTTGCGTCGGCCGGCGAGAGCCCTCCCTAATGATTGATCGGTCACGACACAACACCTCATTCCTCAGGCCCAAGCGACCGCTGACGACACTAGCGGAGCGATGGCGTGTAGCGGCGGCAAGCGGGCGTCCCCGCGGCCCTGCACGCGGGCCACCCGGAGCAATCAGCCACCCGTGCTACTGATCGACCCGGCGTAATCGTCCCGTTCTCGGCAGTGGGATCTCGACGAGATCACGGATCCGGTTCCTGGCCGCAAGCGGCCGGACGACGGTCTGTATTCACCGGACAGATTCGGACTTGGTATGTCGTTGTCCGGATAGGGCTAGTGCTTCTTGCCGCCAGTCCCGACGCTAGAGAAGGGATTCGAATCGGAGGTGGTGTGTGGACGATGTCGGGCAGCTGAGCGTCATCAACGCTCAGTTCATCCCTGCCTGTCGGATGGGCTCCTGGCGGCACCTGGCACCGCTGCTCACTCCCGGTTTTCGTTACCTTGACGGGGCGACTGGTGAGCAGTGGGAGCCCGCCCGCTATCTCGATGATTTGCAGGCCAATCCGCTGCCTACCTTGCTGATCGACCAGGTGGTGGTGCATGTGGAGGGCGACTCGGCGACGGTGTCGGCGCGCACCTGTGCCCAGCCGGGCCGGTACGACCGGTATCTGGACTCCTACGTCCGCGACTCCAGCGGTGCGTGGCGCTGCTACCACGCGAGCGTCTGGCCCCTCAAGGCCGAACGCCCGCCAACGCCATGATCGCGCTGGCGTATCGCCCGCGGCCGGCTGACTCACCTCACGCAACATAGGAGATCTAATGAAACCTTCGCACCTCAGCGTGGGACTGGCCTTGCTGGCCATGACGCTGCTACCCGCCAGCGCTCACGCTGGCCCCGACGACAGCCGCCCCGTCTCCACCGCCCGACCCGGGTACAGCTTCCGGGTGGACACGATGACTTCCCTGGGAGGGACGTACAGCGCCGGAACCAGCATCAACGACCGCGCCTGGGTGGCGGGGTTCTCCACGCTGCCCGGAGGCGCCGTCCAACACGCCACCTTGTGGCGCAAAGGTGCACCCCAGGACTTGGGCACGTTGGGCGGCCCAAACAGCAGCGTCGCCTGGCCGGTCAAGGCCAACTGGGGCGATCAGCGGTATCGCCGAAACCGCCAAGCTGGACCCGCTGGGTGAGAACTGGAGCTGCTCGGCCTTCTTCCCCAACCGGACCGGCCACATCTGCCGCGGCTTCCGGTGGGAGAAGGGGAGGATGCGGCCACTGCCCACTCTAGGCGGCACCCATAGCTTCGCCACCGGCACGAACAACCGCCGCCAGACCGTCGGCTGGGCCGAGACCACCGTCCGCGACCGCAGCTGCGTGCCACCTCAGGTGCTGCAGTTTCGGGCCGGCTGCCGGAAGACTCGACCAGTCACAGCTCTCGCGGCCGGCGGTTGGGTCCCCACACGAGGTCGCCGAGATCAGCCCACCCGCGTCGTCAGCCCGAGCGCGTGGGGGCTGTCGCTTTGAGCATGGCCGTGTGGCTGGTGGAGCGTCGTGACGCGTAGCGATCGGACCAGTAGCGCTAGAACACCCCCCAGGTGCGGGTCTGGCCGTCACGGTGCTCGCGTGGCCGAGATCGTCCTGATTGGAGCGGCGGTTGTTACTCGGTCAGCGTTGCTGCTGGTGCTCGGGATCTGATGTCGCCAGTGCCGTGGTCAGGCGCAGGGGAACCACTGGGCGGCGGCGTCGGCGCGGGCCCGGTGTTCGACGAAGCGCCGACGGACCTCGGCAATGGTGTCGCCGAGCGGAAAGATGTCCCGAGTGACAAGTTGGTCGTCATGGTCGGCACCCACCGGGTGCCAATAGACGCCATCTGCGGTGATGGTGACCTCGGGGATCAGCGACTCGATCGTGAGCTCCAGGCCGGCGTCGGCAACTCCGCGGTGGGCGAGGGCGCGGATGACCTGATCCTGGGCGGCAATGCCGAGGGAGTCGAGGAAGGTGCGGAACGGGGTGAGCTCGGAGATCCTTTCGGGCTGCAGGGTCGCGGCCACCCGGACCCGGAATCCTTCGGCGTGGGCGGTCCGGATGCCGGCCACCGCCCGGGCCCACGATCCGGTGCCTCGGTGTTGGTCGTGCAGCTCTGCGGTGGCGGAGTCAAGGCTGATCTGCAGCGTCAGCCGGGCCCGATCCATGCGCCGCAGGCGCTCCAGCCGCCTGCCATGGAAGAGCATGCCGTTGGTCAGCAAGGTGGTCGGCAGCGCCGCAGTGCAGGCCGCAACCAGCTCGTCAAGGTCCGGCAGCAGGAAGGGTTCGCCGCCGGTGAGGAGGATTTCGCTGACCCCGGCGTGGACCGCCTCGCCGGCCAACCGTCGTACGTTGTCGACGCCGAGCGCCCGGCGGGCCGTCTGCGGGGACGACCGGACGCAGCAGTAGTCGCAGGCCAGGTTGCAGTCGAAGTTGGTGTACAACCACAGCCGGGTCCCCGGCAGTTGCTCGGGGGTGAGCTCGGCCAGCGGGTCGGCAGCGCGTCCATGCCGAATGGTGGCGACTCGGTCTCGGATGTGGACCAGTTCGTTGCCCGTCCGGGCACACCAGCTGGCCACGGTCTCCGCCAGGGCATCGTGATCTGTATCGTCCAGCGGGACGGCCACCGTGGCGCCGCTGGGAACCGTTCGGACCCGCTCCACCAGGTCCAAAACGATGGCGTAGTTCACCAACGGGCACCGATTCCCTGCTCCTGCACCGCTGCGAACAGCGACGTGTAACCCTCCAGACGAGGGGCCACCCATTGTCGGAGTCCTTCCATCTCCAGGATGGGCCGGTGCTGGGGGTTGTCCCAGTCCATGGCCAAGAGATGGTCGACCCAGGGGGTGGCCCGCTCGTCGGACAGCGTGGGCAGGGCGGTGAAGTTGCAGTGGCTGTAGGTCGGTGACTCCCAGAACACCTCGAAGGCGCCGGGCATCAGCTCGTCGCGGCCGATGGCCTCCCAGGTGTTGATGCCGATCGCGGCGGCGTCGGCCCGATCATCGAGTACGGCACGCAACGCATCCAACTCGCTCCGGCCGGTGTCGCCGTGCTTGCCGACGTCACTGTTGATGCGCAGCAGGTCCACGTCGTCGGTGCCCAGCCCAGCGCGACTGAGAAAGTGCACGGGAAGGATGGCCGCCTGCGCCGAGTCTTGGGACCCCAGCGCCAGTCGTCGGCCCTTCAACTGCTCCAAGCCACCGATGGCGCTGCCGGCACGGGCCACGAACATGGTTTGGAACACCGTGTCGGTGTCGCGCATCGCCAGGGCACGGCAGGCCCCGTCGGTCTGAGCAACGGTGCGTACCCAGGCCAGGTTGGTGTTCCAGGCCAGGTCGATCGTGCCGGCGATCAGGGCGTCCACCTGGCGTCCGTAGTTGGAGAACAAGACGAAATCCATCTCGGCGGTGCTGTCAGCGAAGTAGTCGCGGATCCCTTCCCAGATCGTCACCACGTTCGGCGTGTACGCGACCGATCCTACGATCAGTGGGGCGCTCATGCGGCCGCTCCAAAGAGCGGTTGCCCGGTGATGGCCTTGCCGTAGAAGTCGTAAAGGACGTCGGCGGTTGGGGCCATCACGTGACCGGCCCGGGCGTCGCGGAAGTAGCGGTCGATCTGCAGATGCTGGGAGAACGCCGCTCCGCCGCACACGCGCATGGCGGCGTCGATGATCCGCAGCGCCGCGTCGTTGGCCGCTGCCTTGACGCCCAGCACGTGCAGCATGGTGTCCTCGCGGGGTTCGACCAGCCGTCCCGCAGTCTGGGTGAGGTAAGCCGAGGTGGACTCCAGATCGATGGACATCCGAGCCAGCTGCGCCCGAATGGTCGGCAGGGCCGACAGGCTCTGGTCGAGGTGCTCGAGCCGGGCGGCGCTGGTGTGACGCACCGCCGCATTCACCGCGGCCCGGCACAATCCGAGCGAGACTGACGCATTGCCCACGTTGAACCAGGGCAGCACCGTCTGCAGCATCAGATCAAGTCCGCCACCCGAGGCACCGAGCCGGTACGTCTCCGGTACTTCGGCGGCCATCCTCATTGGTGACGACGCGTTGCCCCGTAGACCCATGCCCCGCCACGGCCCGGCGACGTCGATGCCGGAGGTAGTCGCTGGGATCGCGAACAAGTCCACCGTGTCGGCATCCGCGGTCAGCGTCGAGGCGACGTAGACGTCGGCGTGTCCGGCAGAGGTCACCCAGCTCTTCGACGCGTTGAGCCGTACGTTGGCGCCCTTGCGGCTGGACTGCGATACCGGCGCCCAGAAGTGCGACCGAGATCCCGCCTCCGAGAAGGCCAACGACCCCAAGGCCCGACCGGTGGCCAGGTCCCCTAACAAGTCCGGCAGGCCGGGCGGAGGTGCCACCGCAACCGGCATCGCCGCGCTGACATGCATCAGGTAGATCATCGCGGTCGAACCACACGCCCCGGCGAGCGCACCGATGACTTCGACGAGCTCGTGCGGGCCACCGCCCAGCCCACCCACCTCCACCGGCAGGGTCAGGCCGAGCAGCCCGGACTCCCGGAGTGCCGCCACGGATTCCTCGGGGAACCGGCCGTCGGAGTCCACCTCGTAGGCAAACTTCTCGGCGACGGCGGTGACGTGGGTCAGTCGATCGGTGAGATCCATTGTCAGGAGTCCTCTCTCAGGGGGCGGGCGGTCAGACGGTTGGTGAGTCCCACGGCGACCAGGCCGAGCCCGAGGCCACCCATCAGCGACAGCGTAGAACCATCCCCACCCAACCAGTTGGAGGATCGACCGACTTGCAGGAGCTGAAGCACGGCGGCGAGGACGAGGCCCGTACCTGCTGCTATGACCAGGAGGACACGCCTCAGCATACCGCCGAGCACAGCCAGCGCCCCCAACACTATGAGTACGACGACCCCCACCCGACGCACATGGATCAGGTCCACCGGTTGCGGCCCGCCGGTGGTAAGCGCGAACACGGTGCTCACCAGGGCGGCCGCACCCAGGACGACGGCAGCACGATCGAACGGTGGCGCAGTCACGACACCCTCGCCAGCAGGCCGGGGAGGCGACCGTTCGACTCCAACCACGTGGGGCGGAGCACGCCGTCCACCCCGAAGCTGCGCCCGGCGGCTGTTGCGAACAGGGCGAGATGGGCCAAGATCATCAGGTAGTAGGACCAGTGCCACTCGTTGGGGGCATTGAGCACCGAGAATGTGATCGCCAACGACTGGGCAATTCCCACCAGGGCCCAAAAACGAGTAGCCAGTCCGACCAGGAGGAACGCCCCTAGGGCAGCCTCGGTGATCAGGGTGAGCCAACCGAAGAGGCTGAAGTTGGGTAGGACGACGCGCTCGATGAACCACGTAAACGGAGGCAGCACTGGATGCTCGACGGCAAAGCGGGTGAAAACGAAGAGCCCCTCGTTGTCGGTCTCGCCGAAGTCGGGCGGCCGCTTCCAGCTCGCGTTCTGGATCCACAACAACGCCACGCCGATCCGTAATGCCGCAATACACCCGCGGGTGAGCTGGGAACCTCCGCTCACCGTCAGAGGAGTGTCGGTTCTAGTAGCCATGATGGCCTCCGTTTCTCTTCTCATTACCGGGTAAGCGGGCGGGTAGACGCAATACCAAACCCCTTACGAGATACGAACGCCCACAGACACCGCGCCCCCCGCCACCGGCCCAAGGTCGGTCGACGCGTGGACGACGACGATGAGCTGGACCGAGGGCACGGACTGCGGACGTGTTCCACCCTAACCGTCACCGCACCGTAAGCCCGCTCGAGGGGAGATCTAGGTGGGGCGTGGCAGGCTGCTAAGCATGCGCGTTCTCATATCCCACGCTGCAGCCCCGGCGGCGCTGTTCGCCATCCTCACCTTGGTCGGCTGCGGCGCCGACCCGGGGGTCCAGCCCGCAGTCGCGCCAGCCGAAAGCACCACCGCCGCGACCACTCCAACGCCGAGCCCGTCCCGTTCGCCAGCCTCGGCGACTTCCACCGCAGGTGCACCGGCCGACGTGGGCGAGCTGGCCTTCACGGGCACCACCCTGGGGGGCGAACCGTTCAATGCTGCCACCCTCGCCGGGAAGCCGGCCCTGCTGTGGTTCTGGGCGCCCTGGTGTAGCGTCTGCGCCGCCGAGGCTCCCGACGTTCTCGCCGTCCAGCAACAACACGGTGGCGACGTCGGCATCGTCGGAGTGGCCGGCCTCGACGACGTGAACAACATGCAGCCCTTCGTCGACCGGACCAACACCGGCCCCCTCACCCACCTGGCTGATCCCACGGGTGAGATATGGCGCAAGTTCGCGGTGACCCAGCAAAGCACCTACGTGCTGCTCGACGCCGCCGGTAAGGTCACGTTCTCCGGAGTCCTCAGCGGCGACGACCTGCGAGACAAGATCGCCGCACTCGTCGGCTGACCACGGCTGATTATGGACGCGATTCCGATCGGCTTGGCCCTGACGGCGGGGGCCCTGGCCGTGGTCAACCCCTGCGGGTTCGCGTTGTTGCCCGCGTACGCGTCCATGCTGGTGCTCGACGACCAGCGGCCGGGGCGCGTCGCCGCGATGGGGCGAGCGCTGGGCCTCGCCGCGGCCATGACCCTCGGTTTCGTCGCCGTCTTCGGCGTGTTCGGTCTTTTGTTGGCTTCCGTGGCGGGGTCGATCCTGAGTCGGTTGCCCTGGTTCACCGTGGTCCTTGGACTGGTCCTCGTGGTCGCCGGAGGCTGGTTGGCTGCGGGTCGGACACTGCCGGGGCCGACGATCACCACCGGTCGCGGTCCGGCGCTGACCCGCTCCTTCACCTCCATGACACTCTTCGGCGTGTCCTACGCGCTGGCCTCACTGGGTTGCACCATCGGCCCGTTTCTGGTGACCGTGGTAGCCACGTTCCGTGCCGGGTCGGTCGTCGGGGGGGTCGCGGTCTTCGCGGCCTACGCGCTCGGCATGGGCATCGTGGTGGCCACGGTCTCAGTGGCCGTCGCTCTGGCCCGGGGCAGTGTGGTGGCGGCGCTTCGGCGGAGCGGGGGAGTGGTCGCCCGGGTAGGCGGGGTGCTGCTGATCGTCTCCGGCGCGTACGTCGCCTACTACGGATGGTTTGAGATCCGGGTGCTGAGCGGCGCCAGCGTCGATGACCCGGTCATCGCCTCCGGCGCCGCCGTGCAGCGCTGGCTAGCGTCCGGTCTTGACCGGATCGGCGTGACCGGAGCGGCCATCGCCCTGACCGCCCTACTCACCATTGTCCTCCTGGTACGGCGCACCCGCCAGACCTGACCGGCTAGCATGGCGGCCGACGTGAAGCGGGGCAAAAGCCACGAAGGAGCGGGTCATATGTGGGAGTACACCTTCCCTTCGTTCACGAGCCCAAGGTCTACGGGGTAGAGAACGGCGCCGAAACCTACCAATCGGTAGTGCACGAGCTTGCCCGACAGGGTTGGCGCCTCGTCCAAGTCCTCGTAGAACAGCCTGCGGCCATGGTCTCTGAATATGTGCTGATATTCGAGCGACCCACGGATCGAACCGGCGAGGGTGTGTGACCGCCTAGGCGGCGCAGGGCTTCCTGGTCACCCCCAACGACGAACGGATTATCGGCTGCCGCTGCGATTCTGGGCCTGCTTGATTGACGACAGGGCCGACGACACGGTGATGGCTGCCGCCGCGGACCAGGCTTGGGGACGGCAGGCGGCGGGGTACGGTACGGCCTCTCCCTCTCCAGACCACAGTTCGGGCAGCCTGGCGTCGAAGGCCACCGACGCCCGCAGCAACCCTTCGATGAGTCCTTGAGCGTGATGGAGCAGACCCGCGGTTTGCATTCCAGCTATGACGATGGCGGTGTCGTGCGGCCATACCGACCCGCAGTGATAGCTGAGTGGGGAGTACCCACCATTGTGGGTTGACATAGTGCGCAGCCCTAGACCTGAGTCCATGTCGGCCGCGGTGAGCCGTTCGGCCACGGTGATCTCTTCCTCGGCCGTGAGGATACCGGTCCCGATCAGGTGGCCGATGTTGCTGGTGAGTGAGTCGACTCGCCGTTTGTTGCCGTCTAAAGCCAGCGCCGGATACCGGTTTTCGCCTTCCCCACACCAAAACGCCGCCCGAAACCGGCTGGACAGCGCGGCGGCCCAGTCCCGGTAGGTGTGGGCGCCGGGTAGTCCGAATGCGTGGAGAAGTGTGGCGCCGGCTGTCGCCGCCCGGTAGGCATAGCCTTGGACCTCGCATAACGCCACCGGGCCGTGGGCGATTGACCCGTCAGCGAACCGGATCGAGTCGGAGGAGTCTTTCCAGCCTTGGTTGGCCAGACCGTGTCCGGTCGCGTCGACGTATTCGAGGAAGCCATCCCCGTCAGCGTCTCCATAGTGGATGAGCCAGTTCAGCGCGGCCTGGAGGGCGGGGAGCAGCGCTTGTACGGCTGATGCGTCAAGCCCGGATCGCCAGGCATCATGCAGCAGGATGATCCACAAGGGAGTGGCATCGATGGTTCCGTAGTAGAGCGGAGGTAAGGAGGTGCTGCCGAACGTCAACTGACCACGGCGCAGCTCATGCATGATCTTGCCGGGCTCCTCGCCCGAATCTTGATCAATCTTGGTTCCGATCAACCGAGCCAGGGCGCGCAGGGTGCCGCCGGCCTGTTGCACATCGATCGGCAGCAGCAGGCGAGCCGTCCACAAGCTATCCCTGCCGAACAAGGTGAGGTACCAGGGGGCCCCGGCGGCGAAGAACGCGTCCTCCGGCGCATCCGAGGGAGCCATGCGTAGGCTGTTCAGATCGGAAACCGACCGCTCCAGCCAGGGCCGGAGACGGTAGTCGGCGGCTGGATTGAGGCTCAGCTCCCGGGGCGTCGCAGCAGCGTCCTGGTTGATAACCAGGCCCGGGTCCGTCGCTGACTGCACGACACTCCCCTTGTCGTCGATCCGCAGGGACCAGCTCACCGTGACCGCACCGCGGGCGGGGACAGTCAGCGGCCAATCAAGGGTCAGCGACAGCCGGTCTGTCGACACAGTGACGTTGGCATCAGGTGCCGTTAGTCGGACTGAGACCTCACCGGAGCCCCACGAGGCCATCTTGT
>JAABUN010005009.1_pt1 | contig 17067 bp, 17 predicted proteins | sample 5559311 | NCBI WGS metagenome assembly JAABUN01 (sample SAMN10711877, study PRJNA513370) | rock metagenome | isolation source: Antarctica rocks | place: Antarctica: Victoria Land, Siegfried Peak sud
TGTCAGACGACACGCTCGCAGTCGTGTGCCTACACGAATCAGCCTCAAAGGCCGAGCTGCAACCCTGTCACCTGCACAAACAGGTTCCTGGGACCGCCGATGTGCCTACCAGCTGCGGAAGTCCGGCAAGCCGGCGCCGGGCAATCTCCACGACATCGACCTCCACGACATCGACAGCTGCTGAGCGAGCAGCCGTTGCACCTGCTGGAGGTCGAGAGCCGGTTGGACGGCCTTCCCCCGGTCGAGCCGTCGACCAGCGAGTGTCGGCCTGCATCATCGGGGTGCCGTCCACGACCGAAGTCCTCGCCGAGCAACACGCCGACCGCGCACTGATCGACGGCGCTACTCCTGACAGCGCGCCCGCGGGATCTGTAGAGCCCTTGCGGCCTCCTGCGTCGTCGTGGTGTGTGCCGGTGCGCGTTGGGCGTGGCGCGTCAGCGTTAGCGTGGCGGCCCGGTGGCGAGTGATCTTCAGGTGTCGCGTGACGCGCCGCGCGGCGGACCTGCTGTCGATCTGACGTGCGGGCGCCCGCACCATGGCCATGCAGTCCCGGCGTGATCACCGGGTGGCGCGCGAGATGTCTGGGCTTCGTTGGAGCCGGCCGGTAGTTGGCCGCTGTGACGCTGGCGCGGTCTCAGAAGGGATCGTCTGCGAGTCGTTCGGCCGGGTGGGAACCTCACCCCGGCCGGGCACTGGGCTCGGCGGCGGCATCGCAGGGGGCGGAGTGGTCGGTGCGACCGGGAGCGGGGCAGTGCTTCTCGCCGGGCTGCGCTCGTGGTCGGTGGCGGGATCAGAGGGCAGGCCGCGGCCCGGGCGCTGCAGCTGGCGGGCTGGTCGGTGCAGCTGCTCGAGCAGGCGCAACGGCTGGAGCCGGTGGGCGCCGGGATCAGCCTGTGGCCCAACGCTGTTCTCGCATTGGACGCGCTCGACGTCCCGCTCCGTGCCGGCCGGGGCGTTGGCGACCCGCCCAGCGAGGGCAGCGGCACGGCTGCTGGCCGAGTGCGCACCAGCCACGGCCGGTGGCTCTCGCCCACCGATCCGTCGAGCTACCCCGCGCGGTAGGGCGCCCCGCTGGTCGCGGTGCACCGCGCTGGTCGGTGGGCTGCCGGCCTTCGCCAAGTCGGCGCCGAGCGCTACTTCTCGTGTCCTGCATGTACGAGCGGCTTCCTCGCGGTGGCCGCCGCGCAGACGTTGACAGCGGGTGCGCGCGGGGAACGTCGCGGTACATGACCCGCCTTGCTCCCGCCGGCCCTTCCGAATCTGTCCCCTTGACCGACCACGCCCTCGCCTCGACCACCGCCCCGCCGGCCGCGACATCACCCGCCGCACGCCAGCCCGTGCCAGTCCGCGTCATCGCGGTCGCGATCGGCATGGTGCTGCTGACCGTCGTCGCGGTACTCATCGTCACGCGCGTCGAGCGGGTCATCATCTGGCTGCTGGTGTCGGTGTTCCTGGCCACCGCGCTCTGGCCGCTCGTCGCGTTCGTGCAGCGCCGGACCCATGTCCCTCGCTCCGTGGCGGTTTTGGGCGTCTTCGTGGTCGGGGCACTTGTGCTCATCGGCATCACGGCCCTGTTCATCGCCCCCGTCCTGACCCAAGGGCGCGACTTCTTCGACTCCCTGCCGACCTACGTCGCGGACGCCCGCAACGGCCGAGGCCCCGTCGGCGACCTCGTCCAGCGATTCAACATCGACGCATTCGTCACCCGCAACGAGGACAAGCTCCGCCAGGGCGCCTCGGGCCTCGGCGGCGGCGCCGCGCACGTCGCGAGCACCGTCGCGAGCACCCTCGCCGGTATCGCCAGCATCATCGTGCTGACGTTCCTCATCCTCGTCGAGGGCCCGAAACTGCTGGCCGGAGCCCTCAACGCCCTGCAGCCCGAGCGCCGCGACCGCGTCGAGCGGGTCGGCGCCGACTGCGCCAAGGCTGTCACCGGCTACGTCGCCGGCAACCTCGTCATCTCGGTGATCTGCGGTCTGCTCACCTTCGTCACACTGCTCGCCCTGGGCGTGCCCTACGCCGGCGTCGTCGCCGTCTTCGTCGCGATCGCCGACCTCATCCCGCTCGTCGGCGCCACGATCGGCGCCATCGTCGCCGTCGCGGTCGCGTTCCTGCACAGCGTGCCTGCCGGCATCGGCGTCGTGGTGTTCTTCCTCATCTACCAGCAGCTCGAGAACCACCTGCTCCAGCCGCTCATCCTGTCCCGAACAGTCAAGATCAACGCGCTGGCCGTGCTGGTCAGCATCCTCGTCGGCGTCGAGCTCGCCGGGATCCTCGGGGCGCTCGTCGCCATCCCCGTCGCCGGCATGATCCAGGTGCTGCTGCGCGACTACTACGACCACCGCACCGGCCGTATCAAGGCGCGCCCGACGACCGGTGAAGACCAGACGCCGATCCCCAACCCTCACCCGGCCGCCCCCGCGACAGCGAGCTCGGTGGCTATCGGCCGCTGAACGGGCCAGCGCACGGGGTCACCCGAAAGCCTCCTTCACGACCCGCATCCTCCACCTCCGGCCCCGCTCGACACTCCCGGGCCTGAGGCGGCCCACGTGGTCGGTAACAGGCCACGGCGAAGTCGGGCGCCGGGGCCTTGGACCACAGCGCCGCCAAGGCCGTGGCGCGGGGCAGCAACGTTCGCGATGACGGCCCGGCGCGCCAGGGCCCGCCGTGGGTGCGCCGAAGAGCTGGTGCCGCTCGACGAACACGAGCGTCTCCGCGGGCGTGACGACGGTGGCGGCGGAAGCCCGTTGAGAAGGCCGAGAATCTCCAGACGCTGCGACAGATGGCCCAAGGCGAGCTCACCGGTCACCAGGGATGACCGAGGACATCGATCACCCAGGAGAAGGCGTTGCAGGGCAGGGTCACCGCGACGGAGATGATCGATCCAGACCGAGGTGTCGACCAGGATCACTGAGGTTCGGACCGGCGCCGCGGCCCCGCGGTCACGCCCGGTTCGGTCCCCGCCAACCGCGCGAACCGTCGCGCACTCTCCCGCTCGATGAGAGCACGCAAGGCCTCCCCGGACGAGGGCACTCTTCTCGGTGGTCCCTGTCAGCCGCTGCGCCTCCGCAAGAAGGTCGTCATCAAGCGCCAGAGTCGTACGTATCGCCGCCTCCGCAAGGCACGAGAGAGCGCATCAGGCGATGACGACATGCGTGTCTGTTCCGGGTGGTCAAGCGCGGCGGTCCCGCTCGCGCTGGAGCGCGGTGGGACACGGTGGCGTCCGCACCCCTGGCTGAAGTGGCCCTGTTGCTCCGGTGGCAGCCCAGGACAGGTACATTCGGCCTCGACCGGTGGTGGCACAGGTCACGCCGTTAAGGGGAGCTGCCCACACATGCTGTACAAGGCGTACGAGATGACCCGGTTCGCCGGCGCACCGGTGCTCGCGTCGTACGACGCCACCGCGCGGGCGCTGAAGGCGCTCCCGCCGCAGGTCCGCAAGCCCCGCTCCGTGCGCCGGGTCGCGGCGTTCTGCGAGGTCATGTCGCAGGCGCGGCCGACCCACACCCGCCCCTCGTTCGGGATCGACGTGGTCGAGGTCGACAACGAGGTCGTCACGGTCCGCGAGGCGCCGGCGCGGACGACGCCGTTCGCCACCCTGCTCCACTTCGCCAAGCCGGACGTCACCGGGCAGTCCCGGGTGCTGGTGGTCGGACCGCTGTCCGGGCACTTCACGACGCTGATCGCGCCGGCGATCCGGACGCTGCTGGCCGACCACGACGTCTATGTCCTGGACTGGCACAACGCGCGCGACGTGCCCGTGAAGGACGGGCCGTTCGGCCTCGATGAGTACACCGAGCACGTGATGGACGCCCTGCGCCATCTCGGCCCGGACACCCACGTGGTCGCGGTCTGCCAGCCCGCCGTGCCCGTCCTGGCCGCCGTCGCGCTGCTCGCCGCCGCTGACGACGAGGCGCAGCCTGCGAGCATGACCCTGATGGCCGGCCCCATCGACACCCGGATCAACCCGAACCGGGTGAACCAGCTCGCCGAGACCAAGCCGATCAGCTTCTTCGAGCGACGGCTGATCACCACCGTCCCGCGCAGCTACCGCGGCGCCGGACGGCGCGTCTACCCGGGTTTCCTGCAGCTCACCGCGTTCATGAGCATGAACCGCGGGCGGCACCTGCGGGCGCACGTGGGGCTCTACCGCGACCTGGTCAACGGCCAGACGGCGCGGGCCGAGGCCACCCAGGCGTTCTACGCCGAGTACGGCGCGGTGATGGACGTGCCCGCGGAGTTCTACCTGGAGACGGTGAGCCGGGTCTTCCAGCAGCACCAGCTCGCCCGCGGGCAGCTGACCTGGCGCGGCCAGCACGTCGACCCCGGTGCGATCCGGCGCACCGCGCTGCTGACGGTGGAGGGCGCGAACGACGACATCTGCTCACCCGGCCAGACGCGCGCAGCGCACGAGCTGTGCACCGGGATCCCGGCCCAGCACAAGCAGCAGCACCTGCAGCCCGGAGTCGGGCACTACGGGGTGTTCAGCGGGAGCCGGTGGGACCGGGAGATCTACCCCGTCGTCCGGTCGTTCATCGCCGCCCACGAGGGCGCCGGGCGCTCTGCCAAGCGCGCAGCCGTCCACTAGGCGCGCAGGAACTGGTAACTGTCAGCTGGCAGACCGGCCGTGCTCGGGACCGACGAAAACGTTGCAGTGACGTTCGGTGCGGGCCGCTGCCCTCGCCTTCGATGAGCCGGGTCGCGGCCGGCAGCACCTCCGCGGCTGCCGCGGCGTCGCCGGCGCCGGCCATGCCGTCGGCGTCGCTGCTGTCGGCGCGCGGGCGGACCTGCTCGGCGGCGTGCGCAGCCGCCTGAGCCGCCTGCTTCCACAGCTGCGCCCGGTCCTGCTCCGGCACCGACGGGCCCCAGGCCGGCGCGGTAACACCACCTGCGGCGGCTCCGCGGGCCTGCAGCTTCGGTAGCGACAGGTCGGCGGCGAGCTTGCCGCCCCCGTAGAACACGGTGTCCTTGCCGGGCTCGCGGCGGCCGACCACGTACCCGTCAGCGCCCCGTCCGGGTCATGCCGTTCGCGCACCATGACCCCGGCGACGCGCAGCCGGTCCAGGAACTCGACGGGCTCGCGAGCCCCGGCGGCCGCGTGCTGGACCTGCTCGCGCAGCCAGTCCCGCGCCGGCAACGCGTGCCCGGTGCGGGCGGCCCGCTCGACCTCGGCGCGGGTGGTGTGCGTCGCGGCGGTCTTGTCCGCCGGGGCGGTGACCCCAGGCCGTACTTCTGCTCTGCCGCCAGGCAGGTCGCCCGGAACTGCGGGTAGTCCCGGAACACGTGTGCCCGGGCGCCGTCTGGCGGGCCAGGACCGCGACGACGTGGATGCTCTCCGCTCCGCCTACTGCAGCCTGGCGGCGTCAGCCGCCGGTGCAGGGGGTGGCCGTCGCCGGGTCGCCTTCGGCGAAGCAGCTGCTGTCCGACCTCGAGGTCCACGCCCGCTGACCGCTACTTGTCCCTCGGCCTGTCACGCCGACGCTCACCAGCACCTTCCTCGGGTGTAGCAACCCGCCGCGCCGAGGAGGACCGTCATGACCGTCACGCACCTTCCGCCCACGACCGACCGCCGGCGGGGGTCGACGCCAGCTGGCGGCTCCCGGCCGACTGCGCGCCGGCGGCCGGGACCTGCCCGCCTTGACTCGATCCGCCATCGCGACCGGGCTCGCCGGGGCCACCGTCATGATGTGGTGGCGGTGCTGGCCGTGGCGGCCTGTGCGGTGCTGGCGGGCGCGCGGTCCTACACCGTGCTCCGCACAGCCGGCCTGACAGCCCCGACCGGAAATCGTCCGCGACTCAACGAAGGACCCAGATGACCGCCGCGACCGACCCCAGGACTCGAACCACCACACCCGGTGTGGCCGCGGCCTGCGACGAGGAGACGCTGCGGGAAATCTCGCGCCGGGTGCTCTGGCTCTCGGCCGCGATGGTCGACGCCGCGAACGCGGGGCGCCCGAACGAGACCGGGGTGAAGGTCGGCGGGCATCAGGCCTCCAGCGCCTCGATGGTCGACATCATGGTGGCCCTGTGGTTCGCCGAGCTCACCGCCCTGGACCGCGTCTCGGTCAAACCGCACGCCTCGCCGGTGCTGCACGCGATCAACTACCTGCTCGGCGACCTCGACGAGGCATACCTGCCGAGGCTGCGGGCCAAGGGCGGCCTGCAGTCTTACCCCTCGCGCTTGAAGGACCCTGACACCGTCGACTTCTCGACCGGCTCCGTCGGCATCGGGGCCACCGCCGCGCTCTGGGCCGCCATGTCGCACCGCTACGTCGCCTCGCAGTTCACGACAGTCCCTCCGGCAGGACGCTTCGTGAGCCTGCTCGGGGACGCCGAGCTCGACGAGGGCGCAATCTGGGAGGCGGTCGCCGACCCGGCGGTCGCCAGGATGGGCGAGCTCCTGTGGGTGGTGGACCTCAACCGCCAGTCCCTGGACCGGGTGGTGCCCGACATCCAGATCCAGCGCCTGCAGGGCATGTTCGCGGCCGGCGGCTGGCAGGTCGTCACGCTGAAGTGGGGCCGGCTCATCGGTGAGCTCTTCGACCGACCCGGCGGCCTGGAGCTGCGCGATCGCCTGGAGCAGATGCCGAACGAGGAGTACCAGCGGATCCTGCGGGTCGACCCGGGGACGGTCGCCGAGCGGATCCTGGTCGACGGCGGTAGCGAGCATCTGCGTGGCCTGCTGACCGCCCTGCCCGCCGCCGAGCTGGCGGCGGCCGTACGCGACCTCGGCGGCCACGATCTCGGGCTGCTGGTCGACACCTCCCACGGCGTCGACACCGACCGGCCCACGGTCGTCTTCGCCTACACAGTCAAGGGCCGCGGGCTGCCCACCGAAGGTCACCCGAACAACCACTCCGCGCTCCTGACCGGGGCGCAGATGGACGTGCTCGCGGCGTCCTCCGAGGTTGACCGGGCCGCGCCCTGGAAGCGTTTCGACCTCGCGACGAAGGCCGGGCGGCTCTGTGCCGGCAGGGCGCGGGAGCTACGCCGGGAACCGGTCGCGGCGTCGCCGGCGGTCGCGGTGCCCGCCTCGCTGGGCCGGCCGTACCGCAAGGTGATCTCCACACAGGCGGCCCTCGGTCGCCTCCTGGCCGACCTCCAGCGCGACGCCCCGGAAGCCGCGGCAAGGGTGGTGACATGCAGCCCGGACGTCGCGTCCTCGACCAACCTCGGCGGTTGGATCAACAAGACCGGCGTCTGGTCCGTGGAGGACCGGCACGACTGGTTCGCCGACGATGCCGAGCGGGTGCTGCGCTGGTCGGAGGTGAGCAACGGTCAGCACATCGAGCTGGGCATCGCCGAGGTCAACCTTGTCTGCCTGCTCGGCGAACTGGGCGCCACCTGGTCGCGGTGGGGCGAGCGGCTGATCCCGATCGCCACCCTCTACGACCCATTCGTGGCCCGCGCCCTCGAGCCCTGGTCCTACGGCATCTACGCCGGCGGCCAGTCGATCCTGGTCGGCACCCCGTCCGGCGTCACGCTGGCGCCCGAGGGCGGCGCGCACCAATCGATCACCACCCCCTCCATCGGGCTCGAGCAGCCCGGCTGTGTCGCCTGGGAGCCCGCCTTCGGCCAGGACCTCGAGTGGTGCTTCCTGCACGCCATGGACCGGGTCGGCGTCGAAGGCGGCACGTCGGCGTACTTCCGGCTCTCAACCCGCCCGGTCGACCCGGCCCTGGCCGCCGTCCCTGAGGATCCCGCGCTGCTGGAACGCCGGCGGCAGCAGGCAATCGCCGGCGGCTACCGGCTACCCGCGGCGCACCCCGCGTCGCAGGAGGACGTCACTCTCGTCGGGGTCGGCGCGATCATGCCCGAGGTGATTGCCGCCGCCGAGGCGCTGGCGGCCGAGGGCGTCAACGCCGGGGTGGTGTGCCTGACGAGCCCGGACCTGGTGTTCCGGTCCTTCCAGCAGCGCGGGCGCCTGACGACCGGCATCGGCAGCAATATCCTCGACCAACTTCTCCCGGCCGCGCACCCGGTTCCGCTCGTGACCGTCCTGGACGGTCACCCGCACACCCTCTCCTTCCTCGCCGGCGCCCGCGGCGACCGCATCCACTGCCTCGGCGTGACCGAGTTCGGCCAGTCCTCAGACCTGACCGACGCCTACCGCCTGCACGAGATCGACACCGGCGCGATCACGGACGCCGCACTGACGCTGCTGGGTAGCTGAGGGGGAGCACGGGGCACGAACGAGCCCTGCTCGGAGGGCCTCCTCGCCTGCGCCAGCTCGGAGTCCGGCGCCGGCAGCGCGGCGGCGAAGTTCGACGGCGCCGACCCGATCCGCTCGGCCGGTCGGGTCTCGACCTGGTGGACGAGCACGTCCCGGGACCAGCCGAACTCGCTGGTGGCCGCGGCGTACCAGTCCCGCTCATGGCGGGTGGCAAGCTTGTCGAGCAGCACCCGGACATGGCCCCACGGCAGCTGTGCCACAGCCTGTGGCACAACTCCGTCGGTGCTCGGCAGGCCTCGGCCAGCGAGCGCATGTAGTGCAGGTTCCGGCGTGACCAGCCCCGCTGGTCCGGGAACTCCTCGCGCAGTCGGTCGCGAGCCGGTCGATGACCCGGCTGCCCCAGCCGGCCTGCTCCTGCCGGCCCAGGATGTCCCGGCCGACCGACCAGTACAGCTGCAGCAACTCGCTGTTCGCCGCCCGGGCCGCCTGCACCCGCGACGCCCGCACCCGGACCTTGAGCTGCTCGAGCAGCTCGGCGTAGCCGGCCGGCTCAGGCGCCAGCCCGCTCACGCCCATCGCCATCGGTGACGTCGGCCAGCGGACAGCCGGGCGGTCACGGCGGCGGCCCGGGCTGCACACGCCCCGCCCGGCCTGGCTGTCCCACACCAACCGGGAGCTGATCTGCTCGGCGGCGCGGACCTGCAACCGCACCCGCTCCCCCACGCGCGACGACGCCCCGCTGCTCGCCCTGCCCAAGGCCGCCGTCGCTGCTTTCTGGCTGGTGTGACCGCTGAGCACCGCCACCGGCCGGTGCTCCGGATCTGCCGGGTCGGCCTGCACCACGAACCAGTAGGACCGGCCCCGCGAGCGCACCGCCGGCTGCGTCCCGCCGACCAGTGCCTGCACTGGCGTCGGCAGCGCGGCCGCGGCGATGTCCGCAATCTCCGTCGTCGCCGCGGCCGGCTCCGCCGTACGTGCCGGTGCGGGTGGGGGTGCGGGTGCGGCCGTGGGTGCCCGCGTCGTGGTCTTACCCAGCGCCTGGTAGATCGAGGTGCGGCTCGCCCCCAACACCTGGCCGATCTGCTCGACCGCCAACTCCCGCTCGGCGTACATCTTCCGGGCCTGCCGGCGCTGCTCAGCGGACAGCTTGGACGGGCGACCGCCGACCCGGCCGCGGTCCCGAGCCGCGGTCAGCCCTGCCACCGTCCGGTCCCGGATGATCTCCCGCCGACAACTGGGCCAACGCGCCGAACAGGTGGAACACCAGCCGCCCGCCGGCGGTGGTCGTGTCGATGTTCTCCCGCAGCGACCGGAACCTCACCTCCCGCGCCTCCAGCGCGGCGACCACGTCGATCAGGTGCGCAGCGACCGGCCGAGCCGGTCCAGCCACCACACCACCAACGTGTCCCCCGGCCGCAGGCGGCTCCAGGACCGCGTCGAGTTGCGGTCGCCGGTCCAGCGCACCCGACGCGTGGTCAGTCCAGATCTTCCAGCAGCCTGCTGCGGCCAGCTCGTCGACCTGCAGGTCCGGGTTCTGCTCGATCGTTGATACCCGCGCATAGCCGAGCAGGTGCGCCATGCCCCGGTCCGTACGGCGAACGTCCCACACCGCGTGATCACCAGACGTAGGTGCCGGACACCAGTTTGCGCTACATGTGCGGTCGTCGCCGCACGCTCGGGGGCGGGTTGCATCACGTCTGTCACTCGCAGCGATATGTGGCAGCGAAGTCCCAGCGCTCAATGAGCCCTTCCGGAGGTCAGGTGCCAATGAGCAGAGCTTCGCGAGCGGCCGCGACGACGAGCTCGGCATGCGAGTGATCGAGTTGGACCAGCCGGCGACCGGCCTCGCGACGACGCGATGTTGTGCACCCGCTACAGCCGCCCGTCCGGACCCGAGGAGGGCGTGCGTCATACAGTGGGGACCGAGGTAGTAGCCAGGCGAGGTCGCTGCTGCCGCAGGCAAGCTGGCACCGGAAGGGCTGACCGTGAGCGGTGCTACGACGGCGACGGACACCGCAGCACCAGACGCGGCCGACAGCGGCGGGAAGGCACACGCGGAGCACCGCGGCAGCAGCGCAGCCTTGATGCTCGCTGCACTCGGGATCGTGTTCGGAGACATCGGTACCAGTCCGCTGTACGCGCTGCAGACCGTCTTCGCCATCAACGACGGCGCGGTGCGACCCACCCCGGACGACGTGTTCGGGGTCATTTCCTTGATGGTCTGGTCGATCACGCTGATCGTGTCGGTCAAATACGTCAGCATCGTGATGCGCGCGGACAACGACGGCGAGGGCGGCGTGATGGCGCTCGCCGCCCTCGCTCAGCGGCTCTACGCCGCCCGTACGCAGCGCACCGGGCTGCTCGTGCTGCTGGGGATCATCGGGGTCGCGCTGTTCTACGGCGACTCCGTCATCACTCCCGCCATCAGCGTGCTCGCCGCGGTGGAAGGCCTGCGGGTCGCCGCGCCCAGCCTGGAGCACGTCGTCGTTCCGGTCGCCGCGGTGATCCTCACCTGCCTGTTCGCGGCCCAGCGCTTCGGGACGGCGCGCGTCGGCAGGCTGTTCGGACCGGTCACCCTGCTGTGGTTCCTCTCCCTGGCCACCGCCGGCCTGCACGGGATCGCCGGGCGCCCCGACGTCCTCCGGGCGCTGTCCCCGACCTACGGACTGGCCTTCGTCGTGACGCATCCCGGCGTTGCGTTCGTGGCGATGGGGGCCATCGTGCTGGTCATCACCGGCGCGGAGGCGCTCTACGCCGACATGGGCCACTTCGGCCGGCAGCCCATCCTGCGGGCCTGGTTCGTGGTGGTGTTCCCAGCGCTGACGCTGAACTACCTCGGGCAGGCGGCGCTGATCCTGGGCGACCCGCAGACCGCCGCCAGCCCGTTCTTCCTGCTCTACCCGAGCTGGACGCGGCTGCCGATGGTGGTCCTGGCCACCGCGGCGACCGTGATCGCCAGCCAGGCCGTGATCTCCGGGGCCTTCTCGCTGTCACGGCAGGCGATGCAGCTGGGCCTGCTGCCGCCAGTCACCGTGCGGCAGACCTCCGAGCACGAGGGCGGCCAGATCTACCTGCCCGGGGTCAACGGGGCCCTGTTCGTGGGCGTGCTCGTGCTGATGCTCGCCTTCCAGTCCTCCGAGCGACTCGCGACGGCGTACGGCGTGTCGGTCACCGGCGCACTGGTCATCGACACCCTGCTGCTGCTGCTGGTGGCCCGGGTGCTCTGGGACTGGCAGCCGTGGAAGCTCGCGCTGGCCGCCGTCGCCTTCGGCGCGGTCGAACTCACGTTCCTGTCGGCGAACCTGTCCAAGGTCGCGCACGGCGGCTGGCTGCCGCTGCTGATCGCGCTCGTCATCTGCACCGTCATGACGACCTGGCAGCGCGGTCGGGCGATCGTCAGGAAGAACCGCAGCGACAAGGAGGGCTCGCTGCGCGAGTTCATCGATGAGCTGCGCACTCGAGAGCTGCCCCGGGTGCCGGGCACCGCAGTGTTTCCGCACCCCGGCAAGGACACCACGCCGCTGGCGCTGCGGGCGAACGTCGAGCACAACCACGTCCTTCACGAAGGCGTCATCATCGTGTCGGCGAGCGCAGCAAACGTCCCGCACGTCCCGCCGGACGAGCGGCTCACCATCGATGACCTCGGCTACACCGACGACGGCATCCAGCACCTGTCGGTCCGCTTCGGCTTCTCCGACGAGCCGAACCTGCCCGAGGCACTGAGTCAGGCCTGCGCCACAGGAGTGCTCGAGCCGGCTGTGCCCGGCGTCGCCAACGCGTCGTACTTCGTCTCCCGCGGCGGCATCCGCCGCACTTCCGCGCCAGGCATGGCCCGCTGGCGCAAGATGCTGTTCGTCACACTCGCTCACAACGCCGCCGACCCCGCCGCCTACTTCAGCCTGCCCACCGACCGCACCGTGACCATGGGCAGCGACGTCGACGTGTGAAGTCCGCTAGCACCGCCAGGAACAGCCCTCCTCGGACGACCCGAACCGGCGAGCCGCCAGTAGCTGTCACCAGGAGTGCCTGAGGCAGCTGGCCGAACTGGACAGACTGTCGACGTGCGGCTCTGCGTGACAGTGCCCTGGACGTGGAGTTGCTTGCTGCAACAGCTCCTCGACGTGCGGTCACAGCTCCAGTCGGTAGCCCATACCGGGTTCGGCGAGCAGGTGGGTGGGTGCTGTTGGCGTGGGCTCGAGCTTGCGGCACAGGGCGCCGCTGTAGACGCGGAGGTACTGCGTCTGGTCCTCATAACCGGGCCCCCACACCTCGCGCAGGAGCTGGCGGTGGCTGACGAGCCGCCCGGAGTACGAGCCAGGACTTCCAGCGTGGGGGTGAGGCGCACGTCGTGCCCGTCTCGGCTGGCCTTGTTGGCGGCCAGGTTGACGGTGAAGCTGGCGGTGCGGATGACCGGGTCGCCGCTGCTGCTGGTCCGGCGCAGGGCTGCGCGGAGCCGGGCGAGCAGCTCGTCCATACCGAACGGCTTGGTGACGAAGTCGACGGCACCAGGCTGCCGGTGCGGGCGTGCCCTACCGCGGCGGCAGCAGCGGTGATCCCGACGATGACCAGGCTGCCGGTGGTGGCGGTCTGGACGGTCTCGCCGAGTGCGTAGACCAGGTCCGGAACGGTGAGGATGGAGCCCCCTCCGCCGAGGGCACCCAGGCTCAGTCCGATGAGCAGGCCGAACGACAGGGCGAGCAGCACCGTCATCGTGGAGCGCCCGGAGGCTTGCGGTCGGTGGTGACCGGCAGTCCGGCTGCCTGCCAGGCCCGTATGCCGCCACGGACGTTGCGGGCGTCGACGCCGCGGGCGAGCAGGACCGCTGCTGCGGTGGCGGAGCGGTTCCCGGACCGGCAGATCGCCAGCTCGGGTCGGTTGGTGGGCAGCTGGGTCCGCGGCAGGCTCCCCAGCGGGCCGTGCAGGGCCGCCGGGGCCCAGCCCGCTGCCCACTCGTCGTCCTCCCGTACGTCGACCAGCAGCGCGAGGCCGGCGCCGGCGAGCCGGGCGGCCTCGGCGACCTCGATCTCCGCGACCTCGACCTCCGCGACCTCGACGCCCTCGGGCCGCTCGGGGTGCGACGGGCTCATGGTTCTCCTCCTGACGAACGGGTGGGCGGCGGGTCAGGCGGCGCGGCCGGTCAGTGCCGCCACCGCCTTGTCGCCGTCCGCGCTCCCGGTCCGGTCGTAGGGGAGCTTGAGCAGTACCCGGCTCATGGCGCAGGTGTTGCCGAGCGCGGCGTAGGTCAGTCCCGCGCCGACGGCACCGGGCAGGAAGCGTGCGCTGGGCCAGCGCAGGCTGGCGAGGATGCCGGACAGGACGAGGCTGCCGGCGGCCAGCCGGACCTGGCGCTCCATCTCCCCCTTCGTGGTGCCGGGGGTGGTGTCGACGGGCTGCCCGGCGGCCTGCCAGGCGTTCAGGCCGCCCTCGAGGACGGTGAGGTTGGTGGCGCCGGCGGCGGTGAGCCGCTGGTGCGCCTGGATGGCGCGCTGGCCGCTGCGGCACACGAGTGTGACGGGCGCGTCGAGGCCGGCGGCGAGGGTGTCGGCGTGCTGGTCGAGCTGGAGGAGCTGACTGCCGGGGATGGCGCCGGCGGCGTGCTCCCCGGGGGTGCGGACGTCCAGGACGGTGGTCCAGCCGGCGGCGAGCCGCTGGGCCAGCGTCGACGGGTCCATGCGGGTGCGGGTGCTGCTCATGGGTCGTCCTCTCGAGAGGCAGGGGGGTAGCCACTGCAGGGGTCGGTGGGTCATCTGGTCGGGTGCGCCTCGGCGCGCCCGGTGGGGGCGCCGGTCAGGCCAGAGACAGGAAGAGCTTCTCCATCTGGGCGAGGTGGAGCTCGCCCTGCTCGCCGCCTTCGGCGACGCACTGCTTCAGCCGCTGGCGCCGATGCTGAAGCCGGCCTTGTCCAGGGCGCGGGACACGGCGGCGAGCTGGGTGACGACGTCCTTGCAGTCGCAGCCCTGCTCGAGCAGTCGGATCACTTCCGCGACCTGCCCCTCCGCCCGGCGCAGCCGGGCGATCGCGGTCTTGACGGCGTCGTCGGGTAGCTGCACGGGGTCCTCCTGGAGGGGCGGCGTACCCGTGGGGTACCTGTTGGTGTCAACGCCGGGTGCGCCGGCCGCTTCCCTGCGGGGTCAGCGGGCGATCGGCAGGCCGGCCTGCTCGGCCTCGGCGAAGTCGCCGCTGACCACGGTGACCGTCTTGCCGGCCCGGTCGAGCAGAGAGCCGGCGATCGAGGCGCGGTAGCCGCTGCCGCAGTGCACGAAGACGGGGGTGTCGGGGACCTCGTCGAGTCGGTCGCCGAGCTCGTGCAGCGGGATGTGCTGGGCGCCGTCGATGTGCCCGCCGTCCCACTCGCTGTGGCGGCGCACGTCGAGCACGTGCACCGGACCGCGGTTCCGAGCGGCGGCGAGGTCGGCGAACCTGACCAGGTCGTAGCAGGCGAGGGGCTGGCCGCCGGCCCACTGCTGAGGCGTGCCGGTCGCCTGGGCCGCGGGTCGGTCCAGGCCGATCCGGGCGAGCTTGCGCTGCGCGTCGGCGACCTGCTGCGGGCTGTCGCCGAGCAGCGTCAGCGGGGTGCCCCAGGGGAAGACCCAGCCGAGGTAGGTCGGCAGATTGCCGCTGCCCTCGACGTTGAACGTGCCGGGCAGGTGGCCGCGGGTAAAAGCGGTGCGGCTGCGCAGGTCGACGACCCACTGTCCGGCGTCCAGGCGGCGGCGCAGCTCGGCCGGGTCGGCCTCGGCAGCGGGCGACAGGTCGACGGAGGCGGGGCCGGAGCCGTTGATCGGGCCCATGTGGGCGTAGTAGGCGGGGTAGGCGTCGAAGCCCGCGAGGAGCTCGCGGGCGAACGTCTCCTCGTCCTGCGCGAAGGCCGGGTTGTCGCGGCGCTGCTGCTCGATCGTGGACGCGGTGCCCGAGGTCGGCGTCGCCGAGCAGAAGCTGCCGAACCCGTGGGTCGGCAGGACCGCGGCCGAGCCGGGCAGCTCGTCGGCCAGCCGGTGCACCGACGCCCACTGCGCTCGGGTCAGCTGCTCGGTGAGGTCCGGGCTGACCAGGTCGGTGCGGCCCACGGCGCCGAACAGCAGGGAGCCGCCGGTGAACACCAGCGAGGGCTGCTCGCCCGCGCCGACCGCGAACGAGACGTGGTGCGGGGTGTGCCCGGGAGTGGCCAGGGTGCGGACCCTCATCGACGCGACGCGTCGGACGTCCTGGCCGCACACCTGCGTGCGCTCGTAGGCGACCTCGGCCTCGCACGGCACCAGGTAGTCCACGTCGTGGCGCCGGGCCAGCTCCAGCCCGCCGGAGATGTAGTCGTTGTGCAGGTGCAGGTGGGTCTCGGCGACCGCGACCAGAGCCACCCCGCGAGCGGCCAGGACGGCCTCGACCCGGTCGATGTCGCGCTGCGGGTCGATCACCAGGGCGCGGGCGCCGTCGTCGACGACGTAGCTGCGGTCGCCCAGGTCCGGGGTCTCCAGGATCGTGACGGTCAGGCCGTCGCGCTGCACGGTGTCCAGGTCAGCGGTCTCGGTGGCGGTGCTCATCAGGCTGATTCCTCTCCTCGGTGCGGTGGGGCGCTCCGGGTCAGGAGCGCGGGGTGCCGATCTGGCTGGGGCGGCCGCTGCTGATCCAGGCGGCGGTGCCGCCGGTCACTGAGCGGGCGTCGACACCGGCGCCGGTGAGCAGCTGGGCGGCCTGGGCACTGCGCCCGCCGGCCTGGCAGACGACGTAGACGGGCCGGTCACGGGGCAGCTCGTGCATCCGGACGGGCTACACCGACAGCGGCAGCAGCTGCGCTCCCGGGACATGACCCTCGGCGTACTCGGCGCTCTGGCGCACGTCCAGCAGCAACGCCCCGTCCTCCAGCGCCTGCTCCAGGTCCCGCAGGCCCACCTCGGTCACCCTCTGCTCCTCCTCGTCGTCCATCCATTCACTGTACCCCCCGGGGTATCTAACGGGCCAGGCGGGTGTGTTCCCAGGCGCTGTTGCTGGCCCGGTTAGGCTGGGTGGGTGGAGCGACCTCGCAGCGGGAGCGGCAGCAGCGCCGTGTGGTGCCTGTGCCTGCTCGGCGTGACGCTGCTCGTGGTCAACGACGCCCACTGTCGGCCGGCCGAGCTGTAGCCGTGGGGCCAGACGCCCCGCCCTGCCCCGAAGCCCGTCCGCCCCTCTGCGTGAGAGCACCGACATGTCCCTCAGCACTTACTGCCAGGCCGCCGCCGACGGCACCCCGCCCTCCACCGGCCTGCGCGGCTGGCTCCGCCGGGCGGTGTGCTTGCTCGTTCGCACCCACCGCGCGGGCGTGCCCTTCTAGCTCTGGGCTGCTGCTCCTCAGCAGGGACCCCGAGGCGGGGCCGAGCAGCGCCGACCGCAGTCAGGCAGTTGGAGAGGTCGGGGCTACCTCAGCCATGCCATGTAACGGGTCACACGGGGGACCCGCTGGCAGCGGGCGCGAGACGTGCCAGAATGGAGCGTTGTCGGACGTTCAAGCCCACCCCGCAGATGCTGGTGATTGCGCACGGACGCCTCGTGCCGCGCAGGGCGCGGTTGCGCCGCACCCCCCCGCCACCCATGTTCGGGCACGAGCGCGGGCCGTACTCCCTGACTCAGCCGCCCCAGGTACCTTTGCGCGGTGTCAACAGACTTTCTGCTTCTCGGTGCTGGCTTCTTGCGAGCTTTGTGCTAGAGGATTTAGGGGAAGATCCTGAGAGCCTGGCTCCGTTCAACCACAACCTCGAGCAGTGGCTGTCGTACTTATCAGTGCCCAACCCTGGCTATCTGACCCAGATCCGCGAGTAGTACCTGATCTTTGGGTGTGTCGGAAGCAGCAGATGCCCTGGCCAGGGGCAAGAATCGGGTTTCTGGGACGGGATGCATGCCGCACGGGAAGGGCACCTGCTGGG
>JAABUN010005010.1_pt1 | contig 17058 bp, 2 predicted proteins | sample 5559311 | NCBI WGS metagenome assembly JAABUN01 (sample SAMN10711877, study PRJNA513370) | rock metagenome | isolation source: Antarctica rocks | place: Antarctica: Victoria Land, Siegfried Peak sud
TCGCGTTTATAATACGCGTAGGGAAGCGGAGGCTATATTAAGGAGAGGTAGAAGGGTATTTATATAGTATATATTTTTTATCTATATCTATATATTCTATCGCGTTAAATCTTTTACTATAATCTTCTTAGAGTTCTCCTTCTATCTTCTCTATTTCTCTATCGCGTTAGCGTTCCTATTCTCGTTATTACTATACTCTACCTACGTGTCGATTCCGTAATAACTAGATAACCCTAGACGGTACTTCTAAAATACTATAAGATCTCTTAGCTCTCCTAGTACCGAGATACTAGAAGGTTTATAGCCGGTACCACGTATAGGTAGATCTTATTACTAGCTAGTAGGTTATATTAATAAGTAGGGAACTTTATATAAATTAATCTTAAAGGATAGGAAGGTTATAACTTATATATATTATAATAATTACTTAAAGTTTTATAAGTTATATTAAGGATATTTAAGATAGTTAGAGGAGAAACCCCTAATTATTCCCTTTATAATTTAACCTTTAAATATAAGAAGGTAGAGAAAGATACGCGTTTAGTAGTTATAATTAACCTTATAAATAAGAGGATAGATAATTACTTACTTATAAATATAAAGGAGAGTATATAAGTAAGCCTATTATATTAGGGCTATTTAATATATAATAGATATATAAGTAATAAAAGACCTAGTTATTAAAAATTTATAAAACTTCCTTTATAAGTAAAATTATTAGGAAATTAAGATAGGAAGGTCTTTAAAGGGGAATAATTAATTCTATTAACTTATAAATATAATAAAAGAAAAAAAAGAAATATATAAAGCTCTTAAAAAAGTAAGATAGCTATTAATATTAACTTTAAAGCCCTTAATCTATTTATAACTTATTAAGCCTAAGAATAATTAATTAAAAATTTATAAAAAGATAATTAATATATTTATTAGGTATTAAGATTAAGAGAAGAGGGGGAGTATAAGTTAAGTAGTATATATACTAGCTAGTTAACTACTACCTACTTAAGAGGGGGGTAAAGAGGAGGTAGAGTAGGTAGTAAAGGTAGAGGAGGTAGAGTTTAAGGGGGAGGAGGGATATCCTCCCCTTCCTAATCTTTTACCTAGGAAGGGAAGGACTCTAGGGGGTCCTCTATCCTAGATAAAAAAGGAGGGGGTAAAGATATAAGAGGGGGGTTTAATATAAAAGGCGGAGAATTTATAATTAAATATCTAACCTTAATAAAGTAAGGAGGAGGAGGAGGAGAATAATAATAGGAGTAAAGAGCTTTACTTATAAGGTAGGAATAAATAATATTAATTAAAAGAGTTACCCCCCTTTAATAAATATAAGTATAAGTACCCTTCCTCCTATTAAAGAGGGGATTTAAGATATTATAAGGGGGGGGAGGGGTTATAAGATAGGCTAGGGGGTTAAATAAATATTTTATAAGCTTATACTATTATAAGTAGTTCTTATAACTATTATTATAAGAATTAATTATATAATTAATATAAGCCTTAATATAGCCTCCTACTACTACTTTTATATACTAGGTATATAATAGAGCCTTCCTCTTACTAACTAGCTAATAAAAGAATTTAATAAAAGTAATAAAAATAATAGGAAAATATATACTTAAATAACTTAGCTTAACTCCTCTTAGAAATATAATTTATTTATAGGCCTAGAAGGGAGGTAATAGTTTATATTTAATTAAATATATATACTTAAATAGCTAGTAAGCTAGCTAGGGCGCTTATATATTATATAATTAAAGAACTACTTAATTAATTAATTAATTAATTTATACTCGCGTCTATCTAAACTACTAAAAGATAATTACGAGGGCCTGCAGGTATATTATAGTCGCTACGGCGGTAGCTAACTCGTAGGGGAAACCTTATAACTATACCTAGTATAAGTATAAGTAAAAACCCTTACTATTCCTATCCTTCTTATAACTACTAATCCGTTTCTATATTATACTATATTCGGTCCTCTATAATAGGCGGTCGTATTTACTACTATATTAGTCTAGCTCCTTAAGGCTAGCTTATATATTATAATAATAAATATTACTCTAGTAGTAAAGACTTATATCTTAACCCGACTTTAGTATAACTATATCGCTACGAGTAAGAACTAGCCTAGTAGCCTAGTCTAGATTATCTACTTTACTACCCTCTTAGCCTATTTCGCGCTCGCTAGTATCCCGTAGGCGTCTATCGCGCCTGAGGTATCTACTAGCTCCTAGCGGCGGTCCTAGAACCTAGGGTAGTTAATAAGGATATACTTCGTGTCCTACCTACGCTAGCCGTACTCGTAGCCCGTAGACGTAAAGCTAGGGACTTTATACTAGTATAAGAAGGTAGCTAGCCCTATCTTTCCTATTCTTATCTACGTAAGGGCGGAGCTCTCAGCCTTCTAGAGGCCCTCGTAGAGGGCCCTTCTATTAGTCTACAGGCCCCTAAGCTAGGTGGGGGGGCAGTCCCTAGCTCTTAGTCCCGCCTAGTATTCTCCCTATATTATATCCTAGGAGGACTTCTACTAATAGTACGTCATCTTCTCGATTCTTTAAGGGTGTCGGGTTACTTCCCTAGTTACGACCGTGTTCTAGTCGTCTAGGCGTAGAGAACGTAGAGCCTACTCGTCCTTCTCCTCCGTAGGGGACTCCGCCGTCTCTCTCCTCCTCCCTCTCCTAGCCCTCAGCTTCCTCCGGATACGTCTATTCCCTATTACCGTTACTAGGTAAATCCCTTTTAGCGTATACCGGCGGAGGACTAAGTAGTCTAGTATTAGTTATATAAGGGCTATCCCTACCTCTACCTCTAGTACTCGCGTTAGGGTAGCCTTATATGCCCCTAATACGCGTCTTAAGTAGTTATTTTAGATAACCTCAAGCTTCCTTACGTGCGCCTTCTTTATCTCCCTTAGGCCTCGCGGTATATATTATATAACGGACGTATAAGTTATTACTAGCCGTACTATCACGTTATATACCTTCCTAGCCTTATTAAGAGTAGCCCCCCACGTTAATACCAACGTTATAGAAAGGGCGAGGCTCTAAGTAGCGAGCTTCGCCTATACCCTCTTTAAGTGTAGGCCCTATCGTAATTTACCGTCGATATATAGTCCTAGGACTCGGATTTCCGCCTGTAGTTTTATCGTTATATACCCTAGGTTAACCACCGCGCTTATATTAAAGCGGCGGGGGTAGCGGGTAAGGTAGACTAATTTATACTTCTAGGGGGCGAAGCTCGCCCCGTATATTAAAGCCTATTTAAGGCAGATCTCGTATACTAGTTCTAAGGTTCTATAGTTTCCCTCTATAGTTTTCTTATATACTAGTAGATAGATATTATCTATAAACCCTCCGACTTATAACTATAGTTTAGCCGCCGTATACTCCTCGATAAGTAGCGCGTTAAAGAATAGGAAGAGGATAAAGGAGATTAGTAACCCCTAGGGAATCCCTATCTCTACTAGCTCTATTCCGCTCGTCGTTCTCCTAATAGTAATAGAAGAGGACCTCTCCGCTAGGAAGCTTTTCGTCCAGCCTATAATACGGCGGGGAATCCCCTTTCCCCTTAGGTTATAAATAAGTCTCTAGTAGGAGACGTTATTAAAGGCCCCTGTAATATCTAGTAAGAGGAGGCTAGTTATATTACCTCTGCCGCAGTCCTATACTATATATACCGTATCTACGATAGTCTCTAACGCTATCTTAGTTAACCTCTTCCTTCGCGCCCCTATCTATTCTTAGGGGAGGAGGCCTTAGCTTTTAGTATAGTCGCTAAGTCGCCTTACGACTATCGATTCTAAGGCCTTTCTAAGGGTACTTAGTAGTACTATCGGGCGGTATGCTTTAGGTACCGTGTAGTCCTCCTTCTTCGGTTTCTTTAAGACGACTGTATTAGCTTTCTTAAACTCCCTTAGGTAGTAGCTAAGGGAGAAGCATGCGTTAAATAGGTAGGCGAGCTCCTTAAAGAGCCCGTCTACTATTAGTCTAAGAAACCGGTTCGGGATCCTATTAATCCCCGGGGCCTTATCCTATTTTAGCCTGTAAATAGCCTGTCGGACTTCCTCGTATATTATCTCGCTACTAAAGTCCGCGGGTAGTAGGTACTCTATATCCGTAATATCGTCTAGGTTAGCTTATAAGGGGGGCGGGAAGAATATTACCCGCAAGACCTCTACCTTCTCTTCGAAGGTCTCAGCTACCCCGCCCCTATTATCCTTTCTTAAGGGGGAGAATTTAGGGAGGGGTCGTAGCGACGAGCTATCGTTCCTCGCCTACTTAATAAGGCCCTATATACCCTTCTATAATTTAGTAGCGTCGTAGACTTTCCTCCTAAAGTCGATCGCCTTTTCTATCCGTAACACCTTATCTCTTTCCTTGATAGCCGCATTCTTAGCTCCCTCCGTAGTAGCGTCTCTACTCCGCTAGAACGCCTTCATGCGTCTTATAGTATTCTCCGTAGCACGCCGGCACTTCGAGTTCTAGAAGGTCCTTCCCCTACCTCTAGGCTTCGCCTAGGGGACTATTTCGTCTACTATTCCTTTTAAGCCCTATTAGATCCGTGAGAGGTAATTATCTATCTAGTTTATAGTTTCTAGTAGTTTAAGACCTAGCTCCTAGCTTAGCGCCTGAGCCCCTTTCCTAACTTCCTCTAGGTCCGCTGTTTTCTACGATCTCTTAGGTGTATTTCGCTATTCTTCTACCCTCAGGTCGAGCTCCGTATATATAGGGAGGTGGTCGGAGCCGAATTATAGCTTAGGGCGTACACGGCAGGCCTATACCGTACTAAGGAGCCTAGGTATAGTAAAAACCAGGTTAATCGCGCTCTTAAACCCCCTCGCCCTCTAAGTAACCGTCCTATCTAGTAGGGCTAGGTCCATGTCGTTATTAGATATAATTCCCGCTAGCTAGTCTACTTTAAGGTAGTATAAGAACCGTCCTAGGTTATTCTAGTTAGGGTGGTAGAGGTTAAAATCCCCTACTACGATATATTCCCTAGGGTATCTAACCCCTTCGCCTATTATTAATAGGCTTGACGGGTTCTTACTTATTACTAGTAATAGGCTCGGGTTATATATATTATATAACTGGAAGCGGGCTAGGTACTCCCTATCCTCCTAGGTATAGAGCTAGAGCTTCAAGGTACTAATATCTTTCGTAGGGAATTCCGCCTCCTAGCTATCTATCCGAAGTCTTTTATTAATATAGAAGTATATTTACGTACCCTATTCTACTTTATACGCTAGAAAGAATGCCCCGGAGCTAGGGTTATACGACGAATAGTTCCTAGCGTTATAATATAGTTCCTAGATCGCTAAGATATCTATATCTTAAATAACTCTATCTTCTAAGAGGGTTATTATCATACCTATTTCGCTTCTAATATTATATTATAGTATCTTTAAGGTTAATATACTAGATATCTAAGCTAAGGGCGCCGCTACTTTCCTCCCGTATATCTATTTCCCTGTAGGCGGCCTACTCGCCTTCTCTAAGGTTAGCGAGGCCGTTCGCCGCTACCTCTACGAGAAGCTTACTAACGCTATCTAATAGCTCCTTACTACTACTCGTCTTCACCTCTAATATCTTCTAGCCTAGCTCCTTTACTAAGAGCCTTCTAGAGATAGGTAGTCTCCCTAGCTTATACCCGGGTCTTTATAACCCCGACTATTCCCCGCTACTAGGCGTGTCGTATATCACCTAGTCGGTTATAGCCTTCCTCTTTTTCTTTATTCCTACGGTTATAAATCCCTTAGCGTCCGTTATTACCACTATTCGCTCCCGTCTAATCCTATAGAATAGGGTCTTATTCGCGACCTATTACTTGGCGCGTTATCTCTCCCTAGCCCTTACTAGGTATTCGTCGGACTAGGAGGAGTAGCCCTATTATTTATACGCGGCGTACCCTCGAGGAGCGCTTATAACCTTCGCCTCGTACTCTATTATACTATAACCTTAACTATAGTTAGTATATCGCGTATTATTAGGGTAGTTATAGTATATATACCCGTATAACTAGTATTTAAAGTACTATATTAGTCTAGCCCTTTATTTATACCGCTCTATAAGTTTTATCTCACCTACCTCTACTATACCCTTCCTAATTAATTTATCCGCTATCGCTAGCGATGCGACGCTTACTACGAATAAGGAGTAAGCCTTTCTAGGTATATATATACCTATTAGCTATCTCCCCTCTACTATATCTAGATTAGGGTAGAGGGCCTTATTCTCTCTTTAGATCTTCTCCTTAATCGCCTACTAGTTTTTTATATCGAAGATAGATACTCGTACCCCGTATACTACTACGCCGAACGATTTCCTTACTACTACCGCGGAGCGGTACGTCGTATTTACCTACGACTACTCCCTCTCTAGTACCTCCCTTACCTCTATCGAGGTAACCTGTAGTAGTATATCCCTACTCTTTATTCTATTCGCCGCTATAATCTCTAACGTATATTTATAGCTAGAGGCCTAGAATACTATAACTAGCCTCTCGCCTATTACTCCCGCCGCCGCTTCCCTCTCCTTCTCGTCTTTTAGTACTACTAGTATCTGTCGGGCCCTCCTAGCCTTAGCCGCCCTTAGTATCTGCGTATATAGGCCCCGTAGGGGGGATAGTAGTATATTCCCTGTAAAGGGGTTCCCCTAGCTCTATTAGCCCTGTAGGGAGCCTTATCTCGTCGGGGTACTACCCTAACTAGTTATCCTAGGCCTACCGAGGTCCTGTACTCTCTCCCTGTATTCGCTCCCCTTCTATTAGAGTTCCTCGATATATGTTTATACTAGGCCGATACCCGCCGCTAAAATCTTCTATCTAGACGCGTTTAAGTCCTTAAATCGCGTGTTCTTAACGGCCTTAAGGGCTACTATTACTATAGCGGCCTAGCCGCTTAGCTCGTTTATAGCTCTAGTAGTATATATACGTTATAGTCTAAGTATTATCACGTTTACTAAGTTCGTAGGTAGGGTAAAGGCCCTTATAACTCTTACCCTAGCGCGTAGTCCTTTACGCTCTCTTTCCTTCCTACCTTTACTACCTTTATCCCTATCGGGCGCCTGATCTTAATTAGGGCGTCTTATTACTCCCCTACTTACCCCTTATACGCGTTTCTTAAACGCTTCGCTACTTAATACTTACTTATTTAAGCCGTTTTCTACTATCTCTTAAATCTACTTAAAGAACTACTTATTATTAACTATTATTAATTAATAGTAGAGAAAATTCCTTAGAGTTAAATAAGGGGAAGAGAAACTTCTTTAAAAAATATAAAAAGAATTACTTATAAAATTAATATTAATATAAATTATATAATTTATTATATTAATTATAAGAGTATTAATAGTATATAAATATATATAAGATAAGGGGATACCTACTATCTCTAAATAATATAATAGTAATTAAGGAAAAAAGAAAAAAAGAGGAAAGAAAGTAGAAATCTCTAAGGTTATACTTACTAAGTAGAGTTTAACTCCTAGTATTACTACTAAAGTAATAAATATAAATATAAAAAATAGTAGTAAATTAATTAATAATATTCTAATAAAAGGCCTTAAGACTTATAAGGTTATACTAGATATAAGGAATTATATAAAGTTATAATACTTATAATCTCTATTATAATTAATTAATAATTATAGAATATAATATCTTAATAATATCCTAGTAATATAATAAAAGGACCTTATAAATATATCCCTTTAATAATAAGTTAAAAGTCTTAATCTTTAAAAAATATAAAAGTAAATTAATTTTAATAATATATTTATCCTAGGATTTTATTAGTTACTTTAAAGACCTTATATAAGGTAAATTAAAGTAAGACTTAATAAGAATATAAAATAAAGAGGACTTTAAAGGAGTCTAATAAAAAGGGTATAAATACCCTTATAAAGTATAAAAAGTTATATTAAAATAGTTATAATAATACTAATAAATATTCTTAATAAATAGTAGAGAAAATCTACTAAGAATATAGAGAAAAAGGTAGAGAAAGCTTAGATAAGCTAAATTTATAAAAGGCTAAGAAGGTTAAAGCGTAGTTATACTACTAAGCTTACTATTCTAGTAAGTAATTAGGCTAGTATAACTAGTATATAAAATATACTTAATAGCTTAAGTAGGCTAAGATAAAAATATAATTAAATAGTAAAGTCCTTTAAGTAATCTTAGATAAATAATATTAAGAATCTCTAAGTATAAGTAGTTAAGGGAGATATATTAAAGAAGGGATATTAATCTAATAGTTAATAAATAGTATAAGATAACTAAAATATTTAATAGAGTATATATATATCTACTAGAAGTATTTTATAAGAGTAGTTAAATTATTACTCCCTATTTATTATAATTATAAAGGGCTTAGATAGTAAGAATTAATATATATTAACTTAATATTTAATAAAGTAGATATATATTTATAATAAAATAGCTAGAAGTAAGCTATTAAACTAGGAGCTTAAGAAAAGGATTAAGTATATAAATTAATATAATTAGAATAATATCTAAAGAAGTACTTTTCTTACTAGGTCTTATTTAAGGGTCTTTTTAAATTAATAGATATCTTAGTATATTACTAAGTTAATAAATTTTATTAGGAGTTAGTTTTATTATAATATATTATTAAGATATCCCTATTATATAATATTTATAAGAGGCTATTAATAATAGGGTATTTAATCCTACTACTTAAGGTAGTAATTAAGAAGTCCTTCCTAGTATATAATTATAAATAGTAAGATAGAGATAGTATATTACTTTATAAGGGTATTATATATATATTCTTTAAAGTTAATAAAGAGGAAATTACTTAGTATCTCTATTATAATTATATAATAAGGTCTTAGCTAGTAGTACTACTTATTATATTTATTTAAATTATTTATAGTAGTATATATATATAGATTTAGAGTCTAATTAATATTAATTATTATTATTTCTAGGTATATAAGTTTACTTTTAGAATAGTATATCTAGTATTAATTAACTAATCCCGTTTTCTATATACTATAATACTCTAACCCCTTTAATAATAGAAGTACTTACCTTAATATAAAATTAATTATATCTTCTACTTATATAAATACATTTCTATAATTTTTAAAGTATTAGATACTATATATAAATATATATCTTTTAACTTACTTAGATATATATTATAAGTATTAATTATCTAGTAGTATTTATATTTATATTCTTATTTTCTATCCTACTATCTAGCTACTTAAAGCTAATAAGGGTATTTTATATCTAACTTATTAAAGGAAACTATAATTTATAGAAGAAAACCTTCTCTTCTACTCTATTTACTATTATATTATTAGATCTCTAGATATTATATACTATCCTACCTTATATCCTTTATACTATCTTATTCTCTTCTTTTATTAGAGTTATTTATATCTTTATCCCTTTATTAAAGTCTTTCTACTCTTATATAACTTTAAAGAAGTATTTTTTTTACTAATATAAACTAGTTAAGTATACTTTATTAGATAATCTACTTAGTTACTACTTTTAATTCTTTTAAGGCTAAAACTATTTAATAGAAGTTATTTTTATATAATTAGAGTAGAATATAAGTATATACTTAATATCTTAATACTTTTATTTATATTTATAATTAGTATTATTAACCTCTAGTACCCTCCTTATATATAAAAAGATATATAATTCTATCTTCTTTAAATATAACTATATACTTATAAAGCTCTTAGCCTTAAAAAGCTTTATATAAAGATTAACTTTTATCTCTTAGAATTTACCCCTTTATACTACTATCTTAATATAATTAGAGATATACTTTTAGTCTTTTAACTACCTCCCTTTCTACTTCTCTTTTACCTACCTCTTAATCTCTTTAAGGGTAAGGTTATCTCTCTTTATAACTCCTCTATTTTTAAGGCCTTAAGCTACCCCCTTATTATCCTCTCCCCTTATTATTACTTAAAGGATTCCTCTTACTTAAAACTACTTCTCTTTTATTAAAGTCTTTATAATTTTCTTCTTCCTTTCCCTTTCCCTTTTTCTTTTTAACTTATATTAGATTCTTATATTCCCTTCTTTAATTAATTAGTAGATCTCTTATATTATTAATATTTATAATATTAATTAATTAAGGCCTATCTTTATTAATAGCCCTTAAATCTACTTTTAATACTTATATACTAGTTACTTTAAAGACCTTAAGTACTATCTTTAAATACCTATTTTATATACTTTTTAATACTATAATATTAGCCCTTATTAGTAAACTAAGAACTTATATAGAAAATCTAAACTATTAAATCTATTAAAAGCGCTTTTTTCAGGTAAAATACTAGTAATAAGAAGGAAAATTTTAGGTTTTTAGTATTCTAGCTTAATAGTCCTAAATATAGAAAATCTATATTTAAGGCCTTAAAGCTATAATTTTCCTCTAGTACTAGAAAGAAATAAGTAGCTTACTCTAATATAATATAAGTTTTAAAAATAGTTAATTTATATAACTTATATATATAAAGTACCCTCCTCTAGCTTAACCTTATATTCTATATCTATATTCTACCTACTATTAATTCTTACTAAGTACTAGTACTATTAATTATTAATAAGACTTAGTTACTTATTATAATTACTAAGTTAGTACTAGCTTTATATAGTTATTATATTATAAAAGGACTTATCTTCTATTAGTCTTATTACCTAGTATTTCTAAAAGTTATTAAATATATATTTAGTAACTTATAGTATTATATTAAGTTTTAAGGCTAGTATATAAATATACTACTTATATAAACTTAATACTTATATAATATATATATTTTTATATTTTATAGACTTTCTAGTTTACTAATAATCTCTCTATCTATTATCTAGAGATAAATTACTTGTAGGTACAAGTAATTTACAGACTACTAAGGATTTAGTTTAAAGTAATTTAAAAATCTTTAGGTAAATTACTTTATAATTATTATTAGTCCGTTTTAGAAAGTAAAGAGTAGGTTTTCAACCGCTTACTAAGCGCTTTAAAACGGTGGTCTAAACCTCCTAATTAGGCTTAGTCTTAATTTTCTAGAATTTTTAAAAGTTAGCTGAATTTTTAATATTCCGCTAGGGCCGGGTAATCCGCAGCTAGTATAAGCTTATTAATTCTCACTCGTTCCTTACAAGATATAATGAATATAATTTCTAGAAAATAATATCGTTATAAAGAGCTCGCTTAGAGCTTTATAACAAGCTATTTTTAGTAAGAAACTATAGAGAACTCGTTAAGTTATTAAGACTTCTATTCCTCTATCTATTAAGTACTCTAGTAGTAATATAAATAGATAGAATCTACTAAAACTTTATATATAGGATTTATAGAGTAGAGTGTTATTAAAAATTAATTGAAGAGTTTATATAATATAGATAAGTATTAAGAAAGTTATTAATATTAAAAGAATAACTAATATAATTTCTTTAAAGTCCTCTAGCTAATCGACTATAACTTAGTATATATATAGGAATATCTCTTAGAATATATTTTTATATATATATATAAATAATCTAGATAGTCCCTTACTTACCCTTAAAGAAAGTATAAAATTATCTCTTATTAATAAAAAGTTATTAAGATAGAAAGTAAAGATTAGTAGTTAGCGCCGGGTAACTACTCGCCTATATAAATATTAAGGTTTAAGGTTTAGGACGGTTCGGGAGCGTCTCTAGTAAGCGATAAACGTCTATAACTACGTATCTTCTTCTATTCTCTTCTTTCTTCCTTAATAGTCTAATAAATATCTATCCTTTCTAGTTCATTCTTAATTCTAGGTAGGAAATCGATATAACTCTTCCAACTACTATGGAATATATCTCGATTCTCGGGGATACTAGCTTTATAACTTGTCGTGGTTATTATTACTCTATTCTTCCCTTAAGTATTCATTCTTATTTCTAAGGGAAACCGCATTAACTTTCCTTTAAGACTAGAGAGGAAATACTTTAAGAGACGATAAAATACGCTAGTCTTATTTAGGATAAAGACGACCTTAAGAAGACTTGAATTCCAAGCTCTTTCCCTTTCTTCTTTCCTGATCTCGCTCTTTATAACGACGGTCTAGCGTGCCAAGACTATTTATATATAGTTAGATCAAAAAACCGTATATAATAACATTATAAGGATGTCTATTCTTAGGTGAATCCTCGGGGAAAAGGGCGAATTCCGAAGACTTCTAAAGAAAAGAACCCTTGGACTACGGGAGTCAGCTGTCAACAGTTCTTCCATTCACCTCCCGGTCATTCCTATTTTAGAGTCGACTCTAAAAGACCCTTTTCGGATCGACAGACTAGGCCTAGAACGGCTAGTTCGGTGGAAGAAGAATGAAACGAAGATGAAAGCGAAATTCGCTCCGAACGATCCGAGGCTCTTTCAGCCTTTTCTCAAGGTATTACTCGAATATATTTCTAGGAAATAGTAGTACTAACAGTATATATAGAGCCCCGAAATTAGGAATCCGAATAGTCTCGTCTAGACTCTAAAATCCTCGAGTTTCGAACGAAAGAAATACGAAAAATCGAGAAAAACCCCTACGACAACCCTAGTCCCTAGCTAGAAAGAACCTGATAGGCTTTATATCTAGATGGGCTAGACCGGATCGAGCTAGTCGCTCTCGTAGGGGAGCCGGATACGCCTTTATTAAAGGTTATCTAGGCTAGTTTCAACGAACTCGCTCGAAAATCACAATAAAGCCTATCAAGTATAGGGTATTTCAGACGTTTTCAAATAGTTCGGACTAAAATTAATCAGTTCCGAGTTAAGCCCCTTCGGGCGTACTAGGATCCGAGTTAAATTCCGACGTATTCTCGTTCTTTTAAGTAAATTCTCGCCTTTTTCGTCCGAACTCAAGAGTCTACGACGTCGGCTTTATTTCCAGACTATTCTTTCACGTCTATTCAACAGTCTAGATATCGTCGTCTAGTCCGAATTGCCTCGGAAATCGAAAACCCGGAAGAATTCGTCGAAACCCTTCGGAAAATATCGGAAGACAAGGATTCCTCCGACGACGCTAGCCAAATCGAGACTAGCGACGAAGACGAGTTTAGTATTAATAAGAATACTCGGATTCAGGCCCGAAATTCTAGGAAGATCGCTCCTCTTTCTCGTCTAGAAAAAGCTTTACTAGACTTTTCAATCGCTCTTCTCAATTAATCCGCTTCTAAAGACGAATACGAGCTCCCTTTCATCGACGCCCTAGCCGTATTAGGTCTAGATTAAAGAGGTTTTAAAGGTATTAATAGCTATCCTTTAATTTTATCCTATATTTTAAAAATCGGACGTTTTCTCGTTTTACGACTCGCTTTTAAAAATTCTTCCTCTATTAAGTCTAGACCAGACGACTTAAGCTCGGTTTCTAGTACTAATAGTACTATAAGAGAACGTTTTCCCGGCCCCGGAGCTTAAAACGGACCTCTTTCACGACTAGAAACGCTTATAAATTAATTTCTCGTTCGGGGTTCTTAATCGCCTTTTAAATGGATATTAGACCTTCGAAGCTACGGATTAAAGATAGCCCGAAATACTACTTCTTCCGGCTATATTAACTAGGAAGGAGAGACTATTATCTATAGAACCCTTTCTTTCTTAATAGCTAATTTTCGAGAATTTATTTATAGGCTTATCTCTTCGACTCGAGCACTACTTTTTCAAGATATACTATTCGAAAATAGTATATCTACGGCTAAAAGTCCTTTACGAAAGATTCCAGATATTTCTTAGCGCTAAATCTACGATAATCCTCTTAATTCTACCCCGTTTTCTAATTTCCTTAACGATTCTCGCACGAATATTAGCCTAGAAAACCCGGAATCATTTCTATATAGTCGTATAGCTACTAGTCCCGATCTGGCTAGCCGGTTTATAGTTCCGGGGCCCGAATTCTACTAGGACTCCCGGGAGCTCTTGGACTGGATTTCATTTCTTTCTCGATTCCTTGAAAACCTTCTCGTTCTTATCCACGTGACTGGGGGCTAGCCGGCCCGGGCTCCGGAGCTATTATCTCTACGATATTCGAATTCTACGAAGACGGGAACTCGGAATATCTTTGTAGAAAACAGTCTACTCGTCTTTATTACTTCTTATTATAAGGGGTATAGTATTTCAGGTACTATGAAAATCATTCACCGATATCTACCTTAAGAGGTTGGCGAACTACTAGTCTATTATCTATAACTAGTAGTTCCTTTTCTAGAGCGAATTCTTTTAACGAATTTTCGAAAAACGCTTCCGGAGTATCTTTTCAAGAATCTATCGAAAGGTCGACGTTCTAAAGCTACGAGGATTACTTCTAAACGATTTCGAAAGGTTTTTTAAAGAGAGATACTAGCCGGTTTAGGATTAGCTATAAATCCTAGCGACTATCGTTATATAGCTATTAGAATCTCTCGTCGTTTTCTTTTAAAAGCTCTTTAGTTTTAACCCGAGGAATCTACGGAAATAGACGACGAAAATAACGTCGATTATAAAGACGACGTCCTCGATCTATAGGCCGCGTACTCTTCTAGGACAGCGGGAATCGTATATGCTCGAGGTCTTTTCGAAATAACGGGAGAGATTCAAGGCTTGAAACGATAATTTCGAGAGGCTAGTATAGTAAGTGTACTCTATTTCTACCATTTTTCTATTATATTTTTAATATTCTATCTATATTTACTATAAGCGTCTATATAGTATAATAACTAACGAGTTTATAATAGAACTAGTACCGTTTTCTTAGTTTTACGAGTTCCACGCAGGAAATCATTCGCTATCGACTCGATATACTAAAATTCGAGAAAGACTTTAAAAATAAACGTCTTATACGACTAGACTCCCTACGGAATATCAATCTTAATAGGGAAGTACGAAGACTTTTTTCCGACTCTACTATTTGTTTTCAAGCTTCTTAACGAGAAATTCTAGGAGATATACTAGTTAGGACGAGTCCTATACTAGCTATATTACCTACTGGATTTAGAAAGAGTCTTCTTTTTTAACTACCTTCTTTTATCGGCTCGAATAGAGTTTCTATTATTATAGAACCACTCGTTTCTTTACTATAAGACCAGCTATCTAGAGCTAAGAATCTCGGCATTTCTTCGGCTATTTTTAACGCTCGAATACCTCCGGATTCAGCCCGTCTCGTCTTTACTACGCCTAAGACTTTCCTATCTTTAGATTTTCGAAATTTCGTAAATCGACTACGAATACTATAACGACTAGACCGAGTATTTATCGACGAAGTTCAAGTCGTCCTTAATACTAAAGAGTCTTTTCGAAGGGTCTTAGGCCGTCTTAGGGAGGTAGTCGATTTAAAAACCTAGCTTATCCTCCTTACGGCCACGCTACCTCCGAGATACGAACGAGACCTTCTTCGGACTCTTAATCTAGAGTCTTTAGAAACGAAAGTCTATTAAAATTCAACTATTTAAACGAATATTCAATATATTATTCGAGAGAAAGTCTTTAAAGAAGAGGCTTTTTCAATTATTCGAGAAAAGGATAACGAGTTTCCCCTCGAACGAATTATTATCTATACCCGGACTATTAAAGCGGCTAGAGAATTAAATAGAGAGCTGAAATACTCTATCTATTACTCTAATAGCCCTGGAAAAGAACGAGTTCTTTTAGACTTTCTTAAGGGAAATATTCGAATTCTTATTTTAATAAGCTCTCTTAGCTATAAGATCGACGTTCTAAATATTCGAGTCGTTTTTCACCTTAGTCTACCTTATCGTTTATATGATTACGCTTAGGAGACAGGCTGAGCAGGTAGGGACGGAAAGAATAGCGAGGCTATTTTACTTCTTTCGAATTCTATTAATTCTTCTACTCTTTTAACTTAACTAGGACCTCGGCCTAGTAAGGTAGAAGTATTCGAAAATAGTGTTATTCAACGCTATATATCGAATACCTGTCGACGAGCTGTTTTTTCTAGCTATCTCGATGGAAAAGAGGTAGAGAAATATAAAAAACCGGCTATTCCCTGCGATTTCTGCCTAAAGTACTATGAAAGTAAGTCTATTTTATCTATAATTATACTTTCCTAATAGTTTTTAGATATATCAAGCTTGATAGGAGATAAAAGAATCGACGAAGACCTTTATAACTCGGAAAATAAAGAAATTCTTAAAGAAGAACAACGAGTTCTTAGCCCTAGTCTTAAATTAATTAGTATATTTTCTTTATATTATAGTTTTCTATTATAATACTAATGAATTCTTAGATCTAGACGAAATTCGGGCTAAAGAAGTAGCTATCTCGTCGATTTCTATCGAAAAACGCTTGAAAGTTCAACGAAACGCACTCCTTCTAGAGGATATCAGGTCCTTTATCTTTACGTACTATAAGAAGTATCCTTATCACTTACTTTATAGTACTATAGAGGACGACGGGCATTCGCTATCTACGTGTACTCGAGGGGAAAGTCGAGCTTTTTAATAGGAAGTCTATCGTTTTCGAGATAGACTACGTACTAGTAAGTCTATCGCTAGTTATACGGCTTGCTTTTACTATTTTTTACCTTAAGATTACTGTCGTCGATAGATATCTAAAAGGGATAGAGGGTTCGAGCGAGATAATAAGGTGAAAGAGTGTACTTTCCCTAATTTTCTACTCTCTTTCCTTATAATCGGTCTATCTATACCGGAATATCTATCCGGATATATAGATCGACTAAAAGATAAAGATATAAAGCGGGGTAGTTAAGAAGAGCTTCTATACCTAGGAAGAAAGACGGAAATTTATAAAAGTGAAACGAATTTTCTTTTTATTAAACTCGGATATCTTTCTAAAGAATTCGAGTGATATCTAGAAGAAGGGAGGATAATATAGATAGTTTTTTACTATACGGCGTTAGGAGCTAGTCTAGATAAAGTATTAGAATACTAAACTAGTATTTAAGTAGCTACGTATTAACGTTCTAACTTAATAGACGTATTATAATTACTAAACTAGGACTTTAAGATAAAAAGAAGGAGAAGAAGAGGAAGGTATATATAGGTATCCTTATAATAGGCCCTTATATCAAGCTCTCTAACCTATTATTAGTCCGC
>JAABUN010005012.1_pt1 | contig 17052 bp, 18 predicted proteins | sample 5559311 | NCBI WGS metagenome assembly JAABUN01 (sample SAMN10711877, study PRJNA513370) | rock metagenome | isolation source: Antarctica rocks | place: Antarctica: Victoria Land, Siegfried Peak sud
TATCCGTCCGGCGCCACGCCTGTCCCTCGCGCCCTCCTTGGATATCCTCTCATTGGCCCGCTACCAGAGCCAATGCATGTCCAGTGTGCCAGGTCAATTGCTACCTCTCGCTGGGACCGGAGCCTACATGGAAACGTGCTCATCCCCCGCACCCACTCCTCCCGTCGCCCGCTCCGCGACCAACTCTACGGCGGCATCCGCGCCCCCAACCACTCGCAAGCGGCTCGGTCCCGGCGCGCCGTCCCGCCAGCTGCGCCCTCGCCGCCCACCTCGGCCTCCCTCGCTTTGCCGTTGAGGACGCGTACCGCCCGCTCATCGCCGAGGGCGATCTCTCCGCCCGCCGCGGCCTGCCATGCTCAGTCCTTTGACGATTCGGGCGATTAGGCTCCTCGGTTCAAAAACTCGGCATATGCTCTGGTCGCCGTCTGTAATTTCCCTTGGCTCTGTTTGCTCGGGATTTCGTTTTCTATGCGCTCGATAACGGTTTGGAGCCCTGTCGTCGTGCGAACCCACCCATCAAGCGAGAGCGCCAAGTCTCTTTCGACGCGCCGACTGTAAGATACATAACTGCCGGCGGATTCTATCGTTAGCCCTCTATTGCGGATGAGCCAAAATTTGTAAGCATGGGCATTGTTCTCGAACGTCATCGTTCGCCCCCTTGCACTACTGCGTCCCGTTCCTGAACCTGACCGGGCGCTGGCCTACCTGACCACTCCCCGCTTGACGGCGCGGCCACCCGTGCTACCCTGGCGCCTCCCCGGCCGCACTGGCCCGGCACTCGCGTCAGCCACCTGTCCATCGGAGGAGAGCACCATACGCCGCCTCTTCGCGCTGATCGCGTTGCTCGGTCTTACCCTCGGACCGAGCCCCGCCGTGCGCGCCCAAGATGCCACTCCCAGCGCCAGCCCCGCCGCCGGGTGTCAGAGCACGACCGCGGCCGAGAACGCGGCCACCGCCCGCCGCTGGTACGACGAAGCGCTCAACCAGGGCCACCTCGATGTCCTCGACGAGTTCGTTGCCCCCGACCTCGTCCACGACGCCGGCGTCTTTCCCGGTCTGGAGGATCGCGACGCGCTCAAACAGGCCCTCGCCGCCCTCCTGACCGCCTTTCCCGACATCCAGTTCTCCGTCGATGCCGTCGTCGCCGGCGACGACCTCGTCGCCATCCGCTGGACCGGCCGCGGCACCCACAATGGCCCGTTTCGCGGCATCGACCCGACCGGTCAACCCGTCACCTTCACCGGCATCAACATCTTCCGCTTTGCCTGCGGCCGGATCGTCCAGGGCTGGTCGGAAGCCGACGGCGTCGGCATCCTCCAACAGATCAACGCCCTCCCCACCCCTGCGACGCCAGCGGCCAGCGCCTCGCCCGCCGTCGCTCCCGCGGCCGCGACCCCCGCCGCCAGTTGCCCGAGCTCCGGCCAGGACGAGAACACCGCCGTCGCCCAGCGCTGGTTCACCGACGCCGTCAACCCCAACCGCCTCGATGCCCTCGATCTCCTGCTGACCGACGACTTCGTGCTCCACGCCGCAACCTTCCCAGATGCGCACGGCTCAACCGGCGCCAAGCAGCTCTTCGGCGCCCTCTTCACCGGCTTCCCCGATCTGCGGTTCACCGTCGGGCCGACCGTTGCCGAGGGGGATCTCGTCGTCGAGCAATGGACCGCTCAGGGAACCCACCAGGGGCCGTTCCAGGGCATCGCCCCGACCGGGCGTCAGGCGACTTGGACCGGCATCAACATCTATCGCATTGCCTGCGGCCGGATCGCCGAAGTCTGGACCGAGACCGACGGGCTGGGTCGCCTACAGCAACTCGGTGCCTTGCCCCCCCTCGCCACCCCCGCGCCGTAGTACCCCCTGCCCGGACGAGGACGCATGCTCCGTCCCCGGCGGCGTCTCTCTCACGTCCGTGGGTCGGGCTGAAAGCCAAAGCGCGCTGGTCCTCCGCGCCGCAACGCTCCGTTCGTCGTGGCTCGACGACCGGCCGTGCATGGTGCTGAAGAGCGCCTTCCGCCCAGCCAGGCCCTCCCACGATGGGAGCAGAGGGCATCGACGCAGACCACGCGCGATCCGTCGTTTCGGCCATCCCCCGGCGACGCTTCACCACGTCGCCGGGAGCGGGGCCAGGAAAGCCACCCCGATTCATCACTTGAACGGTGGATAATGGCTACGGACCCGCTACACGTTCGTAGCCCCGGCACTCGGCTCGTCGCGCGACGATCCGCCCCCGGTTTCCACGACCCGTAGGACCATCTGGCATCTCCCGCCACCCATCGGTTACCGGTCGCCTCGGCCAGCAATCGCATCGTGCCCGTCTCCACCTGCATCACCGCCTGCACGCGCCGGCGCACTAATCGAACCGGGACGAACCGGGTGGCCACTCCTTCAGCACGGTGGCGCGCGACGACACCGCGGTCGCGGGATCGGTCCGATCGACACGTGAGGCGACCGCCGCGCGGAGTACCCGACGCCGATCGCGCGCCAGGAGAGCAACGATGAATGAACGAACGAGCTGGGCCACGCGGCGGGATATCACCCTCACCATCATCGGCGTCTGCGCGCTTGCTTGGCTGATCCTCTCCCTCATCGGGCGACTCGGCCAGACGATCCTGCTCTTCGTCTTCGCCGCCCTCCTTGCCTTCATCCTCGCCCCCGCCGTTGCCCGCATCGAGCGGTTTCTCCCCAGGTTCCTGGCGATGCTCGTGGTCTATCTGCTCGTGGTCGCCGGCCTGGCGGTCGTGCTGTATTTCATCGCCGACACCGCCGTCTCCCAGATCGTCGCCGTCGGCCCGACGATTCGCGCCCTCTTCACCTCGACTGACAGCGACGCGGTGTCCCCCCTCATCCGTTCCCTGGAACGGCTCGGGATTCCCCAGCAGCAGATCGATCAGGCCGGGCAGCAGCTCGCAACGCAGGTGGAGCGGCTCGCCAGCAGTCTGGTGCCGTTGTTGCAAGGAGCCTTTAACTCCCTCTTGGATCTCGCCCTCATCGCCATCCTGAGCATCTACCTGCTCATTGATGGCGCCCGTCTTGTCGGCTGGCTACGCCGCGAGACGCCCCTCTCCCTACGTGGACCGATCGGCTTCCTGATCGACACGCTGGAGCACATCGTCGGCCGCTATATTCGGGGGCAGCTGCTGTTGTCGACGATCATCTCCGTGCTGGTTGGGGTCGGCATGGCCCTCTTTCACGTCCCCGAAGCCGTGCTCCTCGGTCTGCTGGCATTCATCTGCGCCTTTATCCCGACCTTGGGCACCTTCATCTCCGCCGCCGCCTGCACCCTGCTTGCGCTCACCCAAGGGTGGCCAATCGCGGCCGCCGTCCTCGCCTACTTCGTGGTGATGCACGTGCTCGAAGGGTACGTCCTCAGCCCGCGCGTCGTCGGCGAGGCACTCGGGCTGCACCCGATCATCTCCATCCTCGCCGTGATCACCGGCGCGACGCTGTTCGGCATCATGGGCGCTCTTCGCCGCCCCCGTCACCGGCGTCGCCCTGGCCGTCATCGTCGCGATCTGGACCTCCTGGAAGGCCGCCCATCCCCACCAGTTCACAGTGGAGCAGCAGGCGGTAGCGACGTCAGTCGGAAGCGGACGAGACTGGACGCCTCCAAGCCGAGCGCGGCCGGGACCTCGCCGCGCAGCTCGTCGACCGACTCCGGGCCGCACCTGAGGAGATGCGGCACCGCGGGGACGCGCCTGAGCGGGCCCACGCGGCATGGAAGGCGACGGCGATGGCACAACGCGATCACCGCGCACCAGGGAGGGCGTGGTGGTCGCGCGTCAGCGCACGCCAACAATCACCGTCACGGACGCAAACCCGGGCGCCACGTCATCGAGCCGACCATCAGCTTCCCGCCTGCTCGCCGGGCGTTCCCCGTCTCACCTCCTCCACGACCGCGCCAAGCTGCTCGATCGTCGCCAGGGTCGGCGGAATCGGGTAGATCTGCAGGTGCGAGACTCCCTGCGCGCCGAACGCCCGGATACCGGCGGCAATCTCCCGCGTGGTGCCGGTCAACGGGAACGCCACGTCCATATCACCGAGCAGACTCCAATGCAGCGGGAACTCGCGCCGGCCGCTGGGATCGACCGAGATCGAGATCGTCCGCTCCACCGTCGCCGGGTCGCGCCCCACCTCGTGACAGGCGGCGTCGACCAGCTCGCCCAGCGGCGGGTACGCCTCCGGCTGGCTGCTGGTGTCGCAGAGCCACCCGTTCCAGATCGGCACGTGCGGCAGCGTCAGCCGCAGCATTCGCGGCCCGCGCGAGCCGATCATGATCGGCGGTCCCTGCGGACGCGGCCCGCGCGGTCGCAGCTCGCACTCGCGGGCGGTGTAGTGCTGCCCCTCGAAATCGATCGCCCCGTCGCGCAGCAACCCAGTGATGATCGTGAACGCCTCGGCGAAGCGGGCGACGCGGTGGTCGAAGGGGTACCCGAACATCCGGTACTCGATCTCGTTCCACCCGGCGCCCAATCCGAGGATCAAGCGGCCGCCGCTGATCTCGTCGATCGTGTCCGCCATCTTCGCCAGGAGCGCCGGGTTGCGGAACGACGTCGCCGTCACCAGGGAGCCGAGCTCGACCCGGCTCGTCACGGCGGCGAGAGCGGCCAGCACCGACCAGCACTCCCAGGCCCCCTGCGGCTCCCGCCCCGACGCGTCGTTGCGGTAGATCAGGTGGTCAACGAACCAAACCGAGTCGAACCCCACCTCCTCGGCGAGTCGCGCCATCGCCAGGTAGTCGTGCCAGCGGGGCGTCCTCCCCTCCAGATCGCCTTCGCCCTCCGGCAGAATGATCCCCAACTTCGGCGTCGGTGCCATCGTCGCGCCCTCCTCCTCCCCACCGCGTAGCATCGAGCGCCTAGCGTCGCAGATCGTCCCACCGCTGTCGATCGCGGTCCGCGATACCGCCTCCCTCCCTCAATGCGTCGATCGCCGCGCCAGCTTCACGCCGCGCCCACGCCACCGTCCAGATGGATGCCATGTCCTCTGCTACGATACGGTGGCGCAACACTCCCAGCTGCGCGGGCCGAACATGCTTCCAGGGCACATGCCAGCAGATCTTGACCTAACCTCCACCTCAAGACGAACGTCGCGCCCATGCACCGTCGGGATGTGCGGGCGCGCCTCGCCACCCTCCCGATCGCCACCTTGAATGACCGGGCCGGCAATCCCGATGTCCGCCACATCTGCCCGGTCTCCCAGGGTTACGTATGGCGCCGCCTTCGGGGTCGGTGCTGGCGACCAGCGCGTTCACCTGGTCAACGAGTACGGGGCGGCGCTGGGCACCAGCTACGGCCCGCACCGAGAGCCGCCGCAGCGGGCAACGGTGACGGAAAGGAGCACGGTCATGAGCACTACGCTCGCTCGTGTCCGATCGCGAGCATCGGAGTCCGCTCCGCTCGCGGTGGCGAGACCATGAGCGACAAGATCAACCTCGCCGAGAAGCTTGCCCAGTTCTCCGATGTCTGGGCACCCCGCACGGTTGCCTGTTTCAACGGCCATGACGTGATGGTTGTCAAAGTTCAGGGGGAGTTTGTCTGGCATAACCACGACGAAACCGATGACTTCTTCCTCGTCCTCGCCGGTCGCCTCGTCCTGCGGCTTCGCGACCGCGACCTAACCCTCGAACCAGGCGAGCTGTTCGTCGTGCCGCGAGGCGTTGAGCATCAGCCATTCGCGGAGGGAGAAACGCACCTCTTGTTGATCGAGCCGGCTGGCACGCCGAACACGGGCGATGCGGCGACTGCGGCGCCCCGGCGGACGCTGTAGGTCGATCTGCCGCTGAGGTAGCCACGGAAGCTGTCCGGTCGGGGCGCTGCATGCGGCGTCCGTACTCCGCGGTCCACAACGGCGTGACGCAGTCGCGAAGTGCCGCCTGACTCACGAAGAGCGTCTTGCGAGACCTCGCTGGCATAGGGGGGCGTCGCGATCGGGTGGCAAGGGAGGAGACAGGCAATGGCTCGAGGACCGGTGTACCTGATCGGCGGAGGATGGATCGAGGCGGCGTTCCCGCACACCTACGGCCGCTTCGCCGCCTCCGTCCGCGGCAACGGTGGACTCCGGATCGCCTGCGTCCTCCTCGATGGCGCCGAGCGGGACGCGTACTTCGCGCGGTTCGCGGCTGCGCTCTCGGCCGTCGGCGTCGTCGACGTCTACCCGGTCTTCGTCTCGCGGAACCGTCCGCTCCGGGCCACCGACCTGGATGACGCGGCCGGTGTCCTCATCGGCGGCGGACTGACGCCGGCCTACCACGATGCCATCGTCCCGGCCGCGGGGTCGTGGCTCCCGTCGCTGCTCGACCGCGGCGTCCCCTACGCAGGCTTCTCGGCGGGAGCGATGATCGCGCCCGCCGGCAGCATCGTCGGCGGCTGGAAACTGCGCCGCGCCGCCACCGACCTTGCCATCTGCTCGGAGGACGTCGGCGAGGACGAGGAGTACCTGGACGTCCGCACGGGGCTCGGGCTTGTGCCGTTCGCCGTGGACGTCCACGCTTCGCAGTTCGGCACCCTGACGCGGCTCCTCCATGCCGTGCGAGCGGGGCTGGTCGCAGAGGGCTGGGCCATCGACGAGGACACAATGATCGAGGTCTCGGGAGGCAGGATCGCCGTCCGTGGTCTTGGGAGCGCCTATTGCGTTCGCCTGGGAAGCGGGTCGCTCACGGTGGAGATCCTCGGCGCAGGTGACCACCGGGGAGCTGACTGAAACGGCTACCGCTACGACCGATCGATCAAAGCGGCGGATCGCGACTCCACGCTCTGCGACGCGACCACGTCCATCGGACCACTCCCGACCGGGCCTTGTCGTTGCCCGCACCGGCCGCTGGCGCGCCAGTCTCTCGCCGCTGCGTGGGATCGAGGAGAAGACGCACCCATGAATCCAGACCAGCAGCGCGTCCCCGAGCCCATCGTCAACATCGTCGGCGAGAAAATCGCCCTCGGCCCGTTCGACCGCGACTGGCTGCCGCTCTATCTCCGCTGGGCGAACGATTTCCAGGTCATGCGCATGTTCATGCCGATCCTCCGTCCCATCACCGCCGAGGCCCGCCAGGAGTGGTACGACCGCATCACCAAACCGGAATCGGGCACGGTCGATTTCACCATCTACGAGCGGGCGAGCATGCGCGCCATCGGCTACACCTCGCTGGAGGAGATCGACCACCGCCACCGCACCGCCACCTACAGCCTCCTGATCGGTGAGAAAGACTGTTGGGGCAAGGGCTACGGCACCGAGACGACGCGGCTCATGCTCGAGTACGCCTTCACCGTCCTCGACCTCCACAACGTCTTCCTCAGCGTCAACGCCGACAACCACCCCGCCATCCGGGTCTACACGCGGGCGGGCTTCCGCGAGATCGGTCGCCGCCGTGACGCCCATTGGGTCGCCGGTCGGACCGCCGACGAGGTCTTCATGGATTGCCTCGCGACGGAGTTCCAGCCCCCTGTCCCAACCCCCTCGCCTGCGGCCGCATGACGTCTTCGCTGCCACGGCTCCGGGGCTGACGGCCCGAGACCGTGGGCATGTGGACCGAGCCCCTCGGCGCCCAATGACCGCCGCTCTTCTGGCTCGCCCCCGGTGATCGGGTCACCGTCGACGACCCCATCTACGCCTCCGCCCGTCGGTCGTTCGAGGCGCCCCGCTCATCGGTTGTCTCCTTTCGGCACGCGCTAGGTCGTCTCGCTGCCCGTCGACGCTGCCAGGCGTCTGCTCATATCGCTCACGAGCGTCCGCGCGTGGTTTGCGTTGCCAGCCCCAACGTTGCCGCGCCGTCGAGCGATGATCGACTCTCAACGAACAGGACCAGCGCCCGCCAGCGCCGTTGCTGATCCGGGCCGGTCGATCGCTCGGCAGGCGCTCGATCTACCGCCGTTGGAGTGGACCCATCCTTGGCTCGCGCCGTGCCGTCACCCTCGGCACCGGGACCCGATCGGAGGGACTTACGCAGTCCTCCCCGGTCTCATAGGTCGGGGAGAGGATGTGGCCAGCCGGGATCGGGCGACCGTTCGCTCGCAGTCGTGGCGGTCGGTGTCGACCTGCCTGTGGTCGTAGTTCGCCTTGGGGTCGCCAGTGGCGACCCGTGCGCGATGCCAAATCCAGCAACTCGTGACGAGGTCCGGTTTGTTCGCGTCGGGGGCGATTCCCACCTCGCTCAACGGTGGCCGCCGGTCCATGAACAACGCCCCCTTTTGGCCGCGCACCACGCCAGTGCCTCGTCCAGTGTTCCGGCTTGGCACGGATCGGGGCCGTCGGGAATAATCGTACGAGCCGCGCGCACCCGTGACTGGGACGGGACGGTAAACGCCGATCCCTGGTCGGTCGCAGCGCTGGGGCAGGGATTGCCGATTATCATTCCGGCTGTCTATCCCAAGGTCATAACGGACTCTAGCCGCCGACTGGTTGTGTAAGGGTACGATAGCACTTCGCGCCCAGGGATCTCAAAGCTCGGCAAACCGCGGGCTCCGACGCATAGGCTTAAGCAGGCTCTGGGTAGACACGCCCCGTCCTCGGGCCGTCCACCCCAAGTCAGGTTGTTGCACCAAGACCATCATTCAGAATGGCGGGAGGGAGGAAGGGGTGATCCGCGTGCGGCAATGGTTTCCGTGGGTCTGGGCGGTGCTCGGCGTAGCACTTTGCCTCGCCTTGGGTGTTGTCTACTTGCCCCGAATCCTGCCCTTTTCTGGGGCTCTGACATTGTGGAATCTGGAGTCATACATCGGACCGCAGTCCGCCGCAGACAAGGCTGCCCTTATTCAAGCCCAACTTCAGGCTTCGGCCGTTCTCGTGCAAATCCTCGGCGGCACTATTCTCATCGGGACGTTCTCGTACACATTACGCGCACTGCAGCTCACCCAACGGCAGCTGCAGGTTAGTCAGGAAGGTCAGATCACCGAGCGCTTCACCCGTGCCATTGACCAACTCGGCGCTCGTGACGAGCAGGGGCGAAAGATCCTGGAGGTTCGGCTAGGGGGCATCTACACACTCGAACGAATCGCCCGCGATTCTCCTAGGGACCATTGGACCGTGATGGAAGTCCTCACTGCCTACATTCGGGAGAATGCTCCTGCCCCTGTGACAACCCATGGGGGGTTAGAACCCCGCAGCGAGGCGCATCGGGCACCCGCTGACATTCAAGCGATTCTCACGGTCATCGCGCGACGCCCCTCTAAGTTGCGAGAATCGGAGCCCGAGTGGTTAGACCTTCACGGGGTTGACTTGCGAGGGGTGCGGCTAAGCGAGGGTGCCCACCTAGCGCATGCGAACCTCTCCGGTACCCATCTCGAAGGGGCACATCTCGAAGCGGTCCACTTGGAGGAAGCCGACCTCTCCGATGCTCACCTCGACGACGCCGACCTTAGCGGAGCTTATCTCGAGGAGGCATTTCTGTGCGAAACCGGCCTAAATCGTACGAAGCTCATTGTGGCTCGCCTTCAGCGAACGTACTTCTATAGGGCTAACTTGGAGGAAGCGGAGTTGAGCGGTGCCCGCCTACAAGGGACGGACCTCACGGAGGCCCTGGGGCTCACCCAGGAGCAGATCAATGAGACATATATGGATGCGAATACGCAACTTCCCAAGAAACCAGGGCCGGATGGTGTGCCGCTCCGCCGGTCAACCCGACAGCCCTGACGCCTGCTGGCCGTCTATTCCGCCGCCAATCGAGGAGACGATCCGTCATCGCGTGGGAAGAGAGCATGAGACATCCATCAATGGAGCTTGAAGCCTACATGACTAGACGCGGTGAACTGGAAAGTGTAAAGTACGAAGTAAAGTGAAGTCGCGTCAGCCAGTGGGGAGACTGATGACACGCCAGATCTCGTTCGACTGGCTCGATATTCCGGTGTCTCCTCGGGTAGTGTTTGAGACATCCCCGTTGTCGCTGGCATTATGTCAGATCCGCTTTCCGCCGGTGCTCAGCATTGCTAAGCAGGACTGGGTCGCTCCGTTCCAAGAGGCGATTCGGGAGGACTACCCCAACGGCTCGCCGATTCAACAAAATGTGCAGGTCCAGATCCAGCTAAGCGGCGCATCTTCCGTCGCATCCTCGACGGGTCCTGCGGCGTGGCGCTTCGCAGATCTGGAGGACAACTGGGCTGTTACACTGGCGACCGACTCCGTCGCGCTCGAAACTCGCGCCTATCAGGACTTTGATGACTTTCTGCGGCGGCTCGATCAGATGTTGCACGTCCTGGTGCAGTTCGTCCACCCCGCGATCACGACGCGCCTCGGTCTGCGGTATATCAATGAGCTACGGCCCGGTCACAACGACTGGCCGTCGGTCATTAGGCCCGAGTTGCTAGGAGCCGTGGCCGTACCGCAGTTCTCCACGCGCACGGTGCAATCGGTCCAGCAACTGGCACTCCGGGACGCCGAAGGCGCCGGCATCAACGTAAACCACGGGGTCTTTCCGGAGGGTACGATCGTCAACCCACGTCCCGGCGATTCGATCTCGGAGGGACCGTTCTATCTCCTGGACCTCGATGTGTTCCAGGAGTTTTCAAGACGCGATGTACTGCCAATCAATGTCGCCCTCATCTGCCAACGCGTCGAAACCTATCACGATGCGATTTCTCGGCTCTTCCGTTGGTCGATCACCGAGAACTTCGCAAGCACACTCGGGAGGCGCAACGATGGGATTGGGTAATGTCCTCGTTGGCGGAAGGCTCCTGCCAAGCCTTACGCCGGGGTCAACCACACCGTCCATTCAAGATGCGATCCTCTACGGACTCCGGCCTGGCACGGACGCCGCGAGCGGCACGACAGTGGATGAAAGACAATCCTCATCGCCGCAAGTACGATCGTACAACGAATTAATGGGGTTCAAAACCGATGACCCTGATCATCGCTTGTGGAAGTTCACTTCGCAGGGCGTGACTCAGACCGGCGAGCATGTGGGACAGTTGCTTATTTTCCCTGGACGTGGCCACTATCCAATAGGAAAACAGTGGGACCAGCCGTCCAAGGGATCAGCCGCCCCCCCAGTTGCCGAGTCTCCACAAGCTATGGCCGTCACCTGGATTCGCCAGGCCACCAAGTTGTCGCAAAAGCGTATCGGCGAGTTGGTTGGGGTCCGTCGGCAAAGCGTCCACGCTTGGAAGGCGAACAGTGAGCTCTCCACCGATCACCTTGAGCGCTTGCTTGCGGTCAAGGATGTCCTGCATCGGGCACAGCGCAATCATCCGAAGCCTAGGGAACTCTGCGCTTGGCTACTCGGCCATCCGGGCGGAGCCAAGGAGTCGCCAGCGAGTCTTCTAGCGCGGGGAAAGATTGATCGTGCACGGATGCTTGCGATGCTGAGCCCTACGCCTGAACTTGAACCCGTCCCGGCTTGGGTCGGTGCGGGTACAGTCCAACGATGGCAAGAAAAGGGGGAGCCTATTGACGAGGCGTACCCCGAGTCCGAGCCCGACCTCCCGCCCGCGTTCCGAGGTAACTGGATCGAATGACTCCCGTTGCCCCCTCAGATCAGGAATTGCCCAGGGTACTCGTTGAGCGAGGGTGGCAGCAGGGGGCGCTCTTTCGTGCACCGGGGATCTCCGTCTGTCAGATGCACATTAATGATAACAATACTATTAGCCCCTGTTTCGTCGTGCGTCACTCCGAGATTCAACCAGATGACTATCTCGTCGTGGCCACGCACACGTGTGACCTCCTGGCTCCGCTCGTCGACGAGCCGGTGATTGAGGCACTCCTCTGCCGGGTTGTATCCGACCAAGGCTGGCGAGCAACCATTAGTAAGAGCTTGCGATACTTCGAGGTCGATCACGAGAAGGGGTTGGTTGCATACGCATCTCTTCGGGCTCAACTTAGCAAGAAGATACTCCTGCAATTGACTCCAGAACCATGGCCCGACACACCCTTTCGGTTGCGCCGGTTCTCGACTTGGCTGGGACATCGATTTAGCCGTCCCGCAATCCCGGACGAAGTCGTCGCGGGCTTTCAACGGCCGGCCGGTATTGTCCTAGAGTATTTCCGGAAGAAGCAAGTGGATGACTTCCTCGCGTTCATGGAAGCAGTCGGTCAGATCCGAATCGGAATTGACGAGCGCCCCGCACCCCCTTTCGATGTCCGCGTGGTCCTCCTCTCGTTTCTACGAACATTGTCCAAGTCTCAGGCCGACGCCATCGAGAGAGTTATGAAAGAAATCGAAGGAAAGGCGGACTCAACTCTTGTGCGTGTACATCCCCACCGCCTACTCACGCCCGACAAAATGTCACTCGCAGAGTACCTCGATACGAAGCCAGTGTATTTCGACTATTTAACGTACCGTGGCGACGAAGTGGTTGGTGCCGAACCGCCACCGCTCCATTAGCTACCCGTGGCCCCCGCACGCTGTTTCGGGGGATGCCCGGGCCTAGCTGATCGGTATGCCGGTGCCTCATCTCTCGCGTCGGACGCGATGTGGTTCCAGCTCCGGCGTCGTTCTACGGGCACCCTTGCCGACGTGGTGTCGTGATCGATCGTCCGAGCCGGATATTCGCCTCCCAATCGGGAGGCCGTTCTCCCTGCCTGCCTCGCCCCCCACGCGGAACCATCACCGGCGGGCCGGCTTCCGCGAGATCGGTCGCCGCCGTGACGCCCATTGGGTCGCCGGTCGGACCGCCGACGAGGTCTTCATGGACTGCCTCGCGACGGAGTTCCCGCGCCCTGTCCCAACCCCCTCGCCTCCGGCCGCCTGACGTCTTCCCTCTCACAGCTCCGGTGCCTACCTCCCGAGACAGAGGACGTCCATTCCGAGACACCCGGCGCGCCCGGTAATCTCGCCTGGGCCGGGCGCGGCCATAGGCACGGACCGCTTGTTGTGCGTCACGGCTATTGTGTGCCCCTACGCGGTAGGGGCGACGCATGCGTCGCCCGTCGGTGGTGGCGCCGCGGGACGTAGGCGTCGCCCCGACAGCACGGAACGGCGTTCATAGGCTGCAAGGGCCCGCGTTGCACAGTGAAAAACGGACCTATGATGGTCTACCCCTGCTCGGATGCGTCGGAGCCAGAGCCGGGAGGGGCGGCGCCGTGAGCGAACAGCCGCCTGATGGCGACGCCACGACACCCTGGACCACACTCGCCATCCTCGTGATTGCTGTCTACCGGACACGCCATAGCTGGGAGGCGCTGATGAGACTGTTTGTCGGGTCGACCGTCATCAATACCGCCGACATCGATCGGGCGATCGCCTTCTGGACCGCCGCCTTGAGCTACGTGGTGCGCGACTCGGACCCGACCTTCGCGGTGCTGACCGACCCTGACCGCCGGTGGTCGAACGTCTCCCTCCAGCGCTCGGACGAGCCGAAGCGGGGCCGCAACCGCGTCCACCTCGACCTCTACACCTCGGACCGGGACGGTGAGGTGGCGCGTCTGGAGGGGTTGGGGGCGACGCGCGTGCCGTGGGAGTACGAGGAGGGTCACGACCACATCGTGATGGCCGACCACGACGGCAACGAGTTCTGCGTCGTGCAGAGCGCCTTCACCCAGAATTAGCGTCCAGCCGCGCTAACCCCGCTCACGTTCCATGCCGACCGCGTCATCCTCTTCCAGGGTCTGCTTGCATAACCAAACCCATAGGCTGGTGGACCCGGCGGTCAGCATGACAAGATGGCTGTCAGGGGCATCGCGCCCCGATGAGCCGCTCCACGGTTTAGGCTCTCGACGACGCTGTTCGACGGCGCCGCGTAACAACGTTGACCGGCGCGAAGGTAGGTAGGGGCGCTGCTTGCTGCGCCCGGCCCACGGTGCGACCGGCTTGAAGAGGTTAACTATGCGGGTCATTGGCGTCGACGGATGTCCAGGCGGCTGGGTCGCTATCAGCTACGACTCAGACGCGCGCACGCTCGAACCGCTCGTTCATCGATCCTTCGCCGACCTGCTCGCCGCCTACCCGGACGCGGCCTCCATCGGCGTCGACATCCCGATTGGACTTGCCGAAGGTCGACCCCGCCGCTGCGACGTCGAGGCACGGCGCGTCCTCGGTCCCCAGCGGTCGAGCGTCTTTCCCGCGCCCGACCCGCGTGTGATAGATGCCCCGACCTACGCCGAAGCATTAGCGTTGTCGCGCTCGCTGACCGGTGGCGGCATCTCCCGCCAGGCCTTCGCGATCTTCGGCAAGGTCGCCGAGGTCAACCGGGCGCTGACACCGGAGCTTCAGAGCCGGGTGGTCGAAGTCCATCCCGAAGTGAGCTTCTGGGCGCTGGCCGGCGAACGGCCGATGGCCCACCCGAAGAAGAAACCCGAGGGCTACGCTGAGCGCCGCGCCCTGCTGGCCGCCGCCCTCGGCGTCCCCATCCCGCCCCGCGAGCAGGCACGAGCGCTGGCCCGACCCGCCGGGGCCGACGACGTCCTCGACGCCATCGTCGCCGCCTGGACGGCACGCCGCGTCGCCGCCGGACTGGCTGGCCGGCTCCCCGCCGCTCCCCCGACCGACGCCCGCGGTCTGCGTATGGAGATCGTCTACTGAGCCCGAGTGCCGACCGCGGCATCCCGCCCGTTCGCCGCTGTCGCCGGCCCCGTCCTCCTGCTCGAACCGGACCCGCCGATGCCCGCGCCAACGCCGCGCCCCTTCGCCGTCGATGAAGACATCCCCGGTGCGCGATACGGGCGTCGCCGCGTCGGCACCCCCGATCACCACGGAGGGTAGGGTTGCCTCGGCCTTTGTCTCCCGCCTATTGCTAGCTCGTTGGGTGTATGCGCCGCCGTGGGCCTATTGCGTTCTCGCGAGGGAAGCCCGCTCCCGGTTCCCCTCAACGATTTCCCGCCACTCGTCTTTGAGCGGGTGGATACCGCAGTCCTCGATGAGGAACGTCACCACGTCCTCTAGCAACACCTGCCCGGTCCTGACGTGCGCCTCGGCCAGGGCTAAAGGCGCGTAGTCGCGCCCCAGCGGAATCGGCCTGAAGGTGTCGGAAAGATGGAGATGGGGCGACTGCACCTTGCTCCGTCCGTCCGGTCGAAACGGGTCTTCGGGATGCCAGTGGTACGTCAGAAGTTCCCTACCCTCCGCGTTGAGGATGTCGTACACGTATCTGGCGGTGCTCACCTGCCAGGGCGCGCGTACGATGCCCAATCCTGATACCGCGACGATGCGGTAGTCGTGGCCGACCGAGAGCCACAACCCCCGCCGACCGTGCTCGGTCCTGAGCGGCGCCGGGTCGCCGGCACGCCCACCACGCGGCACGAGCGTCACGCTCTGCAGCGCCGGTTCTGGTTCGTAGCCGGAGGGGATGACGTGGGCATCGGTGACGCAGGCAAGCGTCTGCTTGAAGGACACGAGGAAGGCGTCAGCGGCCTCTCTAGGATTCCTGCCGGCCAAAGGGGATCAGCATGGCGAGCCGCATGATGTGGCGATGGCCAGGAGCGTCGGCAATATCGCGGTACTCGCCCTCGTCCCACCGACGAAGAAATTCCTCACCGCTGATGCTCAGGAGTTTGCGCGCCTGGTAATCGAAGAGGGCGCGCCCTTCCTCCGGAGTTGCGTAGCGTATGCGGTTGTCTATGTCATGCAGGGTGGCGGCCATCGCGGCTTTCTCCTTCATGGTCATTATACCGCCTGTCTACCGGCTGGCAGCAGCGCAAGGCCATAGACCTCACCACCTTCGCCGGGACGGTTTCCGCTCCCGGCCCCATGGTCCAACCTCCGCCCCCGCACTGCCTCCCAATCCATGGTCCGGGTCTGCATCGGTTCCAGTGTCCGGCTATCCGCGCGCTGCTAGGATAGATCGGTACCGCGATCGCCAGCCGGAGAAGCGTCATGAGGCTGTACCGCGCTACTTCCTGGCTCGACCCTCGCATCGAGGTCCGCCCTTCCCGCATCGACGGACACGGCCTGTTTGCCCGCGCGCCCATCCGGGCGGGAACGGTCGTGTCGGAGGCAGGCGGGAAGGCCCTGACGGACGCTCAGCTAGAAACCTACAAAGCCGGGAAGTACAGCGCGTCCGCCATCGACGAAGGCGTCAACCTCTTGCAAGACCCGAACGATCCGCTCGCTTGTGGAAACCACTCGTGCGACCCGAACCTGTGGATGGTCGATGAGGTCACGGTCGCGGCCCGAAGGAACATCGCGGAGGGCGAAGAACTGACCATCGACTACGCCCTGCATAGCGTCCAGCCATCATGGAGCATGGCGTGCCACTGCGCCTCCCCGCTTTGCCGCCGGGCAGTCACCGGCGACGATTGGCGCCGTCCGGAGCTGCAACGGCGGTACGCCGGTCACTTCTCGCCCTTCATCAATCGCCAGATCGACGCGCAGGACCCTTCGTCCCGCCTGCGCTCCGATAGGTCCGACGCCGAGCACGACGCCTCGTCATAGTGGCACGTCACGGGTGATTCGCGACCCCGGCATGGGAGGGGCGACGCATGCGTCGCCCGGCGCCGGTGCCACCATGGGACGACTTGATTAATGCGGCGTGGCGAAACAGCGTTGACGGACCACGAGGGCCGTTACTCTGCCCTCGTGAACGACTGCTGCGCACCGTCCCTGTCCTGACCCACCCCCTCGATCTTCTCGCGGCGCATGACTGCTTGACGTGTCGCGTCATCTTCCACAACCTCATCCGGATCCAACGTCCACGGCGCGGTCGACGTCGTAGACGACGGTTGCGTCGCCGCCTGCCATGTACGGCGGACCTGGGGGCATTCAGAGCTACCACGACACCCGATTCAAACCGGCCTCCTCGATCCCGCCGCCGCTGATGGCATACTTGCCACGGACGACCGGCGTCACCGAGCACCAGAGAGGAGCGCACCAACCACCATGCAGTCCCAGCCGCAACCGTCGTCGGGGCCGAATCCCTTCTGCGAGATCGGCCGTACCCACCCCCGCGACCGTCATCGCATGAAACCGCTCGAAGGCCACCCGGGCGTCTGGGAGTGCTCCCGCCACGACCTCTTCGCCCAGGTCGTCCCCAAAGACACCGCCGGCACCCTCGACCGCGGCGATCCCTTCCCCATGCACGACGGCGCCGACGGCACCGTCGTTCGCCACGGCGACGACCGTCAAGGCGGCGTCCTCCTCTACTACCGCGCCCAAACCGCCTGAGCGACCCGCCCGCCCCAAGAAACCCCCATCCCCTG
>JAABUN010005013.1_pt1 | contig 17052 bp, 14 predicted proteins | sample 5559311 | NCBI WGS metagenome assembly JAABUN01 (sample SAMN10711877, study PRJNA513370) | rock metagenome | isolation source: Antarctica rocks | place: Antarctica: Victoria Land, Siegfried Peak sud
TCGCCAAGCAGTCCGTGGCCGAGCGGACCACGATCCGCCAGACGGTGCTCGACCTGGGTTTCGTCGAGCGCGGGCAGCTCACCGTCGAGCAGCTCGACGCGGCCCTGGACGTGCTGGCGATGACCCGCCCCCCGCGCTGAGGATCAGTACCAGTTGTAGGACTGGCTGTGCGCCCACGCCGCGCACGGCGTGCCATAGGTGTCGGAGATGTAGCGCAGGCCCCACCGGATCTGGGTCATCGGGTTGGTGCGCCAGTCACTGCCCGCACTCGCCATCTTCGAGCCGGGCAAGGACTGGGGGATGCCGTAGGCGCTGGAGGTCGGGTTGTCGGCAGTGTGCTTCCACCCGCTCTCCTTGGTCCACAGCGAGTCCAGGCAGGAGAACTGGCTGTCGCCCCAGCCTCGAGCCGCGACCATCGCGGCCGCCGCCGAGCGGGGGTCACGCGAGGCCACCTGCTCGGCCAGACGGGCACGCTGGAGGTCGCGGCTGACCCGCAGCGCCCGCTCACGCACCGCAGTGGCTCGCATCCGGGCGGCCGCCTGCTGAACGCGGGCCGCGGCGGCGGTGGCCAGCCGGTCGCGGTGCCGGGCCGCCTCCAGGCCCGCGCCGCGCTCTCGGGCCTCGAGCTTGGCTGTCGACAGGTCACCCTGGTCGGCGACGAGGGCCGACCCGTTCGCCGTGGTCCGCGGCGGGACGACGAAGGCGGCCTCGGCCACCGCGGAGGGGCCGAGCGAGGACGCGGCGACACCGCCGGAGACGGCAGCCACAGTGGCGACGGCGGCGGCCCCGGCCAGCAGGGGGCGGCGCAGCGAGCGGCGAGCAACGGGAGCGCGGTGTCGCACGAACGACCTTTCCAGCGGCCCGGGACGGCGCAGCCATCCACCGGGTCGTACGGGCACCCCGCGAGCGGGGCGATCTTGTCGCTCCCTACCGTGGGACCTGGGCCGGCTGGCGCCAAATCGCGATGACCCGCCGAGCTCCCAGGAACCGGGTGTGGCGTGCTCGGCCGAGCACGCCACGCACATATTTGTGACGAGCGTCACCAAGTCAGACGTCGAGTCCTCTAGCATCCCGGGACCAGCGCGGCGATCTTCGGGCTGACCACTCGCTCATGCGAGGGCGGCCACGAGCGAGTAAGCCGCCGCGAGTCGGCTCACGGCTTCGTGAACGCTCGCATCAGCCAGGTTCCCGTGGCCGAGGACGAGCCCCGGCGGAGACCGGTGGGGCTCGTCGAACGAGTCGACGAGATTCGCAGTGCGCACCGACTTCTGCGCTCCCGCCGCGACGACCAGCTCAGGGTCGACATCGGGGGGCAACGAGAGCACCAGGTGCAGGCCCGCCGCGATCCCTCCGACGGACAGCTCGGGGAGCTTGTCGGCGAGGAGCTTCCCGAGCACGTCGCGACGGAACGGTAGCGCCGGCGGGACGAGCGGAGGTGGTGATCATAGGTCCCTGAGGGCAGGAACGAGGTCGAGGCGAGCTAGTTTACCGTGGGTGGTGCGCACGACGCGGTCCCATCGCCGCCAAACGCCGCGACCCAGTCCTGCGGTGCAGCGATCCACCCGATCGCCAGGGCCGGAGACAGCACTCTGCTCGCAGACTTGAGTAGGAGCACGCGTGATTCATCCATGCCCTGCGGGGCCGCCACGGGGTGCCGTTCATAACGGAACTCAGCGTTGTAATCGCCCTCGATGACGACGCCGTCCCTATCGCGCACCCAGTCCAGAAGAGCGGCGCGTCGCTGCGAGCCAGGACGCTCCCGCAGGGGCACTGGTGTGCGGGTGTGACGATGACCGCGCGCAGTGACGAGTGGCGGTTCAGCACGTCGACCCGTAGCCCCTGGCTTTCGACGGGGACGGGGAGCGGGGTAATGCCCGCGGCCCGGGCGACCGCGTGAAGCCCGACCCACCCCGGTTGTTCGAACCCGAGTTTCTGGATCCCCCCGGGACAGCAGTTCGACCCTGATTCGCCGGATGGCTTCCGTGACGCCGGAGCAGACGACGACGTCTGGAGTGACATTCGCCCCCGTGCCCGGTTGAGGTAGTCGGCAAGCAGCGCCCCGAGGTGGGGGTGGCCGCCTGGGGCGAATACCTGAGCTCGTGGTGCGTCGTGGACGCGGCCTGGCCGGCGACCGCCTTCACCAAGCGTTCGCGAAAAGGCCCGCAGGTCGGGCAGGCCGGGCGCCATGTCGAAGCGAGCCGTCCGGCCGACGATGTCGTCGCTCGCACTGGCTGCGACCGACCGCTGTCCCGGGCAACGCACCCGGGTCCACGATCCCGGTCGTGCTTCGAGGTAGCCCTCCGCAGCGAGCTGCGCGTAAGTCTCGGTCACGGCGACCGGGAACATCGCAGGTCCAAGGCCAGCTGCCGACTGGGCGGAAGGTTGGTGCCGGCCTGAAGCACACCCTGCGAAACCGCATTGCGAAGAGACGCTCGAGCCGCTCGTGCAGCGGTGTCAGGTGACCGGGCATCGACACGACGACCCCTGGCGGCCGTCTGTTCTTCCACATGCTCGCGGCGACGGTCGAGCACGACCTGATCCTGAGCGCACGCACGACGGGCTCGCGGCCGTCCAGGCCCTTGGCCACAAGGGCGGGTCGAAGTTGATGATGACACCGAACAAGATCGCGCAGGCCCGGGCGATGTACGACGGCGGGAAGCAGACCTTGCAGGAGATCGCCGACACGTTCGGGGTGTTCCGGCTCACGGTGTACCGGGACCTGACCGGACCGCAGAGCCGCCGCTGCCGAGCTCACGCCGACGCAAGCGCCGGACAGGCGCCTCGCAGGCGAGCCCCATGCACACCGGGGCCGACCTGCGCCAGCGCGATCCGGCACACAGAGGTGCGGCGGAAGTCTTCCAGATGGGCAGCGCGAGAACCCCCATCGTCGGGAGACCTTGACCCCAACGCGGCCACCATCGCGTCGACCCACCGCTACACCCTCAATTGCCAAGAGCCGGGTTGTCGACAGGCCTTGACATGTGACGTGGGGACGGTGACACTCCCCGCTATGGGAAACCGGTTTCCACCTAAGACGGTGCGAGCGACCATCACTGATGTGGCCGACGCTGCTGGCGTGTCCAAGGCGACGGTTTCCAAGTACCTGGCGCCGGACAAGAACTACTACATCGCGGGCGAGACACGAGAGCGCATCGCTGCGGCGATCCGTGGGCTCGAGTTCAGCCCCAACGCCATGGCGCGGGGGCTGTCGATCCGGCAGAGCAACGCGATCGGCGTCATCGTGGCCAGCATCACGAACCCGTTCTACCCCGAACTCATAGCCGGCGTAGAGGAGGCCGTCGAAGGCTCGGACTACACCCTGCTTCTGGGAAGCACGGTCGAGGAGCCGGCCAATGAGGGGGACATCGTCCGGTCGATGATGCAGCGGCAGGTCGAGGGGCTGGTCATGGCTGCTGTGACGATGGATGACAGCGAAGTGGCGCGCCTGGCCCAGCAGGGTGTGGATGTCGTTCTGGCCAGTCGCGGCCTGCGCACCACACTCGTAGACACTGTCGAGATAGACAACGAGTCGGGCGGTCGACTCGCGATGGAACACCTTCTGGGGCATGGACATACACGTATCGCCCACCTCACAGGCTCGCTGGAGGTTCTTCCGTTCCAGCGGCGTTTGGATGGAGCTCGGGCGGCGCTGACGAAGGCCGGACACCCCATCGCGGAGCAATTCGTCGTGGAGGCCGAGCGCCGTCCAGACGGTGTCGCCGAAGCTATGGATGCGCTCTTCGAACGTCCCGAACCGCCCACTGCGCTTTTTGTCGGTAGCGACCGGATGGCCATCGAAGCCCTGGAGTGGTGCGCCTCCTACGACGTCTCCGTCCCGGGCGACCTGGCAGTCATCGGTTTCGACAACATCTGGGTGGGGCGTCTGCAGGGGGTCGACCTCACAACGATCGACAGCAAGGCGCGCGAGGTCGGTCGGCAGGCCGCTGCTCTGCTCACGGAACGGATCCAGGCTCGTCGAGACGGAGAAGCGGCTTCGCGAGAGCCCAAGCGCGTAGTCATGCCGGCCGAGCTCTTGGTGCGTAGATCCTGCGGCTGCAGCAAGCGATCCAGTTCCACATTGCAGGATGAGGAACCTGACACCTCATCTCTTTTTTTGACTAATAGGGAAACCGGTTTCCTACTAGACAACTCCCCGCACTCAGTTCGTCCCGTCATTACCTTCCAGAGAGGATCCCGATATGCGGTTCACTAGGAGCAGCGGTGCCCTGGCCATAGTTTCGACGGCGGTCGTGGCCCTGAGTGCGTGCAGTTCAGCCAACAGTGTCGCCGGAGGTGCCTCGGGAGACAGTTCCTCGGCCAAATACACCTACACGAGCGACCAGGACGGCATCTCGAAGGGGGAAGGCGTCGACCTCGACTCCTCGCTCGGCGCGGCGCCGGCGGGTAACAACAAAAGGGTTGCGGTCATCCTCAAGTCCCTGACAAACCAGTACTGGCAGGGGATCGAGAAGGGCGCCAAGGCCGCGGGTGCCGACCTCGGCGTCGACGTGACGATCCAGGCAGCCTCGTCCGAGGCCGCACAGACCGAGCAGTTGACGATCGCGCAGACGTTGGTCGGCCAGAAGTTCGACGCCTATGTTGTGGCGCCGGAGAGCACCTCGAACCTGACTCCGGCTCTCCAGCAGATGAAGGGGCAGGGAGCCCCCATCGTCAACGTCGACGATGCCCGCATCGCCGGTACCACCTACGTCGGCCCGGACCACGAGCTGGACGGGACCCAGGCTGCTGAGGAACTTGCGAAGCTGTACCCCGGCGACGCGAAGGTGGCACAGATCGAGGGCCAGGCCGGTTCGAGCGCGGCAACTCTACGGATCAAGGGCTTCAAAGAAGGGGTCGCGAAGGCCGGCACCCTTGATTTGGTCGCATCGGTCCCCGGAGACTGGGACGCCGACAAGGCCTACGCGGCGACACAGCAGATCATTCGTCAGCACCCTGACCTGAAGGGCATCTACGCCAATAACGACACCATGGCAATCGGTGTCGCCAAGGCTGTTTCGCAGTCAGGCAAGAAGATCGCGGTCATCGGTACAGACGGAGTTCCCGAGGCGGTTTCCGGAGTCCGCAGCGGCTCCATGACGGCCACGGTCAGCCCGCTACCGTACTACGAGGGTTACTGGGCCGTGGAGTCCGCCGTGCGACTGCTCGGTGGTCAGAAGGTTCCGCAGTGGGTCGCGGCGCCCGCCCAGCTCATCGACAAGGACACCGTCGACAAGTTCTACGACAACGACGGACAGGTCCTAACCACGCTGTTCAAGTAGCCGACTCTGCCGTAGCGCCTCGACCAGTCGATGACGACGAGGGAAGCCATGAGTGGTAGGGCGGCACTGCTAGAGGTCTGCGATGTCACCAAGACCTTTCCAGGGGTGAACGCGCTTCAGGGAGTGAGCCTCACGGCTTATCCCGGGGAGGTCCACACCCTTCTCGGCGAGAACGGTGCCGGGAAGTCCACTCTCCTGAAGATCATCTTCGGGGTGCAGTCCGCAGACAGCGGCGAGCTGCGCGTGGATGGCGAACCGGTGACCTTCGCTCAACCCATCGACGCCATGCGGGCCGGGATCGCCATGGTCCATCAGGAGCTCAACTTGGTGCCTCAGATGACGGCCATCCAGAACGTCGTCCTCGGTCGCGAGGCCACCCGAGGTGGTGTCGTCATCGACTGGTCGGAGGCCCGGGCCCGGGCCAAGCGGGCTCTCGGCTGGCTTGGCTTCGACGCTCGGATGGACATCCCGGTGTCCGGCCTGAGTGTCGCCCACCAGCAAATGGTGGAACTGGCTCGTGCGCTGTCGGTCGATGCTCGGGTGATCATCATGGACGAGCCGACGGCATCGCTCACCACCCAGGAGTCCGAGCGGCTCTTCTCGATCATCGAGTCTCTCAGGGCCGAGGGAAAGGCGATCCTCTACGTCTCTCACCGGCTGAAAGAGGTCCTTGAGCTTTCGGACCGGATCACCGTCCTGCGTGACGGCAAGCTCATCGGTGTCCGGACCAGCGCCGAGGTCAGCGGCGAGGCGGACCTGGTCCAGATGATGGTCGGCCGCGACCTTGCCGCGATCGGGGTGGAGCCCACCGGAGCGCCTCTGGGCGAGGAACTCCTGAGGGTCGAGAACGTCTGCCGTGCTGGAGCACTGGACGACGTCTCGCTGATTGTCCGTCGCGGTGAGGTCGTCGGGTTGGCCGGCATGGTGGGTGCCGGTCGCACGGAACTCGCCAGAGTGATCTTCGGCGCTGACAAGGCGACCTCAGGTCGCATCTCTGTGAAGGGACACCCCAAGCCGATCAAGCGCCCTATTGATGCCATCAAGGCCGGCATCGCCTTCCTGACCGAGGATCGCAAGCACCAGGGCCTGGCCCTGAACATGACTACAGCGTCCAACACCACGCTCCTGAACCCGCCTACGAAATGGGGCGTGATCCTCGACCGCAAAAAGCAGCGTCAGATCACTGAAGCGGCGCTACGCCCGCTCAACGCCAAAATGCGGCCGAACATGATCGTGCGGAAGCTCTCCGGCGGGACTCAGCAGAAGGTCGTTCTCGCGCGATGGCTGCTGTCCAACACGGAGATCTTCATTTTCGACGAGCCCACGCGCGGCGTCGATGTGGGCGCCAAGGGCGAGATCCATGCCCTGATGCGCCAGCTCGCGGACGAGGGCAAGGCGGTTCTGATGATCTCCTCGGACCTACCTGAGGTTCTGGGCATGAGTGACCGGATCCTCGTCATGCGTCGCGGCCGGATCGTGGCCGAGATTCCCCGTGCGGAAGCGACCGAAGAACTGGTGGTGGGTTATGCCGCCGACTGACGCGGTCACGACCGACCACCCCGGCCGTCGAAACGGCCTCCACGACTCCCTCCATCATTCGCAAGGAGATCGCCGATGAGCACTACCGAAAAGGTGGCCGCTCCCGACCACATCCCGGCTACCTCAACTGTCACAGCCCGAGACCTGATCGGCAGGATCGCCCGCCAGGCAGGACTGCTTGGCGTGATTGTGGTGCTGACCGTCGGTTTCGGCATCGCCCGCCCCACGTTTATGGACGGGGGCAACCTTCTCAACGTCCTGCTGCAGGCAGCAGTGGTCGGCATCCTCGCGCTGGGACAGACCTACGTTCTGCTGACCGGCGGTATAGACCTGTCGATCGGATCCGTCGTTGCCGTGGCGGCCGTCGGGGCAGGCCTGCTCTCCCAAGACCTGCCGGCACCGTTGGCGGTCATAGGCGGGCTACTGATCGGCGCAGCGTGTGGGCTCGCGAACGGTGTGCTCATCACGATGACCAACATCACGCCCTTCATCATCACGCTCGGCACCATGGGCATCTTTGCCGGCCTGGCGCTCATCATCGCCGGTGGTCAAGCCGTATACGGCATCCCTACAGGGTTCTCGAACATCCTGGCGGGCGGTATCGCCGGAGTCGCAATCCCAGTCTGGCTCTTCATCCTGCTCACCATCATCAGCGCCGTGGTCCTGAAGTACACGAAGTTCGGTGAGTACCTCGTGGCCATCGGCGGCAATCCCGAGGTTGCGCGCCTGGCCGGGATCGCCGTCCCACGGAACACGGCCATGGCCTACGTCGTGACCGGCGCAGCCGCAGGACTCGCCGGTTCGATCCTTACTGCCCGGCTCGGAGCAGCGGACCCGACTCTCGGCAAGGATCTGCTGCTCACTGCCATCGCCGCGACGGTTATGGGCGGCACCAAGCTTGCCGGAGGTGAAGGCTCGATGATAGGAGCGGCTTTCGGAGCCATCCTCATCGCGACACTGACCGCTGGTCTGACCACGCTGAACGTGCAGGCCTTCTACCAGCAGGTGGCTGTCGGGGCCGCGATCATCCTCGCACTCGTCGTGGATCAATTCACGAAACGTCAAGCCTGAGCCCGGCCACCGCAATGATCAGAGAAAGTGAGTCCCCATGCCTGTGACCTCCTCGGTGGACACCAGCGGCGTCGCGACCCTCTTGCTCGACCGCGCTGCCAAACGCAATGCTCTCGACGGCGCAATGCTGGAAAGCCTGCTGGGCGAAGTGTGCAGCCTCGCCACTGCGGAGATTCGTTGCGTGGTGGTCAGGGGTGCCGGTGGCACCTTCTGCGCCGGGGCGGACATCGCAGACTGGGTGGCGCCGGCAGGTCCCGATGCGGCGGCGCTGTCGAAGCTCGGCCGTGACGCGTTCTCCGCTCTCGCCGCGCTGCCCGTGCCGAGTATCGCCGTGATCGAAGGCACCGCGGTTGGGGGAGGATTCGAACTGGCCCTGGCCTGTGACGTGCGGGTCGCCACAGAAGGCGCGTTGATCGGCTTCCCCGAGCTCGCATTGGGCAACCTGCCCGCGTGGGGCGGCCTGACGCGCCTGATCGATGCAGCAGGACTTGGTGTCGCCCGACACCTCCTGCTCACTGGTGAGCTCGTCACAGGCGAGCGAGCTGCGGCACTTGGGGCGGTCACGAGCGTGGCCGCCGAGGGACACCTGGACTCGCTGGTCGCAGCCATCGTGCAACGGTTCGTCAGCAGTGATCCGTCAGCGGTGGCAATCGCCAAAGCACTTCTTTCTCAGTACGGGACGACTAACTCTCCGCTGGAGCCCACTCTTGCCGCATACACGGCCGGGCTGGACTCCTCGCGGAGCCGCAAACAGGACTTCATGGACCGCAAGGCCGCGGCGCGAGCCGCGCGCGCCTCGACGGCCGTCTGAACTGAACACGAGAGAGGTACGAACATGACTGAGATCTCGGTGTATCCGACTGTGGCTGATGTCAGCGATCTGCTCGGGTCAGCTGTCGTCGCGACCCGCGACGGCATCCCGGTGCTTGGCTCGCTGATCGCGGGTCGTGGCATCCCGCCCGAGCAGGAGATGGAGCCGCGGATCAGTCCCGCGACTGGCACCACCCTCTTCTACGGTGGCAGCGCGACCGACGCTGACGTGGATGATGCCGTCGCCGTCGCCCGTAGAGCCTTCGACGAGGGGCCCTGGGGGAGAGCAACCGGACGCGAGCGGGCCAAGGTCCTCTCCCGGGCGGCGTCACTGCTGGAAGAGCGGGCAGAGAAGTTCGCCAACCTGCTTGTGCTGGAAGCCGGTAAGCCGATCCGGGAGGCGCGCGGTGAAGTGGCCGCGACGGTCAACGCTTTTGAGTACTTCGCTGGGTTGGCTCGGGACATCAACGGGCGCACCACCCGCGACATCAGCAAGGACCTGCTAGCCCTGACCCTGCGCGAGCCGGCCGGTGTGGCCGGGTTGATCATCCCGTGGAACTTCCCGCTGGCCATCCTCGGTCAGAAGCTACCGCCGGCGCTCGCGGCCGGTTGCTCCGTCGTGGCCAAACCCAGTGAGCTGACGCCTCTTAGCACCATCGCCGCATCTGTGCTGCTCTACGAGGCGGGGTTGCCGCCCGGGGCCTTGAACGTCGTCGTGGCGGGCGGAGCCGCAGGAGCGTCACTGGTTCAGCATGTCGGCACCGACGTCATTAGCTTCACCGGCTCGACGACGACCGGACGTCGTATTGCGGCCAGCGCGGGATCACTTCGCCTGAAGCGGGTCGCCATGGAGGCCGGCGGCAAGACGCCCGTCATCGTCACGGCCAACGCCGACCTGGACCAGGCGGTCGAAGGTCTGCTGTTCGCTTCCTTCTTCAACCAGGGCCAGGTTTGCGTGGCCGGGTCCCGCATCCTCGCTCATCGCAGCATCGCCGACGAACTGTCGTCGCGGGTGGCCGACGGTGCCCGCTCCATCCGCCTCGGGGATCCCTACGACCCGGCCACCGAGATGGGGCCGCTCGTCTCGCGCAATCACTACGACGGCGTCCTCGCCGGAATCGGTCAGGCAGTCGATCAGGGCGCGCACCTCATCGCCGGCGGCGAGGGCGCAGCCGTCGCAGGCACTAGGGCTGCCCCCTTCTTGGCGCCGACCGTGCTCTGGTCGGATCAGGACACGAACCACGGCGTCCGCGAGGAACTGTTTGGGCCCGTGACGGTGGTGCAGCCGTTCGACTCCCTGGACGAGGTCGTCCACCGCGCCAATGACTCCGCCTTCGGTCTGGCGGCATCCGTGTGGAGCCGCGACCTGGACGAGGCGCTCACCCTGACCACGGCGCTGCGGACCGGGACCGTCTGGATCAACGGTTCTACGGATGCCTTCCCCGAGATTCCGCTGGGTGGGCGGCGCGACAGCGGTTACAACGCCGAGTTCGGCCGCGAGGGCATGGAGTTCTTCACCGATCTCAAGACCGTTCAGATCCGACGCTCGGTGGCGGCCGCCTGGTACGGGAACTGGTCGCGATGATGACCGAGACGAGCGCGCATGACACGACGGAACCCTTGACTGGCCAGCGACCAATGGCAGGGATGACGGTCCTTGTCACCGGTGCCCTCGGCGGCCTTGGCTCCGAGATCGTCGCAGCAGTTGCGGCAGCCGGTGCCCGGGTCGCGGTGCATCATCTCGGCCAGACGGCAGAGGCGGACGACGAGGTCGCCCGGCTCACCCAGGCCGGCACGGACGCTCTCGCTGTCGAAGCCGACGTCACCGACTGGAGCGCCGTGGCGCGTCTGGTGAGGGACGTGACCGACGGCCTCAGCCCTATCGACGTTGTGGTCAATAACGCCGGTTACCAGAAAGCAGCGAAGTTCACCGAGCTGACCGAAGCCGAGTGGCGGCGTCACCTGGACGTCGACCTGACCGGCCCGTTCCTCGTCTGCCGGCACGTGATCCCAGGCATGCAGGAGCGTGGGCACGGCGTGATCATCAACATGTCCTCGCAGCTGGCGTTCAAAGGCGCGCGCGACTTCGTCAGCTACGCCGCGGCCAAGGCCGGCGTGATCGGCCTGACCAGAGCGCTGGCCCGCGACGTCGGTCCGACGATCCGGGTGAATGCCATCGCCCCCGGCCCGATCGACACACCGTTCATCGCCCCGGACAAGACCCCGGAGTGGGTGAAGGAGCGCACGGAAGGCTCCGTCGTCGGCCGGCTCGGTGAGGCGAGCGAGATCGCTCCGGCCGTAGTGTTCCTGGCCGGTCCGGGGGGGAGTCTGATGCACGGGCAGACGCTCCACCTCAATGGTGGCGGGGTGATGATGTGAGCCAGGACGGCACCTCTCGACGCATCCGCGGCGGTCCCAAGTTCCTCTCCGCAGCAGAGGCGGTCGTGCTCATCCGCCCAGGCGACACGCTCGCCATCGGTGGCTCGGGAGGCGGCTTGGTCGAGCCGGACCTCTTACTGGCCGAGCTCGGCCGCCGGTACGTGGAGACCAGTGCTCCGGCGGCTCTGACCCTGGTACACACGACCGGCATCGGTGACCGTGCTGGCGGCGGAATGGACCATCTCGCCCACCAAGGGCTGGCCAAGCGGATCATCGCCGGCAACTGGGGCATGGCGCCCCGGATGAGCGAGCTCTGCGCGGAAGGCGCCTTCGAGGCGTACAACTACCCGCAAGGCGTGCTGAGTCAGTTGTTCCGGGACATCGCTGCCGGTCGTCCCGGCGTCGTGACGCATGTGGGCATCGGCACCTTCTGCGATCCGCGGGTCGAGGGCGGACGCCTGAACGACGCCACCACCGAAGACCTCATCGAGGTGGTTGAACTCGCTGGCCGCGAGTGGCTGCTCTATCCATCGATGGACCTCGACGTGTGTTTCATCCGCGGAACTACGGCCGACGAGCGGGGCAACATCTCGCTCGAGCACGAGGGTGCCAAGCTGGAGATGCTCGCCATCGCGCAGGCCACACGGAATCGCGGCGGCCTCGTGATCGCGCAAGTCAAGAACGTGGCCAGAGCCGGCAGTCTCGATCCACGCACGGTGGTCGTGCCTGGCATTTGCGTCGACGTCGTGGTCGTGCACGCCGAGCAACGCCAACTCATCACCCACGAGTACAACCCCGCGTTCTCTGGCGAGATCAAGGGCGCCCTCTCTGCCTTGGCGCCGTTCCCGCTAGATCAGCGCAAGGTGGTGGCCCGTCGCGCACTGGCGGAGATCCGTGACGGCGATGTCGTGAACCTCGGGGTCGGCATCGCGGACGGTGTCGCCGCGGTCGCGGCCGAGGAGGGCTGGTCCGAGCACTTCACGCTAACGATCGAACAGGGACTCGTCGGAGGGGTTCCCGCACGCGGGGTGATCTTCGGGGTGGCGACGAACCCAGAGGCGGTCTTGGACCAGCCCTCGCAGTTCGACTTCTACGACGGCGGCGGCCTGGACATCACCTTTCTCGGGTTCGCCCAGATCGACTCGGAGGGAAACGTCAACGTCTCCAAGTTCGGCAAGCGCGTCGTCGGGACCGGTGGATTCGTCAACATCTCCCAGAACGCCAGGACCGTGATCTTTTGCGGCACCTTCACCGCAGGAGGCCTCCACGCCGTTCCCAGCGGGGGTCACCTCACCATCGAGGCCGAGGGCCGAAACCGAAAGTTCATTAAACAGGTGGACCAAATCACGTTCAGCGCCGCCGAGGCACGACGCCGAGGTCAGCGGGTCCTCTACGTCACCGAGCGTGCCGTCTTCGAGCTGGGGCCACGTGGCCCGGTCGTGATCGAGGTCGCCCCTGGCGTGGACCTGGATGAAGACGTTCTCAAGATGCTCGACTGGCCGGTGGAAGTGGCAGGCGACGTCCGCACGATGGACTCCCGGATCTTTCACGAGCAGCCCCTCGGGGCCGGATGGCGACCCGACTCGCCCCATTCCGCACCTATATCTGCCCCCACATCTGCGCACAAAAGCGAAGGATCGACATGACCACCGTGAGCACCTCGACGTACGACTACGTCGTTATCGGCGCAGGCGCCGCTGGATGTGTACTCGCTAACCGGTTGTCGGCGGACCCGAAGACCTCCGTCCTCCTGTTGGAGGCCGGCGGCGGTGACTTTTCGCCGCTGGTGCGGATCCCGGCCGGTTTCTCCATGCTGATGGGCAGCAAGGCCAACTGGATCTTCGACACAGTGCCGCAGAAGAACATGCTGAACCGTCAGATGTTCTTGCCGCAGGGCAAGTTACTGGGCGGCAGCACGGCCGTCAACGCGATGCTCTACGTACGCGGCAACCGTGGAGATTACGACACCTGGCGGGACCTGGGCAACAAGGGCTGGGGTTACGACGACGTCCTGCCCTACTTCAAGAAGCAGGAAGCGAACGAACGGATCGCTGACGAGTACCACGGCATCGACGGCGAGCTCAACGTCGCCGACCAGGTCCAGCACAACACTATGTCCCAGGCATTCGTCCGTGCCGCCCAGGAAGCGGGGATTCCTTGGACTTCGGATCCCAACGGGGCCGAGCAGGAAGGTGTTTTCTACCACCAGGTTACGCAGCGCAGGGCACGCCGGGAGAGCGCCGCGACGGCGTTCCTGCACCCCGTCCGCAAGCGCTCGAACCTGACGGTGATCACGCACGCCGACGTCCAGAAGATCCACGTCGAGGCAGGACGCGCGACCGGCGTGACCTACCTGCACAAGGGACGACACGTCTCCGCGAACGCGCGGTCGGAGACCATCCTGTCCGCCGGTGCCTTCAATTCACCCCGGTTGCTGCTGCTTTCGGGGATCGGGCCCGCGGACGAACTGCGCGCCGTCGGCATTCAGCCGGTGCACGACCTTCCCGGCGTCGGCAGGAACCTCCACGACCAGCTGGAGGTGTACATCACGGTCGAGGCAAAGGACCCGATCACCTATAGCGGTGAGAACCGGCCCCACCGGGCGGCATTGCACGGCCTCCAGTACCTGCTCTACCGGACGGGCCCAGCGACCGCGACGATCACCGAGGCCGGCGCATTCGTCCGCACCGACCCCGCACTGGCGCAGCCAGACATCCAACTCCACATGCTGCCCGCCTATGTCGTGTGGGAGGACCTGGCCCACAGCGCGAAGAAGATCCCCGGGCACGGCATCACCATCCTGGCCTGCCACATCCGCCCCCAGAGCCGTGGTTCGATCACGCTGACCTCCGCCGACCCCAAGGTCATGCCCGCGGTCGACCCCAACTACCTCGACCACCCCGAGGACGTCAGGGCTGCGATCGACGGATTCAAGACCATCCGCAAGGTGCTCGCAGCGCCGGCCTTCGCGCCCTACCTCAATGATGAGCAACTGCCAGGATCGGCCGTGCACACCGACCAGGAGATCCTCGACTACATCCGCCGATGGGCGAAGACCGACTACCACCCGGTCGGCACCTGCAAGATGGGCGTCGACGAGATGGCAGTCGTCGACCCGGAGCTGCGGGTACACGGCTTGTCCGGGTTGCGGGTGATCGACTCCTCGATCATGCCGAACATCATCAGCGGCAACACCCAGGCGCCAACGATGATGATCGGCGAGAAGGGTGCCGCTCTTGTGCTCGGCGAAAGACCCCTCTCATGACGCATATCAACCTCCCGCAGCCCGGAGGCGGCTCGACAGGCCTGACGCTCCGCCCCCGCTCGACGGTCCATGACCTAGCCGGCCTCGGCGCCCCCACGTCCCGCATGGTGTATGCCGCCGCCCACGTCGTCGTGGACCCGATGGCCGACACCGGTCCCGCGGCCGGCACGACGATCGACTGGGACGCGACACTCCACTACCGGCGCTACCTCTGGGATCTCGGCCTCGGGGTCGCGGACGGCATGGACACTGCGCAACGCGGTGGCGGGCTTTCGTGGAGCCAGGCCAAGGAACTTGTCACCCGATCCGGTGCTGAAGCGCGTGCAGTGGGTGGTGCACTCACCTTCGGAGCCGCAACCGACCAACTCGACTGCACGCTGACGTGGAGTCTCGACGAACTCGCTGACGCCTACTTGGAGGAGGTCACGGTCATCGACGATTCCGGCGCCACCCCCGTGCTGATGTGCAGCCGTCAACTCGCCGATGCGGCGAAAGGTTCAGACGACTACCTACACGTGTACGACCGCGTCTTGAGCCAGACCACGACCCCGGTCCTCCTGCACTGGTTGGGCGAGGCTTTCGACCCACTGCTCGCGGGCTATTGGGGCGACCCCGACCTGGACATAGCTACCGGGACAGTTCTCGATGTCATGAGGCTGCACCCCGGCAAGGTCTCCGGTATCAAAGTCTCGCTGCTGGACCCTGACCGGGAGATCGACCTGCGTCGCAGGTTGCCAGAAGGCGTGCGCATGTATACCGGTGACGACTTCAACTACGACGTCCTCATCCGCGGCGACGACCAGGGACACAGCCACGCCCTGCTCGGTGTCTTCGATGCCATCGCAGCTCCTGCCCGGGCCGCGCTCGCCAAGCTGGACAAGGGCGACGCCGAAGGATTCAGCGAGATCCTCTCGCCGACCGTCCCGCTGGCCCGACATCTGTTCGAGGCACCGACCTCCGCCTACAAGACCGGAGTGGTTTTCCTCGCCTGGTTGAACGGCCACCAGCAGCACTTCCACATGCTGGGAGGGGCGGAAAGCCTGCGCTCGGTGCCGCACCTGGTCGCACTGTTCCGGCTGGCAGACGAAGCCGGAGCACTGTGCGACCCGGACCTGGCGGTGCAGAGAATGCGAAACTGGCTGGTAATAGCCGGTTTCGAGGCCTGAGCACATGCCGTTCGAGCAACTTTCCCTCAACCAGGCGACGACGGAGACCACGCCGACCGTTCGCACGCTTGCCGCCTGCGCCTCCGCCGGAGTCGGCGCGGTAAGCCTGTGGCGACACAAGTACATCGAGGGCGACGCCTCAGTCACGGCCCGCGCCGTCAGGGACGCAGGGCTTGAGGTGTCCAGTCTCTGCCGAGGTGGCTTCTTCACAGGCACCCGGTCAGAAGCGGCGGCCGGAGCAGACAACCTCCGCGCCATCGAGGAAGCCGTCCAACTCGCGGCGCCCGTCCTCGTGCTGGTCTGTGGGCCTGCTCTCAACGGTGACATCGCCGCGGCCGAAGCCACCATCAGAACCGGCATCGAAGGGATGCTTGTCGAAGCGGCGGCGGCCGGGGTCACGCTGGCGATCGAGCCGTTCCACCCCATGTTCCTCGCAGAACGATCCGCGATCGTCACCCTGGCCCAGGCCAACCGGCTGCTCGAGGAGATCGCGCATCCCTCGCTGAGGATCGCCGTGGACACCTACCACGTCTGGTGGGACCCGGATCTGATGACCGAACTCGATCGTGCCGCCGGACGTGTGGCCGCCGTGCACGTCGGCGACTGGCTCGTCCCCACCCCGGAACTTCTTGCCGGGCGAGGACTGCCCGGTGATGGAGTCATTCCGCTGGGCAGTCTCGTGGCCGAGATCCACACCAGGACCGGGTTCGACGGCCCCCTGGAGGTGGAGGTCCTCAACCGCGACGTATGGGCACGTCCGGCCGAGGAACTCGTCATCGACGTGAAGGAACGAATGACCGAGATCCTGCGGATCGGCACACCCTCAGGCGACAGCGCGGTCGGCTTGCAGACGTCGCCGTGACGTCGCCCCGGGTGCTGGTGGCGCCGAACTCGTTCAAGGGGACAATGAGCGCGTCGACGGTCGCTGACGCTCTGGCGGAGGGCGTCATGAGTGCCGTTGGCGTGGCAACGATCTGCCCGCTCGCCGATGGTGGTGAGGGCACCACAGCAATTATGCACGCCGCCCTAGGTGGGGACTGGCTCCAGCGCACAGTGACCGGGCCACTAGGCGAACCCGTCACTGCTTCATACCTGGTGACCGACGGGGGCCGGACCGCAGTGATCGACACCGCCAGCGCCAGTGGTCTCACCCTGGTGCCACTGAGCCGGCGCGCGGACTGCGGAGGGCTGCGCAGGTCGCAGATCACCATCTTGTGCGACGTCCGAACTCCCTTCGAAGACGCAGGGATCGTCTACGCACGGCAGAAGGGCGCCGACGCAGCGGCAGTGATCCGGCTGACCGCTCGCCTGCACGCCCTCGCGGCGACCTTTCCGCGCGACCCCAGGGGCCTCCCTGCGACCGGTGCGGGTGGGGGTCTTTCAGGCGCGCTCTGGGCAGTGCACGGAGCAGACCTCGTATCGGGAATAGACGCCGTCCTGGACGCAGGGGGTCGGCAAAGTCGGGTTGTGAGGCGCGCTGACCAGCGGGTTTGCTGTGTTGCGGGTGTGAGGGACGTGGCGCGTGTTGCTGTCGAGCGAGCGT
>JAABUN010005014.1_pt1 | contig 17048 bp, 17 predicted proteins | sample 5559311 | NCBI WGS metagenome assembly JAABUN01 (sample SAMN10711877, study PRJNA513370) | rock metagenome | isolation source: Antarctica rocks | place: Antarctica: Victoria Land, Siegfried Peak sud
CCAGATTCGTACGCAAGTCCTTGTCGTTCTCCAAGTCTGACCAGATGCACCTCATCTGCCTTCACCTGTTCCTAGTTCGCTACAACCTCCAACGGAGACATGACATTCTTTAGTGGGCCACTACCGGCGTCTCATAGACTGTTAAAAGCGAGCGTGTTCCGCTCCGCGAGAGGTTGCGCTTTTTGCCCCGGGTGCTGCCTTTTATGTCGATTATCGTGCTTATTCTGTGGACGCTCTACGGCGGCGTAGCAACCCCTTCGGAGGCCGCGGGCGTCGCCGCTTTTATGTCGTTTATCTTTGCTGTGGTGCTCTACCGTATGTGGCGACCCGGCGAGATGGTCCGCATACTCGTCGAGGGGGTTTGTGAGTCGGTGATGCTGATGCTGATTATCGGTACGTCGGCACTTTTTGCCTACGCACTTTCGTCACTCTACATTACCCAGTCGGCTGCCGAGGCGATGATCGCTATGGAGCTAAGCCCGCTGATGCTGATTTTGGTTATCAACTTTTTTTGCTCGTAGCCGGTTTTTTCTTGCCCCCGGTGTCGGTCATCGTTATGGCGGTACCGATCCTTTTGCCGATTATCGACGCCGCCGGTTTCGACCGCATCTGGTTTGGTGTGTTGCTGACGCTCAACATGGAGATCGGCCTGATCACGCCGCCGGTCGGCCTTAACCTCTACGTTCTAAAGGACATCGCCCCCGAACTGTCGTTTAACAGCATTGTGCGGGGGTCGTTTCCTTTTATGCTGCTGCTGGTTTTGGGAATGGTACTTATCTACCTTTTCCCGGGTATCGCTACGTGGTTACCCGCCACGCTGATGGGTTAGGGTGTGCTGAGCGTCAGCCTAAGCGCCTTTCAGCGGATGGTTCAGGCGTTCGATACCAGCCGCAACTACTTCTCGAGCCGTCGTTACCTGACGCGGTTACGAGGCCCGGACCAGACCGACGAGCTAGCGGCGCTGTTGTCGACCCAGGGCGAGGTCTCGGGTATCGTGCTGGCCCAGAGTATCTTGAACCATTATCAAGGTCTCGACCAGGAGGCCAAAACGCATTTCTTGACGCGTCTCGCCGGTGACTTCGGCGTTGACCCCGCTGAGGTCGTGGCGGCGGCGCAACACTATCTGGAAGACGCTTCGGCAGAGAACTATCGGCGTCTTATGAAAACGGCGGAGCCGCCACGTCAAGAGCTTTTGCGGCGGCTTAACACCGCGCCCGGCGGCACCCTCGCGCTCGTCCGGATGCGAGAAGACTTGCTGCGTCTAAAAGGTGATGAGCGTTTGGCTATGCTCGATCTGGACTTTATTCACCTGTTTTCAAGCTGGTTTAACCGCGGCTTCTTAAGCGTCAAGCGCGTCGACTGGAGCAGCCCGGCGGAACTCTTAGAGCGCATCATCCGCTACGAAGCCGTCCACAGCATCAGCGACTGGGACGATCTGAGACAGCGGGTAAGCGCAGCTGACCGCGCCTGCTACGCTTTTTTTCATCCCGTACTGGGGGACGAACCGCTTATCTTTATCGAAGTGGCGCTGACCAAAACCGTTCCGGGTAGCGTCCAAGACCTGCTCGCCCGGGACCGCGCCGCCATCGACCCGCAAGAGGCGAAAACGGCCGTCTTTTACTCGATCTCGAACTGTCAACCCGGACTCAAAGGCATCTCTTTCGGGGCCTTTTTGATCAAGCAAGTGCTCCAAGAGATGAGCCGGAACTATCCCAAACTCAGTACCTGGGTTACGTTGTCGCCGGTTCCCGGTTTTGCAACCTGGTTGTCCAAGCAGAGTCAGAGGGGTGAAGTGGGTGAGCTCTACGCCGAGCTCGAGACCGTACTCGAGCTGCCCCTAGCCGAGCGCGGCGACTACCTAAAACGTTACGACGAGAGCTTGTCGAAAGCGGCGCTTCACTACTTTACCGAAGCCAAACACCGCTCGGGAACACCCTACGATCCGGTAGCGCGGTTTCACCTCAACAACGGAGCCAAGCTGCTCAACATTCACACCCGCGCCGACGTGTCGGACAAAGGGCTTAAAGAAGCTCTCGGGCTAATGGTCAACTATCAGTACGAACCTAGCAAGATGCTCGAGCACCACGAAGCCTACGCGACCGAGCAGCGGGTGGTGCTGGCAAAACATCTCGAAAAGCAAGTCAAGTGATTGGCGGTACCTGTGAAACCTTTGCAAGACCTGCGTGTTCTCGACCTGTCGCGTATCTTGAGCGGCCCTTACTGCACCATGGTGCTCGCAGATTTCGGGGCCGAAGTCGTTAAAGTCGAGCACCCTGAAGGGGGCGACGACACGCGCTCGTGGGTTCCCCCCCTCGTCGGCGACGAGTCGGCTTACTTTGTGTCGGTCAACCGTAACAAACGGAGTCTTACCGTCGATCTAAAAACGCCGGAGGGCAAAGAGGTTATTTACCGTTTGGCAAGGTGGGCTGACGTGGTGGCCGAAAACTTCCGCCCCGGTACCGCCGAAAAACTCGGTATCGGTTACGACACCCTAAGTGACCTCAACCCACGCCTTATCTACTGTGCGATATCCGGTTTTGGGCAGACCGGACCCTACCGTGACAGACCGGGCTACGACGCCATTGGACAGGCGATGGGCGGCCTTATGAGCGTCACCGGCTATCCTGATTTGCCGCCGGTACGTTTCGGCGTCGCTATCGCCGACCTCGGCGCAGCGATGTGGAGCCTCGTCGGTATCTTGGTCGCCCTTCAGGCGCGCCGGGAAAGCGGGCGTGGACAGTATATAGACACGTCGCTGTTTGAAAGTCAGCTGTCGTGGCTTACCTACATTGCCGGAAATTACGCGGCTACCGGTAAAGACCCCGAGCGGCAGGGTTCGGCGCACCCCAACATCGTGCCGTACAAGGCGTTCGAGACTCAAGACGGCAACATTATGATCGCGGTGGGTAACGATAGTTTGTGGAAAAAGTTTACAGACGCCCTAGAGGTTCCAGAACTTGGCGATAGTCCCGAGTACCGGACAAATTACGACCGGTTAGAGCGGCGCAGCGAGCTTTTGGAGAAACTGAGCGCGATTTTCAAAGGGCGTACGACGGAAGAATGGTTGGAACGTTTGGACGCGTTCGGCGTACTCAATTCGCCGATTCAGACGGTCGCCGAAGTTTTTGCCGACCCTCACGCGAAAGCCCGAGATATGTTGGTTCAGCTCGAGCATCCAACAGCTGGCGAGATCACCGTTACCGGGATTCCCGTCAAGCTCTCAGAAACGCCCGGCGCAGTAACCGTTCCGCCTCCAACACTTGGTCAGCACAGCGAAGCGGTGCTTTTAGAGCTCGGTTACTCAGCTGCGGAGGTGGGCGAGCTGAGAGACAAAAAGATCATCTGAAGTACCGGAGTATAAACGTCACGATGTAAACGGCCTCGGCCCTGGAAGATTATTCTGCTAGGGGCTGTCTCAGTCACGACGTCCGTCTTTGCCCGTCTTACGCTGAGCTTGTCCCGGCAGGCTTTATCCGCCTTCTATTCGTCTGAAGAAGTATAGCCTGACACGTACGTCGGAATGACACGTTTTCAGACCTGCCACGAAACGAGAGTATGAACCGAGCGAAACAACAGGTGTCTACCGGAGCGGCGCAAATGTGGCAGACAGACCTCAACTCGCAACAGGAGCCTCGAGCAACCCGTACTCAGGCCGTGACAACACTGCAAAGGTACCGAGCGCCCAGGCTTGCCAAAACGTGAAAGGTTCGACGTCGTTGTGCGCCGAGACGAAAAGTGTGTTGACGACGCCGTGAGAGGTGAGCACGATGTTCTCTTCCGGGCAAGATTGGAGCATCTGTTTTACAGCTTTTACAAACCGTCGTTTCGCCTCATCTGCGCTCTCCAAGCCGAAAACCCGCTCGTCCGGCCTGCTGAAAAAGGCTCTGACCGCAGCCTCAAAATCAGCCCGATCGCCGAAGTACGGGACGCCGCTGCGGTCGTGCTCGTGCAGGTTGGGCGCAGTGTAGCGCGGCAAACCGAGCACGTCAGCGACGATATTACCCGTCTCGGCAGCTTTGGGTTCTTCGCTGGTGATGACTATTCCTGGGTAACGTGGGCGGAGCCGCTCGGCCAAAAGCAGGCTTTGCGCTCTTCCCTCTTTACCCAAAAGCCAGTGATCGGCAGACACGCCCGGTCGGACGTCGGGCAGTGCGTGTTTGACGAGCAGAAGTCGGGTCACCGCTAACCGAGCACATTCAGCGCCGCCGCCAAACCCTGACCCGGCGACACGTTTTGACCCGACTCGAGTAAAATCTCTCCTAAAGCCGCCACCAACACGAGCGCGTCGTAGCGGTCGGCGTAGCCCATCACCGAAGGACGGAAAAGAACCGGCTTGGCGTCGTCCTGACCCCCGGCAATCCGCATCCCGCGCGCGCTGAAGTCTCTTACGATGTCGGGGGCAGCGACGCCTTCGGGGGCGTACAGAGCGGCGACGGCGGGGCTGACGCGCTGCGCGTAAGCTCGGCAGCCGAGCGCCCCGGCCCCCTCCAGAACGGCCCGGTTGAGCGTTTCCCGGCGCTGCCAGACGTTTTCCAGACCCTCGTGCAAGAGCATATCCAGCGCGACTTCCAACCCCGCGACCAGGCTCACCGCAGGCGTGTAGGCCGTCTGCCCCGCCCCCTGCTGTTTGCGCTCTTTACGCAAGTCCAGATAAAAGCTCGGGTTCAGATTTTCGGTTCTGGCCCACGCCCGCTCAGAAAGCCACGCGAACGCGAGACCCGGCGGGGTCATCAGACCTTTTTGGCTCCCTGAAAAGATGCCGTCGAACCCCCATTCTTGCGGGCGCAGTTCCGCCACACCCAGACTCGTAACGGTATCGACCAGAAAGAGCGCGTCCGGCGTGGTCTCACGGACGACTTCGGCAATAGCCCGAACGTCATGTAAGACGCCGGTGGACGTTTCCGAATGGGTCGTCATCACGGCGCTCACGTCCGGATGCTCTGCTAGCAGGGTGCGGACGGCCTCCGGGTCGGCGGCGCGGCCCCACGGCAGCTTCAGCGTAACGACCTCGTAGCCGTAACATTGCGCCAGCTTGACCCAGCGTTCACCGAACTTGCCCGCGTCAATACCGACCACCTTTGCGCCCTTCGGCGCGCACGCCAGCAGACCGGCCTCGAAACCAGCCGTACCGCTGCCCGCCAGAATCAGCACCTCGTCACCGGGAACGCAGGCGACCTCGGCAAGTTTTTCACGGGTGCGTAAGAACAGCTCCTTAAACGCCGCCGTGCGGTGATGGACGACCGGGCGCGCGGTGGCCTCGAGAACCTGCGGCGGCACCTCGACGGGTCCGGGGGCGTATAGGCGAGGTTTATACATAGCCATCTCCTGTTATCAAAACTCTGTCACTAAAGCTCTGAGCGTCGTCATCAGGGTCACACAGTATTTATCTCGTCTCCCCGGCAGTACCACAAAGACTGTCCTGCTTCCCCTCATTGCTCGTTGCTCACTACTCAAACCAACACATCCCCACCGCCACGTCACCAACTGAACGCCGAACAGACTAGAGCCTCACCCCCTCGAATCGGCTTACAATCGACGAGTAGCTCGAGCCTCTCGCCCGCGTCCCAGGTATCTCGCTGAAACGCCTTGTGATAGGCGTCGACGTCGTGGGTTGAGACCGCGACCGCTTCCGCAGCTTGTTTCAGACTTCCGGCGCGGAGATAACCGATGAGGTAGTCGCCGTGCTCGGACGAGTCGAGGAAAAAGGACTCGAGCACCACGCCCTCCCCCGCCATCGTCGCCAGCGCCTCAGCTCTGCGCGCGCCGATCTCCGCCGCCCATTGGCGTACCCGGGGCAGTGAGCCAGGTTTTAGTTTGATCTTGACGCAGCGCACTGTTTCTGAAACCGTCCCCGAAACCGCCACTGAAACCTCTCCCGAAACCGCCACTAAAGCCTCACCACCTCGAGGCTGACCAGTACGTTCGGCAGACCGCGCAGCACGTCCAGCACGGCTTCGGGCGGTTCGCCGTCGAGACCGAGCGCAAAAAGCGCCAGACCGTCCTCACCGACGCGCGAGAGCTGCATCCCCGAGATGTTGACGCCCGCGTCGCCCAGAACGGTCCCGACTTTGCCGACCGCGCCGGGGCGGTCGTAGTTCGTACAGATGAGCATGGTGCCTTCGGGCCGCAGTTCGATGGGGTAGTCGTTGACCGAAACGATGCGCGGCTCCGTTCCCAACACCGACCCGCCGACGCTGAAGCTGCCCTCGTCGGTCGTGAGCGTCACATGCACGTGCGCGGTGTAACCACGGCTGCGCGAGGCTGTGACTTTCGAGACGCGGATATCGCGCTCTTTGGCGATGGCGGGCGCGTTGATATAGTTGGGCGCTTCGTCCAAGATGGGCTCCAGAACGCCTTTGGTAACGGCTACCGCCACCGGGTCGGGGTCGCGCGGGAAAGTGCCGGAAAACTCGATCTGCAACTCGCGCATCCGTCCGTGAGCGAGTTGCGCGGCGAGTTTGCCGAGCGCCTCACCGAGTTTTAGATACGGCCCCAGCACCGCCATCACTTCGGGGGCGAGCGCGGGGGCGTTGACCGCGCCGCGCGAGAGGTCACCGCCTAGAGCGAGCGCCGTGCGTTCCAAAATCTCCTCACCGACCCGCGCCTGCGCCTCAGCGGTGTTCGCGCCCAGGTGCGCGGTCAAAACCACGTTGTCGAGCGCCAACAGCGGGTTTTCAGGCGAGGGGGGCTCGAGCACATACACATCCAACCCGGCAGCAAAAATCTCCTTGGCGGTGAGCGCCGCCAGCAGCGCCGCCTCGTCGATGATGCCGCCGCGCGCCGCATTGACGACCACTGCGTCACGCGGCAACAGCGCCAACTCCGCCTTACCGATCATGCCCTCGGTCTCCTCGGTCAGCGGCGTGTGAACAGTCAAAAAGTTCGCACGTTTTAGCAGCGCGTGCAGATCATCGACCAACTCGACTTTAAGGTCGTCGGCTCTTTGCCGAGAGATATACGGGTCATACGCCACGACGCTCATCCCCAACCCCTGCGCCCGCCTCGAGACGAGCGACCCGATCCGCCCGAAACCGACGATCCCGAGCGTCGCATCTTTGGCTTCACGGCCTAAAAACTTGCGGTCCCAGGTCCCGGAACGAATCTGCTTGTCCGAACGGCTGACGCCCCTTGCGGCAGAAAGCATCAGGGCTATCGCCAGCTCCGCCGCCGAAACATTGTTCGATTCGGGCGCGTTCAAGACTAAGATACCCCGGCGACTCGCCGCCGCCAGGTCGATATTGTCGACCCCGACCCCGCCACGCCCGATCACCTTGAGGTTTTTCGCCGCGCGAATCAGCGCGTCGTCGACCTGCGTGCGGCTACGGGTAATGAGCGCGTCGTACTCGCCGACCACCCCCAGCAGTTCGTCGCGCCCGATCCCCTCGCAGTAATCTACCTGCACGCCCTCGTATGTTTTATCGCCTAGTTGAATGGTATCGGTAACGAGAACCTTGTGCGTCATAAGAGCGAACTATACCGCTAACGGCCCGTTAGCGGCGTCTGACCAGGCTCCGGGGCGTCGGCAGCGCGTAGCTGAGCACCCCCGCCGAAACCAGCAGCGTCGCGGCGACGAAATACAGATTCGGCAACGTCCGGAACGACACCTCACCGACCAGCGCCCACGCAGCTAGCAGCAGCAGGTGAAGCGCGAGCAGCAGAACAGGAACCAGCGCGGCGCGGCGGTTGTCCCGGCGATAAAAGCGCGGCCCCACGCGTAGGGTCAGCGCAATCAATCCCACGTCGAGCAGCCCGAACACCACCCCGCCCAGCACGGCGTCGGTGGTGGTAAAAACCCAGACGAGCACGTACGTGAGGTGAACCGCCCAGGGCAGCGCGGCGAGCAAGATGACCTCCGGCAGACGACCGGGCCACCAGCGGCGCAGCAGCAAGCCGAGCACAAAACCGGCGAGGGCGAAGAAGAGGCCGAAACGCAGAAGTAGCCTCACCGAGCGCCCCCCACCGAGTCTGTCTTAACGAGCATAAGTAAACTCCTAGTCAAACGTCTTTAGTACCGTAACGTGGTGGGGCTGCAAGTCAAACCGCTTGAAAAGTTTTAGCGAAGCTTTGTTGCCAGCATAAACACCAGCCTCGACTCTTTTCACAGATTTTTCTCGCGTCCAGGCAAAACACGTTTCTAGCAGCTCGCCCGCAACCCCTTTACCGCGGGCAAACGCCTCAACGTAGACGACCTCGATGGTGCATTTTCGACCTGAAGATGCCAAGTGACCTGGCACATCTACGACAGACGCCTTTAGGTACCCCACAGGTTGGGTTTGGACTTCAGCGATTAGATAGAGCGCGTCGGGACTCAAGAGCCGCTCCATATCTTGTTCTCGGTAGTGCTCCCCAAGGTAGCGTAGGTGCGGCTCGAACACGCGTTCAACTTCGTATAGAGCACGCCCCCACCGCTCGATCAGACCCACATCATTGAGCGTTGCAGGGCGGACCACAGTATTCATAAAACCCAGTTTAACCCCGCTGAACTCGAGCTTAGGGGTTGCGTTCATGAGCTAAATAATCTCCCTAAACGCCACCGCCCGACTCCGCCGCTTAAGTTCTTCACGCAGCCTCGCCGCCCAAGTCGCCTCGAGCTTGGGGTCGGCCTCCAACATCCGCTTCGCCAGGTCGCGCGACTGCTCGATGATCTCGGTGTCTTGCGTGAGGTCGCCCAAAACCAGGTCAGGCATCCCCGACTGCCGGGTGCCGCGCAGTTCACCGGGGCCGCGTAGCTCGAGATCTTTTTCAGCGATCACGAACCCGTCCAGATTTTTTTCGATGACGCCGAGACGCGCCTGCGTCTTTTTCGAGCGATCGCCTGCGATCAGCACGCAGTAGCTCGCGTGCTCGCCGCGCCCGACCCGGCCCCGGAGCTGATGAAGCTGCGACAACCCGAAACGCTCGGCGTTTTCGATAATCATCACCGAGGCGTTGGGGATGTCCACCCCGACCTCGATCACGGTCGTCGAGACCAGCAGGTCGTACTCGCGGCGGCGAAACGCCTCCATCACCTCGTCTTTTTCCTGCCCGCTCATCTTACCGTGCAGGAGCGCGATGCGGCACGCTTCGGGCATGATGGCTTTGAGGTCGTCATACATCTGCGTCGCCGAGACGATCTCGCTCATCACCTCGGCCTCGGATTCTTCGATCAGCGGCGTCACCAGATAGACCTGCCGCCCCTTCTGAATCTCGCCCCACGCGAAGCGGTACACGTCGCGGCGTTTGGCGTCGTTGACCAGCCGGGTTTCGATAGCCTGACGGCCCGGCGGCAGTTCGTCGATGATGCTCAGCTCGAGGTCGCCGTAATAGGTGAGCGCCAGCGAGCGCGGGATGGGCGTCGCGCTCATGACCAGCACGTCCGGGTTGTTGCCCAACAACTTGCGCCGCTGCTCGACGCCGAAACGGTGTTCTTCGTCGACGATAGCCAAACCCAGGTTGCGAAAGACCACGCCCTCTTGAATCAGCGCGTGCGTCCCTACCGCGAGGTCGGTCTGCGACGACCCCAAGCGTTCGCGCGCCTCACGGCGCTCCTTAAAGCCCGCCGAGCCGATAAAGAGGTCGCACGCCACGCCGAGCGGGTGCAGATACTGGATCAAATTCAGGTAGTGCTGCCGCGCCAGGATTTCGGTCGGGGCCATCAGCGCCGCCTGAAAACCGTTTTTTACAGCGACGTAAGCTGCCGCCGCCGCCACCGCCGTCTTGCCGGAACCCACGTCGCCCTGAAGCAGCCGCGCCATCTGCTTGGGGTTCGTCATATCGCCTAAAATCTCATCGAGTACACGGCTCTGTGCTTTGGTGAGCTTGAAGGGCAGGCTCGAGGCGAACGCTTTCAGGTCTTTTTGCCTGACCTTGAACTGCTTGCCGACCAGGGCCGTATCGCGGTTGAGTAAAACGCGCAGCTCGAGAAACAAAAACTCGTCGAACTTCAAGCGCCGTAAGGCGATGGTCAGCGCCTTTTCGTCTGTGGGAAAGTGAACCTCACGCAAGGCTTCGTCGAGTGAGATGAGGTTAAAGCGTTCGATGATGCTTTTGGGCAGATGGTCGGGGACCAGACTCAGCGCGTCGAGCAAACGGCGCGCCGCCCGCCGCAGATACGCCTGACTAAGCCCCTGGGTAGACCCGTACACGCCGACGATACGACCAGATGAGAGCGAGTCGGCGTCATCGTCGATCTCATGGTGCGCCGCCGATAACTCGACGCTGCTGCCGCGCCGCTTGACCTTGCCGGTGACGACGATGCGTTGGCCCGGGAAAAGTTGCTTCTCGAGCCACGCCTGGTTAAACCAGACCACGCCGAGCCGCGTGCCGTGCGCGTCTTCTAAAAACGCGCGCACCACCGTCATCCCGCTTTTGGCCCGCGTCAGCTTGCGTCCGGTGATGGTGCCGACGACCGTAGCCGACTCCTGTTCGCCCAGCGCCGCAAAGCTCGGCAGCGCGCGGCGGTCTTCGTAGCGTTTGGGATAGTAAAAGAGCAGGTCGCGGTAGTTTTTAAGACCCAGCGGCGCGAGTTTTTTGGTCGCGCCGTGTCCGACGTTGAGCATCTCTGCGCCGAACTCGGCGTCGAGTTGAGTACTGGAAAAGTCAGACCTGGTAGGCGCGGAAACCGCGGGCGACCTCTGAGCCTGAGTCGGTGCTTGCGGAGATCGCACCGGCTCAGGCTCGAGCACTGGAGCCTCCGGCGGACCCAGCAGCGCCAGCGCCTGCTCGAGCCTTTCCGCCCGCTCCGTCGGCCCCAGATCGCGGTAGCCTGCGATTACTTCCCGAACGTCGCCGAACGGCCCCCCGACATTTTCGAGGAGGCGCTCGAGGCCGCCCTTGACCGCCGTATCTTTACAGCCGCTGCGAAGCTCCAGGGTCAGCGGCCCCCGCAAACGCGTTCTCAGTTCGTACACCGTCGTCGCCATCTCTATTCATTATGAGACACGGTTGCGGGTTTGGGTGAAGTTCGGAAGCTGCGCCGCGTACCATCTTGGTCTCTCACAGCTCAACCCAAATTCGGAGTTCTTTGTGCGGCATTCGGGCCGGTCCACAGCGTAGAAGCTATCGAGGGTTATTCAAGGACTGAGATCGTTTACAAAAGGGTGATGTAGCACACGGGCCTCTTCAAATCCGGCTGTTTTGTCCCAAGCATCCTCAAAGAACGTGCGCGTCAACTCACAGACAGTTGCGTGGAGTTTAGCCGCGTCGCCCCCACCCAAGACCGAGTGAAGCGGCCCCCATCGGAGAGGCGTCCAAAAAATCATATCCGTGAAAGCGGCGTGACCACTACCTGTAAGTTGTAACCACACAGCGCGGTACCCGTTGGCCTGGGTGTGCTTGATAACGTCGCCCACCTCACCCAGATACAAGGCTGCCATCTGGGAAACAGGCGCGGCATCTCCCGCCTTGTCGGCGAGTTCTAGAAGCACGCTTTGACTGAGGTGAAGGTAGGGTCCCCGGCTACCGAGCGTGCGCGCTGTGGCGAAGCCGTTGCCGTCCAGGTTTACGACAGCGTGGCATGTTTGCTGCACAGCACAGACCTCGGTCATCACGCTGCCGCCAAACGAGTAGCCTAACAAGCCCAGCTTTGAAAGCTCGAGCCTGCCCCTAAACAGATCGTCTCGCTGACTGAGTCCGTCTAGCGCAGCTACGACAGCGCTTACGTCCCTCACGCGTTCAGGCATCACGCGGTTGACCATGAACGCTAGAAACCCTTCGGGGTCACGTGCCAGGACTTGCGGATCGAACCCGTAAGCGCGCAGGGGTTTGGGGTGCTCGACTGCAAAGGCGATGAAGCCGTGGCTCGCCAACTCGGCGAGCAAAAAGCTGTTGTCCTCTACAAACCCGTCTCCGCCATGGGAGTAGACGATGACTGGGTAGGCATCCTTAGCGGTGCTCAGACGGGCGTTCTCGAAGGCTCGTGTGGGCCTGCCTTTGAGGTGGCTGTAAATAAAGGGGGGCAAGCCCATGATGCTGCGCTTAAGACCTAGGAGATAGGGTTGCGGTGTGTTACCCTCCGTGGATTCTGCCGGATACCAAACTTTAGCGGTAATGGTACCCCTTTCGTCTCTGAAACTGCGATCGGTCGCGCCAACGGCATAAGGTCCTGTAGACTTGGGCATAAGAAAATTCGGGAACGCGTAACTTAGCAGGAAAGCAAAGGTTGCGAGCAAAAAGCACGTCGCGACGCTGAGAACCATTATGGGAGACGGCAGCACCACCCTGGCTAGGGCTACAACCGTGAGCACAATACCCAGCGCGTACAGAGGCGTGAGCTGCCAACGCAAACCTTCAACAAGCACTTGGAGGACGAGGAAGCTTAGAGGGATGGCGGTGAGAGCGGGCGCTCCGGCAAGAACGCTAACCGTTAAACTGATGGGTAGTAAGGCGATGAGCATATAATGCAAGGTCATATTCGTCAAGCTTCAAGTGAGGCTACTCAAAATGGAAGTATCAAATTCGACAAGCACGCTTACGATTCACAATGTGGACGTTGCCGAGCTTTTGCTGAACGCCCAAACGCAGAGGCTCATCCATCCTTTCTTGGGCAAGGAGCAAAGTGCGGCTGGTGCGGCCAAGATTCTTGGAATGAGCACCAGCGCGCTCCTTTACCGTGTCAACAGGCTGCTCGAGTACGGCATCCTCAAAGTCGTTCGTGAGGAGCCTCGTGCCGGGCGGGCCAGCAAAGTGTACACTACGGCCGCGAGCAGCTTTTTCGTGCCGTTCAGAGTGACGCGGGCTGAGACGCTCGAGGCCCACCTAGCAGGGGTCAAGCATTACTACGAACAGCTTCTGACCGCGAATGTCGCCGAGGCGATGCGCGGCCTCGACGCGGACTGGGGAATGCGCGTTTTTCGGGACGACGAGGGGCGTATCCAGACGCTCACAGCCGTCTACCCGGACAAGCTTCTACAGATCGATCAGGTGGGGCCCGCCCTCCTCGACTTTTTCTATCCGAGTTTGTACCTGGATCACGAAGACGCTAAGGCTCTGCAACACGAATTGGTGATGCTTATCCAGAAGTACACCGTAAAAAGAGGTGCTCAGCGCTACTTGTCGCATGTGGGCCTAGTGCCCTTGGTCAGGGAGAAACTTTAAACGTTGAAGTGACCTTTGTGCGGTTGTTGAGCGCAAGAAACGCAAAGACCACCCTACTTTGACGCTCTTCACTTTTGCTTATTTTGTCAAAGATACAGCGAAGGCAAAAGGTACAAACGTGTCTTAACGCCATACTGGCCAGACCTTCACCACAGCCCGCGCCGGACGCGCTAAGATAGGGTGTTTAGACAAATTAAAAAAGGAGCGTGTATGAAAAAACTCAGCATCATTCTGGCTGCGGCCTTGTTGTCCCTGACACAGGCGCAGGAGTTGGAAATTTTCTCGTGGTGGGCGGGCGACGAAGGTCCGGCGCTCGAGGCGCTTATAGACCTTTACGAGCAGCAAAATCCGGACACCGAGGTCGTCAACGCGACCGTTACCGGGGGTTCGGGGGTCAACGCCCGCGCCGTTCTCAAAACGCGCATGTTGGGCGGCGACCCGCCCAGTTCGTTTCAGGTTCACGCCGGTCAGGAGCTTATCGGAACCTGGGTCGCGGCGGAGCGGATGGAAGACCTCTCCGGGCTGTTTGAAGAGCAGGGCTGGAACGAGGCGTTTCCTGAAGGCTTACTGAACCTCATCAGCACCGACGACGGTATCTGGAGCGTCCCCGTCAACGTCCACCGCTCGAACGTGATGTGGTTTGTACCCGCGAAGCTCGAAGAGTGGGGCGTTGCCGCGCCGACCAGTTGGAACGAATTTTTAGAGGTCTGTCCGACGCTTCAGGAGCAGGGCGTCACGCCTCTGGTCGTCGCCGAACCCTGGACGCAGCAACATCTTTGGGAGTCCGTGGCGCTCGGCGTACTCGGTCCGGACAACTATGAAGCTCTCTGGTCGGGCGAACTGGCCTTCGATTCGGAAGAGGCGGCGGCGGTCTGGGAGACCTACGGAGAGATTATGGCCTGCACGAACGACGACGCGGCGGGGCTGTCGTGGCAACAGGCAACCGACCGCGTAGTAAACGGCGAGGCTGCCTTTAACATCATGGGCGACTGGGCCGCAGGCTACCTAACCACCACGCTGGGCCTCGAGCCCGAGACCGGTTTCGGCTGGGCTGCGTCACCGGGTACCGAAGGCAACTTTATGGTTTTGGCCGATTCGTTCGGTCTGCCGGTCGGCGCGCCGGACGCGGACGCGACCACCGCCTGGCTGACGCTGGTCGGGTCCAAAGAGGGTCAGGACACCTTTAACCCGCTTAAAGGGTCGATCTCACCACGCCTCGATTCCGATCCGAGCATCTATAACGCCTACTCGCAGTCGGCGTATACGGACTACACCGAAAACCGTCAGGTCGGTTCGCTCGTTCACGGCGCAGTCGCCAACGAAACCTTTATGAGCGAATTTGCCAACGTCTTGGAGGGTTACATCAGCTCCGGCGACGCCGCGCAAGCAGCCTCGAGCGCCCAGGAACTCGCCACCCGTACGGGCGTCGGCAGCAACTAAACCCCTACATCTCAGAAACGCCGAGTGTGACGTAGCACTCGGCGTTCTCTTGTGGCAACGGCGCGTCGGCCTGCAAAAGTCCGGCATTTGGCAAAGCGGCGCGGACGCTGTAGTATCTCAAGACGAAGCTGCCCCGGTTGCGACCCGCTTGTGAAAGGCTCCCTATGAAATCCAAAGACCGCCTGACGGCTGTGCTGATGCTTTTGCCGTCGCTTATCTTACTCGCCGTGTTCGTTTACGGTTTTATCGGTCAGACGTTCTACACCTCGCTGACCAACTGGGGTCAAGACCCGGCGCAGGCGCTCGCGCTGAACCCGGTTTTGGAGTTTATCGGTTTTGAGAACTACCGGCAGCTCTTTACCGCCCCCAGCGAGGCGCGGTTCCGGCAGGATTTGGTCAACACGTTCTTTTTTACCCTGTTTTTTCTGGCAGGTTGCCTGGGCGTCGGGCTCGGGCTAGCGGTGCTGCTGGAGCAAAACGTCCGGGGCGAGGCGATCTTTCGCACCATCTTTCTCTTTCCGATGGCGCTGGCGTTTATCGTTACCGGCACCATCTGGCGCTGGCTGCTGCAACCCCAGGGCGGGGTCAACGTGCTGCCGACCGCGCTCGGCCTGCCCGCCGGTGAGTTTCGCTGGCTTTCGTCACGGACGCAGGTGTGGCAGTTCAACTGGCAAGACCTGCCCTTTATCACCGGCCTGCTCGTCTCGGTAGTGCTGCTGCTGGTGATGGTCGCAGCTTTTCGCAACCGGCGGCGCACCCAGGGCGTCGTCGTCGGCGTGGTCACGCTCGGGCTCTTTGCCTGGACGCTGACCGGCGCGCGCAGCACCCTGATTCTGGCGAATCCTGAAACGCACGGGTTCAACCTGGCTTTTATCGGTATCATCATGGCGGCGGTATGGCAGATGTCGGGCTACACGATGGCGCTCTATCTGGCGGGTCTGCGCGGCATCCCCGACGACCTGCGCGAGGCGGCCCGTTCGGACGGCGCGACCGAATGGCAGCTCTACCGCTTTGTCATCTTGCCGCTTTTAGCCCCCATCACGCTCTCGGCGATGATTATTCTCGGTCACATCAGCTTAAAGATTTTCGACCTCATCTTTGCGATGGCGGGGGCCGACAACGCCACCACCGACGTACCGGCGCTGCTGATGTACCTGCGCGCGTTCCGGGCGAACCAGTTCGCCGAGGGTGCCGCCGTCGCGGTCATCTTGCTGCTGCTGGTCGCCGTCGTCATCGTGCCTTACTTATACACGAGTCTTCGCGGCGAGGTGAGGCGATGAGCGCGGTGACGGTGGTTCCGGCAAAAACTGCCAGACGACCCCGGCAGGGACGCTGGTTCGTCTATCTGCTGCTCGTGCTGGCAGCGATGTTTTACCTGTTGCCGATCTATCTGGTCGTCGTGACGAGCCTTAAAGCGCCCGCCGACATCAGCTTGCAAACTACTTGGCAGCTGCCACCGACCTGGAACTGGTCGAGCTTTAGCGAAGCGTGGGAGGCGTTTGCGCCGCAACTCCGCAACAGCCTACTGCTGACCGTCACCGCGACGCTCGGGGCCGCCGTACTGGGCTCGCTCAACGGTTACGTGCTCTCGAAATGGCGGTTTCCGGGCGCGAACATCGTTTTTCCGCTGATGTTGTTCGGGATGTTTATTCCGTACCAGAGCATCCTGATCCCGCTCTTTCAATTTTTGAGCGATATTGGGCTCTACGGTTCGCTCTGGGGCCTGATCTTGACGCACGTCGTCTACGGGCTGCCGATTACCACACTGATTTTTCGCAACTTCTACGCCGAGATTCCCGACGAGATGCTCGAGGCCGCCAAGATGGACGGAGCCGGGTTTTTTGGTATCTATCGGCGGATTATCTTTCCGCTCTCAGTTTCAGGTTTTGTAGTGGTGATCATCTGGCAGTTTACCCAGGTTTGGAACGAGTTTTTGTTCGCCGTTACGCTTACGAAACAGCAGACGCAGCCCATCACCGTGGGGCTCGCCAACCTCGCGGGTGGGCAGGCCGTCGACTGGAACCTGCCGATGGCCGGGGCAATTTTAGCGGCGCTGCCGACGCTGCTGATCTACATCGTGCTGGGCCGCTACTTTATCCGGGGGCTGCTGGCAGGGTCGGTCAAGGGGTAAGGGATGGATGAGCAGCGATAGTAAAGCGGTTTTAGAGCTCGAGGCGACGTGGGGCGTGGCTCCCCTGAACGGCGACCTAGATACCGTCGGCAGGGTCGTCGCCGACGACTGGATCGGCGTCGCGCCTACGGGTCAAACCATGACGAAAGGGGATTTGCTGGGGATGCTGGCGTCGCGTCCGGGCGTGTTCGACTCGGCGACGTACAGCGAGGTCGCGCTATCACTTTGCGGTAATACGGCGGTCGTCACCAGCTTTTTTCACGGTGTCGGCGAGACGCTAGTGCATTGTCCACCGATCAGATCAGCATGAGGTCTATAGCGTAGCCCTAAGCTGTAGTGATGAAACGACGAGAGCTAAAGCTAACGAGCGACGAGCGAGCTTGGTTGGAGCACTTTACCGGCT
>JAABUN010005015.1_pt1 | contig 17046 bp, 16 predicted proteins | sample 5559311 | NCBI WGS metagenome assembly JAABUN01 (sample SAMN10711877, study PRJNA513370) | rock metagenome | isolation source: Antarctica rocks | place: Antarctica: Victoria Land, Siegfried Peak sud
GCCCCTTGCCCGCGATCAGGACGACATCACCGGCGCGGGACTCCCCGATCGCATGGGCGATCGCCGCTCGCCGGTCGCCGATCTCCCGAGCCTGCGGCGCGCCCTCCCGGATCGCCGCCCGGATGGCGGAGGGGTCTTCGGAGCGCGGATTGTCGTCGGTGACGATCACCAGGTCGGCATCGCGCGCGGCGACCGCCCCCATCTCCGCCCGCTTGCCGGGGTCCCGATCGCCGCCGGCTCCGAAGACGAGAATAATCCGGCCGGTCGCGTGCGGCCGCAGCGCGGCCACGGCGGCGGCGAGCGCGTCGGGCGTGTGGGCATAATCGACATAGATGGGGGCGCCCGAGCCCGCGATCGCCGCGCGTTCGAGCCGCCCCCGCACGGGCTGAAGCCGCGCCAGATTCGAGAGCGTCTGCGCGACCCCACCGCCCGTCACGATCACCAGGCCCGCGGCGACGAGCGCGTTGGCCGCCTGATAGGCACCGATCAGCGGCAGGCCGACGGTGGTCGTCGCTCCGCCGACCTCCACCGTCAGCGTCTGCCCCAGCGCGCCGGGCGTCGCGTCGGTCAGCCGCAGGAAGGAGCCGCTCGGACCCACGCACACGGCCCGCAGACCGCGCGCGCGCGACAGGTCGACCACGCGCGCGCTCTCCGGGTCGTCCGCCCAGATCACCGCCGACCCGCCGTCGCGCACCACTTCGGAAAACAGGCGCAGCTTGGCGGTCAGGTAGTTCGCCATGTCGCCGTGATAATCGAGGTGGTCGCGGCTGAGATTGGTGAAGGCGGCCGCCTCCACCGGCAGACCGCCGATGCGGTGTTGGTGAAGCCCGTGACTCGAGGCTTCGAAGGCGAGGTGGGTCACGCCTTCCCGCTGCAGCCCGGCCGCCGTCTGCAGAAAGGTGGCCGCGTCGGGCGTGGTCAGCCGCCCGACCGCCCGGTCCTCGCCCGTCGTGGTGCCCAGCGTGCCGATGGAGGCGGCGGGATGACCGGCCATCCGCCAGAGCTGGCGGGTCATCTCCACCGTCGACGTCTTGCCGTTCGTGCCCGTCACCGCGATGTTGACGGCGGGATAGGGCGCGAAGAAGCGGCCCGCGAGCCCGACGAAGCGCCGTCGGGGTTCGCGGTCGGCGATGTGGAGCGCGCCCGACACCGGCGCCCCCGGCCGCGCGACGACCGCCACCGCGCCGGATGCGATCGCGGCCTCGATGAAGTCCTCGCCGTTCAGCCGCCCGCCCTCGAACGCGCCGAAGACATGGCCGGGGGCCACCGCCCGGCTGTCGACCGAGAAGCCGGTGACGGCCACGTCGCCGCCATTCTCGATCAGATCGCCCAGTCGCATCACCGCTCCGCCTTCGGCTTCCAGAGGAGCTGGCGGTAGCGCTCGAGCTCCGGCTCGATTCGCTGGTCGGGGTAGATGCCCAGCATCGGTCCGATCCGCGACACCACTCGCCCCACGACCGGCGCGGCGGTCCAGCCGGCGGTGGTCAGCCCGAAGCTCTCTGCGGAGCCGCGCGGCGCGTCCAGCATCGCCAGCACGACGTAGCGGGGCGCGTCCATCGGAAAGGCGGCGGCGAAGGTGGACACGTTCTTCGAGCGCGAATAGCCGCCCGCCCCTGCCTTCTCCGCCGTGCCGGTCTTGCCCCCCACGCGCAGGCCGGGCGCGTTGGCGTTCTTGCCCGTGCCCTCCAGCACCACCAGGCGAAGGAGCGAGCGCATCACGTCGCTGGTGTGCCGGCTGAACACCCGGCGGCCCCGCGGCGCACGCCCCGGCTCCTGGCGCAGCAGCGTGGAAGGTCGCCAGATGCCGCCATTGACAAGCGCGGCGTAGGCGCTCGCCAGATGCAACGGCGTGACCGCGATCCCGTGGCCGTAGCTCGTCGTCATCGTGGTCACCCGAGCCCAGTTCACCGGCCAGAGGGTCGTGCCGCGCTCCTTCAGCTCGATGTGCGGCGCGGCGTCGAAGCCGAGCGAGCGGAACAGCGCTTGCATCTGCGCCGCGCCCGCCTCGTCCGCGATCCGGGCGGTCGCGATGTTGGACGAGTGGACGAGCGTCTCCACGGGGTTGAGCCAGCGGTGCTGGGAATGGTCGTCGTTGATCTTGAACCGGCCGATTGAGATCGGGCCTGTGGCGTCATAGCGGCGATTGAGGCGGGTCGACCCCTGATCCAGCGCGTGCGCGATCGTCAGCGGCTTGAAGGTCGAGCCCAGTTCATAGACGCTCTGCGTCACGTTGTTGCGGCGCGCCTCGACCGGCGAGCCGTCGATCTTGTTCGGATTGTACACCGGCAGCGAGGCCAGCGCGAGCACCTCGCCGGTGTGCACGTCCAGGACCAGCCCCGTGGCACCGATCGCGCGCTGGCGGGTCATGGCACCGTAGAGCTCGCTCTCCATCGCCGCCTGCACCCGGCTGTCGATCGACAACGCCACCGGCTGGTCGAGACGCGCGGGATCGATCAGCCGGTCGTCGAGCACGCGCTCCATGCCGGCCAGACCGTGATTGTCGATGTTGTTGTAGCCCAGCACATGGGCGCCAAGCGTCGCTTGCGGATAGAGGCGCTCGGGCTCCGTCTCGACGACGATGCCCGGCTCGCCCAGCGCGTTGATCCGGTCGATCAGCTCCGGCAGCGCTCGCCGCCTGAGATAGACGAAGCGCCGCTTGCCGGTCAGCAGCCGGCGGTACTCGGCCTCCGTCCGCTCCGGCAGCAGGTCGTGCAGGCGCGGCGCGAGTGCGGCTGGGTCGTTCACCAGCGCCTGCGGCCGCACCGCGATCGACCAGGCGTCGATCGTCTGGGCGAGCGGCACACCGTTGCGGTCCGTGATGTCGGCGCGCGCGCGCACGCTGACGAAGGGCGAGTTCGCCGCCGGACCGTTGGCGCTGAGGCCGTAATAGACGAGCTTGAGTGCCACGAGCAGGACGCCGGCGGCGAACAGCGCCATGATCCAGACGATGCGGCGATGCGCGACGCCGATCACGGCCTCTCGCCGCCGCACGCCGCCACGCCGCACCGTTGGAGCCACGAGCGTGTTCACCGGCCGCGTCCCACGGCAAGCGCCAGTCGCTCCTCCATCGCAGCCAGGCGCTCCGACCGATCGGGCTTGGCCGCGAGCGCCGGCGACGATGGCGGCGTGGGCTTCGTGACCTTGCTCTTTACCGCGGCGGTCGCGACCGCAACGGAGCGAGCTGGCAGCGCCAGCTTGGCGGGCTTCGCCTTCTCCTCCACCACCATGGCCTGGCGCTGACGCCGCTTCTCGGTGACGTCGCGGCTGATCGAGACGTCGCTGGCCACTCGAACCGGCGGTCGCGCGGCCTGAGAAGCGGCCGGCCCGGCGTCTGCGAGCTGCTCGGTCGCGCGCGCCGCCTCCACCATGATCGGCGGCCCCGCGCTGCGACCCGCCGCGACCCCGTTGCGATCGAGCGTGGCGAGCGCGCGCGCGTCCGTCACGAACTGACCCGGCCCGGGCACGTCCAACCCCAGCACCTCGGCGTTCCAGCGCTCCAGCTGACGCAGGCTGGCGCGGGTGCCCAGTTCCGTCTTCAGTTGCCGGATCGATGCGCGGGTCGCGTGGACCGCGGCGCGAGTCTCCTCCAGCGCTTGGCGCTCCTTGGCGACCGTGTGCGACACGCCGTAGAAGCCGGCCGCTGCGATCGTGGCGATCAGCAGCACGCCGAGCGACTGCATCTGAACACCGGCCCTCATGCGGCCTGCCCCCAAGCCGGCGCGCTCGTGCGGGTGGCGGACCGCAGGATGGCCGAGCGTGCCCGCGGGTTGCGCGCGATCTCGGCGGCACCGGCGCGCTCGGAGCTGGACGTTTGGGCGAAGGTGGGCGCGCGCGTCGCGGCGGTGGCCGGCTGATGGCGCGACGGGCGGGCATCGGCCCCGGACCGCTCCCGCAGGAAGCGCTTGACGATCCGATCCTCGCCCGAATGGAAGGCGACGACGACCAGCCGACCGCCCTCGGCCAGCACGGCCTCCGCGCCGTCGAGCGCGCGGGCCAGCTCGCCCAGCTCGTCGTTGACGGCGATCCGCAGCGCCTGGAACGTGCGGGTGGCCGGATCGCGCGGCTCGTGACCCTTGGCGTGCAACGCGCGGCGCACGACGGCGGCGAGCTCGCCGGTGCGGGTCAGTGGCCGCGCGGCCACGATGGCGCGGGCGATGCGGCGCGACGCGCGCTCTCCGCCATACAGATAGAGCAGGTCGGCGAGCGCGCCCTCCTCCAGCGTGTTCACCAGGTCGGCGGCGCTCTCGCCATCGCGCGCCATCCGCATATCGAGCGGCCCGTCGGTCTGAAACGAGAAGCCGCGCTCGGCCCGGTCGAGCTGCATGGACGACACGCCGATGTCGAAGACGACGCCGGTCACCCGGGCGATCCCCGCCTCCTCCAGCACGGCGACCAGGCGGGAGAACGGCGCGTGGTGGAGAGTCAGGCGTCCGCCCGCCTCCTCGACCAGCCGGCGACCTTCCGCGAGCGCGTCGGGGTCGCGGTCGAAGGCGTGGACGATCGCGCCGGCCGCCAACAGAGCGCGAGTGTAGCCGCCCGCGCCAAAGGTCGCGTCGACCACCGTCGCGCCGTCGATCGGTCCGAGCGCCGCCAGGACCTCGTCGAGCAACACCGGCGTGTGGGGGGCCGCCACGCTCATGCGCGCGCCTCCAGGTCGAAGCGAAGGCGCTCGGCCGCCGAGGACGACAGCGCGCCACCGTCGAGTGCGCGATCCGGTGCCCAGATCTCGAAGGAGGTGTTGGCACCGTGGTAGAACACGTCGCGCTCGATCCCGGCGCGCGCCTTCAGGAAGGGGGCGAGCCCGAAGCGGCCGGTGGAGTCGAAGCCGACCTCCTCCAGCGAGCCGAACACGTCGCGCGCGGTGGTCGAGGGAGCCGGCGCGCCGTCGGCCTCGTCGAACAGGCGCGTGTCCACCCGCTCGTAGTCCTCCGACAGCTTGGCGACGTAGGTCGCATCGTGGGCGAGCAGGCAGGGGAGCGTTGGATGAACGCGCACGAACAGCGAGCGCGCGTCGGACCGGGTCTCGACCACCTGCCGAAAGGGAGCAGGGAGAGCCAGGCGACCCTTCGCGTCGACGCCACCCAGCACGCCTCCCGAATAGAACCGCCGGTCTGCCACCCTGTGTCCGCACCCCTCGCCATATGCAGGGGGGCCGGTCAGCGCGCCTGATCAGCGCACCACCGATCACCCCCGCAACCAAGCGAAAGGTGTAGCTTGGGCATGAGTGGGAAACAATGGGCGGAGCTGGGAAAACAGGGGTTTAAGGCTTAGAAGTTGCTCTGTTCTCCCCTTGTTCGTCTTTTGCATTGCCACTGTTCCAAAGTTGCGAGTGCCAGAGCGAGCAACAGCACCCAAGGCCAAAGACCGATCGGACCGACCTCCCGTGACAGGCTCAAGCGCCTGAGCGCGCGCGCAATTTGGGCTGGCCGACGGTCGGCCGCGCGCCAGTCGGCGGGGTCCAACCAGTCGGCGTCGGCGACGATCAGCGCTCGGCCGCGGCCGACTCGACAGAGCGCCACGGCCGCGCCGAGCCGCAGCTCGCACCCCGTCGCCAGTGCGGTAAAGAAGCCCGGCGACGGCAAGACCCGGTCGTCCGCCGCACTCGGATCGGCGAGCTCGAGGCGCACACCCCAGTGCTCGAGCAGCGGGTCGAGCAGGCTGACCGGCAGCGGGTTGCGCGGGTCACCCAGCGGGTGATCGCCCGCCCAGCCGAGCGCCGGGTCGGCGAGCACCAGCGCCTGACCGCCCGTCCGCACCCAGCCGTCGATCGCGACCAGCTCGCCCGGATCGAGTCGGCGGGGCTGAAGCAGCAGCAGCCGGTCAGCGCCCGGTCCTCCGCTCGGCATCCGGTCGAGGAGCGTCACCGGACCCACTGCCCGAAGAGCGCTCACGAGGGGCGCGTTGCGGCCCTCCCGGTCGGCGATCGACCCCAACGGCACGGAGCTCAGCACCGCGACCGAGAGCGGCGGATGGCTCTCCGCGCTCGTGATCCACCGGCCGAGCGGCAGCAGGACGAGTGCTAGCGCGAGCAATGCCAGGCCACCGCGCCGAACGCCCGATCGTGCAATCCGCCGGAGGGTCTCGGCGAGCCCGACTCCGGCCGCGCAGGCAAGCGCGCCGACGAGAACGGGCACCAGGGCCACTCCGGCCAACACCTCCCCCAGTCCGCCCGCCACCACGAGGAGAGCGGCCACCCCGACCCGCACCGCCGTTCGCCCGCGCCACAGCAGCGCCAGCGTGAGCGCCAATATGAGCGGCCGCACGCCGTAGGCGGTGCCGAGCGCGCCCTGTGCCGCCCAATCGCCGGCCACCGCGAGCGCCAGGATGGTGAAGGGGAAGCGGGCGAGGCGGGTCGCCGCGCCATTGCTCACCACCAACCGGCGCGCTCCGGTCAGCGCGCGACCGCCTTGGGCGGCAGGTCGGAGACATTGCCCGTCACCGTGTCGACCGTGGCACCGGTGCCGGGCACCTCCTCCACCCGGTCCGACTGAGGTGTTTCAGCCGCCGGTGCCGCCCCGATCTCCGACAGCGGATCGCTGCGTTCGGGCGCGGAGTCCTCGGCGCGCGCCAGCCCGTTGCCCGTCATGTTGGCCATGACGTCGTTGGCGGTGCTGTCCACAAGCGCCCCGGCCACCAGAATGGCGGCGACGACACCGCCCAGCCCGGTCAAACCGATCCGCACGCGCCGGGCCCGGTCGGCCCGGCGATCCGCTTGAACGGCACCGCGCTCAGTCATCCCGGCCCAGCCCCTTGGCGGCCCGCCACTCCGGGTTCCACAAGGTGGAGAGGTAGCGGAAGCCCGTGTCGCACAGGATCGTGCAGACGCGCGAGCCCGGACCCAGGCTGCGCGCCAGGGCCACCGCGCCGGCCACGTTGATCCCCGACGACAGGCCAAGGCACAGACCCTCGTCGTCCAGCAGGCGGCGGCACCAGCGCCAGCCCTCCTCGTCCGAGACGCGGAACTGCGTGTCGATCGGCGCACCCGCCAGATTGGCGGTGACCCGCCCCTGCCCGATGCCCTCGGCCACCGACGAGCCCTCCGCCTTGAGCTCACCGTGCGCGTAGAAATTGTAGAGCGCCGCGCCGTGCGGATCGGTCAGCGCGATCGTCACGTCGGCGTTCATGGCGGCACTCCGCCGCTTCAGCCCCAGCCCGACGCCGGCGATGGTGCCGCCGGTGCCCGCCGCGCAGGTGAAGCCGTCGACCCGCCCGTCCATCTGCTCCCAGATCTCGGCCGCCGTGCCCTCCTGGTGCGCGCGGCGGTTGGCGGTGTTGTCGAATTGATCGCACCAGACCGCCCCCGGCGTCGCCTCCGCCAGTCGGCGCGAGGTGTGCACGAAGTGGTCGGGCGAAACGTATTTGGCGGCCGGCACCAGCACCAGTTCGGCCCCCAGCGCGCGAATCGTGGCCATCTTCTCCGCGCTTTGCGTGTCGGGCATGACGATGACCGTGCGATAGCCGCGCGCGTTGGCGACGAGCGCCAGCCCGATGCCCGTGTTGCCCGCCGTGCCCTCGACGACGGTGCCGCCGGCTTGCAGCCGGCCCGAGCGCTCGGCGTCCTCGACGATGGCGAGCGCCGCGCGGTCCTTCACCGAGCCGCCGGGATTGGTGAACTCGCACTTGGCCCAGATCTCGGCGTCCGCGTCGTGGCTTGGGCCGCGCAGCTGCACGATCGGCGTGCGGCCGATCAGCGACAGGGCGGCCGGGAGCGGCGGATCGAAGCGGGTCGCCATCGGCTCCGCGCTAGCCGCCGCGCGCGCGGGCGACAAGCGGCCGCCATGTCGGGCCTCGCATTTCGCTCCGGCGATGCAACGTGTCGGCGTGTCCTCCGTTGGGAGGTGTTCCCGCGATCGCACGATTGCTCAACGACGGAACCGGCCGATTTCCATGATCAAACCATTGTTGCTCGCGCTCACCACCACCTCGCTCGCGCTCACGGCGTGCGGCCAGTCTCCCGCCGAAAAGCAGGGAGAGGCGCGGGCCACCGCCGCCGCCCAGACGAACGGCATGGCCGCGCCGGTCGAACTGCCGCCGTCGATTCAGGACACGGTCACCTTCCGGTGCCAGCCGAACGACACGTTGCAGAAGGTGTATTTCTACGCCGGCGACAAGCAGGTCGGCCTGGCGGAGGATGGCAATCCGCGCATCACGATGTTGAGCCGCACGCAGGAGCAGGGGCCCTACACCGCGTCGCCCACCACCACGACCGGCGGCGGCACGGCCGGTGCGGCCGGCGCGGCCCCGGCGATGCCGGAGGCCGAGGGCACGACGTTTACAGGTGACGAGACCACGGCCGTCATCACCATGCCCGGCCAGCCGGTCCGGCAGTGCAAGGCCTGAGCTGAGCACGCACCCTTGCTCCCGCGACGACGGAAGCAAGGGTGACACCCACCGGGCCGGCTTGGCGCACCCCTGCCCCGTCGTTACAGCGCCGTCATGCCGCAGCCGCCTCTCGCCACCACCGACCTCGCCACGCAACATGGACTCTCTGCCGACGAGTGGAACCGGATCGTGGGCCGCATCGGCCGCGTGCCGAACGAGCTGGAACTGGGCCTGTTCTCGGTCATGTGGTCGGAGCACTGCTCCTACAAATCGTCGCGCCTCCACCTCGCCAAGCTGCCCACCACCGGCGAGTGTGTCATCCATGGACCCGGCGAGAACGCCGGCGTGATCGACATCGGCGACGGCCAGGCCGCCATCTTCAAGATGGAGTCGCACAACCACCCGTCCTTCATCGAGCCGTATCAAGGTGCGGCGACCGGCGTCGGTGGCATCCTGCGCGACGTGTTCACGATGGGCGCGCGCCCGATCGCCAATCTGAACGCGCTGCGCTTCGGCTCCATCGATCATCGCAAGACGCCGCACCTGCTGTCCGGAGTCGTCGCTGGCATCGGCGGCTACGGCAATTGCGTGGGCGTGCCGACGGTCGGTGGAGAGGTGAACTTCCATCCCGCCTATGACGGCAACATCCTGGTCAACGCCATGACGGTGGGCGTGGCGGATCAGGACAAGATCTTCCTCTCGGCCGCCGCCGGCGTCGGCAACCCGGTCGTTTATGTCGGGTCCAAGACCGGCCGCGACGGCATCCATGGGGCCACCATGGCGTCGGCCGAGTTCGGCGCGGACTCGGAAGAGAAGCGCCGGACCGTGCAGGTCGGCGATCCGTTCACGGAAAAGCTGCTGATCGAGGCGTGTCTGGAGCTGATGGCGTCCGACGCCATCGTCGCCATTCAGGACATGGGCGCGGCCGGCCTCACCTCCTCCTCCATCGAGATGGCGTCGAAGGGCGGTGTGGGGCTTGAGCTCGACATGGACGCCGTGCCCTGCCGCGAGGAGGGCATGACCCCCTATGAGATGATGCTGTCGGAGAGCCAGGAGCGGATGCTCATGGTGCTGAAGCCCGGCCGCGAGGACATGGCCCGCGCCATCTTCGACAAGTGGGAGCTGGATTTCGCCATCATCGGCCGGGTGACGGACACCGGCCGCATGGTGCTGACCTTTGGCGGGGAGACGGTCTGCGACCTGCCGATCGGGCCCCTGGCCGACGAGGCTCCGAAATACGACCGACCCTGGGTCCGCACCCCGCCGTCCGAGCCGCTGACCAACGTGCCGGAGAGCACCGACATCGGCGCTGACCTTCTCAAGCTGATGGCCTCGCCCGACCTCTGCTCGCGCCGCTGGGTGTGGGAGCAGTACGACCGGCAGGTGGGCGGCGACACGGTGCAGACCGGCGGCGACGCGGCCGTCGTCCGCATCCACGGCACCGACAAGGCGCTGGCGATCACCACCGACTGCACGCCGCGCTATTGCTACGCCGACCCGTATGAGGGCGGCAAGCAGGCGATTGCCGAGGCCTACCGCAATCTCTGCGCCGTGGGCGCGACGCCACTGGCCGCCACCGACTGCCTGAACTTCGGCAACCCCGAACGCCCGGAGATCATGGGGCAATTGGTCGGCTGCATCGAGGGCATGGCGGAGGCGTGCCGTGTGCTGGGAATGCCGATCGTGAGCGGCAATGTGAGCCTGTATAACGAGACGAAGGCGGCGGACGGGCGCGCGCAGGCGGTGCTGCCGACGCCGGCGATCGGTGCGGTGGGGCTGCTGAAGGACTGGCGCAAGGCGGCGACGATCGGGTTCAAGGCGGAGGGAGAGGCCGTGCTGCTGCTCGGCGGCGAGGGCGCGCACCTGGGGCAATCGCTTTGGCTGCGGGAGTGTGCCGGGCGGGAAAATGGAGCTCCGCCGCCTGTTCACCTCGCCGCCGAACGCCGGGCCGGCGAGCAGACGCGCGAACTCATTCTGGCTGGTCACTGCACGGCCGTTCACGATAGTTCGGATGGCGGTGCGCTGGTGGCGCTTGCCGAGATGGCTCTGGCGAGCGCACGCGGCGTCCAGCTTGAGGAGGGTGCGCTCGCCACGGCCGCGAGCGCGTTCGGTGAGGATCAGGGTCGGTATCTCTTGACCGTCGCTTCCCCTGAATGCGAGCGAGTCCTGGTGGCGGCGGGCGCACGCCGGATCGGCAGCGTCGGCGGCGACACGGTGGCGGGCATCCCTCTCGCCGACCTCCGCGCCGCGCACGAGGGCACGCTGCCTCGGCTGATGGAGGGTGAGATCGTCGGTTGAGCGGGCCGGCGCCCTATCATTCCTCCCCGGCACGGGGAGGGGGATCATGCGGAGCTTGGTGGAGGGGTTTGTCCCAGACCGTCCGGCACCACCGGGCCTGTCCCGCCGCTCGCCACCAAACCCCTCCACCGCCTTCGGCGGTCCCCCTCCCCGTTCCGGGGAGGATTTAGGATGACCGCACCCTCGCTCGCCGACCCTTCCCTACCGGACGTCTCCGACGATAAGCGCCTTCGCAACGCCAGCGCCTTTGCCAAGCGGATGACCACCCGCCGCTCCTGCCGCGCCTTCTACGCCGGCCGCGCGGGCGACGAGTGGTTGGCCGCGCTCGCCGCGCTCGGCACCGACGCGGACAAACCGTTCCTGACCGACGCGCCCGCGCTGATCGTCGCCTTCGCCCAGCGCAAAGGTGAGGACGGAGCCAAGCACTGTGACGCCACGGAGGGCGTCGGCCTCGCCTGTGGCCTGCTGAACGCCAGCCGGACCTGACGGTGGCCACGACCGCTCCGCCGGCCGAGCGCTACCGCACGCTGGACATCGTGCGCGGAGTGGCGGTGATCGGCATCCTGGCGGTCAACATCGGCGACTTCGCCTTACCGAGCGACGCGCGGCTCGACCCCACCGTCTGGGGCGGCACCGATCCGGCGAACCTCGCCGTCTGGGCGGTGAACTGGGTGGTCTTCGACAACAAGATGCGCGGCCTGTTCTCGTTGCTGTTCGGGGCCAGCCTGCTGGTCGTCGCCGACCGGGCGCGGGCGAGCGGGCGGAATGCTTGGGCCGTGCAGCTGCCGCGCCTGCTGGTGCTGCTCGCGCTCGGGGCCGCGCACTTCGTCTTCCTCTGGGACGGCGACATCCTGATGCTCTACGCCCTGGTGGGCGCGCTGGCCCTGAGCTTCATCCGCGCCGGTGAGCTTGCCCTCGTCGGAGGAGCCGCCGCCACCTTCGTCCTGACCGGATTCGTCCGGTTCCTCGTCTTCGTGCCGACCGGCTTCGACGCGGCAGAGCGGCAGCCGGGGCCGATCGCCTCCGAGCTCCTCGCGGCCTCGATCAGGGCCGACCGATCGTCGGCACTCAGTGCTTATGGTTTGCACGTGGGCGAACGGGTCGCGGCGCTGATCCCCGGCGAACTCGCCAACGTCGTTTTCGCCGCCCCCGACACCTTGGGGTTGATGCTTGTGGGCATGGTCTTGCTCCGGTCCGATCTCCTCACGGGAGCCTGGGAGAGGCGGCGGGCGTGGCGGCTCGCCGGCTGGCTGGGCCTCGCCGGAGGCTTGCCCGTCGCCGGAATCGCCGCGTGGCTGTGGGCGAACGACTTCCCGAACGGCACCAACGAGTTCGTCTATTTCGTCCTCGCCTACCCCTTCAACATCGCGCTGACCGTCGCCTGGGCGACCTTCCTCTCCGGCTGGGCGGCTACCGCCACCGGCTGGCTGGCGCGCGCGCTGGAGGCGACCGGGCGCGCGGCGTTCAGCAACTACATCGCCACATCGGTCGTCATGACGACGATTTTCTACGGCTATGGCGGTGGCCTCTATGGCGAGGTCACCCGCTCGCAGGCGTGGCTGTTCGTCGCCGGGGCTGCGCTCCTGATGCTGGTCTGGTCGCGGCCGTGGCTCACCCGCTATCGGTATGGCCCGCTTGAGTGGCTGTGGCGGTCCGTCTCGCGCGGGCGCTTGCAGCCGATGGCCGGGGGTGCTTTGGCGCGGCCATGATCCGCCGCCTCTACGACTGGACGCTCGCCAAGGCCGCGCACCCGCTGGCCGAGCGCTGGCTCGCCCTGCTGAGCTTCCTGGAAAGCTCCGTCTTTCCGATCCCGCCCGACATCGTGCTCATCCCGATGTGCCTCGCGCGACCGCGGCGCGCGTGGCGGTTCGCGGCGATCTGCACGATCGCTTCGGTGCTCGGGGCGGTGCTCGGCTACGCGATCGGCGCGCTATTGTTCGACACGATCGGGCGCTGGGTGCTCGACCTCTATGGCGCGCAGGCGCAGTTCGCCGCGGTGCGCGAGCGCTTCGTGGCGAGCGGGTGGTTGTGGGTGCTGGTCGCCGGCTTCACGCCGCTGCCGTTCAAGCTGGTGACGATCGCCGCCGGCGCGACCGGCCTGCCGCTGCCGGTGCTGATCGGCGCGGCCGCGATCAGCCGGGCAGGCCGCTTCTTCCTGGTGGCCGGGCTGCTGCGCTGGCTGGGCGAGCCCGCGCGCGTGTTCCTGGAGCGGCACTTCGGCCTGGCGACGATCGCCGTCGCCATCGTGGGCATGGCCGGCTTCGTGGCGATCCGCTACGTTCTGTGAAGTGGCGGGGCCACGCCGGCCCCGCCACCCTCCACGGCTCAGTTCTTCGGAGCCGCCTCGACCGGCATCGCGCCGTTGACGAGCGCGTCCTGCTGGTTCGGCGTCATCGCCTCGGCGTTCACGTCCGCGTCGTCGATCGCCTCCTCGCGCGCCTCGCCGGCCTCGTCGGTGGTGTCGGCCTTGGCCTCGGCCTGATCGGCGGCGCGGTCGCCCAACGCATCGTCGCCCTTGCCGCCGCAGGCGGAGAGAGTCAGGACGGCGGCGAGGCCCGCTGCGGTGATCAGTGTCTTCATGGTGGTCGTCTCCTGTTGATGAACGCGGCCGCCCCTGCCCGCCCGTGCCCCGCTTGTCCAGCGCACTTGCCAAGTCGGCGCCGACGCGCCATGATTCGGCACCCAATCGGTTCGCGCAACGGAGGCGCCCGTCCATGATCACCGCCATTCGAGAGGTTCGCCGCGCCAAGGGGCTGACCCTGGCCGACGTCGCCGCCCGGTGCGATCCGCCCACCACCGCCCAGACGATCGGGCGGCTTGAGACCGGCACCCGCACTGTGTCGGTCGGCTGGCTCAACCGCATCGCCGCCGCCTTGGGTGTGGCGGCCTCCGACCTCGTCCAGCTGCCGGATCAGGAGCGGGTGTCCGTCGCGGCCCGGCTCGGCGCGGACGGGGCGAGCGCGCCGACCAAGCCGCTGAGCGTCAAGCCGCCGCAGCCGCGCTCCGGCGATGTGGCCGTCGCCATCGACGTGTCGGTCGGCGACTGGCGCGCGGGCGACATGATCTGGATGGAGCGGCTCGACCCGGAGGGGTTCGCCGGCGCGCTCAATCGCGATGTGCTGGTGCCGCGACCGGCCGGGCGCTTCGCCTTCGGTCGGATGATCGGGCGCGAGGGCGAGCGCTTGCTCGTCCTGCCGCCGGGCTCCGGCAGCCGGCAGCAGGTGGTGACCGGCCCCGCCTGGATCGCGGTCGCCCGCCTGCTGGTGCGCGAGCTCTAGGGACTGGTGGGCGCTGACGGGTTCGAACCGCCGACCCTCTCGGTGTAAACGAGATGCTCTACCAGCTGAGCTAAGCGCCCCCGGTGACCGCCCTGCCCCAGCGCGCACGCCGGGGCAAGCGCCCGCCTACTGCGAGAGCGTGCGGAAATATCCGTTCATGCCGGCCGTCGCCTCGCCGCCCAATTCAATGAACACGCGGCGCTTGTCGTGCGGATCGGACCGGCGCGACACCAGGCCGCTCATCGTCAGCGTGCGCAGCCAGCGCAGCGCCGTCGTCGACGGCACCGCCGCCGCGATGCACAGCGACGACACCGACACCTGGGTGTGCTCCAACCGCGCGGCGTAGAGGTCGAGCAGCATGTCCCAGGCCGGCTCCCCGAACAGCTGCGGGTCGAGGAAGTCGTCGCGCAGCCGCCGCTCCGCGATGACCGCGCGAACCGCCTTGGCTGTGACCGGCGCGTCGGTCGTCATCACGTTGCGTTCAAGGCCGAGGCTGTCGACCGGGCTGCGCAGACCGCCCCGGCGGCCAAGCGCCGGACCTCCGTCCGTCATCTCGGCGAGCGTGCGCGCGATCCGGCTCACCTGATCGGCGAGCAGCTGAAGCCGGATGGCGTCCGGCGTCGCGGCGGTGTCCTGCAAGCGGTCGCGCGGGCTGAGGCGAAGGAGAGTCAGCGCGCCGGCCAGCTCACCCGGCGCTGAGACGCCGATCAGGACCGCTTCGGAGCCACCAAGCCGTCCCGCGACCCGCTCCCAATCCTCCTCGGGATAGCGGACGACCACCGGAATCCGGTCGTCGAGGAGGTCCTCGATCGCCTCGAGCAACTCGTCGTCGGCGCCCCCCGCGTCCACGATGACCACGTCGGCCGGTGGCATGGCTGACCGGGCCGGGAGGGTGTCGGGGCGACAAGTCCAACCGATCTGGAACCCCGACGACTCCGCTTCGGTGACAAGCGCCTCCGGGTCGTCCGCCGCGATCAGGGCGCGGGGTGCCAGGGAGTAGGAGGGTGCCGTCGCCTCGGGCATCGCAGACCTTTCGTCGTGAGTTGGAGCGGCGTTATGTCCGTTTTGGCGTCGCTGCGCACCGGCGAACCATCCGCATCGGATGATGCCTCAAGCGCCCGTGAGCCGTCGGGGCGTAGCGCTGGATCTCACCGGACGCGACCTCGCGCGTCCGGTGGTTTGAAAGGACTCGGAGCGCACCTGATGACCAGTGTCCCAGATCGCTCCCATTCGGATGAGTTTCGTGCGGCGGAGGCGCTCGCCCTCCTGCGCGCGCGGCTGCGCGCGGTGTCGAGCGATGCCGATGTGCGCCGCGCGTTGATGATTCTCGAGCGCGCGACCGCACTCGTTGAGCCACCGTCGATCGGCCAGTTAGAGCGGGAGGTGGAGAGGCTCGACGCTCAGGTTCAAGCGATCAGGGCGCGTCGGGATGACCTTGGCGCAAAGCACGATCCCGAACGCTCAGACCCTCGCCGGTCGCTGTCACACGACAGGGCGAGGACGAGCCCGATCAGTCGAAGCTCTTGTTGATCTCGTCCACCATCTTCTTGGCGTCGGCGAGCAGCATCATCGTGTTGTCGCGGTAGAACAGGTCGTTGTCGACGCCGGCATACCCGACACCGCCCATCGACCGCTTAATGAACAGCACCGTCTTCGCCTTTTCGACGTCGAGCACCGGCATGCCGTAGATGGGCGACGTCTTGTCGGTCTTGGCCGACGGGTTGGTAACGTCGTTCGCGCCGATCACGAAAGCGACGTCGGTCTGCGCGAACTCCCCGTTGATGTCGTCGAGCTCGAACACGTCGTCATAGGGCACCTGCGCCTCGGCCAGCAGCACGTTCATGTGGCCGGGCATCCGGCCGGCGACCGGGTGGATCGCGTATTTGACGCTGACCCCCTTCGCCTTCAGCAGGTCCCCCATTTCGCGCAGCGCGTGCTGCGCCTGGGCGACCGCCATGCCGTAGCCGGGCACGATGATGACCTGTTCGGCCTGCGCCATCAGGAACGCCGCGTCCTCGGCCGAGCCCCGCTTCCATGGGCGGTCGATCGCGGTGTCCGAGCCGGCCGGCCCCGCCTGCGCGCCAAAGCCCCCGGCGATGACCGACAGGAAGGAGCGGTTCATCGCCCGGCACATGATGTAGGACAGGATCGCGCCCGACGCGCCGACCAGCGCGCCGGTGATGATCATCGCGGTGTTGCCGAGCGTGAACCCCATCGCCGCCGCCGCCCAGCCGGAATAGCTGTTCAGCATCGAGACGACGACCGGCATATCCGCGCCGCCGATCGGCACGATGAGCAGGAAGCCGAGCGCGAAGGCCAACGCGGTGACGATCAGGAACGCTCCCGGTCCCACCGCCCCTGCGACCCACAGCCCGATCAGGCCCACGATGGCGACGATCAGCGCGAGGTTCAGGATGTGGCGGCCGGGCAGCAGGATCGGCTTGCCGCCCATGTTGCCGTTGAGCTTCAGGAAGGCGATCACCGAGCCCGAGAATGTCAGCGCGCCGATCGCCGAGCCGAGGCCGAGCTCGATCCGGCTGACCGGCTCGATCGCGCCGACGAGGTCGAGAATGCCGAACGCGCCCGGATTGGCCCACGCCGCGAGCGCCACCAGCACGGCGGCGAACCCGACCAGCGAGTGAAAGGCGGCGACCAGCTGAGGCATGGCGGTCATGGCGATGCGGCGGGCGATCACGAGGCCGATGGCGGCGCCGATCGCGATCGCAACGAGGATCTCGAAGATGCTGGCGTTCAGGTGGGTCACCAGCGTGGTGCCCACCGCCAGCGCCATTCCGATCATGCCCAGCCGGTTGCCGCGCCGGCTCGACGCCGGGCTCGACAGGCCGCGCAGCGCGAGGATGAAGCACACGCCGGCGATCAGATAGGCGAGCGCGACCCACGGGCTCACCGCCGCGTGAGCCACCCCGTCGAGCGGCATCGGCCCGGACACCCGCACACTCGGCAGCGCCACCCTCAGCGCTCCTTCTTCTTGTACATCGCCAGCATCCGCTCGGTCACCGCGAAGCCGCCGAAGATGTTGATCGACGCCAGCACCACGGCCGCCAGTCCCAGCCACTTGGCGACCGGCGAGCCCGCCCCGGCGCTCGCGATCAGCGCGCCGACGATGATGACGGACGAGATCGCGTTG
>JAABUN010005016.1_pt1 | contig 17037 bp, 18 predicted proteins | sample 5559311 | NCBI WGS metagenome assembly JAABUN01 (sample SAMN10711877, study PRJNA513370) | rock metagenome | isolation source: Antarctica rocks | place: Antarctica: Victoria Land, Siegfried Peak sud
TGGCAGCCGCGAACAGGGCGCTCTGCGAGGTGCCGGCCAGGATGCCGCTTTCGAGCTGCGGCGTGAGGAGGGTCTTCTGCCCATTGTGTTCGTGGGCGAGGAGCACGGTGGAGGTGGGCCCCTCGAGGACCTTGCCGTCCGAGGAGGTGAAGATGACGTCGTCGGCTCCGTGCGCCTTCGCGTAGCGCACCGCGGCCATGTTGACGGCGTAGGAGAGCGTCTTCGCGCCCATGAGCAGCCAGGGCGCCCGCTGCGCGACGGTGCTGTCGTAGCCCCGCTCGAGGAAGAGGACGTTCAGTCCCGCCGTACGCTGCCGGAGGGTGGACGCCGGGACGGGGGACACCTGGACCCAGGCGGTGGCGCGCCCACTGCCTTCGACGCCGCGGGTGGCGATCAGCTTCACGACGGCGGTGGTCCTTCCGGGCTCCGTGGTCTTCCATTCGGGCTCCGCGGTGGCGAACTCGCGGAGGCCGGTGCGGATGGCGCGGCTCCAGGCGCCGCCGTCGGGCACCACCAGATCGAGTGCCGCGGCCGACGACGCGAGCCGGGCCAGGTGTGCCTGCTCCTTGCGCGGCTCACCGTCGACGGCCAGCAGCGATTCGAAGATGCCATCGCCCCGCATGGCACCGAGATCGGTCGCCATGAGCTGCGGCTGTGTCGCATCGACGACCTTACCGTCGTCATGCGCCGGGTCGAGGAACACCAGAACAGTCATGGACCCTAGCGTATCGGCTGTGACGGCGGCGGAGCCGGATTCTGAGCGGCCAGGGACCGCTAAGGAGGGTGAGTGCTGCCCTGCTTCTGCACAGCACACCATCAGGCTCGCGTGTTCAGGTCGAAGATCACTCGCTTTTCCTGCGCAGTCAGGCCCGAGAGAGCCAGGATGTCCTGCAGTACCGCGGACTTACCAGCAAGGTAGCGGCGAATGTCCATGTCAGGGTCGCTTGCCAGCTGCAGCTTCACTGCGCCGTATCGATCCCGAAGGTCGGAACGTGCTCGCAGTACATCTCGAACGGCGAGGTGGTTCCGGACGTGAAGTGTGCCGGTCACGCAGAGGTAAACGTTGCGGGCTGGGTGTTCATCGGGCGCACTGAACGCTTCTCGGTCGGTCAGTCCCAGGTCTCCACAGTGCACGTAGTCAGCACGCATAAGGGCCAAGGTCGCGGGAGCCATGATGTCGCGCTGCACGATGACATCGATATCCAGAATCGGTTTCGCCGGGAGCCCTGGGACCGAGGTCGAACCCACATGTTCGATGGCGTCAAGCGGAAGCCCGGACAGGATCGTGGTCAGCTTGTCAGCGACAGATCGAAACTGGTGCTCCCACTCGGGAGAGTAGGCGACGACAGTAATGCCACTGCTGTACCGGTCGGTCATGAGGTCAGATTATCGATCTGCTCGATGTGGTGGAGCCCAGCTAACGGCTCGCGCCGGACCAAGGGCTCACGACGACTTGCACCTGATCCTCATAGATTAGGCGACCAGGGTTGTCGGAGACGACCCGGTGGCAGTCGACGTCGTACCTGGCGAGCAACAGGAGGTATTCGTCGGCTTTCTGCAGTAGGTGATCGGCAGAGCATTTGAACCAGGCCTGCGCGCCAGGATTGATGGTCCGGTCATACACTGTCCAGTCGGTTGTCGAGGGGTCCGGGTAGATCTCGTCGCACCATCTGTTCGCCGTCAGCCACCAGTCGTGGTCCTGCTCGGTCAATGAACCGTCTCTACCCATACGGTTCGCAAGAGCGAAAATGCCGGGACAGATTCCTCGTTCGTTAACCTCGGGTGATTGATAGCGGATGTATGAGGGGTGCATACTCATCGACTCAACCTACCCGCCGATAGCACCGCGCTTATCGAACTCAATCCGTGAGGTTCAACCGCATGGAGGCGTTGAAGTGTGTGAAGTCCTGGGCTGGGCTGAGGCCGTCGTAGGTGCCGTGTTGCAGCAGTTCCTGGGCAGCGGACTCGACCTGAGCGAAAGTCGCCAGCGCACCAGCCATGCCTGTGGTGATCCGGCCTGCACCAGCGTCCAGCAACGCCTGCACCGGGGGGCTACCCGGACCGACCATGATGTTCAAAGGGACGCTTAGAGCGGTCGCCAGCGTTTTCACGGTCGGCAGGTCGACGACTCCTGGCACAAAGACGCCATCGGCTCCCGCATGGATGTAGGACGTGGCACGGGAAAGGCATTCGGCGTCCCGTTGCGCTGTGTCGGTCGAACCAAAGAAGGCGGTGTCGACACGAGCATTGATGAAGAGATCGACGCCGGTTGCTTCGGCGGCGGCACGGATCACTTCGATTCGCCGGGCTTGTCGTGACACACGAACAAGCTGTCCGCCATGTGAATCCTCAATATTGACTCCGACAACCCCACGAGCAACGACCTCCCTGATGAGATCCGTGAGCTTCGATTCCTCCTGCTCATAGCCGTGCTCGAGGTCGGCAGTCACGGGTAGGTCAGTGACACGTGTGATTGCTGTAAGTGCTCGTAGTACCTCGTCACTCGTCAGCCCGCCGCCGTCCCGGACCCCACTCGCCCAGGCTACCCCGGCACTCGTTGTTGCAATCGCGGGTGCTCCAGCTCGCGCTGCGCACACCGCGGAGGCGGCGTCCCAGGCGTTGGGAAGCACGAGAGACCGCGAGGCGCATAACGTTCGGAAAGTTGTGGACGTCGACGTTTCGACAGGGGATGAAGTATTCACACCTATAGCTGACCAGCACCGGGTATGGAGGGTCTGGCGGAATTCGGTCCTTACCGTTGAACCTGACCGCGGAGGCAACGGGCCGACAGGTCGGCCTGGTACTCCGATGTAGCCGCAGTGGGTTGCCTATAGGGGATGCGTGTAGCTTTGTTGCCTCGGCCTGTCAGACTGAACACAGCTTGGGTTGCTACGACTGGGTCGGCGTCAGTCCAGGCAGAATTCGTTGCCCTCGGGGTCTGTCATCACAATGAAGCCGGTGCTCAACGGGGGCGCGGGTTCATCGCGGCGTACCCGCGTCGCTCCCAGCGCGACGAGCCGGTCGCACTCGGCCTCCAATGCCGCCATCCGCTCGTCTCCCTGCAGCCCGGGAGCCGCACGGACGTCGAGGTGAACGCGGTTCTTGCCAATCTTGTCCTCAGGTACCTGTTGGAAGAACAGCCGTGAGCCGTGCCCGTCCGGGTCCTCGATGGCCGATCTGGTGTTGCGTTTCTCCTCCGGCACGCCGACCCGCGCGAGGAACTCGTCCCACGCGGCAAGCGGGTCGGCACCTTCGGGCAGGTCCGCTCCGGGCGGCCCGGGGTGGGCGTAGCCCAGGACGTCGCGCCAGAAGCACGACAACGCCCTCGGGTCGTGGGCATCGAAGGTGATTTGCACATGGCGGCTCATCGGGGTGCTCCGTTCATAGCGGAATTGGTGTGCGGAAAGAGTCGCGCAGCTGGCAAGTATTGGACGAAGCGAGCTGTTCCGGGTTCAGGTGGGCGAGTCCCATCGGCCTACCTTTGGTCGGTGGCGCGGTGGCGCGGTGGCGCGGTGGCGCGGTGGCGCGGTGGCGCGGTGGCGCGGTGGCGCGGTGGCGCGGTGGGCGCGGACCTTCACGCGGTTGCCGCACCGGGCCATGGAGCACCAACGGCGAGCATTTGGGGCGTGAGTGGTCAAAGAAAATCAGCGCGCAGTTATCCCCGGTGCATCGCCGCACCCTCCGACCAGGGGAAGCCAGGACGGCAATCGCGTTGCCGGCGACTGTGGAGATCATCGCGGGCTGGGTTGGCGTCGCTGCCGGTGTAGACCCACCGGGCAGATGTGGTCTGACCGGAGTGTCTGCGGCGACCTCGTTGAGCAGATCAACACTGCGGGCGTCGAACACCACGCCGTCCGCGGCGGCGTGAGCGAGCACAGTTACCGCACTGCGCACTTCGAGCGCTGCAGCGAACTGTCCTTCGGAAATCGGAGTATCGAGAGAGCCGAACCTGGAACTGATCCAATTGTGCAGGTCCCTCGGCTCGTGCAAGCGTTCCCAATCGGGTCGGTTGTATCCGTAGTTGCCGGTGTAGCCGAAGTCGAGCGCAAGGGAGCCGGAGTCGAAAGTGCCATCGGCGCCCGTCCGGTCCCCACATCCATTGACCCATTGACATGCGTACCAGTATTACTGGTTACAAGACTGTGGGGAAGACGAAGGACGCTGGTTGGCAGGTCGGTGTAAGTCGGACGGTGCCGGTCCAACGCTCCCAGGTGTGGATATTCTTGCTGGGGCCGGGCCTGCCTCTATGGCTCGGCGTGGACCAGCTGGGGTCGGTCGGCTCGCACTACGAGAGCGGCCGTGCGGCTGGCGAGGTGCGCAGCCTGTCCGAAAACGCACGAGTGCGCGTCACCCTAGGACGCTGTAGATCTACTGGCTCCTCGTGGTGCCCGCAAATCGGTCACCGTGAAGGGCCGATTCCTTGGGCGGTAGGCCCTCTATCGTTGCCGGATGTGATTCGTTCGCCAAAGGGCCATCGTCGAGGATTGGTCAGAGCCTGGTCGGGGTGAGCCGGATAGGAGCTCCGACGCCGAGGAGAGTGCCGCGCAGTTCCTCAGGTAGCTCCTGTTCCTGGTGCTGCTCCCTCGTAGGCCGCCAGTGTTCGATCCAGTGGCGCAGAGCGGCCATGGTGTGGACTGCTTCGATGCCGCCGAACCAGAGCGAGGGGCCGGTCAGGTCCGCATCTCGAGTGCGCACTGCGACGGCGGCTACGGCTCCTCGTGCGCACTGTTGCAGGCACGAGGCACTGATGAGTACGCCGCCGGATGAACGGGCGATCGAGGGGCCGAGACCGCCATTTCCGGAAGCTCGGGTGAGGGCCGAGCACCGATGACCTGCACACACGGCCACGACAATCCCTGCTGGGTCCTCTGCCCTGTTGTCGGCACACACGCCGAGAAAAGACGCTGCGGGCTGACGCTCACTGTCAGGCCCGGGCGTCCTCATCGGGCCTGTCTGGCCTGCTGTTGGATTAGCCGTCATGTCGGCCCCCGACCCTAACCCTGCCGGGCCTTCATGCGGGGGTTCTTCTTGTTGATGACGAACGTTTTGCCGCGGCGTCGGACGATCTGCGCGCCGGGAATTTTCTTCAATGCGCGGAGGGAGTTGCGGACCTTCATGGTGCTCCTTCGATGGGATTGTCGTGCTGGAACTCGGTGTGTTCGGTTGGGGCTAGAAGAGGTCAGGGGTGGTCACTTGCGGCGTCGGCACATGTGACGGAGTGGGCCCTGGTCGTCGTGGGCGCTTCATGGCCCGGGATCGTTTGTAGTTCCTCGTCGGTAAGGGCACATGCGTTGAGGAGATTGACGATGTCTGCGTCATCGATGTCGTCGCCGGTGAGGGCGAGGTGCGTGCCGCGGCACCACTCTGCGTCGTTGATGCGATCGGCGTCGTTGCTCCACTCTCCGCCGTTGGCGAGAGCTATGCGCGGGCCGACGCCGTGCACTGCGATGCGGGTGTCGGTGACGCCGGCGATCCAGACGCTGCCGCGGACAAAGCAGCACCCCTGGGAGATCGCGCCGAGGGCAGTGCGGAACCGGTCGGGGTGCAGCGGTCTATCAATGCGGTGCTCAAGTGTGCGAAACGGTGCCGGGGACTGGGTCGTCGACGCTGCCACAGACCGTGTAGGCATCGATTCAGGCAGTGGTCGTGGTGTTAAGACTCGGCCGGGCAGGCTCCGCGATCTGGCTGCCGCGTCGTCGTGAGTGCCGAGATCCGACAAGCTGACCGTGGTGAAAGCGGGGATGAGGCTCGCGTGGGGTGCGAGCTCACCGATGAGCTGGATACCTCGGACCAGGATGTCCGGGTCTGGTGGCAGGAGGTTGCTGGTGGTAGCCAGGACGGTGTCGGCGAACAGGAACTCACCGATCAGGAACTCACCTGGAGTGCGCCCGTCCTCTGGCACCGCGGTGTATCCGGACTCGAAGAGCGTGTGGTGGTCCCAGAGCTGATCCTCCACGTCATCAGGTCGTACGGCCAGGGAGACCGTGTCGATGACGAACTCCCGCGGAGCGATTGTCTGCAGACCGTCGATCGCGTTCTCGGCCGTCGTGCCCGGAGGCAGCCCAACCACCGCAGTCCTCACTCCCTGCTCAGACAGGCGCAGGAGCGTCGGTGCAAGATCGAACCTGACCGTGCAACTCAGGCAGCCATGCTCCAGGACCATCGACTCACGTTCGACGAGGCGGTCCCCGACATGGATCCGGCGGACCACCACCCCGTCGTCGAGGAGATCATGCAGCACCACAGGAGTCTTCGAGGAGCCTTCCGCGAGTGCGAACGCCGCATTGTTGCGGCTGAGCCCGTCCAGGGATGTGACCAGAAAGAGATGCATACCTTCACTATACGAGAACGATTCTCATATAGTGAAGTCGAGGGTTTGATAAGTCGCCACAAGGCAAGTCATCGCTTGGCCCTGTCGTCTCGCGGGAAGGGCTACAGGGTGTCCATCAGGCTCTGCATCTGGTCGATCTCAGATTCCTGGGTTTTGATGATGTCGCTAGCGAGTCCGATCGCTTCCCTGTTCCGTCCTTCATCGATCTCATCCTGGGCCATCGTGACGGCGCCTTCGTGGTGTGCGGTCATGGACTTGAGGAACAGGCGCGAGGCTCCGTCTCCTTCGGCACTTTCCAGCGCGGCCATCTGATCCACGCTCAACATCCCGTCCATGGAGCTCATGTCATGGCCTCCCATGCCTTCCCCACTGATGGATCCATCCCATGCGACCAACCAGCTGGTCATGATCTCGATCTCGGGAGCCTGGGAATCCACGATGCTGGTTGCGAGAGACACGACCTGAGGATCGGTGCCGTCCTTGGCGAGGATCGTTTCACCCATGTCCACAGCCTGCTGGTGATGCGGAATCATCATCTGCGCGAACATAACGTCCGCGTCGTTGTAGTCGGCAGCCATCACCGTGGCACTCTGCTCGCTCGAACGAGCGCTCTCCACATTTCCCTCTCCGGGAGCAGGGGACGAACTACATGCGGAGAGACTGATGAGCGCCGCGATGGAGAGGCAAGCCAGGTGCATCGATCGTTCCATGATGTTCAGTCCTTCTCGGTAGGCGTGTTGACGAGGTGAGGCCTTGTGGTCAGCTGGGTCATTGCTGGCGGTGGGAAAAAAACAGACGGGGCCAAACGCTCAACCACGGGATACCAAAGTGATGGGCCAAGCAGGACACCAAATGAGCGCCTAGTTGCTAATGAGAGTCATTTGCACTTATCTTAGGGGCATGCCGATCCATTCCCTAATTCTTCCCCTGTCCACTGCTGTTCTTGCTGCCCTAGTTCTGTCGTCCTGTTCGACCGCCGGTTCGACTGATCCCGAAGCCAACGCCCCGGCCAGCTCCTCAGCCACCGCTACCGACACCGCTACCGATGGTGCCGCCAGTACGACCGAATCGGCCTCTGACCGTCAGGAAGTCGACGGGTTGGCCCCGCGGGCAGTCCTGACGTACGACGGTGGGCTGATGACCGTCGACACCGAGACCGGTGAGGTTCTGGCGAACACCGAGTCAGACGGTTTCCTGCGACTCAACAACGCCGGCGACGGGCGGCACGTGCTCGTCAGCGCCGGGGAGGAATTCCGTGTGTTCGACAGCGGCCTCATCGTCGAAGGCCATGGGGACCACGACCACTACTACGAGCAGGCCCCTGCACTGACGGGTTCCACCGTGGATGCTGCCGAAGCCGGGCACGTCGTCGCGCACGAGGGCAAGACCGCGCTCTTCGCCGATGGCAGCGGAGCGATCACCATCATGGACACTGATGCGTTCGAAGATGGCGAGATCAACGCGGACGAGATCGAGGAGTTCGCCACCGACACCCCGCACCACGGAGTGGCCGTTCCCCTGAGCTCAGGGGATCTGCTGATGACGCAGGGGACCGCGGATTCGCGGAGCACGGTACAGGTCGTCTCGCCCGACGGTGACGTTCTCGCCGAGACCGCAGACTGCCCAGGCGTGCACGGTGAAGCCGCTGCGATGCCTACCGATGCCGATGATGTCGTGTCCCTGGGATGCGAGAACGGACCTGTGGTCTACCGTGACGGCGAGTTCCATAAAGTACCGGTGGAGGAGGCGTACCAGCGCTCGGGCAACCAGTTCGGGAGCCACGGATCTCCCGTCATCCTTGCCGACTACAAAACCGACCCTGACGCCGAGCAGGAACGCCCCACCCGCATCGGGCTGATCGACACGCTGACTGCCTCCATGACGACCGTCGATCTGGGGTCGGCGTACTGGTTCCGCTCGCTCGCTCGGGGAGCCGATGGAGAGGCACTGGCTCTGACGTACGACGGGGAACTGAACATCCTCGACGCGCAGACCGGCGAGGTCATCCACGAGGTCAGGGTCGTCGCACCGTGGGAGGAGCCCGAGGAATGGCAGTCCCCTGCACCGACGGTCAGGGTCGGCACTGATGGATTCGCCTACGTGACCGAGCCTGCCAGCAACAAGTTGCACGTCATCGACGTCGAAGCCGGCATTGTCTTGGACAGCTTCGATCTTCCCGAAACACCCAACGAACTCGCCGTCGTCACGGGTGAGTCGGAAGCATCGGACCACGAGCACGCCCATGAGCACGGTCAAGAGCACGCCGAGGGCGAGGACCACGCCGAGGACGAAGGCTAGGACCAGGACCACCAGAAGCAGTGTGCCGCGGCGGCCCGTCGGGCCGCCGCGGTTCCCTGTCACCCTCTACTCATCGATCCCACCTCTGGTATCACGTCTCGATCCCACGTCTAGATTTCATGCAAGGAACTCATGAGCTCCCTCCCATGCCCCGCGCTCGTCCTGCCGACCATGGCTGCCCTGACCATGGCCGCCTTGGCCATGTCCGCCTGCGCTCCATCGGCTGATCCCGCCGCCGGCGATGAGGAGTCGATGACGGTCCTCGCGTCCTTCTACCCCGTCCAGTTCGTCGCTGAGCGGGTAGGCGGGGAACACGTCGAGGTCGGCTCCGTCACCCCTCCCGGAGCCGAGCCCCACAACCTGGAACTGTCACCGGCGAAGGTCGCCGAACTCACCGACGCCTCGGTGGTGGTGTACGCGTCAGGCTTCCAGGACGCGGTGGATGAGGCGGTCAAGCAGACCGCCCCGGACCACGCCATTGACGTAGTGAATGCGGCACACCTTTCATCCGCCAGCGGCGGCACGTCCGAGGATGTCGCCTCCGATGACGAAGGTGCGGTTGATCCGCATTTCTGGCTTGACCCTGAGCGCTTGGTCGACGTCACAAACCTGGTGGCGGAACGCTTCAGCGACGTCGACCCGGAGAACGGTGACTCCTACCGGGCCAATGCCAAGGCGCTGACCCAAGAGTTGACCGCCCTCGACGACGAGTTCCGTACGGGCCTCGCGACCTGTGAGCGTCGCACCATCGTCGTTGCGCACGAAGCGTACGGCTATCTGGCCGACCGCTACGACCTGGAGCAGGAGGGAGTATCCGGCATAGACCCTGAGTCAGAGCCGGCGCCGGCCCGGATAGCGAAGATCCGCCGGGTCATCGAGGGCGAGGACGTCACGACGATCTTCACCGAGTCCCTCGTGAACCCGAAGGTCGCAGAGACACTGGCCTCGGATCTCGGCGTCGAAACCGCACTGCTGGACCCGCTCGAGTCACACACGGCGTCCAACGGTGACTACGTGGACATCATGCAAAGCAACCTTGTATCCCTGCGGAAAGCCCTCAGCTGTGAGTGACCGAACGAGCCCGCAGCCCGCGGTCCTCGTCAAGGACCTGCGCGTGCAATTCAATGCGGCGCCCGTCCTCGACGGGATCAGCCTGCGGGTCCATCAGGGCGAGACCGTCGCGCTTCTGGGCGCAAACGGATCGGGTAAGACCACCCTGGTCAAAGCGATGATGGGCCTGGTGCCGGTCACCGGAGGGCACATCACCCTTTACGGCTCGGACGTCACGAATCGGCGCGCTGTCCAGTGGTCACGCATCGGCTACGTACCGCAGCGGATCAACGCCAGCGCCGTCATGACCGTGACCGCAGCGGAGGTTGTCGCGTCAGGGTTGCTCAACGAACGTCGTATTTTCCCTGCGAGCGGTGGACACGACCGTGTTCTCAAGGCCCTGAACCAGGTGGGGTTGGCCGGACGGGCGGGAGAGAGCGTGCATGTGTTCTCCGGTGGGCAGCAGCAGCGCGTCCTCATCGCCCGCGCGCTGGTTCGCCGACCAGACATGCTGATCATCGACGAGCCAATGTCAGGGATCGACCGTCAATCGCAGAAGGCGCTGGCCATTACTGTGCGTGAGCTGCAGCTGAAGGGGACCACGATCGTGGTGGTCCTGCACGATCTCGGCGTCCTCGCCCCGATGATCCACCGCGTCGTGATCCTCGATCACGGACGCGTGACACATGACGGCCCGCTGGCCGCTCAATCCCCTTCCCCCGACGCCAAGGAACACTTCCACGGGGCAGACGGTATGCCGCCACCACCGCGACCATCGGTGGGTCTGTCGGCAGGCTGGCAAGGGCACCCATGATGTTCCTCGAGACCCTCGGCTCCATGCTGACCAGCCCGCTGATGCAGCGTGCCCTCATCATCGCCGTGCTGGTAGGTGTAACCGGCCCAGTGATCGGCACGTACCTGGTGCAGCGTCGCCTGGCGCTGCTCGGCGACGGCATCGGACACGTCGCACTGACAGGGGTGGCAATGGGGTGGCTCGCCGCTGCCGCGGCCGACACAGCTTCGGCGGACACTCTGGCAGTGCCAGGCGCCATCGTCTCTTCGATCGCCGGCGCCCTGCTCATCGAGTTCGTACGCGAACGCGGCCGCACCAGCGCCGACGTCGCCCTGGCCCTACTGTTCTACGGTGGCATTGCCGGCGGTGTGCTGCTGATCGGGTTCGCCGGCGGAACAGCAGCGAACCTCACCGGCTACCTCTTCGGATCCATCTCGACCGTGAACTCCCTCGACGTTTGGCTTAGCGCGGCGCTGGCCGCTCTCATCCTCGCCGTTGGCCTCGGGCTGCGCTCCGCATTGTTCGCGCTCTGCTACGACGAAGAGTTCGCACGCGCCAGCGGACTACCGGTGCGCGCCCTGAACATCATGGTCGCCGTCACGGCAGCGCTGACCGTGGCGATCTCCATGCGTGTCGTCGGCGTGCTGCTGGTCTCAGCGCTGATGATCGTGCCCGTCGCCGTTGCACAGCTGATCGCCTCATCCTTCCGGAACACCATGGGACTGGCCATGGTGCTGGGCGGGACCGTCTGCGTCATCGGACTATCCATCACCTACTTCCGCGCGCTCTCACCGGGGGCCACGATCACCGTGCTCGCGATCGCGCTCTACGCAGTGGTGTCAATCATCCGTCCGCTCCTCCGACGCCGGAGCCCGGCCAGCTCCGAGCTTAAGACAGCACATGGGCACTGACCAGGAACGAGAACACCGTGGTACACGCGCAACCCGGCAGCGGGCAGCCCTACTCGACGTGCTTCAACACAGCACGAATTACAGGAGTGCCGGACAGCTCTACACGGTCCTGCACGATCGGGGAGAGTCGATTTCCCTGGCAACGGTGTACCGGGCACTGCAACTCTTCCTCGCGAGCGGTCGTGTCAGAGTGCTGCACACAGCAGATGGAGAAACCCGATACCGCTGGTGCTGCAGGACCGGCCATCACCTTCATCTCATCTGCCGGCAATGCGGACGAGCCGAAGAAGTTGCCGGTGATGCCTTCAATGACACGACGGCCGACGTCGCGGAAGACCCCGGTTTCATCAACGTATCCCCGACAGCCGAGGTATTCGGCACCTGCAACACCTGCCCCTTCGACGACCCTCTCAGATGATATTTACCGCGCCGCCCAGCAAAGCGGCCTGCTGCATACTTCCACCTCTACGGACCCCGATCGGACCCGATAACTCCAGGTCACTCACTACGGAGACATCATGAAACGCGAGAAGAGCGAAGGTAACGCAAGCGCCGTCTACGACCGATTGGGTGAATTTCATGATCTCTTCATGGACGAACCGTGGGAACGGCTCCGTCCGGTGATCTCCCAAGCCTTCAAGGAATACGGGCCCGGGCAGCGCATCGTCGATCTTGGAGCCGGTAGCGGTCTGGGCATACGAGTTTTGGCAGCCGAGACACGGGCCCGCCTCACCGCACTTGAACCCAGCCTGGTGATGAGGGCCATCCTCACCGCGCGCACCGCCGACGACGTGGAACTCAGGGACCGGGTCACAGTGGTCGCTGGTTCTATTCCCCACCACCTTCACTCCCTACCCCAGCTCATCGACGGCGTCGTGTGCGCCAACATGCTAGGTCACCTCGAACCACAGGACCGCCAAAAACTCTTCAGCTGGATAAACGCATGCCTCACCCCACACGGAACAGCGATCATTACCGTTCAGACCGACGACAACGAGCCTGGTCTAAGAGAGCCCTTCGAGGAACGACGCACACTAGGTGACTACGAATATAAAGCGATCTACCGGCAGAGCAGCCAGCACCACCACTTCAGCAGCCGATACGAAGTACGGCACCGTAACGCACTTGTACGAGCCGAAGAGTACGAGGGGCGCTGGTACACCGTCACCCTCCAAGATGTCAGAACCGAACTCGACGGTCTCGACCTCACAGCCTCAACCGCCAGCCCAAACGTCCTACTCATCCGCCGCCCCTGAAGCTGCCACCAAGCTCGCATAACGATGAGGATCACTGTGCGTCTGAGACCTCTCTAGATCGAGCATTCGGGCAACACACTCTGGCAACGAAGACAAGACCCCGCCACTTCAGCAGAAAAAACTCCGCCACTCTGAGGGAAAGTCACAAAGTCCCGACAGCCCCGAACCTTGTAGCAGAACGCGGGTGCGGAACTGATCCCCCTGATATTGGGTTGTGGGGACGGGTAGTGCCCCTAGTTCTTAAAGGTCAAAGTCGAGGTCGAGGCTCTCGGGGCTGGTGAGTTCGCGCCAGGTTGAAGTGATCCTGGCTGTGGGGAGGGCTGACACGTAGGGATGCGGTCCACGGCGCTGAGTTGGGCTAAGCCGATTCCGGTGAGGCGGGCGATGTCGCGGATGGGTACCTGGAAGGTCCGGAAGGGGCCCAGTGGGGGAGCGTCATCACCGCCACCAGTGCTGTCGCTGACTGCGCCGGGTCGGGGGACGTCGGGGAGGTTCTTAAGTTGGGGTGTCTGGTCGACGATGTATCCGGTGGCGGCAAGGGAGTCATTGTTGAGGAACACGGCGACTTTGAACTCGTCGCTGAAGATCGGTCCGGTGAACACGATCAAGCGCCGGCCGTAGTCGGCGGCGTTCTGCAGCAGGTACGTTTCTAGGCCGAGCCAGAGTTCGAGGCCCTGATCGAACTTCGCGGCCTGCGGTGCGGCGTTGGTGTAGTGGAAGGTGTCCTCGTTCGCCTGCGAGGCTTCGGCACGTGTGTCGCCCCATACCGCTGAGGCGCGGCGGACGAGGTGTCCGCGGTCGATGTCGTTCCGGGCGTACACCCGTTCACCGGTCTGTTGGTTCTCGCTCAAGCGTGGGTCCAAGCGCCAGTCGATACCGGACTGGTCGAGATCCATGAGCTTCTCACCGTCGATCCCGAGCGCGGTGATCGCGGCAAGGCGCTTATCCAGGTGCATCAGGATCGAGAAGTGCGTGTAGGGCAGCAGCACGGTCTCGACGCCCTCGAGCGTCGGAATTGGCACATGCCAGCCGAGGAACTGCTCATCAAACCCCGCCCTGTTCGAGAGGTCAACGAGTCGAGCGGTGCGCAGCTCCGCTCAGGCAGCAGTTCATTCATGATGGGAACCTACCAACGCCAAGTGACAACCTGATGAACCACCATCACGGCCAATCACAGACGCGTAAGGCTTGGCGTGCCCAGTGCGGTGCGTGATGGGTGGATCCCGGCCAGGGCGCCGGTAGTGTCCCGTTCATGACGCGCCTTTCGGACCTGCTGAACGACTCGAACGTGGAGCAGCTCTCAGCCCGAAGAATGCAGGCGATCGCCGAGGGCCAGGGCGTGCGTGTCTCCAACACGTCGCTGTCCAAGTACCTCCGCGGCGAGCCGGAGTCGCCCAGCGAAGCTGTGCTCAAGGCGTTCTCTCTGGCCCTGAACGTGCCGATGGAGGTCCTTTGCGAGGCCGTCGGCGCACCACTGAAGGAGTCCGAGCCGTTCGTACTCCCAGAGTCAGCGAACCGATTGAACTCCCGGCAGCATGAGCTTGTGCTCCACACGGTATGCTTGCTGCTCAACGAATGAAGAGAACTAGACAGCCCGGCCGACTCGGCCTAAAGAGCTGGCGCATCAGGCACATCTTCACCGATCCCGGCTGTCCTGGTCGCCGTCCATCAGGGAGTCCAAGGTGACATGTCCGTCGTCGCCGGTGGCGCGAGGACGAGTACCTAAACGGGACAGCGTGGATATTACCCTCACGGCATCGGTCTGCGGATCCAGTACTATGTCCTGTCGCACATCCAACACCTCAGCCGACAGGAGCCGCGTTGCACTTGTCGCACCCTGACCGGCCATTTCTCGGGCAGGGCATACAGGGATCGAAGTGTTGTCGGTTAGCAGGCATCGAGTCCTCCGCCTGTGGCCGGAATGGGTCTCCAGGAGGAGGACCGTTTCACAGGAAGCAAGGTTTGGCGGCTCTCCGTGGTTCGTGGGGAGTAGCGTGCTGAGCCGACAAAGAACTGCCTTTCGCGGGAAGCGTGGAGGCGGTTAGCGCGATATCCGGGAAGGGATCACTCCACTGGCCAAATACTGGTGCTGGTCAACGTTCATTTTCTGTGGAGCAAACTCGAGGTTGCCAACCCTCAAGCCTGCTCCCTCAATCTCAGGCGAAGGTCCGGCACGGTCTGAAGTGAATCTTAGACAATCCAGACGACTGCATCGGGGGCGAGCATGCCGCCAATCACGGCGTCGGGCTCTGACCTCAAAATGATTTCACCCGTTGGCACTTCCACCGATGACGCGGAAAGATTCGCGATGACGGTCACAGTGCCGACGCGGAACGCGAGGACGTCGTCGGCTGCAGCGCCGGCGATAGCTGCCACCTCCCACGACAATTCAGCCCTTGGGACCGAATGTCGCCAGCGGAGCTCCAGCGCGGACCGATAGAACGATAACGTCGAGTCCGGGTCGCTCTGTTGGACGTCGACGGCGTATCCGCCGAAATCGGCGGGTTGCGGCAGCCATGTTTCTGCCGATGATGAGAAACCGAAAGCCACATCGTCGGCAGACCAGGGCAGAGGTATCCGGCAGCCATCACGACCGCGGATGGTGTGGCCTGAGCGCTCCCACACAGGATCCTGACGCACGTCGTCAGGCAGCGCAGTGCCTTCCGGCAGTCCTAGCTCTTCGCCCTGATACAGGTATGCGGATCCTGGAAGTGCGAGCATCAAGGCTGTCGCGGCACGGGCCCTACGCAGGCCGAGGTCCCGGTTGGGTTGCGGATCATCCACCCCAACACCGGCTTCGAGGTCCACCGAACCGTCATATCCGAAGCGGCTCGCATGGCGCATCACGTCATGGTTCGACAACACCCAGGTGGTCGGTGCGCCGACGGTCTGATTGGCAGCAATCGACTCGGTGATGGTTGCACGTATCCGTGTGGCGTCCCACGGAAGCGACAGGTACGCGAAGTTGAACGCCTGGTGCATTTCGTCGCCACGGACGATGCGCGCTGTTCTTTCGGGCGGAAGCCACGCTTCTGCGCACAGGATGCGCGTGCCTTCGTAGCTGTCGAGAATTCGCCGCCAGTGCCGGAAAATATCGTGAATACCCTCCTGGTCCCACATGGGAGGCATCCTGCCATCGATGGGTTCAACGACGCCGTGAACAGGGTAGGGCCAACTGGGAAGGCCTGGTGCTTTCACCATCGCGTCGCAGACGTCCACGCGGAAACCGTCCACTTCTCGGTCGAGCCAGAATCGCAGTGTCTGATCAAACTCGGCCTGTACTTGTGGGTTGTTCCAATTCCAGTCAGGTTGCCCTGGATCGAACAGGTGGAGATACCACTGCCCCGGGCTACCGTCCTCCTCAGTGATCCTCGTCCACGCGGGCCCTCCGAACATGCTCTGCCAATCAGTCGGCGGCAATGAACCGGCAGGACCGGTGCCGTCAGCGAAGTGGAACCTTGCACGCTCGGGGCTACCGGGAGCTGCCGCAAGTGCTGCTTTGAAGAGGGCGTGCTCCCACGAACAGTGGTTGGGTACCAGGTCGACGATGATGCGCAGACCAAGTGCATGCGCCTGGTCCACGAGTTCGTCGAAGTCGGCGAGGGTCCCGTACATAGGATCCACCTCCCGGTAGTCCGCTACGTCGTAGCCCCCGTCGAGTTGTGGGGATGGATAGAAAGGCGACAACCATACGGCGTCTACTCCGAGGTCCGCGATATGGCTGAGGCGACGGGTGATTCCGGCCAAGTCTCCGGTGCCGTCACCGTTGCTGTCGGCGAAGGAGCGCGGATACACCTGGTAGATGACGGCAGTACGCCACCATTCGGAGTGATTGGGGTCTATCACCCGCATAGGTTCCCTTTTCTATATAGGTCTGGCCTGCGGTCGGCAAATAGCCCGTTGTGCGGCGAGATTCTCTTGTCACGAGCCAGGTGAAGAGAGAGCGCCGCCCGCGCGACCGGATGGGTGCCTGCGTCATCCGGCAGAATCTCGGCCATGACCCACCCGTATTGGCTGACGATCACCGTGGCTTCGTTCCAGGTTTGACCACGCTCAACACCGGAGCGATCACAACACGCGATGAAGAGGCCATTGGTGCGTGCAGCAGCCTGCGCCGCGATCACTTCGGCAACACGTTCAGCTTTGGGGTGTTCCCCGGACGGCCAGTTCGTTGGAACTACCAGCAGATCTGCGCCTGCAAGCGCGAGAAGCCTGGGCATCTCGGGGAACTCGAGGTCGTAGCAAATCAGAAGCCCTATGCGTCCGTGTACTGAAGCGCACCGGGTTTGATGGAGACATCGATTACCCGGAAGGATTGATTCATGGCAGCGCAGAGGAAGTACCCGGAGGAGTTGCGTGAGCGCGCGACAAGGATGGCTGTTGATGCGCGGAAGGACG
>JAABUN010005017.1_pt1 | contig 17037 bp, 10 predicted proteins | sample 5559311 | NCBI WGS metagenome assembly JAABUN01 (sample SAMN10711877, study PRJNA513370) | rock metagenome | isolation source: Antarctica rocks | place: Antarctica: Victoria Land, Siegfried Peak sud
ACCTTCTGCGAATCTTCTGCGAAAACCTCTGCGTCTTCCGCGGTGAAATCACTAACGTTATATGCAAGACCAGCTTTTCCCCCTCCCTACCCCCTTTCCGCTGGAGAGCGGGGCCACGCTGGCCGGCGCGCAGGTGGCCTACCGCACCTGGGGCCAGCTCAACGCCGCGCGCGACAACGTGGTGTGGGTGTGCCACGCCCTCACGGCCAATGCCGACGTGCTGGACTGGTGGGCGGGCTTGTTTGGGCCGGGCTGCTTTTTTGACCCGGCCGACTGGTACATCGTGTGCGCCAACGTGCTGGGCTCGTGCTACGGCAGCACCAGCCCGCTCAGCCCCGACCCGGCCACCGGCGCGCCCCGCTACGAGGAGTTTCCGCTGCTCACCATCCGCGACCTGGCGGCGGCGCACGAGGCACTGCGGCAGCACCTGGGGCTGGCCAGTATTCACACCCTTATCGGCGGCTCGCTGGGCGGGCAGCAGGCGCTGGAGTGGGCCGTGGCGCAGTCGCAGCTTATTCAGCACCTGGTAGTTATCGCCACCAATGCCCGGCACTCGGCCTGGGGTATTGCCTTTAATGAGGCGCAGCGGCTGGCCATCGAGGCCGACCCCACCTACCACGCCCACGCGCCGGAGGGGGGTAGCGCGGGCCTGCGCGCCGCCCGCGCCGTGGCCCTGCTCAGCTACCGCGGCTACGAGGCCTACCACGCCACCCAAACCGACGACGAGGCCGACCCGCGCCTGCGCGACTACCGCGCCAGCGGCTACCAGCGCTACCAGGGCGATAAGCTCGTGGCCCGCTTCAACGCTTACAGCTACGTGACCCTGAGCCGCGCGATGGACACTCACCACCTGGGGCGCGGCCGGGGGGGGGTAGGGCCGGCGCTGGCCCGCATCCGGGCGCGCACGCTGGTGCTGGGCATCACTTCCGATGGCTTATTTCCGCTGGCCGAGCAGCGCGAGCTGGCCCACGGCATCGCGGGCGCCACCTATGCCGAGCTGGAATCGGGCTACGGACACGACGGCTTCCTGCTGGAAATAAAGCAGATAACCCAGCAGCTGGAGGTATTTTACGCGGCGGCGCTGGCCGCGTAGGGCCCTACCCCCCTCGTTTCAGCAAAAGAGCCCTGGCAGTGTTGCCGGGGCCCTTTTCGTGTTCTGCTCTTTGTCTATTCATTAGAATATCAGCCGCACATCTACCTCAGTAGAGATGAGCTGCGTACCATCTTCCAGCGTAATTAGGAAGAAGAAGCGTAGCTGGTTGGGCGTCTGCGGGTTGGTGTTAGGCGTGAGGGTGCCTTTTCTTCTTTGCACTGACTCAGTGAAAGCAAAAGCAGCCGTTTTGTTAAAGCCGGTGGGCAGGTCAGTCCTGGCAAATGTAGTATTCAGCTTTGTCACGTAACTGCGCACCGCGTTCAGGTCCGAGCTAAAAGTGATAGTGTTGGTGCCACTACCTGCCAATGGGCTATCCAGGTAGTTGGGATACAAGGAGTTTTGCAGGTATTCGACGCCGCTGTTTCCAGTAGCCACCTTCGTAATTTCCTTGATTTTGCCCCTATCGGCCGGGATACTCAAGATTATAGAAAACTTACCGGTACTCTTGGCCAGGCCGTTTGTGGTATCCACTTTAGCCGTGACGACGGGGAAGCGTTCGAAGTACTCTTGGTTGGTAACCGTGACCGGAATGGCCGCGATACTGTCTTGCAACGGGGCCAGGTGGTTGCCGTAGTCCTTCTTACAGGCCGAAAAACCGACGGCCAGCACGAGCAGCAACGCGAGCTGAGTAGCTATTTTTTTCATGATAATAATGCAGATAAGACGAAAGGAGACAGCTGGCTATTTGCTAGCCCACCACACCGGGGTAGCAATAGTCACCGCGGGTATCACGTCGCCGTTGGCCGCCACTTCGGAGGGGGGGTAGAGCAGGCGCTGCGGAATATTGGGCGTGAACGACACGTTCAGAGCCGGCTGCAGGTGCGGCGAGCCGGTGCGCCGGTAGTCATTCCAGGCTTCGTAGCCATTGCCTACCCAGGCTATCCACTTCTGAAACAGAATTTGATTCAGCTTGTGCGTATTGGAGCCACTGAGGATAACGATGGTCGGGTTGGCCGTGAAATAGTTGTCAATTTCAGCGGTTGAAAGCCCGGTTTCTTCCATCGAGCGCCGAATGCCTTCCTGGTAGAGCGCGTTGGCATCGCCGGGCGTACTCAGGCGCACGGCGGCCTCGGCCAGGATAAAGGCCCGCTGAAAGTTGGTGAGCAGGCGCACGGGGGCCTCGCCCACGGCCCCCAGCACGTAGGTGCTGTACACCGAGCGGTTGGCCAGCGCCGGGGGCGCGGCAGTACTGCCATTTTCAAACCCAGTGAACTTGCCAAAGGTGGTCGTGTAGGTGGCGGCGGCGTTATTGGGCGTGGTGGTGAAAAACTTGGGTAGACGCGGGTCTTTGTAGGCCGTCAGCGAGTCCAGGAAGCGCGTGCTGGCCATCTGGTCGTTGGGGCGGTTCGTGACGTTGTAAGAATAGAACGGGTTGGTGTTGCCCACGGCCGTGCCGAAGGGCACAGCAAAATCCTCGGCATTGGTGGCGATGGCCGCGCTACCGAGCACTTTGGGGTCGGAGCCAGTTTTGGCCAGCACCTCGTTTATCACCTTGGCAGCCAGGGTAGGGTCTTTGCGCATGACAGTGCAGGCAAACTTGAGCAGCAGCATATTGCCTACTTTGCGCCACTTGCTAAGGTCACCTTTATACACAAAATCATCACCAGCAGGCTTAAGCACGCTGGGCTTGTCGAGGTCGGCCAGGCCTTCGCGCACCAGGTCAAATAGACTCTGGATGCCAGTGGCGCCTTCGTAGATGTCCTGCTGCCGGTCAAAGGCCGGGTGGATATTACTCAGGCCCTGCAAGGCCTGCGAGTAGGGTACATCGCCCCACATATCGGTGGCCAGGGCAAAGTTGTAGGCCTTCAGCAGCTTGGCAATGCCCGTGTAGGCGGGGTTGGCGGCGTTGTTATTAATCAGCGTTTGGGCGCCGTTCAGGTTATTGCCGTAGAGGTCGCCGCGCCACTCGTTGTCATAGTTGCCGCTGATGGCATACCGGTCTTCCGTGGCCGGCTGGTTGGCAATGCCTGCGTAGTGCTGAATAAACAGGTCGCCGTCGCGGCCCAGCGTATTACCCACCAAAAAGGCAGTGCCCACGGTGATAGTCGGCAGTTGCACCGACGGCTGCACCAGCACTGGGTTGTTGGGGCTTACGTTGACGTCCAGGAACTTGGAGCAGCCAGCGGCAGCCAGGGTCGTAGCGGCCAGCGCGGCGTAGCGCAGGCGCGTGAAGTACGGTATCGATAGATTCATGATACGGATAAAGCTGAGTTAAAAAGTGAACCGCAGGTAGGCGCCGTAGCTGCGCACGCTGGGCGGGCCCTGCAGGTCGAGGCTGCGAATGTTGCCGGCGCCCTGGGTGTTCACTTCGGGGAAGAAATTGGCGTTGGGGGCGTAGTAAAACAGGTTGCGGCCCGACACCGAGATGGAGGCGCTGCCGAAGGGCGTGCGCGTGAGCAGGCTGGTAGGCAGGGTGTAGCCCAGCGATACTTCGCGCATGGTGAAGTGCGTGCCGTCGAAGATGTTGAGGTCACTTTGCAGGCCTTGGTTGCTCCAATAGCTTTGGGCATCTACCTGGATGTTATTCGGCCGGTAAGTACCGTCGGTGTTCTGAATCACGCCCGGAATGACGCGCGGCTGGTCGCGGCTGACGCCGGTTTGCTGTAGCATCCCGGCCCCCTTATAGGCTGCCTGCGTGAACGACAGGATGTCGCCGCCCACAATGGCATCAACCAGGAAGGAAAGCGTAATACCCTTATAGCCAAAGGTGTTGGTGATACCGCCCTGCCAGTCCACATTGGGGTTGGCCGTTACCTGCGAGCTCAGTTCCGTTACCCACAGGCCGGTGCGTGGGTTAATGAGGTACTGGCCATCGGGGGCGGTGGCCTTTTTCTGGCCCAGAATCACGCCGTAGGGCTGGCCTTCCACAAAGGAGGGCACCGAGCCGATAAACGAGCTGCCCGGAATCGACGAGCTTTTTACCCCCGGATAAATTGACACCACCACATTGCGGATGCGCGTGTAGTTGGCCGAAATATCCCAGTTGAAGCCCGAAGCGCTGCGCACCGGCGAGGCCGTTACCAGCACCTCAATCCCCTTGTTGTCGAGCTGGCCGGCGTTGGTGTAAAAGCTGCTGTAGCCCGTGGTAGGTGCTATCGTGACGGGGATAATCTGGTTCGAGCTAACAGTTTTGAAGTACGTCGCGTCCAGCGTGACGCGGTTGTTGAAGAAACCCAGGTTCAGGCCTACTTCGGCCGACTTGGTAAACTCCGGCTTCAGCACGTTCAGCACGTTTACCCCGCCAATGGTGGGGCTGGGCCGGAAACCCACCACGTTGTTGAAGGGAAAGGTTACGTTGGCCACGTTGTTACCCTGGCCGCCCGCGACGTAGTAGCTTTCCAGCACGTAGGGGTCGGCGTCGCGGCCTACTCTAGCTACGTTACCCCGGATTTTGCCGTAGGAGAAGAAGTCGGAGTCGATGTTAAACGCATCCGTGAACACGAAGCCGGCCGACACCGAGGGGTAGAGAAAGGTGCGGTTGCTAGCGGGCAGCGTGGAGGACTGGTCGACGCGGGCCGTGCCTTCCAAGAACAGGTAGTTGTTGTAGGCCAGCGACAGGTCGGCGTAGTACCCGAGCAGGCGGCGCGTGTAGTTGGTTTCGCCACTGCCCGTGAAGACGGCCGCGTTGATAGTGTTGTAAAAGCCGGGCTGCGAAAGCGTAGCCGCCGACACGTACTGCTCATTGCGCTTGCGCTGGTTGGTTTGCTGGCCCACCAGCAGGGTAGCGTTTAGCTTATCAACGAAAATATTCTCCTTCTTGGCCGTAATCAGCAGGTCACCGGTAAACTCAGCATACTGGATATTATCCTGAAAAATGAGGCCCGTTGGGTTGCGCGCCGAGCTGATGGCCGCAATTTGCTTGCGCCGGTCGGTATAAGTATCGAGGCCCGCCCGGTACACTACGCTCAGCCACGGAAAGAAGTCGTAGCCAATGCTGGCCACGTTAATGAAGCGCGTTACGTTGCTGGTCGTGTTGCTGTTCAGCAGGTTATAGTTTGGGTTATCCTGGCCGGGAAAGAACAGGTTGGCACCCGTAGCCGTCTGAAAAGCCTGGTTTTGCAGGTCGAAGCTGCGCGGTACCGAGGCCAGCGTGCCGAAGGCGCTGCCGTTGTTGCCGGTTTGCGGGGCTAACTGGTCGGTTTGCGAGAAGTTGACCGAGCCCGTCAGGCGGATTTTATTCTGCAACGTGGTGCCGCCACCCAGCTGAATATTGGTGCGCTGCAGGTTCGACGACTCCGTGATGCCCTTTTGCGTGGTGCTGTTCACGTTCAGCGAGAAATTCGACGTGCCGTTGTTGCCGGCCAGTTGCACGCCATTGGTCCACAGCGTGCCCGTCTTGTAAAAGTCCCGAATATTATTGGGGTAGGCCTGGTAGGGCAGCAGACTATTGTCGGCCAGCAGCAGGCCATTGGCGCGGGTAGGGGCAGTGCCGAAGCGCGGGCCCCACGAGGCATTGTTGCCCGTGAAGATATTGCCGCCCCCGGCCGAGGTAGTGTTCACGCCGCCCGTGCCCTGGCCGTAGTCGTTCTGAAATGCGGGCAGGCCCATCACCGTTTGAAAGTTAAAGCCCGTGTTGAGCACCACTTCCAGCTTCTTATTGACGTTGGCGCCCGACTTGGTGGTAATCAGAATGGCGCCCGACGAGGCGCGCGAGCCATAGAGCGCCGCCGCCGCCGGCCCCTTCAGGATGCTGATGTTGGCAATATTCTCGGGGTCGATGTCGGCGGCGCGGTTGGCGGTTTGGGCGCCGTAGAGCGTGCCGGCCGCGCCGCCGTTGGTGCGGTCAGTATCGTTGCTCACCGGAATGCCGTCGACCACAAACAGCGGCTGGTTGTTGCCGGTAAGCGAAGTAATGCCCCGGATGTTGATGTTAGTAGACGTACCCGCCAGGCCGCTGGCCCCCGTAATACTCACGCCCGACACCTTGCCCTGCAAGGCGTTCAGCACGTTGGGCTCCGACTTCTGGGCCACTTCGCCGCCCTTTATTTCCTGGGTAGCATAGCCCAGCGTGCGCTTGTCCTTCGCGATATTCATGGACGTTATCACCACCTCGCTCAGCTCGCGTGCGTTGGCGCTCATCTGCACCTTAAGCGTGGTTTCGCTGCCCACCGGCCGCTCCACGCTGTTCATGCCTATCGAGGAGAAAATCAACGTAGCCCCGGCCTGGGGCACGGCCAACGTAAACGAGCCGTCGGCGTCGGTAGAAGTACCATTCGTAGTGCCCTTCACGAGCACCGTAACCCCCGGTAGACCCTCGCCGGTTTTCTGGTCCGTTACCCGCCCCGATACGGCCCGCGTCTGGGCCAGTGCCACTTGGAGCAACGTTACCATGAACAGGAAGGTCATGAGTAAATTTCTTTTCATGCAAATGTGAGTTGGTGAAAATGAATGGGGTATAGAAAAAGTGAAAGCCCTAAAGTAGCTGGGCACCTTGGCATTTCACTCACGCCTCACGCACATTATTTCTTAAACTTTTCTTAATTATTACTAATAAAATAACACAACACTGCATAGTTTGACAATTTTTCAGCATAAGACTCTGATTTATAATAAATTATTCACTTAGGCCATTTTTTTTGATTTGGTACTGTCGATTTCGCTTTTAGGCTATGGGCGGCTGTACCCTACCCCCTTCGGCCAGCACTTACTCATGCACAAGTGGTTACAACGGCTATTTTATTGCAAAACGGAATAGTGTCTATACCACCTCATCTGTCACCAGCTACCTGTTATTTCGACCAGTAGCCTACTGCTGCATCAGTGCGGTAGTTGGTACCCATCAAGCTACGGCCGTCATTCGCTAGTACTGCCCGGCCAGGCGTTCGCTCAAGCTCAGCGCCTTTCATGGGATAATGAAAAATTCGCCGAGTTTGCAGTGGTCACATCCTGAGCGCGAAACAGGAGCGGCAGGGCCTAAAAAAACGCGATTGCCCGCAGGCTTGGTAAGCCTGCGGGCAATCGCGTTGCCTTTTATCCCCGTCAAAATCAGTAAGTTTTCAAATCAATTACAAGCAGTCCCTACCCCCGCCTACTCACTCAAAGACGACGCGCACCGGCGCCTGCCCGGCAAAGCGCAGCGAGTAGATACCGGCCGCCAGGGCCCCGCGCGGCACCTGCCAGCTTTGGGCGGTGGGCGTGAGGCGGCGCACCACGCGGCCCGTCATATCGAGCAGGTCGGCATCGCCCAGCTCGCGCCAGGTAGCGGGCAGGGCCAGCTGCACGTACTCGTGGGCCGGCACGGGGTAGGCCTGGGCAACGGGCGCGGCCGTAGCAGCCGGGCGCGCCGCCAGCGCGGTGCCGGTGAGCCGCAAAATCGGCCGCAGAAAATCGCGGATGGTCCAGAACGTGGTATCGGCGTAGGTGGCGTTGCTCTCAAACGGAATGTGGCCGGCACCCTTTAACGTGCGCAGCGTGTTGCGGATGCCCACGGCCGTGGCGCGCGGGTTGAGGCGGCCGCTGCCGTACACGTATTTGGGGGGTAGGACCGAGCCGATTTTGCCCTGCAAGTAGGGCACCGTGAGGTCGGCGGTGCCGTGCACGCTGCACAGCGGCGCGTTGCCGGCCTCGATGATGCCGGGGCTTTCGGTGGCGCCGCTCAGGCTGAGCACGGCGGCCACGGCGCTGCTGTAGGCGGCGTTGCCACCGGTACCCTCGATGCCGCCCAGCGCGGCCAGGCCCACGTAGGTGGGCACTTCGCTGGCCTTATCCAAGTAGCCGGTTTCGAGCGCGGCAAAGGCCCCGGCCGACGAGCCGCCCACGATGATGTAGTTGCCGTGCACGCGGTAGGTTTTGGCGGTGGCCGCGTCGTTGCGGAAGAAGCGCACGGCGGCCCGCATATCCTGCATGGCCCGCACCGCTGCCTGCGCAATGCCCACGGTGTCGGCGGGCTGCGCTATGCCGGTGAGCGGAAAGCCCAGCCGGTACTCGATGCTGGCCGTGACGTAGCCCAGCCGGGCCATGCGGGTGCAGATATTCACCATGTAGGCATCAGTGCGTGAGCCGACGAGGAAGCCGCCCTGGTGCGCGAAAATGAGGAGCGGCCGGCGCTTCACCGTGTCGCCAGTGGGCTGGTAGATGTCGAGCAGCAGCTGCTGGGCAGTGCCGTTGTAGGTAGTGGCCGAGCCGTAAGCCACATTGCTCGTGACCGTGACATTGGCAAAAACCGGCCGGTAGTAGCGCCCACCGGTGGTGTCGATAGGCGCCAGCTGCGCCGAGGCCAGGCCAGGGGCCGCCAGCAAAAGCCAGGCGACCAGGATGCGGAGAAGTAGTTTCATAGGTGTATAGTCCCGGAAAGTCATGGGTTGGGTCTCGTATAAATATACCAGGATTTTGGGCATATTCGGCGCACACGAATTCATACGGGGTTTTGCCGCGCAACTTTTTGAGGCGTTTACCGCCGTTGTAGGCCCGTAAAAAGTTCTGCAAGTGCGTGTTGAGGGCTGCCTCGTCTCGGTAGTGGTAGCGGCGAATGGTCGCTTCTTTCAGCGTACGGTTCATCCGCTCGACCTGGCCATTGGTCCACGGGTGGGCCACTTGGGTGCAGCGGTGTTCGATGCCGTGGGCGGCACACACGGCATCAAAGAGGTGCGGTTCGGCCCGCTGGCGGTGGGGCAGTTGGGTGAATTGCACGCCGTTGTCAGTCAATACTTTGGTAATGGTGTAGGGCACAGCTGTCACGACCCGCTGCCAGAAATCGGTGGCTCGGGCCGCCGTCGCCTCGGGGTGTAGCTCGGCGAAGGCCAGCTTGCTGGTGCGGTCAATGGCGACGAAGAGGTACAGCCTTCCTTCTTCGGTGCGCACTTCGGCAAAGTCCACGTGAAAATAGCCAATCGGGTAGTGCTTGAACGGCTTTTTAGCGCGGTCCCCGGAGGCTTCGGCGGCCGGTAACTGGCTGATACCGTGGCGTTGAAACAAGCGATGCAGCGCCGAGCGGGACAGATGCGGGATGCTTTCCTGCAAGGCGTAGAGGCAATCATCGAGCGGCAAGAAGGTTCGCTGGCGGAAGGCCACCGCTGCGGCCTCTTCGAGGGAGCTTAAGACGGTGGAAACCGGTTTTTTAGGCCCCATCGGGGCATCCTGCGTCGTGGTGCGCCCGCGCCACTTGGCCACCGTTTTGGGGTCTAGCCCGTAGCGGACGGCCAATTCGGCGAGGCTTTCCGAACTGGCTTGGATGGCGCGGCGCACGGCGGGCGTCGTGCGGGCGCTGCCATGAAGTACGTGTTCCATAAATTTGTACGAAAGGCGGAATCCAAAATTACTCCATTACTTGCCGGGACCATACACATAGGTAGTAAAGTTGCCCCCAGGAAGCGGCTTGATATGGAACGGAATACTGCACTCGCTAAGATTTACCAACAGCAGCCGGCTACGCAAGGTTAGTGCGCGGGCAATGGTTTCTTTGTGAAAAATCACCCTATTCTGGCTCATACCTGACCTGCCATGCCTGCCATTGCCCCTCCTTTTCTCCAGCCCGGCCAGCGCGTGGCGCTGGTAGCCCCGGCTCGCAAGATTAGTGCCGCCGAGGTTGAAGTTGCCGTGAACACGCTGCGCGGCTGGGGCCTCGACGTGGTGCTGGGCGAGAGCATCGACGCGGCGCACCACCAGTTTGCCGGCGACGATGAGCTGCGCCGCCGCGACTTCCAGCGCCAGCTCGACGACCCGGCCATTCGGGCCATCCTGTGCGCGCGGGGCGGCTACGGCACTGCCCGCCTGGTCGATGAGCTCGACTTCCGCCACTTTGCCGAGCACCCCAAATGGATAGCCGGCTTTTCAGATATCACCGTGCTCAACAGCCACTTGCTGCGCCTGGGCTACCAAAGTATCCACGGCGTGATGCCGGTGCTATATGGCCAGGCCGGCGGCGAGGCGGCGGTCGGGAGCCTGCGCCGCGCGCTGTTTGGCGAAGCCCTGGCCTGCCAGGCGGCGCCCTACCCCCTCAACCGGCCCGGCCCGGCCACCGGCGAGCTGGTGGGCGGCAACCTGAGCCTGCTGCACACCAGCACCGGCACCACCTCGCAGGCCAGCTTCGCGGGGCGCATCCTGTTTCTGGAAGACCTCGATGAGTACCTCTACCACCTCGACCGCATGATGCTGCACCTGTACCGCAGCGGGCAGCTAGCGGGCCTGGCCGGGCTGGCAGTGGGGCATTTTTCGGATATCAAAGACAACACCGTACCCTTTGGCCAAACGGCCTACGAGATTATCAACCACTACGCCCAGCGCTACGGGTTTCCGGTGGGCTACGGGTTTCCGGTGGGCCACGAGGCTGATAACCAGGCGCTGGTGGTGGGCCGGCCGGCCACCTTCACCGTGGATGCGGGGGGTAGCCGGCTCAGCCAGTAGCCGGCGGCGCGGGTTATTTGCGCCGTTGGCGCAGGGCCTGGGCCACCAGGCCGGCTACCAGGCCGCCCACGGTGTACCAGGCCACCGTCATGGCCTGCGTTTGGGGCGTGCGGTTGCTGGGCGCCGTGCCCAGGCCCAGCGGGCCGGGCAGCACTACCCCCCCTACCCCGGCCAGCGCGCCCAGCACGGCACCCTGGCCCAGGCTGTGCTTGCCACTGCCTACCAGCGTGTAATACAGGCCGTTGCTGAGCACGTCGCCGAGCATGGTAGCCGAGTAAGCCGTGGTGTGGTCGGGCTGAGGCAGGTTTTCGAGCCGCAATAGTTTGCGCAGGCCGCGCTCGCCGAGCACGTCCATGCGGGGCGCGTCCTGGGGGCGCAGGCGGCGGGCCGTTTCGTGCAGCGCGGTGAGCGCGATGGCCCCGGCAAAGCCAGCGGCGAGGGAGGGAAGGACTTTCATGGGCGCTTTGGAAAAACAGCGGTTGTCCGCTGTCAGACGTAGCTGGCCCGGTGGGGTTGCGCGAAATTTTGCCCGAAGTGGCGCGGCATCGTATATTTGCAACCCCAACGGCACCAGGCGCTGGGGTAAATGCCGATTTAGCTCAGCTGGTAGAGCAGCTCATTCGTAATGAGCAGGTCGTTGGTTCGAGTCCAATAATCGGCTCATAACTCCAGTACCGGAACGCCCGGAAAATGCTTCCTCCCGCCCAGGAGCGCGTTTTCCGGGTTTTTTGCGTCCGGGGAATCGATACTCCTGGGCGCGAAACGGGGGTTGCGGTGCGAGCCGCGCCCCTCCTTAACGTGTTTCGTCCGGCTTTTTGTTGGCAGGAATAAAGCAAGGGGGCCCATTCGGATTTTTCGGTGGGCCTCTTGCCTTATTCGTGTCAACAAATAGCCGGACGGGACGCGCCTGCCGTATCTTCGTATCTGCTGCTATCCAGAAAGACCGAGGGACCAGGCCCGATGACGTCTTGGCAACCTACCGCGAGTAGGTGCCAACTCCTGTTCGGCCACGGTTGTGGGCCGAAGAAGATATCAGCCGGAACCTGCGCCGCCCGGCGCGGCTTTCTTTCTGGATAGGTGCTCCCCGCTCCTGCTTTTACTCCGAAAGAATATGTCCGCCGCCACGCTCCCTACCCCTCTCATTACTGCCAAAGCCGCAGGTAGCTCGCCGCTGCCCGCGCTCATGCGCCAGCGCCTGCTGATTCTGGACGGCGCGATGGGCACCATGATTCAGCGCTACCCGCTGGAGGAAGAAGACTTTCGCGGGGCCCGCTTCGCTGACCACCCGCGCCCGCTGCGCGGCAACAACGACCTGCTGAGCCTCACGCGGCCCGACATTATCCGGGCCATTCACGCCGAGTACTTCGAGGCGGGGGCCGATATGGTGGAGACCAATACCTTCAGCGGCACCACCATCGCGCAGGCTGATTATGGGCTGGAAAGCGTGGTGTATGAGCTGAACTACGAGTCGGCGCGCCTGGCCCGCGAGGTGGCCGACGAATTTTCGCAGAAAACGCCTGACCAGCCGCGCTTCGTGGCCGGGGCCATCGGCCCCACCAACCGCACGGCCTCGCTCTCGCCCGACGTGAACCGCCCCGGCTACCGGGCCGTGACCTTCGACGAGCTGGCCACCGCCTACCTGGAGCAGACGCGCGGCCTCGTGGACGGCGGCGTGGATGCGCTGCTCATCGAAACCATCTTCGATACCCTCAACGCCAAGGCCGCGCTCTTCGCCGTGCAACAGTTCTTCAACGAGGGGGGCAGGGAAGTGCCGGTCATGATTTCGGGCACCATCACCGACGCCTCGGGCCGCACCCTGAGCGGGCAGACGGTGGAGGCCTTCTGGCACAGCATCAAGCACTTGCCGCTGCTGAGCGTGGGCCTCAACTGCGCCCTTGGGGCCGACCAGCTGCGCACCTACGTACGCGAGCTGGCCCGCCTGGCCGACGTGCCCGTGTCGGCCTACCCCAACGCCGGCCTGCCCAACGCCTTCGGTGGCTATGATGAGTCGGCCCAGGAGTTCGCCGCGCTGGTCGAGGACTACCTCAGGGAAGGCCTGCTGAACGTGGTGGGCGGCTGCTGCGGCACTACCCCCCAGCACATTGCCGAGCTGAAGAAGCTGGCCGGCACCTACGGCCCGCGCGCCGTGCACGCCGCCCAGCAACACCCCGACGCGCCCGTGGCTAAAGACGCCAATTTGGTGGACGATGAGCAGGCCTCGGTGTCGTCGCTGGCGCTGGGCGGCGGGAGCGCGCGGCTGGCTAAAGGTACGACGCATTTAGCTGGTTTGGAGCCGTTTAATATCACGCCCGAAAGCCTGTTCGTCAACATTGGCGAGCGGTGCAACGTGACGGGCTCGCGGGCGTTTGCGCGGCTCATCCGGTCGGGCGACTACGAGGCGGCCCTGGCCGTGGCCCGCGCCCAGGCCGAAAACGGCGCGCAGGTGCTCGACATCAACATGGACGAGGGGATGCTCGACTCGGAGGCCGTGATGACGACTTTCCTGCACCTCATCGCCTCGGAGCCCGACATCGCGCGCCTACCCCTGATGATTGACTCCAGCAAGTGGAGCGTGCTCGAAGCCGGCCTGAAATGCGTGCAGGGCAAGAGCATCGTCAACTCGATTTCGCTGAAGGAAGGTGAGGATGCCTTCCGCCGCCACGCCCGGCTGGTGCGCCAGTACGGCGCGGCCGTGGTGGTGATGGCCTTCGACGAAAACGGCCAGGCCGACAGCTACGAGCGGCGCGTTGAAATCTGCCAGCGCTCGTATGATATTCTGACCAAGGAAGTTGGCTTCCCGGCTGAGGACATCATCTTCGACCCCAACATCCTGACCGTGGGCACCGGCCTGGAGGAGCACCGCAACTACGCGCTCGATTTCATCGCGGCCGTGAAGTGGATAAAGGAGCACCTGCCCGGCGTGCGCACCAGCGGCGGCGTGAGCAACATCTCGTTCTCGTTCCGGGGCAACGACGCGGTGCGCGAGGCCATGCACGCGGCTTTTCTCTACCACGCCATTCGGGCCGGGCTGGACATGGGCATCGTGAACGCCGGCCAGCTCGCCGTGTACGACGACGTGCCCAGGGACCTGCTCGAACTCTGTGAGGACGTGCTCCTTAACCGCCGCGCCGACGCCACCGAGCGCCTCGTGGACTTTGCCGAAACGGTGAAGCAAAAGGGCAAAGTCGAAGTAGTAGCCGACGCCTGGCGCTCACTGCCCGTGGCCGAGCGCCTGCAACACGCGCTGGTGCGCGGCATCACCGAGTTTATCGACCAGGATACCGAGGAAGTGCGCCAGCAGGTGGGCCGCCCGCTCGACGTGATTGAGGGCCCGCTGATGGCCGGTATGAACGTGGTCGGCGACCTGTTCGGGGCCGGCAAGATGTTCCTGCCCCAGGTGGTGAAGTCGGCCCGCGTAATGAAGAAAGCCGTGGCCTATCTGCAGCCGTACCTGGAAGCCGAAAAAGCCGGCGCGGCCCGCCGGACGGCCGGTAAAATTCTGCTGGCCACCGTGAAAGGCGACGTGCACGACATCGGCAAGAACATCGTGGGCGTGGTGCTGGCCTGTAACAATTTCGAGATTGTGGACCTCGGCGTGATGGTGCCGCTGGAGCGCATCCTGGACGAAGCCCAGAAGCAGGGCGCCGACATTATCGGCTTGAGCGGCCTCATCACGCCCTCGCTCGATGAGATGGTGTACGTGGCCCGCGAGATGGAAAAGCGCCGGCTCACTACCCCCCTGCTCATCGGCGGGGCCACCACCTCGCGCCTGCACACGGCCGTGAAAATCGCGCCTTCTTATTCGGGGTCAGCGGTTTATGTGAATGACGCCTCGCGCTCGGTGGGCGTGGCGGCCAGCCTGCTCGGCTCGGGCAAAGACGCTTATACGCAGACCATCAAGGACGAGTACCAGGTGATGCGCGACGACCACGCCAGCCGCCAGCGCGACAAAAACTACCTGAATATCAAGGCGGCCCGCACCAATGGCTACCACGCCGACTGGGAAACGACGCCCATCACCAAGCCGAGCTTCCTGGGCACGCAAGTGCTTGATAACTATCCGCTTGATGAGCTGGCCCGCTACATTGACTGGACGCCCTTCTTCCACACCTGGGAGCTGAAGGGCCGCTACCCCCGCATTCTGGAGGATGACAACCTCGGCGAAGCCGCCCGCCGCCTCTTCGAGGATGCCCGGAAAATGCTGGCCGAAGTTATTGCCGATAAGAGCCTGACCGCCCGCGCCGTGCTGGGCTTCTGGCCCGTCAACACCAAGGACTACGATACCATCGAGGTGTACGAAGACGACTTGCGCCAGCAAGTGCGCGACGAGTTTTTTACGCTGCGCCAGCAGGGTGAAAAAGGCCCTGGCGTGCCCAACGTGGCCTTTTCCGACTACCTCGCGCCCAAGGAAAGCGGCCGCGCCGACTACCTCGGCGGCTTCGCCGTGACGGCCGGGCTGGGTATCGAAAAGCTCATTGAAAAGTACGAGGCCGACCACGACGACTACTCCAGCATCATGATAAAGGCGCTGGCCGACCGCCTGGCCGAGGCCTTCGCCGAGCGCCTGCACCAGCGCGTGCGCGAGGAGTTCTGGGGCTACGCGCCCCACGAAAACCTCTCGGGCGAGGAGTTAATTAAGGAGGAGTACCGCGGCATCCGGCCCGCCCCCGGCTACCCCGGCTGCCCCGACCATACCGAGAAAATCACGCTTTTTAAGCTGTTGGATGCGGAGCGTCAGACGGGTATCATTCTTACCGAAAACCTGGCCATGTACCCCACCGCCGCGGTCAGCGGCATGTACTATGCCCACCCGGCCGCCCGATACTTCGGCCTGGGCAAAATCGGCGCCGACCAGGTGGCCGATATTGCTGAGCGCAAACACCTGCCGCTGCCCGAGCTGGAAAGGTGGCTGATGCCGAATTTGAACTACGACCCAGCCTAACCCTACCCCCTACCCACGCCGCTTAACGCGCGGAATCCTTCAGGAGAGGGGAGCCTGATAAGTGAGTTTTACCTAAATAGCCGCGCCGCCGTGGCTCCCCTCTCCCGAAGGGGAGGGGCCGGGGGTGGGGTCAACCCATGAAAGTAACCGAACACCTGCGCCGCGCCGAGGGCAAAACCCTGTTTTCCTTCGAGGTCCTACCCCCCCGCAAGGGCGAGAACATCCACACGCTGTTCTCCAACATCGAGCCACTGCTCGAATTCAAGCCGCCGTTTATTGACGTCACGTATCACCGCGAGGAGTTTGTGCTGCGCGAGCGGCCGGGCGGGCTCTTGCAGCGCAAGGCCGTGCGCAAGCGGCCGGGCACGGTGGGCATTTGCGCGGCCATCAAAAACCGCTTCGACGTGGACACCGTGCCGCACCTCATCTGCGGCGGCTTTGCCAAGGAGGAAACCGAGAACGCGCTGATTGACCTGCACTTCCTGGGTATCGACAACGTGCTGGCCCTGCGCGGCGACCCCATCAAGAGCGAGGGCCACTTCCAGCCGCACCCCGACGGCCACACCTACGCCTGCGACCTCATCGGCCAGGTGGCCGACCTCAACCACGGCCGCTACCACGACCACGACGAGCAGTACCAGCCCAGCGGGGCCGAGCCCGTGCTGTGCACCGACTTCTGCATCGGCACCGCCGGCTACCCCGAAAAGCACTTCGAGGCCCCCAACCTGGGCTCCGATATTCGCTTTCTGAAGGAGAAAATCGACCGCGGGGCCGACTACATCGTGACCCAGATGTTTTTCGACAACGAGGAGTTCTTCAAGTTTGAGAAGCAATGCCGCGAAGCGGGCATCACGGCGCCCATCATTCCGGGCCTCAAACCCCTGACTACCAAGGCCCAGCTCACGGCCCTACCCCGCGCTTTCTTCCTCAGCATCCCCGAGGCGCTGGCCGAGGCCATTCACCAGGCCAAAGACAACGCCGCCGCCCGCGAGGTCGGCATCGAGTGGTGCCTCAACCAAAGCCGCGAGCTGATGGCTCACGGCGTGCCCTGCCTACATTACTACAGTATGGGCAAGTCGGAGGCCATCCGGCGCGTAGCGTCGGGGCTGTTTTAGGACAATTTAGAATGAAGAATGGGGAATGAAGAATTACTACTTGAGCAATTCTTCATTCCCCATTCTTCATTCTAAATTCTCTTAATGAAACTTGCCTTCGGGGTCGGGGAGCTTGGCCATTAGCTCAGTGAGAAAGGCGAAGTCGAGGCTGGTGAGGCTGAGGCTCTGGCCTTTGTGCACGGCCTGCCAGGCGGCGGGGTAGTCTTCCTGAAAGTAACGAATGCGAGCCTGGGTTTGCCAGGCGCTGGCGTTGTTGGGGTCGGCGAGCAGGGCGCGCTGCACGTACTCGTTGGCCTGGGCGAGGTCCTTTTTCTTTTTGGTCTGCTCGTAGTGGCCCAGCACCGTGTTGGCCGCGTCGATGAGCAGCGGCGCGTTGGTAGGCGCCACGGCCAAGCCTTGCAATACTAACTGCTGCACGGCCTCGGGCGAGGCGTTGGGGCGGCGGCTCAGCAGCACGGCCAGGCCCTGGTAGGGTTCGGGGTTGG
>JAABUN010005018.1_pt1 | contig 17036 bp, 18 predicted proteins | sample 5559311 | NCBI WGS metagenome assembly JAABUN01 (sample SAMN10711877, study PRJNA513370) | rock metagenome | isolation source: Antarctica rocks | place: Antarctica: Victoria Land, Siegfried Peak sud
AACCTAAAGGTCTGAATTGGCTCGTACACCTCCAATTCTTCGAAGCTGGGAAATAGCAGTCAACCGGATTGCACAAATGTGCATGGAGGGAGCACAGTGGCGGAATGACGACGACGAGTCAAAGCGGAGGCGCCGGCGGCGCGCTGCCGGAAGCGATGCAGGGGAACCGCTCCCGGGACGCCCTGCGGGCGGCGCAGATGTACTACCTGCAGGACCTCACGATGAACGCCATCGCGCGGGAACTCAGCACGTCGCGGTCCACGGTGTCCCGCCTGCTCGGCATGGCGCGGGAGACCGGGCTCGTGCAGATCCAGGTCAACAACCCCTCGGAGCGGACCCCTGCCCTCGAACAGCTGGTTCGCCGTCGCTTCGGCGTCGAGGCGCACGTGGTCCCCGTCGCCGACTCCGTGAACGACTCGGAGGTGCTGAACCGCGTCGCGATCCAGGCGGCCCGGACCATCGGGCCGCTCGTCGGCTCCAATGCCATCATCGGCGTCGCCTGGGGCTCGACCCTCAGCGCGGTCAGCCACCACCTCACGCGGAAGCAGACACACGACAGCACGATCGTGCAGCTCAACGGCGCCGGCAACACCCAGACCACCGGTATCACGTATGCGAGCGAGATCCTGCGCCGCTTCGGGCAGGCCTACGGCGCTCGGGTGGAGCAGTTCCCCGTCCCCGCCTTCTTCGATCATGCCCAGACCAGGACGGCCATGTGGGAGGAACGCAGCGTGCGGCGCATCCTCGATCTGCAGCGGCGCATGACCATGGCGATCTTCGGCGTCGGGTCCATCGGGTCCGGGATCCCCAGCCACGTCTACAGCGGCGGCTACCTGGACCGGGAGGACCTCGACACCCTCGAGCGGGACGAAGTGGTGGGCGATGTCGCCACCATGTTCTTCCGCGCCGACGGCTCGCACCGTGACGTCCTGCTGAACGAGCGCAGCACCGGACCGGACCTCGACGAGCTGCGGACTGTCCGCCGCCGGATCTGCGTCGTGTCGGGAGAGTCGAAGATCAACGGCCTGCGGGGGGCGCTGGCCGCCGGGCTCGCGACCGACCTCATCCTCGACGAGGGCTCCGCCCGGCGCCTCGTGCACTCGTAGGCTCGGACGACGGCGGGCACCGGGTCGAGCTACGACGCGCGGCCTGGGCCATGGGGTGCGGCCGGCACCGCCCGCCTCGGTAGAGTTCCCCCATGAGTTCCCTCGTGCCCCGTGCCGCGCTCGCCGACGGAACCTCGATCGACGTCATCGGGTACGGCGTGTACAAGGTCCCACCCGAGGACACGGAGAACCTGTGCTCGACGGCGCTCGACGTCGGGTACCGGCTGCTCGACACCGCCGCTCTCTACGGCAACGAGGACGGAGTGGGCGCCGCGGCCCGAACCTACCTCGAGACCGGTGACCGGCAGGATCTCTTCGTCACCTCGAAGGTCTGGAACGACGACCACGGGTTCGACGCCGCGCACCGAGCGTTCGACGCCACGATGGACACCATCGGCCTCGAGTACCTCGACCTGTACCTCATCCACTGGCCCTGCCCGTCGAAGGACCTGTACGTCGAGACGTGGCGCGCGCTCGAGCGCCTCCTGGCCGACGGCCGGGTGCGGTCCATCGGCGTCTCCAACTTCCAGCAGCACCACCTCGAGCGGCTGCTCGCCGAGACCGACGCGGTGCCGGTCCTGAACCAGATCGAGCTGCACCCCTACCTCCAGCAGCGCGACCTGCGCGCGTTCCACGGGCAGCACGGGATCGCCACCCAGGCGTGGAGCCCGCTCGGACGGGGAAACGTCCTCCGTGATCCCGTAGTCGCGCGTATCGCCGCCGACCTCGGGCGTACACCGGCCCAGGTGATCCTCCGATGGCACCTGCTGCACGGCATCCTGACCATCCCGAAGGCCAGTTCGCGCGAGCGGATCAGCTCCAACCTCGACATCTTCGGCTTCACGCTCGACGACGGACACCTCGCAGCACTCGACGGCCTGGACCGGGACCGACGCTTCGGGTCCCATCCGGACAGGGTGGGCTGATGCGCCGGGCCGTCGTCCGTAGCGTGCCCTGGGAGGGTACCCTGCAGCGGGTCTGGGATTTCCCCGCCGTCGAGCAGACGGAAGAGCCGCACGCCACGATCGTCATGGTGCACGGGTTCCGGGGTGACCACCACGGACTCCTGCGCCTCGTGGAGGAACTGCCCGGTCACCGCATCCTCCTCCCGGACCTGCCGGGCTTCGGTCAGGGCCAGGAACTGCGCGGTACGCACGATGTCGCCACCTACGCGCGCTTCATCACGGATCTCGCCCTGCGGCTGGCACCAGAGTCACGCGTGCTGCTCGGGCACTCCTTCGGGTCCATCGTCGCGGCGGAGGCCGCGGCACTCACCCCGGACCTCGCCGGCATCCTGGTGCTGGTCAATCCCATCAGTGCTCCCGCCCTCGAGGGGCCCAGCCGTACCGCATCCCGCGCCGCCGAGGCGTACTACGTCGCCGCGGACCGCCTGCCCGAAGCCGCCGGCCGGGCGCTCCTCGCCAACCCGGTGATCGTCCGGGGCATGAGCATCTTCATGGCCAAGACGAAGGACCGTACGCTACGCCGCTGGATCCACGGCCAGCACCGCGCCTACTTCAGCTCGTTCGCGAGCCGGCGCGTGGTGCTCGAGGCCTTCCGCGCCTCGATCTCCGGCACGGTCCGCGACCGGGCGCGGGACCTGGCGATGCCCGTCCTGCTCATCGCCGCGGAGAAGGACGACATCGGCTCGGTGCAGAGCCAGCGCGAGCTCGCGGCACTCGTGCCGAAGGCGACCCTCGAGGTGATTCCCGACGTCGGGCACCTCGTGCACTACGAGAAGCCACGCGAGGCCGCACTGCTCATCGAGAACTTCCTGGAGGCCACACCCCGATGAGGATCCTGTTCGACGCGCGGTTCACCCGCACCGACCACCACGACGGCGTCAGCAGGTACGGCGCGAGCCTCATCTCCGCCCTCGCCGAGACCGACGACGTCGTGATGCTCATCAGCGACCCCCGACAACTGGATCTCCTGCCGGACGTGCCCCACGTGCAGATCACCAGTCCACTGTCCCCCGGCGAACTGTTCGTGGCGCGGCGCCTCAACCGGCTGCGGCCCGACGTCGTCGTCTGCCCCCTGCAGACCATGGGTTCATGGGGCCGCAGGTATCCCCTCGTCCTCACCCTGCACGACCTGATCTACTACCAGAACCCGACGCCGCCGTCGTTCCTCCCGGTCCCGGTCCGCCTGCTCTGGCGGCTCTACCACCTTGCCTACTGGCCGCAGCGCATGCTTCTCGACCGGGCCGACGTCGTCGCGACGATCTCCGACACGACCGCGGCCCTCATCCGGGAGCACAGCCTCACGCGGCGTCCCGTTCTGCTCGTGGGCAACGCCCCCCAGCCGACGGAGCGCCGTCGCGACCCCGATGCCCCGCGCTCGTCCTCGCTGCTGTACATGGGGTCCTTCATGCCCTATAAGAACGTCGAGACACTCATCCGGGCGATGGCATTCCTTCCCGGGAGGACGCTCCATCTGCTGAGTCGGATCACGCCCGCGCGACGCGTCGAGCTCGAAGCCATCGTTCCCCCCGCCGGTCGGGTCGTCGTCCACGACGGGGTGACCGATGCCGAGTACGAGGATCTGCTCGACGATTCCACTGCGCTCGTCACCCTCTCGAAGGCGGAGGGCTATGGCCTGCCCATCATCGAGGCGATGGCCACCGGCACGCCGGTTATCGCGAGTGACATCCCCATCTTCCGCGAGGTGGGCGGCTTGGCGGCCCTGCTCGTCGATCCGGAGGACCCGGCCGCGGTCGCCGCGGCCGTCCGCGCCCTCGACGAGCCCGATCGCTGGGCCGAGGCGTCCCGCGCAGGGCTCGAGCAGGCCGAGACGTACTCCTGGGCGATGTCCGCGGCCCAGTTGGGGCAGGCGTGCCAGCGCGCCATTGAGGAGTACGCCCGACGACGACGGTTGCCTCGGTCACCCGCCGAGCGATGAGCCTGAATCCAGGAGCGCGGCCGCCGGGTTCCCGCTGTACGTCAGCTCCTCCACTACTTGGTGTTCTGGATCGGATCTGCGGTGTTTCTCGGGGCTGCCCTACTGGCTGCCTTCCTGTTTCGCAGCGGACCGCTCCCGGTCAACCCACATGCATCACCGGTCCTCGCTCCCTGAGTACCTGATGCGGATCGCGTCACCGTTCGGAGGCCGCGTAAATGAGGGGTTGTTCCTCGAGCCAATTCGACGCAACGCTGCAGGACGTCGGGTGTTCTCCGAGCAGGAGGTCGGCTGGCTACAGGTAGGCCTGAAGCTACGGTCCACCGAAATGCCACTGCCGGACATCCGTCACTATGCCGACCCCGTCCGCGATGGCCCGGATACGCTCGAGGAGCGGTTCCTCCTCCTACGGCAGCACGAAGCCAGGGCGCGGTCACAGCTCGCCGACTTGCAGGACGTTCTCGCGACGATCGAGGCCCAAGTTGCTACCTATGCCCACCACATGGCTGCCGGCACCGCAGACCAACCCTAGGTGAACGGGCCCGATTGCAGGTAACGCTCGCCCGTCCTCGAGCAGAGGCGGACGCCTTTGACACGCAGTGAGCCGATCAACAAGGGGTTGATGGAAGCGAACGCGGCGGTTCGGTTCAGGCTCAGAGGTCGCCGAAAGCTCGCAGAGCAGCTCGCGCGACTACCTGTCCTAGCTCTTCCTGAACGAAGTGGCCGACGTCGGAAAGCACCATCGGTTCAGGACAGCCGCGAATGTGTGACCGCAGTTCGTGCATCGACTCCACGTCCGGGTCCCGGGCGCCGATAGCCATGAAAGTCTGACCTGACCATTCTTCGGCCCAGAACCGGAGGGCTGCTCGTGCTTCAGCGACGCCTTCCATTTCGGGCTTTACCATGGCCAGCGCCGGAAACGACCGGACGCCGCCCTTGAAGCGGCTGTCAGGAAAAGGGGCGTCGTAGGCTGCGGCCTCCTGGTTGGTGAGGCGGGGTGCGGAGGCGCGTATCCACTGCCCCACCGGCGGGTCGGGCGTAGCTTGCACCAATGCCCTCCACTCGTAAAAATGCCGACCGAGCGGCACACCGACGGGAACGACGGTGTTCATGACCAGAAGTCTGGCCAGGCGTGAGCGGAAGCCGAGGTCCACCGGTAACGTGAGGCCGAGCGATCCTCCCCAATCCTGAACGACGAGGGTGAGGTTACGGGGATCGACGTGCTCAATGAAGCGCAGAAGAAATCGCCTGTGAAAGTCAAACGAGTATGTCGATTCGTCTACCGGTTTGTCGGACCTACCGAAGCCGAAGAAATCAGGAACGATGACGCGGGCTCCACTCTCCACCATGATGGGGATCATTGAGCGGTAGAGGTAGCCCCAGGTGGGCTCACCGTGCAGACAAAGAAATGTGTGTTCAGCGTCTCTTGGGCCAAGGTCCACGTAGTGTGCTCGAAGTCCTTCGTACCCAGGGAGATCCTCGACGTAGTTGGGCGGATAAGGAAAGTCGGAAAGGCCAGTGAAGCGGTCATCGGGTGTGCGCAAAGCTTTGACTGCGGTCATCAGGACAACTCCTCGCATCGGATGTTCGTGTCAGGGCAGGTGACGGTGTGAGAACCGCTTACGTGGATGAGTTGCGCGAGCGGCGTCTGAAAGGGTGCACGGTGGACGTGCGGGGGTCGTAACTAGCGAGCCGCTCGGTCGAACCTCCTGCTCGGGTGGATCAGGAGCGAGAGCCGATGACGCTCGAGCGCGTGACCCACGACGACCAGCGCCACCAAGTAGGGGCCGACGGCTGTCTCGACTGCGACGAAGGCAATCAGCGCCTTGCCGAGGCTGAGACGGTTCTGGGCGGCGGCGTTCACGACGTCGCTTCCAAGTGACCTGCACCCGCGGCGGGTTGAACGGTGAGCACCAAGCGGCCGCGAGCGTGCCCGGACTGGCTTGCGGTATGGGCGTCGGCTGCTCGGTGGAGGGGGAAGCTCTGCTGCACGGGAATGTGCAGCTTACCGTCGATGAACATCTGGGCGGCCAGCTTGAGGGCGGCCGGTTGGTCCTGAGGCTGGTCGAGGATCCGGGCACCGTACTCCGGGGCGCTGAAGTCGGCGATGGAAACCACCTGACGCGGGTCGCCTGTGAGCTCGACGAGGTCGCTGATGATTCCCGATCCCGCCACGTCCAGCGCGGCGTCCACACCGTCAGGAACAAGGGAACGTATCCGTTGAACCAGTCCCGGGCCGTAGGTAGTCGCGATCGCGCCCATCGAGCGGAGATAGTCCTGGTTGTCCGAGCTAGCGGTCCCGATGACGGTTATACCCCGATCCCGAGCGATCTGCAGCACGGCCGACCCCACCCCACCGGACGCGCCGCTGACCAGCAGCGTCTGTCCTTCGGCAATGCCGACCTGGTCGAGGGCGCGGACCGCGGTCCCCACGGGTGCCGGGTAACCGGCCGCCTCCTCGAATGACAACCCGGGCGCCAGCATTTCCCAGGCCGACAGCAGCGCATGCTCGCTGTAGGTGTCACTGCCCGATCCGAAAACCGCGTCACCGACAGCGATGCCGGCGACTCCCGGACCGACCGCATCGACCACGCCAGCCGCGTCCTGCCCGCTACCGGCAGGCAACTGCAACGGCATCATCTGCTGCAACAGGCCCGCCCGGATCTTCCAGTCAACAGGGTTCACTCCCGCCGCTCGCACCGCAATGCGCACCTGGCCCGGCCCCGGGCGAGGTAGGTCCACGTCGGCGACTTCAAGGACTTCCGGGCCACCGTAGACGGCGAAGCGCATACTTTTCATGCCAATCCTTCTGATCGTGAGAAGAGTGTCTCGAGTTGCTTGTGCGCGGCGCGCACCGCTGTCGCTATTCCTGAGAACATTCGGTCGTTTTAGTCACTATATATTTTAGTGTAGGTCGACATCAAGAGTAATCCTCCGTACCTTAGTAACGTGAACAAACGCGCAGACCTCTCGTGCTGAGTTCCATGACGCCCGAACCGGAGTCCCTCCGCCAGCGCCGCAGGCGAGAGCTGCGCCAGCAGTTGTCGGATGTGGCTACCCAGATGTTCCTCGAGCACGGATTCGACTCGGTGCGCGTAGCCGATGTAGCCCGCGCCTGCGGCGTCACGGAGGCGACCGTATTCAATCACTTCCGCAGCAAGGAGTCGTTGCTGGTGGACCGGTGGGACGTTGCCATCGAGTCTGTGCGCAGCAAGCTCGCCGACCTGCGGGTTGCGCCGCTGGACGCCATGCTCGTAGTGCTGGAGGACGAGCTCGCCTTCCTCATGTCGCCGTCGAGCGACGCTCACCCCCACGGCGGCGTAGCGAACCTGCGACACTTCCGGAAGCTGGTTGAGTCCACACCGTCGCTGATCGCCCACGAACGGGCGGCCCTGGACCGAATGACCGACACGACCGCCGCGGCACTTGCCGGACGGCGGGAATGCTCGCCTGATGACCCCGAACCCTGGATCATGGCCGCGGCACTGACAGGACTATGGAGTGTGCTGTACCGCAGCCTGCGTCATGCACTCGCCACCGATGACATCCCCCTGATCCGAAATACAGTCTGCCGAGACGTACGCCGTGCCGCCGCAACGCTTCGACAGGGCCTTTGAACCCGGATGAGCAGCAGCCGAGGCGCCCGCGCTCGGCCCCAAATACCGGACGGCGTTTGTATTGAGTCACTCGTAAGATTATAGTCGCTCTAGAACTGGCTATCCAAATGCTGGTTCCCATCCTCACTCGACCACTCACGGGCCGTTAGTGCCCCTGCGAGAGGAACGCCGTCATGACCGAACCCATCACTGAACCCGTCACCGTGATCAACCTGATCACCATGCCCGCTGACGCCGCCGACGCCTTCATTGCGGCGTGGGCTACCAACAGCGCTACCCTCCGGGACGCGCCTGGATTCCGCGGCACCAGGCTGCTGCGCGCCCTCTCTCCCGACGACCCTTACCAGATCGCCAACGTTGCGCAATGGGACAGCGTCGAGCAATGGAAGACCGCCCTCGCCGTAGCCCGGCCCGAAGCCGAGCAACGCCGAGAAACCCAAAATTCCGGCATTCAACCACAGCACCTCTTCTACCGGGTGGTCTCCATCACGCCGGACCCCCGGGATCCCTCCACCGGTACCTGAAGGCGGCATCTGAAGCCGGCACCATGAATTCACCCCCCCCACTAGCACGAGGAAACGACCATGCCCACCTATGCCATCACCGGAGCGACCGGGCAGCTCGGCCGCCTCGTCGTCGACGAGCTTCTGGCGCGCAGCATCCCCGCCTCCGACGTCATCGCCGTCGTCCGCACACCAACCAAAGCCACCGACCTCGCCGAGCGCGGCGTCCAGGTGCGCGAAGGGGACTATTCCCGTCCCGAAACCCTGACCACCGCACTAACCGGGGTCGACCAACTCCTGCTGGTCTCCAGCAGCGAAGCCGGCCAGCGAGCCGCGCAGCACACCAATGTCATCCGCGCCGCCAGCGCAGCCGGTGTCTCACGGATCGTGTATACCAGCATGCTCCACGCCGACCACAGCACCAACCCGTTGGCTGGTGAGCACCTGGACACCGAGCGGGCCCTGGAGACCGCGGGCATCCCGCACACGGTGCTGCGGAACGGCTGGTACACCGAGAACTACACCGACCAGTTGACCCAGTACCTCCAAGGCGGTGAAATCGTCGGAGCGGCAGGCAACGGTATGATAGCCGCTGCGACCCGCCAGGACCACGCCGTTGCCGCCGTCGCCGCACTTCTGGCGAATGACGACGGGAACCGCACCTACGAGCTCGGTGGTCCGGCCTTCCACCTCGCCGAACTCGCCCAAGTCATCAGCAGCGTCACCGGCACCCCCGTCGCCTACCGCAACCTCTCCGCCCAGCAGTACGTCGCCTACCTCCAGGAAGCCGGGCTCGACACCCCGACTGCTCAGTTCGTGGCCGCCCTCGATACATCCATCAGCCACGGCGACCTCCACACCGACAGTGACGATCTGACACGGCTGCTCGGTCGACCTGCCATCCCCCTCGCTGATGTCATCCGCACAGCGCATGAGTAAGAACATGACTCTGACGTCCCGGATACTGAGACGTGAACCCGATCTGGCGCTAACCCTTCGCGAGGGCGGCTCCGGCGCGCCGCTGTTGGTGCTGCACGGCGGAGCTGGACCGGACAGCGTCACACCCATTGCGGAGCATTACCTCGACAGCCATCACGTGATCGTGCCGACGCACCCCGGCTGGAGCAACACTGTTCGGCCCGAGTGGCTCACCAGTGTGAACAGCCTTGCCTGCATCTACTTGGATCTGCTCGCGAGCTACGTCGGCCTCGCCGATCAAGCCGGCCAGGGTGAGGTGACCGTCATCGGCAACTCCTTCGGGGGGTGGGTCGCCAGCGAAATGGCCGCCCTGCGTCCCACCGGCCTTTTCAGCCGGCTCGTGCTGATCGACGCCATTGGCCCAGCCATCCCTGGCCACGCAGTGGCCGTCCCCACCCCGCGATCAGCGTCGGCAATCGACAGCCCCGAGCTGACGCGCGGACCCTCGCGGTCTGCCCTGACGGCGCTCCACGCCTACAGCAGACTCGACCTACAGGACCCGCAACTCCTGCCCCGACTGGCGTCGGTACAGATCCCGACCCTCGTGGTATGGGGAGAGCATGATCCCGTCGTCTCGCCAGCCTTCGGTCGCGCTTATGCCGAAGCCTTCCTCAACAACCGATTCGAGGTGATCCGCGGCGGCGGCCATATCCCCACCGTAGAAGCACCGAAAGCTACCTTCGCCGTCATTGACGAATTCCTCGCAGAACATGATCGACCTGGGTGACTCCAAGGCTCCTGAGCCTTCAACAAAGATGAAATCACACCGCGAGAGTAGCGCCCAGGCCAGCCGAGCAGAGCGGTTCGGACCGGGAAAAAATCCTTTGGCGGAATGACGCGCTAGGGAAATTTGGGGCATACCGCCCACGGCGTGCACCGGCAGATGGCACGACGAGAGGTGTGCGGTGTCACCCTGATTCCCGCGAAGTAAAGCAGGTACCGCGCGATGCGTGGCGACGCCGGACCACGAACCGAAATCTGCGCGGGCCGCGAAAGGCCTACAAAATGTCCAATGCGTCGAGCCGGAGGTGGACCGGCTCTCCCGTGCGCTTCGCCGACAGGGCCGCACGGCGGGTCCGGAGTTGGCGGGTGATGTTCGCGGCAGCCCGGTAGGGGAAGAACAGCAGGACGCGGTGGCTGCCCTGCCCCGCCAGTGCGACGGGTGTCGCCGCCCCATGGCGGTCGGCGCCTTTCGCCGGTTCCGCGGTGGCACGGGCTGCAATCATCGCTTCCCGCCGGACGTCGGCGGGAACGGGAGCAGGGCCAACCACGCGCGCGGCGCCTTCCGTGTCGACGCCCTCGAGGAAATGGATGAGGGCCTCGCGGGTCCCCGTCAGCACCGCGTAGCGGACAGCGGGAGGCAGGCCCAGCTCCTGACGCTCGACGAGTTCCCGTGAGGCGGCACCTGCGGGGTCCCAACGGACGAGGTGCCCGACGGCGACGTCGTCGTCACCCGTGATCACGACGGTCCCCCCGACCGCGGACGGGCGTGCGAGGATCGCCGCGGAGAACCAGCGCCGCAGGGCATCCTCTCCGGCGCGAAGGGACTCCCTGCTGAGCAGGGCATTGCCGTCCAGCAGGATGACGGCGGCGTACCCTTCCCGAGCCACGGGCTCGGCCCCGGGCGTCGCGACGATGACGGCGGGCGCATCCCTGACGGTGTCAACGATGTGTTCACCGGCGGAGGAGATCACGGGCACACCCGGAAAGGCCCTCCCCACTTCCTCCGCGGTCCTCGTGGCGCCCGCGACGGTTGCCCTGATCCTGGTTCCACCGCACTCGGAACAGGACCAGGAATTGTCCGACCGCCCGCACCAGCGGCACGCCAATGGGGCATTCCGGCCCGACTGCGCGAGGGGTCCGGCGCAGGCGGAGCACCGGGCTGGATGGCGGCACCGATCGCACGCCAGTGCCGGTGAGAAGCCGGTGCGCGCCACCTGCAGCAGGACGGGTCCCTGCTGCAGTCCCGCCTGGGCGGCCACCCAGGCGACATGCGGGATCCGGGCCTGCGCGGCTAGGGGGTCGCGCTCCATCTGGTAGGCGTCCGCAGCATGGATCACGCGGGGCGTGGCCTTGCGCACCTCGGCGCGGTCCGCCTGGATGGCGTGGGCCCACCCGGTGTCGACAAGGCGCTGGGCTTCGGTGGAGCGGGCGAAGGAGGCCAGGAGCATCGCCGCCCCCTCGTGCTCGGCGCGCAGCAGCAGGACGTCCCGGACGTGCTGGTACGGTGCCCGCTGCTCGATGTGCTGGTCATCGCCGTCGTCCCAGAGGCAGACGAGCCCGAGGTTCCGCACGGGCGCGTAGGCCGCCGATCGCGTGCCGACGGCGACGGTCGCCGTGCCGTGCAGGACGCGCAGGAAGTTGCGGTACCTCGGCGTGGCCCCGTCCTCCCCCGTCAGCCGGGCCACCGCCGGAGCTCCGAGTCTGGCCACGAGGGCGGCCTCCACACGCGCGAGGTCCCGCTGGTCGGGGACGACGACGACGGAGCCGCGACCGGATGCGGCGGCGGCCGCCACGGCGTCGGTGATCTCCTCCGTCCACGCGGTGCTTCCGTAGCCGCCGAGGCTCGTGAGGACGGCCCGGGGCGACTCCCCCGCCTGCAGGTGCTGCAGGTAGGCAAGCCCGCTCACGTAGCGCCGGAAACCGCCGGAGGACGAGGCGTGGGGGCCGGCTGGAGCGGGAGCCCGTCCTGTCGTGGTTCCGGTGGCGGGGGTCCCGTCGCCACCTTCGCCTGCAGCGCCGGAATCGGGCCCGGCTTCACGGGACACTTTGGACCCGGTGCGCGCTGCACCCCGATCGACGCCGACCATGCGGTCCGGGAACTCGGCCTCGACGCGGGCCATGCGCGGCGGCACCGCCGACCGCAGGACGTCACTCACCGTGCCGACCGACCGCGCGGCCACAGCCGTGGCGAGCGTCAGGATCTCGGGCGTCAGGACCTGCTGGGGTGAGAGAACCTTGCCGAGCGGCAGGAGCGTGGCGGTCGTGCTGGCTTCCGCCACCCGCTCCGCGATGAAGCCGCCGTGCTCACGGCCGGCGAAGCGCACCTTGACGCGCACGCCCGGCTGGGCCTGCTCGTCCATCGCCGCGGGAACGGCGTAGTCGAAAAACCGGTCGAGATGCGGGAGCTGCGCATCGAGGACCACCCGCGCCACCGGCAGCGACCCCGCCCGTTCGGAATCGGCCTGCGGGAGTCTCACGGCCCCGAACCCGTGGAGCAGGGACAGCTGCCCGTCCGCTGTGGTGTCCTGTCTGGTCTCACTCATGATGCATCAGCGCCCGCAGGTGCCGGCGGCCGTCCCCTTCCGACTCAGGCGTTGAAGTAGCTCCTGAGCTTGTCCACCCGGTCAGTGCGTTCCCAGGTGAATGCGTCTTCCTCGCGGCCGAAGTGGCCGTGCGCTGCGGTGCGCTGGTAGATGGGTCGCTTGAGGTCGAGCGCGTTGATGATGCCGAGGGGCCGCAGGTCGAAGAGCTCACGGATCGCTGCGCCGATGGCCTGCGGGTCCACGGTCTCCGTCCCGAAGGTCTCCACGTAGATGCCGACGGGCTGCGCCATCCCGATGGCGTAGGCGATCTGGATCTCCGCGCGGCGTGCCAGTCCGGCCGCCACGACGTTCTTCGCGACCCAGCGCATCGCATACGCCGCCGAACGGTCGACCTTCGACGGGTCCTTGCCGCTGAACGCTCCACCGCCGTGGCGGGCCATGCCGCCGTAGGTGTCCACGATGATCTTGCGGCCGGTGAGGCCTGCATCGCCCACGGGACCGCCGATGACGAAGGCGCCGCCGGGGTTCAGGATGTGCCGCACCGTGGAGGTGTCGAGGTCCGACTCGGCGAGGACCGGGGTGATGACGTGCTCCACGAGGTCGGCGCGCAGGTCGTCGAGGGACACGTCGGCCGCGTGCTGGGAGGAGATCACCACGGAGTCGATGGAGACCGGGCGGTCGCCGTCGTACCCGATGGTGACCTGGGTCTTGCCGTCCGGGCGCAGGTACGGGAGCGTGCCGTCCTTACGGACGGTGGTGAGGCGCTCCGAAAGGCGGTGGGACAGCCAGATGGGAGTGGGCATGAGAACCGCGGTCTCATCGCTGGCATAGCCGAACATGATGCCCTGGTCCCCCGCACCCTGTGCGTCGTACGGATCCGCGCTGGTGCCCTCACGGGCCTCCAGCGAGGTGAAGACGCCGGAGGCGATCTCGGCGCTCTGCTGCCCGATGGAGACGGAGACACCGCAGCGCGCGCCGTCGAAGCCGTTGGCGGACGAGTCGTAACCGATGCCGAGGATGGTCTTACGGACGATGTCGGGGATCTCGACGTACGCCTCGGTGGTGACCTCGCCTGCGACGTGCACCAGTCCGGTGGTCACGAGGGTCTCCACGGCGACGCGGGAGTCGGGGTCCTGGGCGAGGAGGCCGTCCAGGATGGCGTCGCTGATCTGGTCGCAGATCTTGTCGGGATGGCCCTCGGTCACCGATTCCGAGGTGAAGAGGCGCAGGGCGGAATCGGTGCTGGGTGAATTCACGTGCTCACTCTACTTGCTCGGAGGGACGGTCCTGCCCGGCTGCCGCGCCGCTCGACTCCGCGACAGAGGACAGCCGACGGGCCGCGCAGGCGACCGGACAGGCGCTCGGTCAGCAGGACTCAACGGGTCAGCAGCCGGGCGGCGTGGTCGATCACGGCATCCGCGACAACCCGCTTCGAGCCGCGCACCGCAGCTGATTCACTCCCGTCCGCGTCGAGGATGGTGACCTCGTTCGAATCCTCCCCGAAGACGAGACCGGAGCCGACGACGTTGAGGACGAGGAAGTCGCAGCCCTTCCGGCCGAGCTTCGCGCGGGCGTGGGTGAGGGGATCGGCTGTCGCGTCACCCGTCTCGGCGGCGAACCCGGCGATGATCAGCGGCTCCGTCCGGCCCTCCCGCGCGAGCACGGCGTCCCGGAGGACGTCAGGATTGCGGACGAGCGTGATGACCGGATCCGTACCGTCGTCGTTCTTCTTGATCTTGGTGGCGACGACCTCGGCGGGACGGAAGTCGGCCACGGCGGCCGCCATCACGAGGACATCCGTGGAGGGCAGGGCCTGGAGGACGGCGTCGCGCAGCTGGAGTGCGGATTCGACGCGGACGACGTCGCACCCGCGTGGCGGGGCGACCTCCGCGTGGGCGAGGACGAGGGTCACGTGCGCCCCCTGCGCGAGCGCGGCCTCGGCGAGGGCCATGCCCTGCTTGCCCGACGACCGGTTCCCGAGGAACCGCACGGGGTCGAGCGGCTCGCGGGTGCCTCCGACCGAGATGGTGACACGTCTGCCCCGCAGGGCGCCTCCGCCGCCGGAACCTGCCGCGGCTGCCAGGGCGGCGGCGAAGATGTCTGCCGGCTCGGGGAGCCTGCCGGGACCGGAGTCGGTCCCCGTGAGGCGTCCGGAGGCCGGTTCGATGATCGTGACGCCCCGTGCGCGGAGGGTCGCGACGTTCGCCCTCGTCGCCGCGTGCTGCCACATCTCGGTGTGCATGGCAGGCGCCATGACCACCGGGCCGCGCGCCATGAGGAGCGTTCCCGTCAGGAGGTCGTCGGCGAGGCCGGCCGCGGCCCGCGCCAGGACGTCGGCGGTCGCGGGCGCGACGACGATGAGGTCGGCCTCGTGGCCCAGTCGCACGTGGTTGACCTTGTTGACGTCGTCCCAGACGCTGTTGCTCACCGGCTTGCCCGAGAGCGCCTCCCAGGTGGCCGTGCCGACGAACCGCGTGGCGGCGTCGGTCGGGATGACCGTCACGTCATGGCCGGACTCCGTGAAAAGACGGAGGAGGGATGCGGCCTTGTAGGCTGCGATCCCTCCTCCGACACCAAGTACTATGCGCACCGGCTGTCCGTACCCTGCTGTGCTGCCGGCCGGACTACTCGGACTGTTCCATGGGCGTGGAGACGAGCATGCCCTCGTTGATCTCGCGCAGGGCGATGGAGAGGGGCTTCTCGTTCAGTTTCGTGTCGACGAGCGGGCCGACATACTCGAACAGGCCCTCGTGGAGCTGCGAGTAGTACGCGTTGATCTGACGGGCGCGCTTGGCGCCGTAGATCACGAGGGCGTACTTCGAGTCCGAGACCTTCAGCAGGGAATCGATCGGTGGGTTGATGATGCCTTCGGGCTGAGTTGACACAAATTCTCCAAATATTAGGCGGAACTGCTTGGTCGAGCGCTTGTCAGCGCTGAAGCGGACGCAGTCCCATCAGTGATACGAGCTCGTCTGCCGCATGTTCCACGGCGTCGTTGACGACGGTGTGGTTGAATTCCGGCTCGGCGGCAAGTTCCAGTTTAGCGGTTTCCAGCCGCTGCTGCTGTTCCTCGGGCGATTCCGTGCCGCGGCCCACCAGGCGGCGCACCATCTCGTCCCAGCTCGGCGGCGCGAGGAAGACGAAATTGGCCGTCGGCATGGTCTCCCTGACCTGCCGTGCACCCTGCAGGTCGATCTCGAGCAGGACCGTCCGTCCCTCGTCCATCGCCGCCTGGACAGTGCGGCGGAGGGTTCCGTAACGATTCCTGCCGTGGACGACGGCCCACTCCAGGAGTTGCCCGTCACCGACGAGCTGGTCGAACTCGTCCGGGGAGACGAAGAAGTAGTGCACTCCGTCGACCTCGCCGGGGCGCGGGGGGCGAGTGGTGGCGGAGACGGAGAGCCACACGTCCGGATAGTTGTCCCGGATGTAGGTCGAGACCGTCCCCTTGCCAACCGCCGTGGGGCCGGCCAGGACTGTCAACCGGGGCTGTGACACAGACGCTTCCTTACTTCTTGGCCGAGCCGGAGTGGTGGTGTTCGAGGTACTGGATGAGGGCCTTGCGCTGATGGATGCCGAGGCCGCGCACGCGACGCGTCGCCGCGATGCCCACCTCCGCCATGATGGCGGCCGCCCGTACATCTCCGACGCCGGGCAGTGCCTTGAGGAGGTCGAGGACCTTGAGGCGACCCACGGCGTCGTCGCCGCCGGGATTCTCGATCACGTCCGCCACGGAAAGCTTACCGGTCTTCAGCCCGGACTTTATGTCCGCCCGGACCGCACGCGCCATCGTCGCCTTCTCGCGCGCCTGGGCTCGTTCGACATCCGTCAATGGCTTCAGGCTCACGGGTGCTCCCTGCGCTGGACGGCACCACGTGTGGCGCCGACCGCTCGTCGTATGGATAGGTCACGTTCCGGGGTCGGGCTGGAACCGAACCTACCGGGCACACGTACCCAAAATCAATGCGCGCCGGCCTCATACGAGCTGGTCGCGCATCCGCTCCGCCGTCGCACGAAGATCCGCTCCGTCCGGGCCGGCAGCGAGGACCGCACGGCTCGACGTCGGTAGCACGAAGGGCAGCGCCTCCCCGAATACGGCCCGCAACTCGTCCGGCCCGGCACCCTGTTCCCCCAGGCCCGGCGCAAGGATCGGGCCGTTCAGCGAGGGCAGGTCGAGGCCGAGCCGCCGCGCCGCGTCACCGATCGTGGCACCCACCACCAGGCCTGTGTCCCCGCGCCCGGATCCCGCGTTCTCGGCGGCGGCAGCGCGGGCGATGGACCGCGCCACGGACTCGTCGCCGCCCGCGTGCTGGACGGAGCGGCCCTCCGGATTGGAGGTCAGGGCAAGGACGAAGACACCGCGCCCCGTCGCGCGGGCCAGATCGAGGGCGGGCCGCAGCGACTCGAACCCGAGGTAGGGATTGAGGGTGACGGCGTCCGCGGCCAGGGGTCGGCCCTCCCCCAGCCAGGCGTCGGCGTAACCCTGCATGGTGGAGCCGATGTCACCGCGTTTGGCATCCGCGACCGTCAGGACGCCGGCCTCCGCGGCCCGCGCGAGCAGGGTCTCGAGGACCGAGAGCCCGCGTGCGCCGTGGCGCTCGTAGAGCGCCACCTGCGGCTTGAGGGCCGCGGTCACCGGCCCGACGGCGTCGAGCACCGTCAGCGAGA